>Ga0209137_1000897_pt1 | contig 29990 bp, 17 predicted proteins | sample SaaInl5LU_22_DNA_FD_184642 | JGI IMG/M metagenome (GOLD analysis project Ga0209137, IMG submission 184642) | Marine microbial communities from expanding oxygen minimum zones in the Saanich Inlet - ESP_105LU_22_DNA (SPAdes) (version 2) | ecosystem: Environmental > Aquatic > Marine > Intertidal...
ATTCTGAAAAAAGGGGTCTTCGCTAAAGATGACATCTATCAGTCTTTAATTTCAAAAATTGCACTCAATACCTATAAACGGATGACAATAGTTATTCGTTTGTTAGATGAGTCAACGCAACCGAGAATGACGTGGCAAATAAAGAATGCTTTTCCACTGAAATATACCTCTACCGATATGAATTCAGAATCTTCAGTATCTTCTATTGAAACTATCGAATTCTCCCATCAGGGTATCGAGCAACTTTAATTTATTTTTATTTTTCTTCTTTAGAAATATTTAATATATTTAGTGAAACTTATTAACTATGTTTTCATCTCCTGAGAAAAGAATTAAAAAGGAATCTATAGCCACCAAAAATAAGCAGGATTCAAATGACCAAAGTAGTTTTGATAAAAACGAAAACACTTCCTCCAAGAAACTAAATGCGCTTGATCAAAAGGCGAAAAATCACTCGGAGAATAGTGGTTTGGCTCGCCTTCAGGAAAAAGCAAATGGTAACAATACAGGTCTACCTGATAATTTAAAATTTGGAATGGAATCCCTTTCTGGAATTTCACTTGATGATGTTAAGGTAAATTACAATTCTGATAAACCTTCTGATTTAGGTGCACATGCTTATGCTGAAGGAAATCAAATTCATGTTGCGGGAGGGCAAGAAAAACATCTGGCCCATGAAGCCTGGCATGTTATACAACAAAAACAAAATAGAGTAGATGCAAATTCTGAGCTAAGAGGTAAAAAAGTAAATAATAGTGAAAATCTTGAAAGAGAAGCTGACGTGATGGGTGCTAAAGCACTGACTACTAGTCCTGACAGTTCTCAATCACCCATGATTAGACAAGTTTCTAATTCAAATGGTTCTGGAGTAGCTCAAATGTTTCTAGGAGGACTATTTGGTAGAAAAGAAAAAGAAAATACTGATATGGCAGTTTCTGGGGCTGGAATGGCAAACTCTGCAGTTGCAAAGGGTCTAAGTCTGGGTAAAGTTTCTCAAGCTGCTGACGTTTCTGGAATTGGAGGTATGGTTTCAGGGGGTTATAATGCAGCGGCAGGTACAGAAAAGCTAGCAACTAATGCCAAGAAACGTTGGGACGCAAGCAGTATGTTAGCAAAAACCCCAAAAAAAGGGGAGGAAAATTATGATGCTAAAAAAAGAGCAGACGCAAGACTTAATGCTTCTGATGCCACAGATGGTGTGACAAGTGGTTTTGTACAAGGACTTACTGGTAGTATGAATGTTGCAGCAGGAACTGCTGTTGCAGGTGGTGTTACTGCACCAGTTGGTGCAGCTTTAGGCATAGCATCTTCTGCTATTTCTGGGACTGCAATGTTAGCAGGCGCAGGAATTCAGAATCATCGAGACTCAAACGCTAGAAGAATGAGAGGTGATTCAGAAATCCTCCAAGATAAAAAAGACAAAAATATAGAAAGAGAAGAACGCAGAGAAGGTAGCATTCTTGATCCTAGGAATTGGTGGTCTAAAACTAGAGGGGCAATGGGAGCTTATGAAGGTGAAAATGATAAGTTAGGACTTACTGGTAAAAAAGGTAACCCTGAAGGCAAGGATGATGAAATTGGCAAAGCATATACCAAAAGTAAAAATGAAAAATACAAGGATGAGGGGTGGAATATTTCAAAAAATGATGCTGGAGATGTTGATCATAATAAAGATATTACAAAAGAAAGAACTGATGTAATGGGATCTATGTGGTCGTTACTTAACGGAAAAGGAACAACGAAAACTTCAAAAACTTTTGATACTGAAGAACAGTACGTAACAAAAGGAAAAAGTTCTAAAGCAAAAAAAGCGAGACTAGAAGGTCAATAAAAGTTGACAATAACTGCAAAAAAAATAGATAACTGAGTTAGTGTCTATTTTTCTTAGAATTAAAAAATCATGGTTCCATTAAAGGAAATTAAAGTATTGCTTGATAAGGATTTCTATAAATCAGTAATAAAAGAATACAATATAGAGAGTCAAACAATAGAGCAACTAAGTGTCGAAATTGTTTTTTCTGACGACCTTGAAATCCCTAATTTAACAATGATTTTAATGTATTTGCCAGGAGTTGAAAAAGAATTAAATAATTCTTCAATTCTTCAATTCTACATGGAAATCATATTAAATAATGTAAACCATATTGAAACAATTGAGCTCATAAACCAGTTGAATAAAAACATTCCCCTAGGACATTTTGGTTTTGATAAAGTTAACAATACTTTATTTATTAAATATTGTAATCTAGTGGGGCCCGAATACCCAAGTAATTTTAATGTAAATTTATTAAACACAATAAATTCAATGAATTATTTGTTTAAATCGAACCTAAGAAGTTTCTTGTAACATAAAGATGGTTGGAAAATTAAATTCGTTCTTATTTGGAGAAACAAAATTCGCTGACAAATTCGAAAAATTCATTCAGTTATTAATTCTTGTTTCTATTGTCAACTTTTCAGTTCAAACCCTTCCTAATCTCTCTGTCAGACTCATTAAAATTTTAAATATTGTTGAATTATTTTCTGTCCTAATTTTTAGTTTGGAATACCTACTGAGACTTTTTACGAGCCCCAAACCCTTCAAATTCTTTTTTAGTTTTTTTGGATTAATAGATTTAATTGCAATACTTCCATTTTATGTATCACTAGGCATGGACTTAAAGTCGCTGAGAGCTGTACGCCTTTTTCGTTTATTAAGATTACTCAAATTCCTTCGTTATCACGACACACTTTCAAATCTAAAACAATCTTTAGATGATGTTAAAAGAGAACTTTTTTTGTTTTCATTCGCTACTGTTCTTCTAATTTATTTTTCTTCAGTTGGAATCTATTTCTTTGAAAATGAATCACAACCCGATGCTTTTTCATCCATATTCGCGGCCATGTGGTGGTCCGTCGCTACATTAACTACTGTGGGCTACGGCGATATTTATCCGATTACAGCAGGAGGAAAGATTTTTTCAACATTTATCGTGTTTATTGGTCTTGGTTTGGTCGCTATTCCAACAGGCATTGTAGCTTCATCACTCACAAAAGCATTGATGAAGTCCAAAGATTAAGTTATTGAGTTCATGCAGAGGGACTATTCTATTGCTCTACTAAAAGAGAAAATTCTTGATTCTAATGCGCGCTCCATTTTTGTTGATGCGCATCCCAAAAAAAGCATTCATAAAATTGATCTTATTTCTTTGAATAACCTTTCAAAGAGTTCAGATCCTTTACTAATCTCTTCTAAGCTTTTTTCAAATGAAGCCTTTTCTTTCAAGTTTCCTATTCATTACAAGAAACTTTCTGAAAACAGAAACGAAAGAAGATTACTACACTTATTACGTAAAAATGTTGACTTCATCAATGAGCTCAATCTAGATCCGATCGGAATTGGATTTCCGTTAGTTGAAATTTCAGATCCGAAGAAAAAAAGAATTAATACTATTCCAGTTTTAATTTGGGATGTTCAGATTTCAGGACATTTAAAAAGAACTGGATCTATCAGCATTAGCAGAAAAGCATCAGATAACATTTCTGTAAATCCTTCACTTATAAGTTTAATTAGGCGTAATTATGATCCAAATTACATCCCTCCTAGCCTTGGAAATGAAGGAACGACTTTTGAGAATGTTCTAGACGCTATAAATTCAGTAATATATACTGTAGGGTGTATGCCTTTAAATGAATACCATCGATTTTACCCCTTAGATTCCTTTGGAATTGATACATTAAAATTCTATGAAGCACATCTTCCTAAATTTATTAATAATGGAGTATTAGGTCTTTATGCTGGTTCTAAAGAGGCTATAGTAGCTGACTATACTACACTTGAAAACAATACCATTCCCTGCTCTTTTCAGATGAAGAATAATCTAAATGATTCTCTCTATGCTGGGGTTTCCTTAGACCATTCACAACAACGGGTTATTCGGACAATTAATAAGGGGAAAAATATTGTTATTCACGGCCCTCCAGGCACTGGAAAAAGTAAAACTCTGACTGCTACAATTGCCTATATCCTGAGTAAAGGACAAACTTGTTTGGTGGTGTGCGAGAAGAAAACCGCTATAGACGTATTGTATGAAAACTTATCAAAATTAGGTTTTGAGGAGTTTTGTATTAATGTCTCTGAAGTAAAAAAAGATCGCCGTAAAGTTGTTAATAAGGCGAGACATGTACTCTTAAATTTAGACCGAGGAAACCAGATTTTTTCTGAAACTACTAAATCAAAAACATATTTTACTTCAGCAGAGGAAAAGATTATTCAACAGAAGATTTTAAAAGTAGATGAGGTCATTACACTGATAAAAAAAACTAAAAAACGATTATATCAGCCCATACTTGGAGAAACAAAAACCTACTCGGATCTTGTTATAGCGCTTCAATCCAATCAATATAAAGAATTAGGAAAATCTCTAGATCTAAAAACTGACCCCTATTCTTTTACATTAGAAGAGTTCAAGGCGCTTCAGGAGTTCTTTGAAAAAATAGCGAATGATTTTGACAGTAAATTCAATCCATTTAAATCGTGCTATGAAATTTTAGATGAATCTATTTTAAAATCTGAAAAATCATCTTTCGATGATCTAGTTATAACACTTCATCAAACCTATTCTGAAAAGTTAACTACACTAGCCAAAAGGCTTGAAAAGGCTTTAGTTGGGAAAAGTAATTTTGCGTTTAAGTATATGGATTATGTTGATTCTAGTGATTCGATAATGAATAACATCCAAAAAGAATACACATACTACGCTCATGAGATAAAAAAGTTAAAAGTTTTTCACATCTCCCTGAATAGTCAACTAAACGCCCTAGATCTTACTCAAAAAATTGATTTACTTTCTCGCTCAATTACAGAAATTTTCAACAAAAAAGATGACTTTGATTGGCTAAAAGAATTCCATTACTATTATGTGAATTGCACCAAAAATGAACAATCACTATTAAATAAATTAGGAACTCTAGAAAATTTTGAAAAAGATTTTTTTAAATGGTACTGTGGTCATTTACTTCACGAAAATTTCATTGATAACTTTGATTTTAATGGTTTTGAAAAAGGGTACTATGACATAGAGACGGATGTCAAACAAATCAATGATTTTATCCTTAAAAAGGCTTCTAACAGATTACATCGAAATAGATTAAAAGGAATACGAAAATTCAAAAAAGAGTTTACTGAACTTACAATAGAACAGTTTTTTGCCAAAAAAAGCACTTCTGACAGACTGAAATATTCACTTACTAAAATTTCCAATCACGAAACTGGAATTTTTAAATCTTTTTTTCCGGTTTGTATGACAAATCCAAGCAGCTGTTCCAGTCTCTTTCCTCTTGAAAAGGGTTATTTTGACTATGTGATTTTTGATGAATCCAGTCAGCTTAAAATAGAAGATACATTCACTTGTATGTTAAGAGGTAAAAAATCTATAGTTGCCGGAGATCTACACCAGCTTCCTCCTATGGACTACTTCTCAGAAAGCTCAAGTATTGCATTAACTTCTGAACATTCCCCTCATGAAAACTCAAAATCATTACTGGATTTCTGTATTGCTGAAAATTTTGATTCTCACTATTTGGACATACATTATCGTTCAAAACATCCTGATTTAATCAATTTTTCTAACGCTGCATTTTATAAATCAAGATTAATTCCTAAACCCCCTAAAAAGAAATACTCTGCAATTGAGTTTTATCCCGTTAATGGGAAATTTATCAATCGAATAAATAAGTCAGAAGCTTTATCCATTGTAAATTATATTGAAAATAGTGTAACTCCCGATCAGTCATTGGGAGTTGCAACCTTTAGTTTAAAACAAAGAGAAGAAGTCTTAAATCAAATAGAAATTAGGTCAAAATTAAGTTTGGAATTTTATAAAAAAATTCAAACTCTGCAAACAAATGGCTTCTTTGTCAAAAATATCGAAAATATTCAGGGAGAGGAACGGAATATCATCATCATTGGAACGACCTACGGTTTAGATGAAAAAGGTGAGTTCAAGGAGCGTTTAGGACCTATAAATACAAGAAAAAGAGGGCACAAACTTCTGAATGTAATCATTACCAGAGCAATTGAAAAAATGGTTGTCTTTTCATCAATTCCAGAAACCATCTATACTGATTATAAATCACTCATTCAAGAAAACGGTAACAGAGGAAAAAGTATCTTATATGCTTATCTGTATTATGTAAATGCGATTGCCAATGGAAATTCTGACAATACAAGAGATGTTTTAAAAGTTATAAGTCAAGAAAAACACAACAGTACGCACAAAAGAAAATTAAATTCGATTGCGTTAAATGCTTTCTCTGCCTCCCTGACGAGTCAACTTTCAGAGAAGCTCAACCAAACTATCCATTATGAAAATTATGTTAAAATCGGTGGGTATGAATTTGAAATTGCATTGAAGAGTAATTCAAACGAAACCTTACTTCTTGATATAAATGGTAAAATAATACATAATGGATATGAGGATTATATTTTTGATATTGATCGGTGTCAAATAGCACAAAAATCAAAATATAAATATTATAGATTATGGCTATCGAATTTCTATAATAATCCTGAATTTGAAATAAATAAAATTAAAACTCTGATAAGGGAAAAAACAATTAATTGAATTTCATTTTAAATGCTCTTAGATTCCTTATATTTTCATAAATTTATTTACTAATTTATTTAAATGGTAATTAATATTAATAGAAATACCTTTTGGCTTTTAGTGCTTTTTTTATTTTTTCTAAAAGCTGAGGCTCAAAGTAATAATTGTGATTGTAATATATTAACCGTAAGGGAACTTTATGCTATCGGGCAGTTTACTACATTGAAAGATAACTTAAAATGCTGTCTAAACTCTACTAATAAACTTTCGTTAAGCGATAAAAATCGAATGCGAGAACTTTTAACTTTAACTGCTATTGCAGAAGATGATATCGATTTAGCAATTAACTATCTCAATGAAATAGTAGCCTCAAATTCAAATTACAAACCTGAAAATCAAAATATAGTTTTCCAAAAACTATTGAGTAGCGCCAAAAGAGAAAACCTGAGAGTAACCGTTTCATCCGTTTCTAAACGTCCAGAAGATCTAGAAACAGCTCCTGCAGTAGTAGAAATTATTGAAGCAAAAGATATTGTAGCTCGTGGTTATGTTGATTTAATCGATATGCTTTCTGACCTTGCTGGATTTGAAATTAGTAAAACCTATTCACTAAACTATGCTAATATATATCAACTAGGTTATAGACAAGATGCTACAGAAAAAACATTAGTGATGATTGACGGTGTAGAGGAGAATGATCTCTGGTCTAACATAGCTTATATTTCACGCCAGTATCCGATAAGTAATATTAAGGCAGTGGAGATACTTTACGGTCCTTCATCAACAATGTATGGCCCCAGAGCATTTCTTGGAACAATCAATATAATTACTTATTCTGCAAAAGAAGAAGCCGGAAATTACTTTGAGAATGAAAAATTAGAAAAAGGAAGTCCTCTTTATTTTCATGGTAATTTTTCAGGGGGTAGTTTTAATTCATATGATGCTGATTTTACCCTTGGCAATAGTATAAAAGATGGACAAATAAATTTTCAGATTACTGGTCGTTATTTCCGATCCGATGAGCATGACATGAGTGATCTCCCATTTTATAATTATTCACCTGATGATTTAGATCAATTTGAATACGACCATTTGGTTGAAAATTTTAATACAAGTGCGCAATTAAATAATTTTTTGAGTGAAAACAACCTGAATGCAGAAAATCAATTCTTCAATATTGTTGGAAACAGTATTCAATTATCTGAATATGGAGTGAATAAGGCTTCTCAATACGATGAATTAGCCTATTTGGAAAAAGTTAATGGAAATTATCTAAGATACTCAAACCATACAGAGGACTATTTCATTGGTGGAAAACTGAATATCAAGGACTTGGTATTTGGATTTCGAACTTGGAAACGGGCAGAAGGATTAAACCATATGCAAGATCTTGATATTGCTCCCTCTAGAAATGGATCTGTATGGGCTCCAAGAAATTCTACAACTTATCTAAAATACAATTATAATTTCAATGATAATTTGAGTTTTTCAGTTCAAACCTCTATTAAGAATCATTCTCTGGATAAAGAAACGAATCGAGTTAACTTCAAACCATTTGGAGTTCCAAAATCTGGCCTTTCTATTCGGGATCTAGTAAACTATAGTCCAGAGAATGCAGAAAGTCATGAAATACCTCATGGATGGCAAAATCAATTTTATTATTATCAGACTCTTCAAGGAAGAACAGAGGTTAGGTTTTTTTATAATTCCAATAATATTAACGTCACTTTAGGTGCTGATCGGAGAGTAACAACAAGTCAAGGTGATTATTTTATTTATAGAGACTATAAAACAAATTTCTCAAATGAAAGTGATTATGATGAATATTTAGAAACTGCATTCGCTCAGGAATTTGGAAGTTCTGCTGAATTTTCTACAAAAAATAATGTTTATAAGCTAAATGAGTTTGGAGGTTTTTTACAAGGAAGTATCCAATTAGATGAAAAGCTATATTTTAACATAGGCGGAAGATATGATAGACAATTGATCAGAAACACTGAGGGCTTCGAAGTATTTCAGCCACGGTTAGGTCTTGTTTTTAGTACTGATCGCCTCACATTCAAAACAAATTACTCCAAAGGATTTCAGAATGTATCCCTTTATACAAAATTTTCAACTGGAGGAAACCGTGTCCCAAACCCCACTTTGTTACCAGAAGAAATAAAACACCTAGATATTTCTGTTCTCGGAAGTAGTGAAAATCAAAAGTTAAAATGGAATTTAACAGGTTTTATTTACGATGTAGAAAATGCGATAGATTCAAGAGTTACATTACAAGGTTTTAACCAAAATATAAATGAAGATAACTATGTTACCTTGGGAGGGATGATGAATTTGAAATACCGAACAAAATTTTTGAGATTTGATCTTAATGGTACCTTTTTAGATCCGTTCGAAGGAAGTTTAAATGCCCAAGAACTTGTAAAAGCAGTAACAGACAGTACACAAGTCAGTAATAATATAAGAGCGGGTGATATTGCACGTTTTAGATTCAATATGGGAGTCACTTCTTTTCTTAATGGAGAGTCGTTTCAATCAAGCTTAAACATACGCGCAAATTATGTGGGATCTAAATCTGTAGGACCAAATACTACGCAAAACTTAAATTTAGGACTTAATCAGTCCGAAATGATCCCAGAATATTTTGTCCTAAACAGTAATTTTATTTTTGGGTTTAAAGAGATCCCTAATTTAAAATTTTCCCTTAGCATAAACAATATCCTGAATAGTTTGTATTATCATCCAGGAATCCGATCAGCGTCTGGCAGCTTCGATCTTCGATTAAGGGAGGAGAATGAAACATATAACCAATGGATCAATCGATCACTTACAGGGCAATTTGTTCCATATGCATCTCAAAGAAGAAGGAATTTTAAAATTAAAGTGATTTTGGATCTTTAGGATTATTTTTCAAAAGACTTTCCATCTTTATACAATTCTCTTCTGATTCCCATCAAGATTTCATTTATCGAAATTTTCGAGTCATTGTGCATTGATTTTAACCATGCATATTGAATTACGTTTTTTATGGAGCCTCCAGCTATTTCATAATTCTTAGAAATTTCTTTAAGGTCTTTTTCATCCAGCTCCACAAGACCGCTCAATGCATTTTTCCAAAGAATTTCTCTTTGTTTTACTGAAGGTATTGGAAAGTTAACAACACTTTGAATCCTTCTTGAAAAAGCAAGATCAATATTAGGTTTTAAATTAGTAGCTAATAAAATAAGACCATTGTAATTTTCTACTCGCTGCAGAAGATAAGCTGTTTCTTGATTTGCAAATTTATCTTTTGAATCACTTACTGTAGTTCGTTTTGAAAACAAAGATTCCGCCTCATCAAAAAATAAAATCCAATTTTTATTTTCCGCGATGTCAAAAATGTTTCCTAAGTTTTTTTCTGTCTCCCCAATATATTTTGAGACTACTTGAGATATATCAATACGATAGACATCAACATTATTTTTTTTGCCAATCAATGATGCAGAAAGCGTTTTTCCTGTTCCTGGAGGGCCATAAAATAAAGCTTTATACCCTTTATTTATCTTTTTACTCATAACTGAATCCGACTGAAAACTAGCTTGATTTTTTAACCAAGTATCAATCATGTTTATTTCATCTAGCGAATTGTCATCTAAAACAAGATCATCCCAGTCTAACTGTGTCTCTAAACGACTTGCAGGGAAACTTGAATTGTAAGAAGGCTTAAAGTGTTTCCCACTGGTGATATGAAGTATAAATTCTTCACCCAATTTAAGGGTCTTATCTAAGAGATCGATAGGTTCAGAAGAATGACCTAAGGCTAAGATTTTATTTATTTTGAAAATATGATCAAAATTGAAATAAGAATTGATTTTAATTTTATGCTCAATAGATGAACCGTACATAATAAATAAAATTGTTCTTACTGTAGGTTCAAAATAATTGGTGTCTGGATTTTTTCTTCCTCCAAACTCAGTATAAGGTTTGTCTAGTGTTTTGTTTTTAATCAAAAAACGATCGTATACTTCCGGAAATAAATTTGAAGCCATTGCCCCTATAATTAAAAGACGCTCAAAATCATCCTTTAAATCTTTCTTAATAAAGGCAGCCATATTGCTTTTATCCTCTTCTATATTTGGACTAGAGATAAACATAAAAGACTTATTCGCTTCCCCAGAAAAAAAATAGTCTAACCTATTGTCTATTAAATTGGAAAGCCAATTCAATTCATTCTGAATTGTTAAACTGTTTTCTTTTAATGTAGCTGTATTTTCCATAGTCCTGTTTATTTCCAATCTACTATAATTCTGTTTTCCATAAATGTAGTTTGAATCATTGAGATGTTCCATGGGATGGTATCTAAAAGCATGTCAAACGTTTCCTTCACAATATCTAAATTATAGTCTAATTCATTTCGTGTTAGAATACCCTCTCTTATTAAAAAAGTCTCCCTTAAGGTAGCTACGCTAGAATTACCCAACTTTTGCCAATTTTGGAGTACTCCTTTTAAAAGTGAATCACACATTTCTATTTCAATATCGTCTATATCGATTTTCACGTCTACAGGTGTTCTCTGGGCTACTCCACACAAAATTTTATTTAAAACTAGTTCGTTTTCATTAGTCTTAAGTGAGCCTGTCACGAGGTATTGCATCAAGAGAATCCCTTTTTGAATGGATAAGTCATCTTTAAATTTACGATTAATCAAATATCCACATTTATCAAAAAGTCTGTAAAAAAATGGCCATAAAATAATCAATCCAGCATTTTGGATAATTATAGTATCCGAATCATCTTGATCTTGTTCTAGGACATCATCTTCTTGCTTAAAAATATCATCCTTTGAAAGTTGATTTTTATAATTGTCGTAGGTTCTTTTAAGTGAGTAAATAAAATTGTCCGTTTCCAAAGGATATTCAAAGTCAGAAGAACGAAAATTTTGAAAAAAATCTGCACTGGTCATCTTTTCATTTTCTAAGACTTCATCAAATAAGTGAACTATAAGTTGAAATGGAGAATCTAGATAAATACTTTTCTTTAACCAATATTGAATTATTTTAATTTGCAAATCTCTTTGGGACTTCAATGATAGAATCCTTTCGAGAGGTTTTTTTAAAACCTGCTCCATAGATTTTGAAAAAAGGAGCAAATTTTTAGAAAGTTCTGAATGAATTAAATCAATTAGCATTTGACTTTTATCCTTGGGAATTATATCCATCAAGCGATTTAATTTGAGTTTGGATTTTACCCATTCAAAAACCATTTTTTTAGTTCTTAACTCTGCTTCTTTAATTGACTTCAATAGGATTAGATACAGTTCATTTTTCGTATGGGATTTGTTTTCAAAATTTATAGACCCGATTTCTAAATAATAATCGATTATGTCTATATTTTCCAAAGCCTCTTTTTTACTCAATTCTTTAGCTTGCTGAGAAAAATTAATTTCATTTAATAGTTCTTCCTGAATACTAAGTTCCTCCTCACTGCTCTCCTTAGATTTTTTTAATACTATTTTTATAAAGTCATCATAATTTTTAGAATCTTCATTTTTAAACCTTTTATAAAAATCTGTTAGACTTGCTGGAGTAACTCTATTCTCAAAGCTTATTGCAAGATTTATAATAAGTTGAATGATTGATTTATTCAGTGGTTTTTTAACACGAACATATTCCTTTAAAGTTGAAACTAGGGAAAATGAAATAAGTTGATCTTTTAAAATTATTCTATGAAATGAATCAATGATATTACCAAAAGAAATAAAGTAAAGGAGTTGTTTTAACTCTAAAGGCTTAAACTTATACTCCCTTAATAGCTCTAAAATCGTGTAATCCTCTCTTAAAAGGAATTGTTTTAATTGAGCTTCAATTTCTTTTGAATATATATTTAAATGTTTTGGAAATCTATTAAACTCTAAATAATATTTTAACACTTCAATTATTTCAATATCAGAAAGCTTCACATTTTTTTCAAGCTGAATAAGCTTATTTGATAGGTTAAATTCTGAAGAAATAAAGTTGAAAATCTGATTTTTGGTTTTCTTTGCTTTTTTCTCAATAAATGGAATTATTTTTTCAATAAAACTGATTAAACTAGTTTGCTTCCATAACTCTTCTTTTATCGTCAGATGATGAAGGAAAACATTATTGGACATAGAAGAAGATAGTTTTACATCATACAATAGGGTCTCCAAATACTCTAATAATTTTTGAAGATCAAAACTAGCTGGACTAAGGTGAATCAATTGCATCAATTTTTTCAATTCAATGACTGAAAACTCTTTGATGACAGTTAAAAAGCTATTCGCTGTTTTTTTATTCATCAATAGCTTATCAATATAACTTTTATCTCCATTATTAATTGATGACTTTAAGAACATTACAATGTCTCGTTGATTAAAATCTTCAATATTAGCCCATTGAGGAATTTCATCCGTTTCTAGGTAATAAAAAACTAAATCTTTGTAGAAAAGTTCATTCTTTAATTTTGGGTTTGTAATCGAAAATTTACTTCCAATATTAAAAATAGAGATTGGTTCAGTAAGATTATTAAGAACACTTTTAGACTCTTCAGAACGGAGATAGGATGCAATTTGCTGGAAATTTAAATAATTTTCCTTTTTGATATCTTCCAAAAAATCAATTATGAATTTTGAGTGCGAAAATTGTTTAAAATCATTTAAGGCTCCTATTTTCTTTAAAAGAAATGTTCTTAATATGATTTTCAAGGATCTGAAATTCAAGGAAATGATATTGTACTGTTTCTGAATAGACAGCAACTCTTCTTCAAGTTCAAAAACAGAACTGTTCGCTTGATCTATTATTTTCTTTATCTTAGCCGATGCCTCGCTTTGGAGCGAAATTTCAGAAAAGGCCATCATTAATTCGTGATCTAAATAATTCTGACTTAAAAAAGAAAGTAATGTGTTTTCTGAATTAATAATTGAAGTCAAGTTTTCAAACAAATCAATTTTCTCTTCTGGAAAAATAGTGATGAATTGATTTTCAAGAATATCTTGTTTAAGTTGAAGTAAGAAATTGAATTTTTCTATGTCAATAGATGATTCCTCAGGTTTAGAAATCGACCTATTCCTTTCAGAAACCTTTTTAATAATTTCTTTTAAAGTGTTTTCATCTGCAGAAGTACTTTTAATATTTAATGATTTACTTTTTTGAAAAATTTGAGGATATAGTCTAATGAGATTGTTCAATAAGGATTCTAAGAAAATATCACCACTTAAATTAAGTCCTTTTGATACAATTAGCTGAAATGAAATACGATGAACTATTAATGAATATTGATTTTTCTTCTGCGTTTCAATCATCCCAACGACCCTTTGAATCAAACTTAAAACACTTACCCCATTAAGTAATTTTAAATCTTTATATACATTACTAAAAAGATCTAAACTAGCGTATTTAGCATAAGATGGATGGTAAATGAATTTTTCCATCAAATTCCCCGATTGTGGAAGCTTTTTGAACATGTCCAGTAAAAGCTGTTCCCGTTCTTTACCTTTCAATTTGTCAATCCTGCTTGTTTCAATATTAAAAGGAAGAATGGGATCAGTAGAACTGGTTTCTTGATTTTTAGATTTAAAAAACTCTTGGTCAGTAGAGCTCAATTTTGGGTAAAGGGCATCAAAAATATTGGAGGTTACTTCTTTGAACTTCTTTTTTTCTCCCATTTTAGAAATTTCGTAAAGGAGTTCATCCATTTGTAATGTGTTCTCTTTAGAAACGCTTTCAATTAATGATGAAATAAAAGAAGAAGTACTTTGCTTCCCACTCTTACTTTTGAACAAATCAATTAAGAGTGATTTCTTATAACTATAAATTAAACGAGTTGTACTTGAATATATCGAAACACTTTGAATAAAAGTGCTGTCTGAAAACACGTAATCCAAATCATAAATCAAACTTTTGTTTTCAGATGTAATCAAAAGATCGATGGTGTTTTGTAATGTAATATCAGAAAGTAATAAAAAAAGACGCTCGAGCTTAAGTTCCGATTGATAGAATGATGTTTTTGAAATATATTCAATCAATGATTTATTATCTTGTTCTAAAAGGCGATCGAATAATTTACTATACTCACTTAAAATAGCGAAGTTCGCTTGAGATATTCCTTTTTCAAAATAGGAAACTAATATCTGAAGTGGACTCTCTGATAGTAATCGTATATTAAAATCATCTTCATTATCTAATTCAAGGTTTACTTCATCTAATAAACTAATCGTTGGTCTTTCTTTGCCCGAGTTAGATATAAAATTATTAATGAATTGTATTGATGGTACATTATTCTCATCCTTAGATAAAAATAAGACTAACCTTCTGTAATTTTCGTTTGTTAAAAGTGAAATCAAATAACTTAATTTCTCCTTATCTTGAAAAAATGAAGAAGTTGTGAGGTAGTTAAATAGATCAGTATTCCTTTTTTCTAAAAGTAAATCAAATAGTTTTTTCAATTCTTCAATTTTACTGAAGTTTAAACCTAAGGAGCCTTTCTCAAAATAATCAATCAATAATCTTAAATTATTATTTGAAGACTGCTCATGACGTGTCGATTTAACTTCAACTGAACCTCTTTCCTCTTCAGAACTAGACTTAACAGTAAGCAATTTTTCTTGATCGTTAATCTTGATGAAATTTTCAACAGAACTGATGCCATCTGACACCCCTGTCAATTTTTTCAAAAATTTAATTAAAAGCTGATAACTACTTCGGTCTAACAAAGCTGTTAATCTGGCTAGCTTTTCCTTATTATGATAAAAAGAAACTGAGCTTAAGTAGTTTAATAATTTAGTGTCACTCTTCTCCAGAAGCGAATCAAAAAGATTTTTCAACTCTTCAATTTTACTGAAGTTTAAACCTAAGGAGCCTTTATCAAAATAATCAATTAATGCCTTTAGAGTTAGTAAAACCTTATATTCCTCAATTTCATTATCGCTTTCATATAAATTATTATTTTTAGATTCCTGAATTAAATTTATACTCTGAGGATTAAAAAAGGATTTAATATTCGGATCTGATTCTGATTGAATAACTTCCTCTAAGATAAACCTAAAAAATTTGGAAAAAGGTATTGATATAAATTCAGAAAAATATTTGAGTGTTTTAAAAAATATAATTGCTGAATCATTTAAATCCAGACTCTGCTTGATGAAAAAGAATTCAATCTTGTTTAAAATAAAAACATTTAAATCTCTTTTAGAAAGTTCATAATTCAACAATAATCTTTCATAAAAGGAAATCGTAGCATTAAACAATACTAAATTTCCAAAAAGCAGCTTTTGGTATACGATACTCTTTGCTTCAGAATTCAAATCATTTAAAAGCCTAAAATAGTTTTTTTCATTTGCTAAAATAAGTGTAATTAAAGATTTAGAAAAATGAAGAGAATCTCTGCCATTTAGAATCAATTTATTAAATGACTCAGAACTATCTACCCACCATGGATAATAGCCCTTTTTGATAAAAAAAAGAATGGACTCCTCTACCCTTTCATAACTTTCTAAGGATTCCCCACTAAAATTTAAATCAACAAAATTTTCGAGTTCGGTTTTAAATTTTCTAACAAATCCATTAAGATCACTTGGATCAAAGTCACCTATATCAATTTCGATTTTATCAACGACTAAATTAATATTGTCTAAAGGACTCAATACCTTTTCAAGGACTTCTAATAATCTTTTTTTAGTCAGACTAATGAGTTCATCGCTCAGATGATCAAACACCTTATTGTTAGTTAGTGATAAGTCAAATACAAATTTTCTGATATTTCCAGATTTAGGCATCTATTCTGGTTTGTAACTCTTCAATAACTGAATTAATTGAAGTGCATTCACATCAGCTTCATTATCATTATCTCCTTTCTTTTTATCAAGCCAATTAAAATAAGTTTCTTCAAAAAGGCTCATTTGATTTACATTAAGATAAAAAAGATCATAATTAAAATGAGCAGGGATATGTTCTTTAATAATTGATTTTAAATAAGCTCTAAACTCAGTATTCTGGAATCGTAAAGGCCAATCTGAAAAAATAAAACTGATCTTATTGGAGTATTCAAAATCAGTTGGAAACTCATGACTATTTCCTTTATCAATTATAATCTCACTGAAATTTTCAATTAGATTTTGCTCCTCACTTTTTTTAATAAAAAAATTGAGTAATCGTTTCATTTCAGATTTTGCACCTACATTTGAATAAAACACCTTTGAGGATTTGAAAACGGGTTTATTAAAAATATCAAACACCACAATCTGAAACTCTTTCTTATCCTTAGCTTTAATAATTGAATAATTTTCTTTGTTCGTCCCCAGTATGAATATATCGTTCCTTAGATCATTTTGTTCCTCAAAACTACTCGAATTATAACTGACAAGACTAGGTTCTGAATCTTCATTTAAAAATGTAGTTATATAATTGGTTGTTAGAAGTGGTCTTAGTAATAGGTGCTCTACCAGGAACATCCCCTCACAAGCCGAATTTAAATTTTCGAATTTCAGAATTCCCTTCGTTAGAGCATCTCTGCATTTTTCTTCAGAATCTGCTTTATAAAGCGCAATAGGTTGTTCTAAGCCGGGTGCATTATAAAGCAAATGAAATATGTCTTTATTGTTTAATTTACTAGGGACTATATTGTGGTTTTTGGTTTTATTCGCGTGAGTAAACAATGCTTTAAAATCTGCCTGAGTAGACGTGAAATAATTTAAATACTCATCTTCACTATCATTAGTTAAATCTGAATTTGATAGTACATTTAAACTTGTACCTCCCTGAACTTTGATACTCTGAATACTCCATTCATTTTCATTTTCTACTTGATCATACTCCTCTACTAATGGAGTAGTTAATGATCGAAACGTAGTGTTTTTAATTCCTAGTAAAAGCTTTAACCTCTTTTCAAGACCAGAAGTATTTTCAGTATCCCAAGTATCAGCTTGAAAGTTGAAACCTAAGCCTTTATTTCTTCCATTTTCCACGAGGTTTTTAGCATATTCAATTTTTAAATTTAAAATAGATTGTCTAATGTCTAAATCTGTTTTATTTTTCGATTGAATTTTCATCAATTTAGATAGTGTTTCCGTATCAAAGTTTTCAGAAAATCTTGCCAAAAGATGATCGATGATTTGGGTTCTTCTATCAAAGAATTTATTTTTTGATTCTGATATTGAGTACAAATACTCTAAATATTCTTTTTCAGTATCAAATGCAAGTAAATCCTTCAAACCTGGAATTTCAGATGCATATTGACCAAATAATGTAGTAGAAATCTCAGAATCAACAGAGAAAATTTGATGAAAGTTAGCTACTTGGCTAAGATGGTTTGCCATTAATTGTTCAAATAAAACCAAAAATCCTCTTAATTGTTTTACTTGAGCAATTCTTTTCTTGTCTGATTTAGAGGGAAGTTCATTCTCTTTAAGCCCGTAAACTGCAGGAAACTCGTTTTGAATGGAATAATACTGCTCAATTTCGGCCTTACTAAATCGTCCAGAAAGATTTATTTTTTGTGGCTTTAAGGATTTATAATAGTTTGTTCTTTCAGAGATGCTTAAAGAATCGTATAGTTGAGAAAGTATGATGGTGTCAATTTCATAGAAAATAGTATCTCTGTATAATCTAATCTTCTCTGGAGCACTATCGTAATCACTTACGTTTTTCTTCAAAAAAGGATAATGATCTTCTCCGAAGGTAATCAAGTCCTCAAAAATTTTAATTCCATTTTTAAAAAGAAAGATTTCTTCTACCTCAAGAACTCCATCAATTTTTTCAATCGCCTCTCTAATCTCTGAGATATAAATTTCATTTGTTTTTAAAGTGAAATCTTTAGAATCAATAAAACCTTTTAAAGGTAAGGGTCCAGAAAAAATATCATCTACTGATTTTCCTCTAGATCGCATAGATTCCAGATCTTGGAATCTTATGCTAGGATTTAATATTTTTTCAACTTGAAAGTATAATTCAGACAATATAGTCTCTCCTAAAACAAAGGAATCAATTTTCAATTTTGCATCAATACTTAGCTCATCCTTTTTTAGTACTTGTACTTTTTGAAAGTCAGTCCCAAGAGGCCTATTTTTCATTAATAGAGAAGTCACTTTTTTACTGACAATCTCATCTGAAAATTCAAATTCATTGACATCTTCGCATTGAATAAATACATTTAAAAGTCCATTAAATCCCAAAATATTATCATTTACAGGATGAACCCACGCATTTTTAACTTCATCAATTTCTTCAATAATTAACTTTTGAAAATCTTCGGGAATCAGAGGTTTTGATGGGAGAATTTTATCAATCGGAAAGAATAAATTCGTTTGCTCTAAATCTAAACCTTCCCTTTTTCCTATGAGTAAATCTTCTACGGGGAAGTTAGTTCGATAACCTAAATCTGTTATGGCATAACAAATTTGCTCTAAAAGGGTTACTCCTGGATCGTGATAATTAAAGTCAGTCCATCGTTCGCCACTATAATTTTGAATTAAAGCAATCCCCTTTTCAAGGAGTAAATCATAGTTTTCACTATCACTTTTAAATTCTGGTATCGTAAAGTTTTTTGGCTCAATCATCCGTCGGTTTATTCAGAAAAGAAACGTGAAACATTAAACTTAATTTTATAAGGCTGGCCATCTAATTCACTCACACCATAATGTCGTCTGGTCCGAACTTGAAGCTCATAATTGTGCATCTCCCCTACCCATCTAAAAGATAATCTATTCATAAAACTACCATAGTATGCATTGGTGTTTTTAATTCTATTTCTAGATGATTTCCCTCCAAAAGTAGAAAGGGCTATAGCATGCGCAATAGCATAGCGTCCACTGCCCATTTTACCTCTAATAGATGCAACCACCTCAAAACCATTAATTCCGTCTAAATTCGAAATGATGGTCTGCCAACTACCGTCACCATCTACTTCTCCTACAATATGATTTCCACTTTTAGAGTCAATCCCTAAAACTCCTCTTACATCAAAATCAAATCTAGGTTCATTTGTATGGACTCCAATTTGTTTATTTTGGTCAAATTTAATTAAAGGTTCTCCTTCCCTATTATTTATTGAGAGACCCTCAACATTATCTTGATTAATGTTTACGGTAAAATCAGGTTCATTTTGAGTTGCTTTTTTAAAAAAAGACATCAATCTAGTTGAAAATCCTATTGGATTTAGCTTAAACCCCTGCTTTTGATTGATAGAAATTCCGTCATCTATCATGTTTAATGAAGAGTCGATTAAATCTATAAAGTGCTTCTCGGTTGCAAATCCTCCCTTTTGAAAGTAATTTTTTAAAGTTTGTCTGTTAATTAAAGCCATTTTAAATTTTAATTTTAATTACACTTAAATTTTTTAAAGCTGTGGTATCATTCTCATCCTGATCAGGCTCAAAATCTATATCAACACCTGAATTTTCTGAGTTGATAATAAAATTTCCTTCAATGTTAAGCTCGTTGTATTCTACAGGTTCTGGAAGGGAATATTCTGAAACATCTATTATACTTATTTTGTTATTATTCCTCGGTACAAAAACAGACCATGGAGATCCTGATTCTATAATGTCTTTCTCATCGACTTGAGAAGCACTGTCATGGGCTATTATTCCGCCATCAGGAAGGGATTTAAAATGAATTATTGAAAGTCCAGTTACAAAAGAAACATAAGGTCTGGATTTTATGAATTGAACAATTTCTGATTTCTTAAACACATTCTTAATATCACCATCACCCGAGACCCATGGGCAAATGAATTTAAAGAATTCATTATTCAATTCATTGATTGCTTTACCTCCTGAGATATTTGAAAACTTAATTTTACATTTTAACCAAATGTCTTCAAAAACTGGATTAATTATTTCTACTTTTAAAAATGGAGAACAGTATTGATAGAGTAGATTTTTTACTTCAATCATATCGGCGCCATTCAACTTTATTTCATCTATGTTTTGAGAGCTATCAATTTTCTTTAAGCATAAAATTTTAACTTGCTTTTCATTGGAAATATCATCCTGATCTTCCCAAATGCATTTGACATGCATCAACCAATCAAATTTATCTAGTAAAAATTTTTCAATATCCCACTGGGTAATAGGTCTATTCTTATGTCTAAGTAATTGACTAACGCGGTAATAAAACTGTAAAGTAGTTTCTTTTTTGTTTCCTCCAAAGGATGGTAAAGGTTGATTGATTCTAATAATTCCATTGACTGGAGTAACTAATTCCTGAACTGAACCTGATTTACGCTTTGGTGTGTCTTGCAAAGAATAATTCACAGGAACAATTTCAGACAAGGTTAATCCATTGTTGTATATGGCTTTGATTAAACTAAACTGATCCGCATTATTCTTTGAAACAGCTTTAATGTAGTACTTATCATTATTGAAAAAATTATAATCATTCGAAATGTCTTGAGGTAAATTAATTGAAATCACACCCGTCTTCAGTAATGAAAGAGTTTCATCATATAGGATTTGACTAGGCTTAAGAATTTTCCAACCATTAGAGCTTGAATAAAACCAATCTAACTTTTCACTAAATTCATAATTGGTATTTTCACTTTTCTTTACTTCAACTAATAAATTTAACATCTGAGGTGCTTGAATATTATCTAAACCGATAATAAACTCTCCAGCGTTATCAAATTTTGGAATTAAAAAAGGACTCGTTACACCATTTTTAGTAAATGTTTTGGTATTCCCTTCATGTGATAACAAGAAAAAAGAATTTTTTTGATCATAATCATTTTCACTCAACGATGATTGACTGAAATAAAGTGTTGTTTGTGCCTGATAGTCTATCGATAAATTATCAACAATTGGACTCCATGGCTGATTAGGAGGCTTAATTTCTTCTTGCCCCTTTTTTTGAGTTGTTGACTTTAAAACTGCTTCGTTATAGATTGAGCTAAAAACATCAAAACCAAAACCTATATTAGGTTCTGAAAGGGTAAGCTTAAAGAAACCTGTTTCTGAATCTTTAGAATAGTCCTCTACAGATTGATAATCTAAATCATATTTAGGTTTTAGTTGAAACTTGGATATGTCTATATCCTTTAGCTCAAACGAATTTTTAATTTTTGCTTCGTCATTCAATTCAAACATCTCAAATTCGTGATCTATTGATCCTATTCTTTGATATGTGAAATCTGAAAGTGCTGAAAGTTTTAACTTAAAACTGTAGTTTTCAATCTCTCTTCTATATGTTTCATAATATTCTTTTAAGTCATCAAATTCTGGAGGGAGATTAATATATTCCCATCTTAAATTTAATTTTGAAATGGGCTTACAAAACAATTCATTTGAACCAATAATAATTGAAGAACCTTTTGTGGGAGAAGCACCAAGAATTTCAAACTCGCCATTTAGATCAACTTCCCCTTGTTTATTAAAAGCTATGAGTTTATTTAATCCCTTTACATTTACCTCAATATCAATTTTTGAGAGTTCCATCCCTGCCAAAAAAGAATAAGAATGATAGAAATCCCCTGAATTCAGTAAAAACTCAAAGATTGGAAAGTCTGAATTATAGTTTTTCTGATGTATCTCTTCATTGTAATTATCAACTGAAGATTTTCTTTTATCCAATAGTACTTGGACTTTAATTTCACCCTCTGACCAATCATCTGGATAGATTATTGTATAACTTTCCACAGTTTCCCAACCTTCAGAATTGGTGTAGTTTATCAGAAACATCTCATCGAAAATTTCACTAAAAATTTCCTCTTCACTTACTCCTCTATGATTGGATATATCAATGATCAGATTTGTAAGTGTCTTTATTGAATTTGGTGTAAACTGAATTTTGAAAATAATTTCTCTTGAACTTTTCGCAAGCCTTAATGTCGATGATGAAATTGCAAAACCTACCCGTGCAACATCCATAGTTTGCATGCTATTAGTCTTTAAAAATTGTTCTTCTCCCAATGTGGAAAAAACATCTTCATTTTGGTTAAATTTAAGTACTTCATCATTTGATTTACAATGTGTTTTGCTATAAAGACCCGAGACTAATCTAAAATTTGAATTATAATCAAATCTGTTACTTTTGCTGATAAAAAAAGTACTGAGTTCATTTATTTTAGTATTGTTTAAATTAATTTCATTTGTTGTAGAATAGAGGATGTTATCCCCATTATCATATTGGCCTACGATAACATCAGTGTTTGCGGACAGATTTATTGTCTTTTGATTTTGATTAATATCAAAATAAACAAACATTTTTTGGGGGGTAATATTTTTAGGCTCTTGCATCAGTACACTTCTGTAGTAGAAATCCAAATGCTTTTTAGAGAGGGAATTAAGATCTAACTGTAAATTCTTAAACAAATCGAAAAATGACAATATCAAGCCCATATGTGCCTTATGAATACTCCTCTCTTTTAGTGATTTTTCAAATAAAGGCTTGGCTCGTAATTGAACATTGTAAACAATACTGTAAACTGGATTATAAAGTAAAATTAATTTTTTCAAACCACTACTTAAAGGTGGTTGATTCAAATCAATGTCTTCAAAAATATCTAACGGATGGATATTATTTAGACCCCAAATAGATGCAAAAACTGTAGGATCAAATTCAATATCAATGTTAAAATTGGTATTATCCTTTAAACTTAAATAATAACCTACAAATACATTAAATACTGACTTAAGTTGATTTACGATTGCCTGCTCCAGCTCAAGTTCTATTGGAGAACTTTCTACCGATGTAATGTTTCTTGTTGCAGATAGATACCATTTGTTGATCTTTTCAAAATAAAGAGCCAGTAAAGAGAATAATTTTCCGAAAATAATTTCTTTTTCTCTTTGCGAAGAAAAATCATTTAGCTCTCTCACAATATTTAATCGCTGCTTATCGTGAAGAATTAAATCAAACTTTAAGATCTCAGCAATCAAGAAAGTGTCATCTAATTCAATTAAATCATCCCAATACCCCTCTTTTCGGTTTTTAAGATTATAAAAATTAATTTTTTTAGAAAGCCTGAGAGTGAACATGATTAAATCCTCGACCTCACGGTCGTCAATTTTTATATTCTCTGGATTTAATATTTGTAAAACTTTTGATTTCAAATTTCTATTATTTTATGCTAGTCCCCTCATTCAAATAAAAAGGGAAAACAATATTTGACCTATTGTTTGTTGCTCTTATTTCGTAGGCTACATTAATTTCAATAAGCCCCTCAGTGCTCAGTGCTTTTAAAGCTGATATTTCAATGATTAAAATTCTAGGTTCAAACTCATTAATACTACGTTCTAACTCTTTGGACAATCCTTGGATTAGACTTTCATTAGCAAGTTCAAAAACTTGACTATGGAGAAAACAACCATAATTATTTCTCATAATTCGCTCACCTAATTTGGTGGAAAAGTATATTTCAAGACTTTGTCTTATGTCCTCTTCCATGGTTACCATTTTAATATCTCCACGCTTTTTATCAAAGGTTGGAGGAAAGGACCAACCTCTCCCCAAAAAGGATTTTTCTAAATCTTCCATAATATCAGTTCATCTCTATTGCTCCAGCTTTAATTGTCATTTTACTTCCGCCATCAGAATCTATACCTTTACCTCCTTTTAAAATTATTTTCCCCTTAGCATCAATCGTAATATCTTTTTCACTTGATAACTTAATGCCATCTTTAGATGTTAAAATTGTGTTTTTATTTATGTCCTTAATTTCAATTTCTTTATCTGTTTCTTTGATTTTGATGTAATTGTCATCACTAGATTTTATGGTAATAATTTTTTCTACATCGTCAAATTCAAGAGTTAATTTCTCTTTTGAGAGAATAGCTTTAAATTGGTTTTCGGCATCAATTGTTTTATATGGTTTTGTTGTTTTTGTATAAAGACTCCCTAAAATTATCGGATATCTTGAGTCATTGGACAGAAAAGAAACGACTACTTGAGAGTCTACTTCAGGAATGAAAAAGCTACCGGCTTCGTTTCCAGTGTAAAGAGTGGCAAGTTTAGCCCACATCCCATCTCCAGTTGCCTTTAGTGTTGGAATTGCTACTTGTATCCGTAATTCGTCCTTAGGATCAGCATCAATTTTTGTTACGGTTCCTATATGAAGCCCCTCAATTTTTGAGGTGAAACGAGAAATATCTAATTTATTTTTATTCTGAATTGGATTGTATCGCATTCCGAAGCCAATCCAAGTCTTGTAGTTTCCTTTTTGAAATTCATGAGATAGAGAGGTCACGTAAGCTAGTCCACTAAATCGAGAACCAAAACCAACTAAAGTGATTATTGAGCCTATATCAATATTATTGATTCCTTTTACACAAATTTTACCTACCAGCCTACTGAGTCTTGATCTCATTAAGAAAGCATCAGCAATGTTTTTTGCCTCACTACTTGTTAAAATTGAGGAAGTAGAAAGTTCGTTTTTCGTTGGACTAACATCTTTACTAATAGTAACACCATCCAAATCTCCTTGAGCTAATAGAGAGGGTTCTTGACTTGTGCTAGAAACAGCTTCTTCGTTATATGAATCGTAACTACTTAAATCAAAAGTACTGTATTGGGTAGATGCATCGACCTCAGCATGAAAATCTATCATTGCATTACCATAGGTTACCGTCAATTCAGGGATAGTTAATAGTGGTTTTGGTTCTGTAACAGTTATTGCATTGTCAGAATTCAGAACAATCATCCCATTAGCTTCCGCACGTTGAAGGATAAAATCCCAATCGTTACAGTTATATTTAGGCAGAAAATCATTCATAACAGAAGTAAAAGAAACAGTCTTTGAAACTCCTGCAGCATTTGATATAAGTGCTGTAATGATATCGCTATCTAACTTATCTTCATAGATTTCAGTGGTATAGGTATTTGATAATTTTACTGCTTTATCTACACACTCAATTACCAATAAATTATTTGTTGAAATAGACTGGAAGTCTTTTTTAATCTTTAAAACATGTTTTGAAATAATACCCTTAAAAACAATCTCATTACTTTGATCATATCCTAATGAAATCTCAACCTCACTTCCTGTAGCAAAAATGGATTCTTCGCTCTCATCAAAACTATTTTCTTTTGGATTACCGCCGATAATAGATATAGTTGCCCTACTCAGCTTATTTGCCTCTTTAAATGTTTGAATACGAAATAACTTAAACTTTGTTTCAATTTGAGTTCCGTCCACTTTTACAGCAAAAGAAGCCAGTTGATTTAAAGAATCTGCAGGTGATGGAAAAAGTAAACTCATTATTTCTTAATTGGAGGAAATTCAAGGTTTGTTCCTGTTTTCAACTTTCTAAATGTGGAGAGATTATTATGTGCTGCAACTTTTAGATAAAAATTTTTATCGTTATAATACTGTTCACAAAAATCAACCAAGCTATCACTATTCTTAACCTTGGGGATCCTAGTGATATCAGGGCTCATAAAGTAAGATAACAAAGAAGGTACAGGGACCTCTTCAATAGCTAATTTACATTCTGCTCTTAAAGGGATTCCTGAACTAGTAAAGAAATTATAATCATAAGTAAAACTAGTTACACGTCCAAAAATTGTCAAATCTCCTAATCCCCAAATACCCTTAATATAATTTCTTGAATGTGTTTCATTATTAGGCAAAACAAATAGTTTTTTAAAATAGCTAATAGATGGATATATTGAAAGACCCGGACTTAAAATTGGAATAGGAAAGGCCATTGGAGGAAAAGGCACTGCACCTGTATTATCAATTGTAAAAGATAGATTCCAAGTAGCTAAACTATAAAGGGGTTCGGAACTTTCAACCATTTGACCATCAGCTGCAGTCTCACAATTAGTTTTGTCTTTATTTTCCTTAAAGCCAACTACAAAACTATTTGGATTTAACTGAAGATTATACATCCCTGATGGCAACCAAGAATCAACTTCTGAAAAAGCTATGAAATTTACATTCATCTTTTAATAATCTAACTGTTTTCTAATTTCAATTAACACCTCTTGAACACATTCTTCAATTAAGCTAACTTTATTCAGACTGCATTGTGGCTGGGACATACTGGCTAATTTTTCATCAATCAGTTTTACAACATCTATGTTTTCTTCCTTTTGATCAGAATCTACAGTACCTTTTACAACAAGTTCTTTAATTTCTATTGGCATTGTATTTATATTAAGATTTTTTAAAATGTGAATAGGTTAATTTCATAGTCTCCACTGCAAAGTTTCCTCCCATTGCATCAAATGGATCTATATTAATTTCAATTGGATAACAATTAAAAAAAGTCCAGGTCATCAAAATATCATTACTATTGTTATCAAGTAAAAAAACATTAATCGTTTTTCTGCTAACAAAATACCACCATTGGTCGTCAGTTAGAAATCCGTTACACCAATTTCCTATATTGGAATCTTTTTTTACAATCCCACGTTTGAGTTCCAAATCAGAATAGGTAACGGTACCAGGTAAAACAATTTGCCTGTTATTGGACCCTAAAGCTTTGTATGGATTCGTCTCTAATTTGGCACTGATTCCTGTTACCGATTGAAATGAAGCATCTGTCTGATTTAACTCAAAACCAGTAAGAGCTGTAAGTGTTCCCAAACCAAAGTTAGCATCGCTAGATGTTACTCTAAAATTAAACCCTACAGCCGGGTAGGTATTTTCATCAACCTCCATATATATAGTGTACTTTATAAAAACTAAAATAGCTAAATCAGATATTCGTAGGAAGATCTAATTTAGCTAAAATATTTATAGCAATTAGCTATAAGTCAGCAATCAAATAATACTTACAGATTATGCAACTTCAGCTACTAAACCTTCATGGGCTAAAACTAATGTTTCAATAGCCGCCTCAGAAGACTGAGAGTTTAGATCCGTAGGTGTTACTTTAAGTGGGAAAGCATTTGTAAGCGTCCAAGTCATCCTTGGCGTTGCTGTCTCATCTAAAAGTCTTATAACTACGGTTAGTCTTTCGTAAGTATTCAAAGATATTTTTGACATCCACTCGTAGAATTGGTTATCATTCGCAAATACACCTTTTTTCAGTGTAATGTCAGAATACTTAAGTAGCCCTGGCATTTTGATTTTAGAATGATTTGGACTGTTCCCATGACGGTATTCAATCATTTCTGTTTCAACTTCTAGACCACTAACTTCCTGAAAAGGTAAGTCTGTCATGTCGCCAATATCTACGGAGAAATAAAATTTAGGTAAAGGCCAAAACTGATCTTGTTCTGCTCCGGTGCCTGCTGTTGGAAGTGCCATATTCGTTTATATAATTAGTTAATTATGATTTTTGTTGTTGTTGCTCAAAAGTAATTACTATGAATTCTGCTGGTCTAGTAATTGCAACTTTGACGGTCATTTTTAAAACACCGTCTAAAATATCGTTTGGGGTCATTGTAGCTCCTAAACCTATATCTACAGAGAAGGCATCATCAGCAGATTGACCTGCCAATAAGCCTGATTGCCATTGGTTTGCCAAGAAGCTAGAAACGGTAGCCCTAAGCGTAGACCAGGTTGTGGCATTATTAGGTGCAAAAACAAATGCCTCAGCAGCAGATTTGATGCTTTGCTCAAGAAATGTCATTGTTCTTCTAACACTAATATATCTATAATCTTTCGAGTTTCCTTCTAAGGTGCGAGCTCCCCATACAAGAACACCTTTACCTTGGAATGTTCTAATCGCATTTACCGCTTTGCCATTAAGCGGCAAATTTAACTCCTCTTGATTGTCATTATTGATGTTTACAATTGGAGCAATCACAGATCCTAAACTGATGTTAGCAGGTGACTGTGCTACACTAGCCTGTGAATCAACCATGGTATATGCTCCTGCCATAGCCGGACTCGGAGGCAAAACATTAAGCATTTCACTAATCTCGCCTAAAATGAGGTTCAAAGATGGACTAATAACAGTAAGAGTAGAGTTCAAAGAATTTACAGCATCTGATTCTGTTGTTTCAACAATTTTATCAATTTCAGCTGTGATTCCTTCAGCTCTAGCTGCAGTAATATTATCAGCTTCTAAATTCTGAGCAACTTCTTTTGACAAAACTTCCACTAATCCATCTAGGTTAGCAATACGCGTGTAATCAATTTCCGATTTACTAACGATTGTAGTATTCAAGAAAGGATAATATGATGCACCCCACTGTAAAAAGTTAGAACCAACACCATTTCTAAATTTGTCAACTGCATCATCTGCATCAAAAGTTCGCTCTTTAGCACCTTCATATATATCAAGAATGGCAAAACGATTTTTTAATTTGTACCCACAATGCTGAAGCATTGCTGCTTGTAAAGAATAACAATCGTTTTCATCTAAAAGAATTGCATCAGGAATCACAATAATTGTAGGTTCCATAAACTTCTCGAGAGATGCTAACCCTCCACCTTTTGGATCATTTAATTTTGCAGCATCAATTTTTCCATTATAGTTACCTACAGAAACTATGTAACAATCAGCACCACCATTTGCGTAAAACAAACGCATTGAACTGTGCAATAAAAATCGAGATTCTTCAACGAAAGACAATTTAAATCCAACATCTGAATCTGCTGGTTCTATATTAACTTTGGTTTTTGGTGCTCCACCAAATAATTCTTCAAATTGTCCAAGTGAAGAAATCCTAGTAGGGACATTGGTAAGGTCTTTTGAACCTCTAGTCGCCTTTGCAGTATAGCCGACAAATGCCGGAATTGCTGTTTGTACCGGCACTACTGAGGAGCCAAATGAACTTTTCTCCTCAATGTAGACACCAGGTGTTGCTAAAGTTGTTGCCATAATTTGTTAAATCTTATATAATATTTATACAATAATAACTAATTATTATAGTAAACAATAAAAATGCTTAATTTATTTTTGTAAAACTTTCTAAATAATAGATTTCCTGCTGTAATTCGTACTTTAAATTATTGGGGGTAGGGCTTGACAAATATTTACTAAAGGACTTGCTAAACTCATCTTCTTTTTTTAGAAAAAGTTTAGTATTGTATTTCTCGTTCATCTTAATTTTTTCAGGAAATACAAACGAGAAAACCTTCATCCCATTTTCTAATGTTCTGATATGAAAATCATTATATTTTATATTCGTATTCTCATCAAAAACAAAGAAGTTACTGAAGTCCATTTCCTTTCCCGAGAAATAAAAATTATATCTAAACATTACTGTTCTAGAATTAAATCTTGAATAAAACTTTAATAATTCAGGATTATTCTCTTCTTGATCATATCCGAAAAATTCATTGTTTTGATTTATTTCCAGTGAAATTTCCCCAATTATCCCATTTTCTATATAGGGTTCTACAATAGATTCATCTGCATAGGTTTGAGGATGCAGCCTACTTTTATCTCCATCTAAAGCATTCAACACAAACTTCTGATGGTATTGAAACGGAATGTCTGTATAATTAAGAAACAATTGATCCTTAAACATCAGAACAAACTTTAAAGTTACCGTTCCTGAAAAAACTAAACTCCCT
>Ga0209137_1000900_pt1 | contig 29936 bp, 31 predicted proteins | sample SaaInl5LU_22_DNA_FD_184642 | JGI IMG/M metagenome (GOLD analysis project Ga0209137, IMG submission 184642) | Marine microbial communities from expanding oxygen minimum zones in the Saanich Inlet - ESP_105LU_22_DNA (SPAdes) (version 2) | ecosystem: Environmental > Aquatic > Marine > Intertidal...
CAGGCAGGTGTATCTACAACTACCGCAGCGTATATTGCAGTTAAAACTGCGTTTGGTGACCCTGATAACCCACATAAAGTTCTTATACTCGCCAATAAACAGACATTAGCACAAGAATTCTTAAAAAAAGTAAAAGACTTTTTAGATCAAATACCTTATTGGGTTTGGGGATTAGACGAATCAACAGATTACTTAGAGATAAATTCAAAAGGACATCTTAAATTAAAATCTAATGGGTGTGAGATTAGAGCACTCGCAACATCTAAAGATGCATTAAGGGGTTTTACACCGACATTCTTAGTTATGGATGAGGCGGCGTTCATCGACAATGGGGATGAAGTTTTTGGTGCCGCATTAGCGTCATTAGGTACTGGTGGTAAAATTGCGTTAATATCTACACCCAATGGAATGGATCCATTATATTATAAAACATATGATAAGTCTAAAACAGGGGATAACAACTTCAATGTTGTTGAGATGAAGTGGTATCAAGACATTAGATATAATAGAGGTTTGTATTGGGTTAGGGGTGACGAAAAAGAAGAAGAGATTAAATGTGATACTTTAGGTAGAACTAAACTTAGGTGGGAATATATGGATAACATATATGAAACTGATGAATCAACCATAGATTATTATGAAGTAATGATTAAAGATGGGTGGAAACCATTATCTCCTTGGTATGAAGAAATGGCGGCAGATATGGGTGACCCTAAGAAAATCGCACAAGAACTTGATGTATCATTCATCGGATCAGGTGGTAATGTAGTAGATGACGAATATATTACGTATCACGAAGAGAATTTTGTTTCTGATCCAAACTTCTCCGCAGAGGTGGAGAAAACTATGTGGATATGGAAAAAACCCGAAGTTGGTCACAAATATGTTATGGGGGTTGATGTGAGTAGAGGTGACGGTAAAGATAGTTCTACTATTGTTATATTAGACTTTGAAAACTTAGAACAAGTTGCAGAATTTAAACATAAGTTACCTCCTGATATGTTGGCAGAAATTGTTTATAAGTATGGTAATATGTATAATGCATATACAATTGTGGACATTACTGGAGGTATGGGTGTTGCAACAGTCTTAAAACTGTTGGAGATGGAATATAAACATCTCCATTATGACGACCCTAAAAGTAGAAAGTTATCTGAGAAATATGCAAAGACTGCATATAAACAAGGTGATAAAGTACCGGGATTTAATGTCGGTAACACACGTCTACAAATGGTATCTGAATTAGAAGAACATATTAGAGAGAATAAAACTATTATACGTTCACAAAGAATGATATCAGAACTTAAAACATTTGTTTATAAAAATGGTAGACCCGATCATATGGAAGGTTATCATGATGATATTATTATGGCTTACGCTATGGCGATATTCATCGTACAAACATCGTTTAAAAAATTAGAACATGTGGAGAAACAGACTAAGGCAATGTTAGAGAGTTGGGTTAATGTATCAAATAAAGAGACAAAATCGATGTTTAGTGATCAACAACACGTTAATCCTTTCTATACCAATACACCAACGTATAACCCAAAACAACCAAATAATGGCAATAATGATAATGGTGAGTACAATTGGTTATTCGGAATTAAATAGTATTTAGAATTTCGATATATTTATTATAATAGTAATAAAGTATATTTAAGAAAAAATGGCAAGAAAAACAGTATTTCAACAATTAAATGATTTATTTGGACCAGAAGTTAAAAAACAACAAAATAAATCAAGATATTCTATTAACGATAAAGAACTTCTTAAAACTAAATCTAAAGAAGAGTATGATTTTGAGAAGTTAAAAAGACAACAAGACGCATATCTTTCTAATATGTGGCAAAAGGTGGATAATGAAATCTACCAACATTCCATTTATTATGAGACAACTAGATTGGCATCTTACGCAGATTTTGAGGGTATGGAGTTTTTCCCTGAAATCGCAGCAGCTTTAGATATTATGATGGAAGAATCTACTACATTAAATGCAGATAACAAAGTTATTAACATATTTTCTGAAAGTAGAAGAGTTAGGAGAATACTAGATGACTTATTTTTTAATAGATTAGATATACATACATCATTACCTATGTGGACAAGAAATGTTTGTAAATATGGTGATGACTTTTTATTTCTTAATATCGACAGTGAAGAAGGGATTACAGGTGTTAAACAATTACCTAACATCGAAATTAGTAGAAAAGAAAATGAAGGATTCGGTGAAAACTCAATGAATGCAGAAACAGATAAATTTAACCCTGTTAAGTTTATATGGGGACAAAGAGATGTCGAATTTAATGCTTGGCAAATTGCACACTTTAGATTATTGGGTGATGATAGAAGATTACCTTATGGGACTTCTATGTTGGAGAAGGCGAGAAGGATATGGAAACAATTATTACTTTCTGAAGATGCGATGTTGATATATAGAGTAACAAGAGCACCTGAGAGAAGGATATTTAAAATATTTGTCGGTAACATTGATGAGAAAGATGTACCCGCATATGTTAACAACATTGCAAATAACTTCAAAAGAAGTCCAGTTATCGATCAGAACACAGGACAGATAGATACTAGATATAACCAAATGGCGCAGGATCAAGATTACTTTATTCCTGTAAGAGATGCAAACGCACCTTCCCCAATAGATACTTTACCAGGTGCAACTAACCTATCTGAGATTGCTGACATTCAATACCTACAGAAAAAATTGTTTACTGCACTTAGAGTCCCTAAACCATTCTTAGGTTTTGAGGAGGCTAACGGTGAGGGTAAAAATTTGGCGTTACAAGATATTAGATTTGCTAGAACAATTAATAGAATCCAACAAGCAATGTTGCAAGAATTAAATAAGATTGCAATTATTCACTTATATATTTTAGGGTTGGAGGATGAGTTAGAAAACTTTACTTTAACGTTGAATAACCCATCTACACAAGCGGAGATGTTGAAGGTTGAACAAACTCAGTTAAAGGTAACACTTTACAAAGACGCAGTAACAGATGCTGGTAATGGATTCGGTTCAATGTCAATGACTAGAGCTAAGAAAGAGATCTTAGGAATGTCTGAAGAAGAAATTAGAACAGATTTAGAACAACAGAGATTAGAAAAAGCTGCCGCAGCAGAAATGGAACAAACTGCAACCATCATTAAGAAAACAGGAATATTTGATAGGGTTGATAAATTATATGGTGATTTCTCTACATTAACTGGTGGTGCATCCGCAGAGGGTGGTGAAGAAGGTGGAGATACAGGTGGTGAAGACTTAGGTGGATTCGGTGGAGACACTGGAGGAGACTTAGGTGGATTCGGTGCAGACACTGGAGGTGAAGAAACTGCAGCAGAACCTGCACCTACTGAAGAATCAGTAAAGAAAAAAGATAATCTTTTATTAGAACAAGATAGAAGAAGATACGAAGAGAAAGTTAAGAAATATCAGGGAATTTACTTAAATAGACTTATGGAAAGTTTAGATAAGGATGAAAGGGTTTTTAACTTAGATGAGGTAGAAAAAGATACTGAAACACTAAATTCCAAAATTAGTGATATGACAAAAGAAATCGATAATTTAATAAAATAGAACTTTTTTATAAATTCAGAATATTTATTTATAAAAAAGAACATGGAGAATTTTGGTAATATTAAAGATACCTTTAAAAATTTAGTTGTTGAGTCTGTAATTAAAAAAGACGAAAAAGGAAAAAAGTTATTTTCTAAATTTTTAAAAACAATCAAAGAGAATAAAACATTAAAAGATCAATACTTAATTTATAGTAATTTACAGAATAGTAAATTTGATGATGTTGTTGAGGCGAAAGAATTTGTTAAGGAGAATATTGAACTTCTTAAAGGTTTAAATGAAGGACATATCGTAAAAGGTAATGAGTTTTTCCTTAAACTACTTAAAGGTAATCAGATCGTAAAAGAAAATCAAGAATTTTACAATAAAGTATCTTATTTAGTTAACACTGAAAAAACACCTTCTAACATTAAAAAGATTAATGAAACAATTAACTATATTGTTAAACCTATGTTAGAAAAAGAAGAGGTAGGAGAAGTTGTTACAGAGAGTATAGATTTACCACCTAGTGTATTAACAAAATTGGCAGTAAACAAATTTAATTCTAGATATTCTAACATTACAGAATCTGAAAAAGAAATTATCAAAACAGTACTTAATGGTACGAATGAAGATAAAGAAAATATCTATAATAAAATAAAAAGAGAATGTATTGATGGAATTGATTCAAAATTAAATGAATCATCTGATTTAGAACTTAAAGATAAACTTCTTAAAGTTAAAGATAAGTTATTAAACTCAGGATTCAATTTAGATACTTTCAGTACTGACATTTCTAAATTTTATGATTTAAAAGAATCTATTTAAAAAAAACGGATTAGGACCGTTATTGTCTACGGACAAATATTACCCACTAAAGTTCGCTACTATAGTGGGTTTTTTTATTATGTCCAAATTTGACATTTCACGAATATTTTTGTATTATTATGTACAAACTTTAAAATAACAATTTATGAAAGAAATGAGAAATGAAATTAGGAAAAGAAATCAAATTAGATTTATTAGACAACTATAAAACTAAGATTGGTACAGTTAACAACAAAGAATCAAAAAGTCTATATATTAATCTATGTGCGTGGGGAGAATTAGAAGAATTAGACGATACTTTAAATTATGAATATTTTTTAAGTAATTTAAGAAAAAAAATAAAACAAAAATTAAACAACAATCTCGATCAAGATTTATACTACAATAACAAATACATTGTAGATTTAGATATGAGAACTTCAGGACTATCAGTAGAAAAAAGAAGTTTTATGTCCTGTGAAATAACACTCTATCAAAAAAGACAATATCCATTAAACAAACCAAAAATTATAGATAGTACTAAAAGTATTATTTATGATGTCGTGAATAATTGTTTGGAAAACAATAGCGTTTTTACTTTCCATAAGAGAAAAAAGTAATTTTTTTAACATAGTGATATATTTATAATTAAAGTATATCATTATTATGGAAATATTAAAAAAGAATGAGATAAAGAAGAAAGGTATTCTTATTGAATATGACGCAGGATACATTTCTCCAAAAGATAATCGACACTTTATTAGTGAAATGACTAAACTATCAAAAGGGGAACCTATTATAGAGGAACCTTTGTTAGTTTATGCGGTTATGCAAAAATATGGGGTAGAAAACAGAAATGAAAGAGTATACCCTGAAGCGATACTTAGAAGAGAGGCAGAAAACTACCTTAAACTTATTAAAGAAAAAAGAGCGTTAGGTGAGGCAGATCACCCAGAATCATCTATTGTCGCAGTAAGTAGAATTTCTCATAATGTGGTAGACCTTTGGTGGGAAGGTAATGTACTTATGGGTAAGTTAGAAATCATTATGTCACCAGGATTCGTAAATCAAGGAATCATATCTTGTGAAGGTGACAGAGTAGCGAATTATTTAAGAAAAGGTTTAAAGATTGGTGTATCATCGAGAGGTGTAGGTTCTTTGGAAAAAGAAGGTGGTAAGAATATGGTACAAGATGACTTTGAGTTAATTTGTTGGGATATTGTTACCTCACCATCTACACCGGGATCTTGGATTTATAGTGAGGAACCATCTAGAGAACAACAGATGTCTGAGTCTAATACTAAAAAAGAAGATTCTATCCTTAAAGATAATTTAAATAATTTTTTACTCGATTAGTAAAATAATTAACACTTTTCGAAAATATAACATATTTATTAAGAAATGCGCTATATAGTGCACAAATAATAATTAATAACAATTAAAAAAAACAAAAAGTAAAATGGCTGAAAAAAAGAAATCAATCATCGAAGAGGCTTTACTAGAAGCAAAGTCTTTAGAGGATGCCTTAAAAGCCAATACGAAAGAAATGCTTGCGGCACATATGTCCAAGGAATTTGAAAGTATCGTTGAGTCATCTTTGAAAGAGGAAGATGAAGAAGAAAAAGAAGAAGAAGTCTCTGAAGTAGAAGAGATGGATTTAGAAATGGACGATGCAGAAGTTGAAGGGTCCGATGATGAAGAAGAAGACGTTTTAGATCTTGAAGATGAAGAATCTGATGAGGTGGAAGACATCGAATTAGATTTAGATTATGAAGTATCTGATGAAGAGTCTGATGATGTTGAACTTGACTTAGACACTGATCTAGACTTAGACGCTGGTGAAGGTGAAGAAGGAGTGGAAATGGAATTAGATTTAGAATTACCTTCTATGGATATGGGAGGAGAAGAAGTAATGGACTTAACAGGTGCGTCTGATGACGAAGTTGTTAAAGTTTTCAAAAAACTCTCTGACGATGATGAAGTAGAAGTTGTAAAAGATGCGGATGGTATCCATCTAACAGACAACGAAACGGGAGCAGAGTATTACATTAAGGAATCTATGGATGAAATGAAAGATTCTATGAACGAAAAAGAGTATTGTTCTGAATGTGGTTCTGGTTCTATGTACGAAGAAGAAGATCCTGAAAATATGGATGAAGTAATGTACGAGATAGAATTAGACGAAGATTCTGACATGATGGAAATGTTTAAAGAAATGGATGACATGAAAGAAGGTCACTATGAAGAAGGTTACCACATGAAAGAAGAAGACGTAGAAGAAGGTGCTTACATCGATGAGGAAGAAGAGAAACTAGAAGAAGACAAACTACAAAGACACAGAAAGTTCGCTGGTAAACAAAGATACAGTGGGGCTAAAGTGGGTAGAAGAGACGAATCTATAAAACTTCGTAAACCTTTAGTGAATAGAAAACCAAAATCATCTACAGTTTCTGAAACTAAGATAATGAAAGAATACAATGAGTTGAAGTCTAAAAACGAAGAGTATAAGAAAGCACTTAATGTATTCAAAGACAAACTTAATGAGGTGGCTTTGTTCAACACTAACTTAGCGTATGTGAATAGAATCTTCACTGAGCATTCGACAACGAAAAAAGAAAAAATGGATATCCTTAAAAGGTTTGACAATGCTGAGTCGATCAAAGAGTCTAAGAACATATACAAAACAATTAAGACTGAGTTGGATAATAAGAAACCAATTAACGAGTCTGTACAAAAGAAAGTTAATAAGACTATAGAGTCTTCAAAGTCGCAAAATCTAAATGAGTCTACTGCATATGTAGATCCACAGATATCAGCGATTAAAGATTTAATGAGAAGAATCTCATAATAATAATAAAATAACAAAAATTAAAAAATAACAAAAAAATGGGACATTTGTTAAATTCAGGTGAAGTCGGAAACATCGGACTAGAGCACCTAAAGCAAATCAGATCTAAAACTATTTCTAAGTGGAACCAATTAGGTTTCCTTGAAGGGTTAAAAGGTCACGTAAAAGAGAACATCGCACAATTGTACGAAAACCAAGCGTCTTCTTTACTTAATGAGTCAACTTCGGCTGATTCATCAGGTTCATTCGAGACAGTGGTATTCCCAATTGTACGAAGAGTATTCTCTAAATTATTGGCTAACGATATCGTATCGGTACAAGCGATGAACATGCCAATCGGAAAATTATTCTTCTTTGTACCTAAAACATCTGACGGACAATTCGCACTTAATGGTAAAAATGAAACTACTAATGGTTCACTTCCAGAATGTGTTATTTCAGGATGTGGAACAACAGTAACTGACTATAGAGCAAAAAATCTTTACGATTTATTCTATAATGATGGATTGTATGACGCATCTAAAGGTAAAGCTACTATTAGTAATGGTGGTTTAGTAGGTAAAACATTAAACAGTAATGGTGAAACTGTAGATACTGCATTCGCTAGCCAACCATTGGCGGCGGATGGTTCATTTAGAAGCCTTAAAGCTTGTGTTACTGGATTCACATCACTAGGTGCTGGTAAACTTACTGGTCCTGATGGAAACGAAATGGATACAGAAGAATTTTTAGCTTCTTTGACAGTTACTTCAGATGATGCAATTGTAGATGCAGATGATAATGAAATTATCGCTGCAGGTGGTGCAGTACCATTCAGATTAGTATCACAAAAATACGGAAGACAAATCGCTTCTTATGATGATATCTGTGACGCTAATGGTTGTGTCTTAGTTGAGTTAGACTTAACACATCCAGCATGTATCGATTGTTCTTCTGCAAACTTTGATGGGTATGTAGGTGCTTCTTCAGCATCAACATTTACAGGACTTTCAGTTTCTTGGATGACATATGCATCATTAGAATTCGCAACTGAAATGGGAGAAGTATCTTTCGAACTAGATGAGGTTGTTGTTTCTGTTACAGAAAGAAAACTAAGAGCTACTTGGTCACCAGAATTAGCGCAAGACGTTAGTGCGTTCCATAACATTGATGCAGAAGCAGAACTTACGGCATTATTGTCTGAGCAAGTTGCAGCGGAAATCGATAGAGAGATCCTAAGAGACTTGAGAAAAGGTTCAGCTTGGCAATTGAGATGGGATTACAACGGATGGAAGAGAGCTAACAATGGTGGTGGTTTCAACGCTTACACTCAAAAAGAGTGGAATCAAACGTTGATTACTAAAATCAATCAAATCTCTGCACAAATCCATAAATCTACTCTAAGAGGTGGTGCTAACTTCATCGTTGTTTCGTCTGAAGTTTCTGCTATCTTTGATGACTTAGAATACTTCCACGTATCTAACGCATCTCCAGAGCAAGATCAATACAATATGGGTATTGAGAAAATTGGTTCATTAGGTGGACGTTATACTGTATATCGTGATCCATATGCACCAGCTAACTCAATCATCATTGGACACAAAGGAAAATCATTGTTGGATACTGGGTACATTTACGCACCTTACGTACCTCTACAATTGACACCTACGTTACAAAACCCATTCAACTTCGCACCAACGAAGGGTATCATGACTAGATACGCTAAGAAAATGGTTAACAACCGTTTCTATGGTGTGGTTACAGTTGACGGAGTTCAAACATTCGATGTAAACGAATTGAGATAATCAATTTAAAGATTGAATATAAAAAGGGTAGATTTTTCTACCCTTTTTTTGTTTTATGACATATTTATTATTATATTAGCAACGAATATGAGAATCAAAAAGAAACACGTATTATTAGAGTCTTTATTAATAGATGTCACAACAGAATTTGATGCAACTGAAAAAAGAATATTTAAGATGTTGTATAATCATTATGGTGACCCAATGAAAAATGATGAGGAAGGTAAGAAACCATTCAATCAATGGGGTGTGGCGGCATGGTTAATAGAGAGTTTAGAAATTCCATATGATATGGCATATGAATTAACAAAAACCTATTTTTGGAATTATAATAAACTTTTTAGTGAAGTCAGTTCTCTTAGGAAGAGGATACCTTCTGCAGAATTATTTAATGAACATAGTAGAAAATTAACTAGTTTATTTAAAGATAATTTAACTAATGGTTCATATGGTGAAATAAAAATTAATTTTGATAGAGATACTGGTATAGAAGATAAAAGAAATATCGCATTTTGGGATTCGTATTATGGTTTTTCACTATATTTACCTTTTAGTGTTAGAGATAATAATGGTAGATATGTGTATGGTGACGATAGAGATGAAAGACAATTATTCATAGATGCGAAGTTTCATACATTAGATAAGGAAGGTAATATTGTTGATGGTTATATTAAGGATGAAGACTATAGTGAAAAAGTTGATAACGAAAAATTTAGAGTTGTCGTAAAATATACGTTAGGTGATATGAGGGATAGGAAAGGAAGTGATAGAGAAGTTAAACTAATGGAGTTTGATGTACCATATCCTAAACCATTGTCTTTAAAAACATATACAGAGATGATAAACCTGATTTTAGGTGATGTCATTAAAAAGGTGGAATCTATTACATTCAAACTACCTTCAGATTTAAAGGGGTTTGGTGAATCTAGTGGAGATTCTCAACTTGATTAACAATATTAAACTTTAATGTGTTTGTATACGTCTTAACTAACTGGTTAGACGTTAATTTAATATCTATATAATATTCATTAGGTATCATCCAAGAAGTATCTAATATGAAATAGTTTTTAAGGAATGATCTATTTACATCAGTCCAATCAATAACATTAACTTCAGTATTACCTTCTCTAATCCATAATCTATATTGTAATCCATCAATTACAGATGTTTCATTTACAGAATAAGGTATTCTGGCGTTAACAAACACTTTTCTTTGATCACCTCTCTTTATTTTTTCATCTCTTCTAATACCACTTAAATTAACTGTGTATTCTATAGGTAAAGATTCTGAATCACCAAAGTTATAATATTCTGTATCATCTTTAATTTCAAATTGTAGAGTAACATCTGGACGATTAATTCCGTTTATTACAATATCTGACCAAGTATCTGTAAATATTGTACAATCTGAAGATGTGATAGGCACAAATAATTCTATATAATATACACCTTTAGTTTGTTGTACTACATCATTACTAGTAAATGAGGAGAATATTACACCATTACCATCATTAACCACTACAGATGGTTTAGAATCTAAATTAGTGGGTTCTCCACCTAGATTAGTGTATAAGTATAGTCTATTAGTCTTTCCTCTGTAAAAGTTCTTCCTGTCGTCTCTAATAGGGTTATTATAAGATGTTTCTACAAATGGTTCATAGTATGTTTGTGTATGTCTCGTAAAGAACCCAACATATTGTGATGGTACAACTTCTTTGGTTTCCAAATCTCTTTCAAACGCAATACCATAACCATAGTTTGTTGTCCCTCCAGTAATTAAACTATTTACTTCATCAGTAATATCCATTTCGATATTTTCATTACCTTTATCAAAATGTTGTGTTGTTACTGTAATACCTGAAGGTGATCCCGAATAAACACCTGATTCATCCCAAAAATCGGTGGTAGTTGCATTAATCCAATTACTCGCAGATTCTACAAATGTAATATCATCACTAGGGTGTATTCCTGTGAATTGTTGATAATCGTATCCACAACCTTCATCCCATAATTTATTAACTCTAAATAAAACTAAATCAAAAGAAGAGGTTCTTTGTTTACCATCTAATAATTTTTGTGCCTGTAAATCTCTATCGAAGAATGAACTATTTGTCATTCTTAAAGTATGTGTAACATTAGATAAATCACCTAATTCACCATGATTATATTTTTCTTGTAAATCTGAAACGTCAAAGTATAAAAGATGTCTTGTATAATCTTCTTGATTTTCTTTTCCACCATAATATAATTCTGCGATAGGGTTTCTACCTGTATTTATTAGGGTTCCGAATATAATTGTATTATTTTTATCTATATAAGTTCTAGTTACCATACCTTTTTATAAATAAATATCTTAATTACTATTAATGTTCTTATTTAATATCCTATTTAAGTCAAATCTTATGACATCAGTTGTTGTCGTACTCGGATCCGCAGGTAACCCATGATATGGGTGAACGTGTGAGATAACATATTTTTTAACTAATTCTAAAAATTCTACTAATGTATCGCCATATACTAATGGATGTGCTTCTTTATTGATTTTCTCTTGTTCTTCATCAGTTATCAACCCTTTAGGGTCAGTTAAGTTAAATGTGTGTTCACCATCATGACTAATTAAGTTTATTTTATTGGCAACAACATTAACCACACTACTTTTACTACCAGTATTTTTTTCTAACCTAACAGTCTTAATTGTCTTTTTTGGTCCTGGAATAGGTGTACTGGTAAAAACAGATATGTTACCACTTACATTAGGTAAGGTATTTAGATAATCCTTTGCGGTAGATTTTATTTTCCACTTTGTACCCTTATTTGCATCAACGAATGTTTTTACCGCAGTTAATGCTAAATCCCTAGATTGTGAACCCACAAAAGAACTCTCATCTTCAAAAGAAGTTTTAAGTGTGTTAGATTTAATATCGTAAACCCTAATAAATACTTCAGTTCTATTAATATCACTTTCTCTATATCTACTCTCTTCTAAATCACCCGATAAAATCGTACCACTATTAGTTATAGTATTTATTTCCACAATTAATAGCGTATCAGGTATTGGTATTATATTAGTTTGTACAACTTTATCTTCAATAACTCTTTTTAATTTTTCGTTACCATATTTTAGTTGGATATACCCTAAATTTTTATCGTTATATTTCCTAGGATCACTTTCTAAGGTTTTACCAACCCTTAACCACATTTCTCTATCTTTTTGTATGATATCAGTATTATATCTACCTTGTAATATAATATCTTCATCATCACCATAAGTTCCCGGTTCTACTTTAGGGTCACTTAATTTTACATAACCATCAGGTAATATAGATAAGGCAGAATTATATTGTTCCCCATTTAAATTTGTTGGTTGTGTAATTAGTGGCCCAATCCAAAACCTAGTGTTTTTGAATGACGATGTTGGTGAGGAATCATTATATTCGTATTGAAACACAAATACACATTCACCTACTTTTGGTAACGTCACTAAGTACTTCGGTAATAGTGGTACGCAATCAATAAGATCTGAATCACCTTCAGTATCGATACCAGTAATCCTCACTTTTATTCTACCCGATTTAGTGTTATCAATAATCGATCTTACCTCACCGACTTTAATTATTGGTATGGTATTGATATTAGTACTATCATTATAATAATTACCCATTATTCTTCTCCTTTATATCTTTTAGTTAAAATAGTATTACCCAACAAATATTCGTTTTCAATCAACTCTAATTTTTCAGATAATGATATTATTTTTTCCTTAATACTTTTTTGTTGATATAATAATTCTTCTAATTGCATTTTTATTGATGCATTACTCATATTTTCCCAATCTATTGCATTATTTTTCATACAAAATCTATCTAGCAATACCAACTATTTTTGCGGAGTTAGTAGTTAAACCTTGAACTACTATTGGACCACCAGCATTACCACCTGTTGCAGTAACAGGTACACCTGGTGCCATAGCACCCTCGATCTTCATCTTAGTTAAAATCGCATTTGTTATTTCTTCAACACGGATCACTTCCATTTGTAACTCTATATTTCTAGCACCACTTGGAAGAGGCCCAATGTCAATACCTATTTCTTTTTTTCTTTCTATTATTTTAGAAGCAATATCGATTGCACTTAAACCTTCTCTAAATTGAGCACCTAATAATATTTCTTCTTTACTTATAGGTGTTAATCTAGAAGGGGTTTTAAATACCCTTTTTAGGATTCCTGCAATAATTGATAGACTACCTGCAATTCCTAAACCTTTTAATAAATCATTATTACTTCCTCCACATCCTTCAGACGACATAATTTTAATTTTATATATTGTTATTAATCACAAAACCTATTTTTTCGATTAAACTGTAAATTAATATTGTTTAAAGCATCTAAGTTAATTTTATCTGTAAATCCTCTAGCCGCATCAACCGCACCTTCGGTCTTACCTAATAATTCATTAACTCTTTCTAAATTTTCATTAATAAATCCCGGCAATAAACTTAATTTACTTTTAAAATAATTAATATTTTGTTCTTTTATTTTTTTTGTTATCGCACAAAGTGCTAAATCTCTAACCGCCTTCAATATCATAGGTAATAAAAATTCATATATTAATTTCCTTAAAATACCAGCAATTAAACATCTGAGCACACATTCGTATTCTCTTAATATTCCTTTAATACTTACTTCAGTAACTGGTTTACCATTTACTAAATAATAAAATAAGTTTAACATAAGTAAATTTTTTGGTGATAACACTATTTTAGTTAATGATATTTGTAATGATTTTATAAAATTAGCTAAAAATTCCCCTGAAGCACTGTCTTTATCTAAATTTTTAATATTCTGAACAGATTCTTCTATTAAAGTATCCACTGATTTAGTATAACTATTAATTTTCTCTTGTAATGTAGAAGAATTTTCTAATAAATTATTTAAATTATTTAAAGTATCAAAAGATATCGTACTAGTTTCTTTATTGCAACATTTTTTAAATTGTTTTACACCTGATTTTTTTTCTTTTACTTTTTGTTTTATATTTGCTTTTTGTTTTGTGTTAAAAGTGTAGAAACTTTCATCTAAAACTATTTCAGGATTATCTATACCATTATCTAAATAATCGTCTATAGATTGTTCTAACTCAACTACTTTATTTAGACATTCATCGGGTAACTTAATCTTATTTGTTAGTGTCCCATATAGTAAATCTACTACGTTTGGGATTACTTTTTTTACATCGAATAATGGTTGCTGACTATTAAAATAATCTGTTAATAACGTAATTAATGATTTATTAACATAAGTATTGTTAACAACCCTAATATTAAAAACTCTAGGTTTTGGTTCTATATTCTGATATGGTACAGTGCCGTCATTTTGTGTAAATGCAATAGGACTATTTTCATAATATCTAACCTCAAAAATCTCTCTACCATTGACAGGGTCTGACCATATTAATGGGTTTCCGTTTGCTTGTATAACTTCCCACAAAAATGCGTTAATATCATTAGATGATGTCCCATCATAAAATAACTTACCTACCTCAGTATTTGGGTCTGCCGCAAATAAACAACTTAAGTCTATTTTACTAAGTTCGATATTAATACCCAACCCATCTACTCCAGTCCCAGGTATGGGTTGCCCATTTTGATCAAATGTAAAAGACGATGGTTGTATTTGAAACAACCACTCAGGTATCTTAGGTTCTATTTTACAAGCATAACAATTTTTTATTGCGGAAACAAAATTTAAGGACAAGTCTTCAGATAATGGTTCTAATTCTTCGACCAACCATCGTATTAATTGCATTCGCATTTCATCGAAGTTAATTCCCGATACTAAAGCTAAAAGATCGGTTAAGATATCTATTACTTTTTGACTTAAATTTAAGTCAGGTACTTCAGGAATTAAATTAGGCACACTTAAATCAGGTAAATTATTACATGTCGTAGTATTTAAAGATATTAACTCAAAAAGTTGGCGTTTAATATCAATAATGATATCCTTTGGTTCGCATACAACATTTTTAAATTTTAAATTATCTCCCATATCTTTTTAATCTATGTCGTACTCAGTATTCTTATTGTTCGCCTTTTCTTTAAATAATTCTCTAAGTATATTTTTATCTTCTTCTGTTATACTATTATCAGTATTACTTTGTGTATCATCTGATTTAGTGCCTAATATTTGAGTCTGTAATTTTGCTAAGGCAATTTTTTTATCTACAGTACTTTCTAAAATTTTAATAGTTTCATTGTTGACTTTACCTATTTGGTATTCATCGTTGGTATCCTCTATCTCCGCCCTCGTTTTTCTTTCATTTAATTCCTTACGAGCATTATTCATAATGTTATTACAATCATTATAAATTTCTTGCATTAATTCTTGAAGACTATTTTTATCTAAATTTATTTTAGTTTTTTTAGGTCTAGCCATAACATGTGTTTTATTATAAATATCTTTTCTTTATTTTTTTATAATAAATCGTTATCTATTTTATCATTTTTAATTAACACATACATCTTTTTAAATCTCCTCATTCCAACTCTAATATCTTTAGTAGTTAAATCGGTTATTTCTCGTATGTAAGATAAAATTAAATTCTTGTTATATTTGTTACCACTACCTACTTGTTCAAAAATAGTTTCCCAATTATCTAAAATCTTAGTTAATGCATCACCAACCTTAAGTTCAGTTTCTGATAACTTACTATGTTGTAATTCTGCCTTAATACTTGCAGATATCTCCTCAATGAAATTATCTAATTGTATCTTCTGATCATCTATATTATATATTTGATCATCCATAGTTTCTACAGTTCTATAGACATCTTCAAATGAAACATCAGATTTCATCTTCTTATCATCTTTGATCAGTTGACCTAAAAGATAATGTTTACAAATTGTACCAAAATAAGAATACGCTTTTTTATTCTTATCTGGTTTAAAGTTATGCATTTTAGTAATTAGGAATGATAACGTATCCGCATGTACATCTTCATATTCGTATTCTTTTCTGTATAACTTATACCTTCTTATGATGGACTCAACCATCTTATTTATCGGGTCTTTTAGAAATTCATTATAAATTTTATTTCTTTCACTATATGACTCACTTGTTAAAAACTTAACTACTGCTTCCTCTTGGTCTGGACCAAAATATAAATTTGTTGTTCTCTTTCGACCCCTTTTTTTGGGTTCTTCAGACATTACAATTTAATTATACTTCATATGTTATTTCTCTATCTTCAGTGAAAAAATATTCTTTCTTTGCTTTGTTTACCCAAAACTTACTTTCTAAAACATCAATTGTTGACTTATATTCTACGAATAAAGAACCTTCTCTATTGTTAGTATGTTTATAACCCAATTTAGGTATAACCATAATAGGGATAGATAAATAAGACATTCTTAATAAGAATTCATAAGTAAATGTAAGTTTCATATGTGATTTTAAACCACCATTCTCTAAGAAAGTATCTCTTTTTACGATCATACCATCAAAGTTAAAGTTTTGAACTCTTAGTAATGTATTATTATCTAATCTACCAATTTCTTCTGAGAAATCTTTAGCCCATACACTTTCATTAGTAAATGAAATAAATTTACCATTCTCATCAGTTTCATAAACAATAGGTAAGAATATTCCCACTTCTGGATATGCGTTAATATATTCTACACCATTTTTAATCCATATTGGGGATACCTCATCATCGTACTCAACAAAAGTGAAATAATCACCATTACTTTTTTCTACCCCATAATTAATTTGTGATTGGAAATCATATTTTCCTGTTTCGTTTTCAATAACTTTAGTAACGTCTTTAATGTCACCAAAATCGTAACTATTTAAATAGTTTTTTACGTCCTCATCATTAGATGTTACAAAAATAACCTCATAAGGTTTAGTTTTTTGTGATTTAATACTTTCAATACAACCAACTAAATAATTCTCTTCTAGTTTGTGTACTGGTACTATTACTGTAATATTTGACATATTTATTTTTTTATTTTTAATTGTTATCTACCTTGTCCTTTATATTTTTTCTTATAAAGTTTACTAGTTTTTGTTTTACTAGTTTTTGTTTTAGCGTGCACACCTTTTCTCTTTTTTCTCGGATTCGGTGTGTAATAGTTATCTCCTATTCTAGCCATTTGTTTCGGTATTTTCTGTTGTTACTTGTTCTTTTTCTTGAAGTTGGTTGTAAGTTGTTTCTAACTCAACAATTCTTCTTTTAAAGATACCATCATATACCTCAGATAAAACTTTATTAGATTCTTCTTCAGTATATTTATTTTCCCATTCTGTCATACCTTCCATAACGTTTTGTGGTAATGCGTCTTCTAAGTAAAGTCCTACCATAGTCGCAATGATATCAGGAATCGCATTCATATTAGGTGTCCATATACCATTATCATTAAGGTTAAGATTACCATTTTGATCAACAGTACCCATCCATTCTGGTACCATCCTAGGAATTTTACCAATAACAGGTGTGTTAGATTTCATACACTCTAATGGGAATGTACCGAAACTTGATAGTTCATCTACCCATACACCTAAGAAAGATTGTCCTAATTCTTTTGCGAAAGTTTCTCTAGGTAATCCCGCCATATCTCTGAATGTTACAAATCTATAGTGTGGGTATTTTTGGTAAAATACTTTTACTATTTTCAATAATTCTCTCTTATCTCTCGCAACCATTGCAACTGTAGGTACTTTAGGTTTATCACTATTCTTAAAATAAGATGGGATACCCACAGGTACTTCATCAGTTCTAATACCTCTAAATACTGAATTTGCGTAATCAGAAAGATTCTTATTAGTAGTAATTACATCTCTAATTCCGAATTGTTCCCATCCCTCACCTATTTCTAACATCTCAAAGATATATTCGTATGATTGTAGGAAAACAATTCTTTTACAAGGGAAGTTCGCAGTTTGTTTAATAATACTTGCGAACGCTTCAGGAATAATAACAAAATCTGAAGGCCCAACTTGTAGTTGTTGTGATTCTATAGAGACGTGTGGTATATTTGCGTATTCCTCACCTAACCACTCTGCGATACCCATACCTTCTTCATCTTCTCTGAGTTTGTAATCATTTTTGTCGTGAAGAATTTGAGCGTTGTATCCCAGTTCTCTAAGTTGTTTTACGTGTTCGTAAATTGTTGCAACACCTGCGGTTGGATTACCTTTGGTGTCAATAGTGAAAAAATAGATACCGAAATCTTTGTTGTTAATTTTTTCGATACCATTTTTAATTCTGTCTAATTGTTCACTCATAACATTTATTTGTTTTTATTATTATAATTCTTTAAGAATACCTTTCATCAATAAAGTGTTAAAGGCAATCTTAAAAGGTATTGTTGTACTGTTGAGTGCAACTATACCCATTTTATTATCTACTTCTTCGTTATACATCATAAGTGCACCGATCATTTCACGATACATTTCATATTTTGTAACATCAATATGTAATCCACCTGTGTCAGGTAGAGGTTCTTCTATCTCAACATCACCTTGTCCTTCATTAACAGTTAATGGTAATGGTTCTTGTTCGATTCGAACTATTTCTGACAATCTATCGATGTCAAGGTATAATTCTTTACCTCCGATCTCTAACAATAAGTTATCCATATGATTTTTTTATTAAATTTATGTAAAATTCTAAATTAGTAAATATTAAATGTCTTCAAACTCTATAGTTTGTGTTCCTAATATTTTTTCTAATATTTTTTTGTCATCTAAAATTTCTTTTAGATCTAAAATTGTATAATCTGCGTCACAATCCTTATTATAGTGATTTATAACTTTAATTGATACCTTTTCTTTTGGTTTTGTTTCTAATGTTGTGGGGTTTGCGGTAATAAGAATATCCACATGATCCCATTTTTTATCATAATCTCTAACAAAAACAATATTATTTACCTTTGCGGAAAGTTTAGATAAAAAGAATAATGTTGCGGGTTTACTATTGTTTAGTTCTTTACTGATCACAATAGGGGTATGTCCCATATCTTCTATTAGATTATGTAGTTGGTTTAGGTGTTCTACAGAATTAAGTTTTGTCTCACCTGCGTGTCCAAATATTTCTAATGATGAATCAATATAAAGAAATTTATTAAGTTCTTCAGTACCACCAGTAAATTTAAAATGTTCTAAAAGATTTAAGGTGTTAATATCTCTCTTAGGTAATTCTTCACCCTCTTCTAATTCTACAGGATAATACTTATCATATACTGATTCGAACTTAGTTATAAAGTCTCTAACTACACCGTCAATTGTTATTCCAATTCTCATATTTTAATTTTTATTAATAGTAGTAATATATAGTAATTAGTAAACTTTATTTACTGCTTTCTAAATCATCGAAGGTTGATTCGATGACCTTGATGATTGGGTTTCTAACTACATCATCAGGATCTCTCAATGTAACAGTACCAAATCCTTCAACACCTTCAAATTTTTCAATAATGACTTCTAAAGAACTGTCAGTTCTTTTCTTAATATCTTTTTGTTTAACATCACCTAAAATAACCATCTTTGAGTTGTCACCAATTCGAGTCATTAAGGTTCTCATATTACTTACGGATATGTTTTGTGCCTCATCAACAATAATAATTGTGTTATCAATACTACGACCTCTAACAAAGGCTAATGGTTGGATATTAATAATACTCAACTCCCTTAATTTTCTAGTTAAACTCTCACCAATAATCTTTTCAAAATTATCTATAAAAGATATCATATAAGGATCTAATTTTTCTGATAAATCTCCAGGTAAAAAACCTAATTCTTCTCCGGGTAACTGTATTACAGATTTAACCAAAAGTATTTTTTTATATTTTTCTCTTGTTTTGATTAATTTTAGGGCTTCTGCACATGCAATATATGTTTTTCCACTACCGGCCAATCCTGACGCAATAGTTATCTCATTTTCTTTTATCGATTGTACTAATTTTTTTTGGTTTTCTGTTTTACATTTAACATTAACAAACATAGATGATAAAAATTTATCTTCTTCCATGTTTTTACTATATACGAAGGATTCGACTTCTCTAAGTTCTTCCTCTGTTAGTTTTTTATTTCTTCTTCTACTCATTCGTTAAATTTATTATATATTTATATTATTTTTTTAAACAAATAATCTTTATGTCCTTTTATTATCGTACCACTTATATTTTTAATGTTATATTTTTCTAAAATTTCAACAACTTCATGTCCAGTACAATGACCTTCATCCGCCCTATCATATCTTAATTCTAAATTAAGCCCAACTATTCTACCTTCTTCTAATGATTTAGTTGCACCTTTAATCATGTCTAATTCGGCACCCTCAATATCTGCCCAAATGAAAATATTTTTCACGTATGGGTATTTTTCTAATATTTTATCTATGGTGGTTAATTGAATGGTTGATTTCTTATAGTGACCCTCTTCTATTAATTTTTCAGAACCATGTAACCAGAAATCACTCTTTCCACCTTCGTAACCCATAAACCCCTCAACCTCAGTTTCGGTTTCACCAACACCTAATTTATATAAGTCACCAACATAGTGACCTTTAACCATTTCATATCTTTCGTTGTGTGGTTCAAAACCAATGATAGTACATTCAGGTTTTAAATCCTTAACAGACCAAGCTTCGGTACCCACATACCCAACACCACAATCAATAAAACAATCAAAATCATATTGGTTTATAATATTTTGTATTTGTGAATGATGTGATCTACTATTAACAGATGCGTTGTTGATTTGTGTCCATTGATGCTTAAATGCAGCTCTCTCTCTATTATTCATTTTTATCGATTATAATTAAATAGGAAAATTGATTCATTTGGACATCTCTATCTTTAGTTCTAATTTTCTCAAATGTTATTTCATGTGGAGCAACAAGACCTTCAAATTCATGTATATTTTTATAATTACCAGAACCAGTGTCGTCCCACCAATTACAATGACCTTCCGGAGAAGGTCTTGAGTCGTTAAATGAATGTCTCCAAGGAACTGTAATTATAAGTCTTTTAACAGTTAATTCTAATAAATTATTTAACGCTTCTTTATAATTGGGTAAGTGTTCTAATACTTCACAACACATGACAGTTTCACACTTTTTAACTGGGAACGACTCTAAATCAAATATATTTGCTAAACTATATTCTAATTTATTAAAATATTCTGACATATTTTTATCAAACCACGGGGCTCTTTGATAGTCAGTTGAGTAGACTTTAAAACCATCCTTTATTAAGTGATAATCTTTTTTGCAATCACCGGCACCAACTACCAATACTTCTTTTTTCTCAGAAATTGATTTTATTTCTTTAATAATGCGTTCATGTCTAATATCTAATTTTGGTTCCATTATATATTATTTTTTATCGCTTCGTCCCATCTATTAGCAAATTTTTCTGGGGTGAAATCCCTTATTATTGGTTGACAGTCTTCGACTATCTTATTTTGTAACACTTCATCATTTATTATAGTTTCAAGTTTTTCTTTCATATCTTCAGGATTATTCCGTTCATGATAGATAACGTTATCACCATAAACTTCTTTAAACACTGGTAAATCACTAAGTAATACTGGTATACCACAATATAACGCTTCAATAGGTGTAATACCCCACCCTTCAAAAACTGAAGGTGAAACGATTAAAGTAGATTGTTTAATAGTTTTAATCAATTCTTCTCTAGGGGCACCGTCATGAATGTTTATATTTTGATTAAACTGTCTCATAGTGGATTTAATTTCTTTACCATAATTTCCTGAAATACCAGTACCAAAAAAATGAACATCATATCCAATATCTCTAGTCGCAATAACAGTTTGATGGAATTTTTTATTATAGAAAAACCTACTAATTTGTGTTATTTTTTTCATCTTTTCTTGATTTGGAATAGAGTCTAATCCTTTGGTATCTATGTAAGAATACATTTGTATACTATCTATACCGTACTTTTCCTTAATACCATTTTGAACCCATTTACTAGCAGTTATAACTAAATCACATTGTTTTAATTCATTCACCCTTTGTTGGTTAATATTATCTCTGTGTACATTATCCCTATTACCTTGTTCTGACATACCCCATTCTCTCCAATTGTAAGGTATGTCCCAACACCAACAAACTAAAGGTTTATTATGTTTTTTCTTAGCCTCAAGTGATTGTGGTAATCTAGAAATACTTGAAGCGTATATTATATCACATGAGTCATCACATGTATTAAACATAAAATCATGTTCACTATATTCACAAAATAATTTATCCCTTTCACTAGGGTAAAACATCGATATTTTCATTATTTTTAGTTTTCAAATACTCAATTAATTTATCAACACCTTTAGTAACATTATATTTAGGTTCCCACCCTAAACTCATGGCTTTAATGTTATTAGAAACAAACATTTTTTGATCTCCGTCTCTTTCTATATTGTAACTTATTTCAACATTACTATTCGGTATTTTATCTTTGATGATATCAACTATTTCTAAAATAGAGACGGTGTTATTTGTTCCGCCACCCATGTTGAAAATATCACCCGGTTTTGATTTTTTAACGACTAATTCATAAAAATCAATAAGGTCATCAATGAAGAGTATATCTCGAACCTGTTTACCATCCCCAAAAATGGTTATCGAACCATTCTCCAAAAATCTTTTAACAAACCATGCAACCCATCCTTGGTCTTCTGTACCATTTTGGTATGTCCCATAAATACAACTTTGCCTAATCACAACAGTATCTAAACCGTATATCCTAGAATAATCTCTAACGTACTGGTCCGCAGTCCCTTTACTACAACCATACGGTGAGTAAAAATCTAAAATTTCATCTTCTCCAATACCGTCAATATCTTCAGCAAATACATATCTGGTTTCTAGTTCATTTAATACCCTATCATTTAAATCACCATAAACTTTATTAGTTGATGAAAATAGTAATTTACCATCTTTAGCGTATTTTCTCATACACTCTAAAACATTAAATGTTCCAATTGCATTAGTTTCAAAATCCATAGTTGGGTTATCTAATGATGTAGTAACGGCTGTTTGTGCACCTAAGTGGAAAATCAAATCAAACTTATTTGATTTGAAAACCCTTTCGACATCATTAAGACTTCTTAAGTCACCTTTTTCAAATTTAACTATCGGATTATTTTCAACCAATTTAAGATTGTCTAACGAACCTAATTTATTTAGATTGTCAAACAAAATTATATTGTCTGCTTTATTAATATAACGTAAAGCGGTATTAATTCCTATAAAACCTAATCCACCTGTAATTAAAATGTTCATTTTTTTATAATTTACAAAACTCTATTATTCTTTTACCCCATTGTTTAGGTAAAAATTCTTGAACTTTGTTGTAAGAATTTAACCTTATTCTATTACGTTCCTCTTCATTTTCAAGGTAAAATTTAGCCTTTTCTATAAGTTCTTCTTTAGTTTCAAAAGTAACAATATTTTCATTAGAAGTAAATGTTTCTTCTAAACCTTTCCACGGTGTTGTCATTAAAAAACCACCAGATGCTAAAATTTTATAAATTCTAACAGATACACCTGTAGCGTCGGTTGGTGAAAAATTTAAATTGATTTTACTTTCATTAACTATTTTATTGTGTTCTAAACCGAAAATACCGGTATAATGTTTAAACCCAGAGAATTCGTTATTAAGCGTATTAACATACATTTGACGATCACCATGTATCTTACTTGAATCAACGGAACCTATAAAAGTTATATCATCTTTATAATTAATATCGTCTAACATAAAATTCATTGCGTCATCTGGGCATTGGTGAACAAATAAGGTATTGTTACAAAATTTTTTAGCGTATGGGGTAACACCCTCAACTCCTGAAATGAAGTAATTTACTCTCTTAGATTTTTCAACCAATTCATTATCAAAATTATGCATAGCATCCATATACCACATACAAGTTTTAGAAACTTTATTTATGTCGTCAACAACTCTATAATGCATTTGATTACATTTACTAAAAATGACTAAATCAGGTTTTAATGAATGTGTTAAATTTATTAACTCATCGTCCCTTCTTTTTATATTCTTTAATGAAGATAGTCTAGTCCTATAATCATATTCATAGACTTCACTACCATTTTCTTTAAAACCTCTAGATTGGGATACATTGGTTGAATTTTTATTAAATACACCCACAAATAAAATTTTCATCGTATATTTTTTAAAATAATTTCTTTTATATCATATGGATTAGGATCCCATCCACCATCCGCATAAAATATAACTTCAGTGTTGAAAGGGTTCCAGTCTTTTTCATACCTAATTCTATTATATTCTGTACTCCATACTAAATGTTTCATACCACATAATGAAGACAAATGCATTGGACCACTACTAGGTCCAACAATAATTTTACTACTATTTAAAATACCTACTAATTCCTTCAATTCGATACCTCTTAAATTTTCGGTACCTTCAATATAAAAAGACTCCTCATTACCGATACATGCAATTTTTAAATTTTTAGGTAATAAATCATATAATTTTTCCCATTCAGATTTACCCCAATTTCTTTCTGACCCTGTTGATTTATTTCTACAATGAAATATAACATCGAAACCATTTTCAGTTTTATAATCATATTTATAAAACTCTTGTTCAGTAAAAAAAAGTTTTTTAGTATCTACTACACCATTATGAGTGTATCTCATACCGATATCAAAGTTACCTGATAAAAATACAGTGTGGGATATATTTTTGATTACATCTTTAGGGTCTTTACAATCATAACATTTCCACGCATCAGTTTTATAACTTTCAGGATTAAATTCTACATATTCGTCACAAAAATCTTCATATATATATTCATTCCCAGGTCTACCGATAATTATTGTTTTATCAAATAACTTAGACATTTTTCTAACGTAACCCTGCCAACAAAATAATTCCCAACCGAATTCACCAACCCAAGGACCAGCCAATAATATTTTATCATTCTTCGTTATAGACATTAATAAATAATTCTTTATATTTTTTAATTATTTGTTCGTTATCAAAAATAGACATATCTTTAGGGACTTCCTGATAACTCTTATCTATCATATTTCCATTTTTATCGACAATATAAACCCATCCAGGCTTATTACATAGAAACCCTTCTATAGTAGTTCTACCTAAAAATATTCCCGCAGTTTCGTCACATTTATTAACAAACTCTTCTATTTTATCTGTGGGAGGAAAGTATTTTACATAATCATATTTATTAGAAAATTCTTGTGCATAACCCATAGTATCCTTACCCACTAACCACAGTTCTTCTGTGTTATTAATTAAATCTTCAATAGACTCTCTTCTAAGATAATCCATCGTACCAACGAATAGGGTAACTTTTTTATTTGTACCTTTATCTAATTTTTTCGGTATAAACCTACTTTTATCAAATAAATTATAAATAATTTCTATCTTAGAATCTTCGATATTATAATTATTTTTTATATATTCTTTAATTGAAGGTCTTATTGCTATATATTTTTTAATTCTGTTGTCAATGATAGGGTTTTCTAAATCAATAACTTCAGATCTAACTATATTAATAAAATTATTATTAGGGTATAATTGTAAAAGTCTATTCGTTATCGGTGTGTGGTTTGTTAAAATGACATCGAATTTCATGTCCTTAACCATATATAATGTATTTGGTTTACTATTAATCACTCCGTTTGGGGTATTCAACACCCACTTACCATCACCCATTTTATATCCTGGGGGTTCTTGTATAGGATATACTTTTATTGAATGTTTTTCCGCCTCTCTTTTAAAATTATTACCTATCTGAGAGGTAATATATACATCACAACCGTTTTTAACTAAACCTTTCGCTAACTCCATAGTAGACAACTCTGACCCCGTTAAACCTTGAAAATTTAAACAACCAATTAATACTTTTAATTTTCTATTCCTAAATTTATCATCAACTTTAACTGGTAAAGTTTCACCATACTTTTCTACAAAAAGTTGTCTGTTTCGTTCCCATTCATCATTTGTTTCACCAATAGACATGTGGTTAATTCGTATATCAGTGATAACACCAACAGACACACCTGAAACAAAGTTTTTATAACAAAAATCTACATCATAAAAATGAAAACCTTTAACTCTTTCATCAAAAGGGGTATAGTCACCATCAATAACAATTCTTTCTTTATGAACGGCAAAGAATAAACCATCAACATTAACAACATCTTCAACCCCTTTACCTAAATCAGAACTATATTCGGATAACCAACTTTTACCATTATGTGTGTGTTTTACTCTCCCATACATCCATTTAGGTTTTTCCCACCATTTACCTGTGTTCGGTAAATATTTACTACCTGCAACACCTATAATGCCATATTTTTCTTCTTTATCAAAATGATTTTTAAGTTTTTTACCCCATTGTTTAGTTTCTATTAATATATCATCATGTACATACGTTATAATGTCAAATTTGGCCCGTTTTAGTATTTCATTATAACAATTTGTTAATGACCTGTCACCATTGTTAATTATTTGTATAACCTCCACTTTACCTTTGGGTAAACCACTTGTTTTAATTAAATACTCAATATGTTTTGGGTTATCCTCTCTAGTAGAAAAACCAATCGTTACCATCTTTTTAAATTTTTAAATTAAATTATTTATAAAAATATATGAATTTTTCATTCTTTTCCTGTCGACCCAAATCCCAACTCACCTCTTTCGGTTTCAGATAGATTATTTGTTTTAACTAATTCACTTATACTTTGTCCCACAACATTCATAATCACACCTTGTGCGATTCTTTCGCCTGATTGTATTGAATAATCTTCATTACTTAGATTTACCACAATAACACCAACATCACCTCTATATCCTTCATCCACAGTTCCTGGTGTATTTAAAACAGAGATACCATACTTTAACGCCATACCACTTCTAGGTCTAACTTGTAATTCTGTATTTGGTGATAATTCGAACTTAAGACCCGTAGGTATTAATTTTCTTTCTAAAGGTTTTAGAGTAATTGGTTCAGAGATAAACGCTCTTAAATCAAATCCACTGTCCCCAACCTTTGCGTACTCAGGATCAGGATTATTAGAACTATTAGTGAATTTAGTTTTTATTTTGAAATTATCCCAGTCACCCTCATTAAAACCATTCATTTCGGTTTGGTTAAATGATTCTATTTGTTCCATTAAACTCTTTAGTTCATTTAATTCATTAAGTTCTCTTTCAAAACCTTCCATTTATTTCTTTTTACATTCAATTATTGCGAGTTCATTCGCCAATCTTAATATGGTAGATAATGTACTCCCATACCATTTAGATTGTTTATCATCGTCAGTCTTATCATAATTAAGTATTGACTGATATTCTTCATCAGATAATTCAACACCATATCTTAATGAATAGTATGCGGATCTTTCTCCCACTCTCATAGAAACTAAATCCTCATTAAAGTCATACATTTTACCTTGATTCTTTCTATGCCACTCAGATTCACAGAATTTATAGAGTTTTACTTTTCCTAACTGATGTAGGAAACAAACTCTTATAATAGATTTTTTATCAACCCTTTGTGATTCAGGTAAAATATCATTTAGATTAATTCCGTATTTAGTGACAGTTAGAATATAATCTATTAACCCACCAGGAAATGCATTATACATACTTTCCATATTAGATGCGGGTGCACTATATAAATCTTCACCTAAAAACTCTAATAAATTTTCAGATAGGATGTTATAGGTTTCATTAGTTTTATTAAACTTTTCTTTATTTTTTAATATTTTCTCTTTCAAATCCATGATTTTACAAGTTTATTATAATAATAAAGAAATTATTTCACTAAGTCAACTTCCACTCCTTTTTTTTCTTCTACTAATTTAACATATAAGTCTCTTCTTTTCTCACAAACAGATTTCATATCATACGTTCCATTCACTGTATTATATAAATTCTCACCTAATTTTGTAATTAGATCTGGATTAAGAATTAATTTTTTAAGATGTGAATACCATAACTTATGATTTTTAATCGTAGGTACTAAGAAACCATTACCTTCTTCATTTATATCACCACCTTTCAGATAGGCGTTTTCAATGTCTATTTGATAAGGTCCGAAATCTTGTGCAATTATCGCCTTCTTATGGAATCCCGCCTCAATAACCTTAAGTTGTGATTTAACCTTATTAAATGTACTTTCTTTAAGTGGTGCAAGTGATATATCGAATAAATTATAATTAGACGCATATGAAGTAATAGGTTTAGTCCATACTCTTCTATATGGTTCATTATGTACATTCTCATATTCTTTATTTTCAAAAGACAATAAGAATTTTTTATAATCTTCACTCACTAAATTATAATCATCAGTAAATATTCTTTCATATTGATACCATACAGATTCTTTTGGTTTAATAGGTCTTTGTTTTTGTTCACCTGTTTTCTGATCAATCATAGTCATAGTACCTCTTAAATCAAAACCACATAAAACAAATTGTACTTTATCTAATAAACCATCTGATTTAAGTTTAGTCATTAAACCTCTTAGTATTTCCAAATCTTTCATATGTGAAGAACCACCTAACCATCCGATTCTAATTCTATCACTTTTCTCAGGATTACTCTGATATTGTTTCTCGTCTGGATTAATTGCGTTTGGTAAGACAAAGACATTCTTATTTAATTTAGAAATCTCATCCGCAAATACTGAAGTAGTGGTTGTAACATTTCTAGATATTTTAAGATTATTCGCAATCTTCTTATCTAAATTATTTTGTTTGATGATTTGCCACGCAGGATGATCAGGGCCAGGTGACCAATGATCATCAATATCCATAATTGTTGCAATACCCAATTCATCACATCTTTCCAATAGTTTAGGTAGATTATCATAATCTCCCAATGTCCTATGATAATGAATTAAATCGTATTGTTTAAGATAGTTATCATCATTTAATTGTGGTTCGTAATCAATATCCACATGAAACTCTTTTGGGAAGTATTCCTCTAACTTAATATGTGGTATTGTAGATCTGAAATAACTCACACCAGTACGGTCGCTGGGTACTACTAAAATTTTTATCTTACTCATATTATAAACGTTTGTATAATAATAAGTATTGTGGTTTAATTTCTAAATGGTAAAAAAAAATTAATAAAAAGTTTGGTAGTTTAAAAATTTTTTGTATCTTTACAATATCAAAATCAAACAATATGAATAATTTAAATGCAATCAGAGTAAACAACGAAACGAACAACAATCCAGTTGACAAAAAATTCTATTACGGAAGAGTCTTCCAAAAAGACAACACAGGGAAACTATTTGACTTTATGGTAACCAACCATATGGAAGAGGATAAAAAATACAAATTCCGTTATATTACAAAATGTAAGGCAGGGTTCCAAATCATTTCTGAAACTAATTACGAACAAACCCCAAAGGAATTTATTGGTAGTACTTATGGGTTCTTAGAAAACGTACAAGTGTGGGTAGAGTATGATAACCCAACAGAAACTAACAAGGGTATCTGGTTGAACGTTCTAACGACAAAAGGTAAGAAGTTCCACAGTATCGATAAAAATTTCCTTCTGAATCTTAAGGTTGGTAATGTCCACAACGCTTGGAAGAAGATGGTAGATTTCGATCTTTGGAAGAGAATGGGTACTAAGACACACGCAGATTACGCATACAAAATGAACAATGTCGCTACCGAAGAGGTGGCGGCATAATATAGATAAACTATAAATATTTTTAAAAAAATCACTAATCCGTTTGGTAGTTTAAATATTTTTTGTATCTTTACAATATCAAAATCAAATAACTATGGAAAATTCAGTAATTTTAACAAAAGTAAGAGAGTACAAAGGGAACAATGGTTTTATCCTTTCACTTAAAGGTGGACTAACTAAGTATG
>Ga0209137_1000901_pt1 | contig 29909 bp, 26 predicted proteins | sample SaaInl5LU_22_DNA_FD_184642 | JGI IMG/M metagenome (GOLD analysis project Ga0209137, IMG submission 184642) | Marine microbial communities from expanding oxygen minimum zones in the Saanich Inlet - ESP_105LU_22_DNA (SPAdes) (version 2) | ecosystem: Environmental > Aquatic > Marine > Intertidal...
CACCAGGCCGTTAAAATCATGCGGACTTGGTGTACCGACAAACACAGACGCAGAGCTCACTTCCGGAAGAGACAAAGCCACTCGGCTAGCTTCAGAAGCGACCGCTGCGGTTGCTTCAAGTGCCGTTCCCTCAGGCATATCAATAATAATTTGGAGTTCATTCTTATTGTCAAATGGCAAAAGCTTTAAAGGCACCAAGCGAAATACGGGCAGCAACACGGCGGCAACAAAACCGATCATTAGAAGCCATAGAGCAGCTCTGCGACGTGAGCTAGATGTCAATAGTCTTAACATATTACGGGCGTAAAACGACTGGTGATCCACCGTTTGCCAATCTTCACTCGTCTCTTCAATCACGGCCTTCCCAAGAAACATCTTGGCTAACCAAGGGGTAACAAAAAAAGCCGTAAGTGTACTTGCCACGACTGCGAGAGGGACATTAAAGGCCATGGGTGCCATATAAGGCCCCATCATCCCGGTAATAAACGCCAAAGGTAAAAAAGCTAAGACAATCGTAAGCGTGGACATCAATAAAGGAATTTTAATTTCCACAATCGCCGACACAATGCGGTCGGAAACACTACCTCGGCCATTCTGGAGTTTTCGAGTGATGTTATCTACGCCGGTAATTGGATCATCCACCAGTAAACCCAGGGCCAGAATCAAAGCAAATAAAGTCACACGGTTAATGGTGTAATCAAAAATAAGATCAAGTGCCAAGGTCATGCCGTAACACACCGGCACAGCAAGAGCCACGATGATGGCTGCACGCCAGCCCAGAAACAAGCCAATGAACGCAACCACCGTTAAGACCGCAAAAATGAGACTACTGCCCAAATTGCTGACTTTCTCGTTAGCCGTTACCCCATAGTCACGAATAGTGTGCACTTGAACCTGCTCAGGTATCAGCTCACGGCGCAATTCCGCCATGCTAGAATGCAGTTGCTCAGCGACCTTAACCGCGTTAGTACCGCGCTGCTTCGCTACACTGATCGCCACCATGGGTTGTGCGCCGCCGTGCAGACTCAGTGCATTTTCAAACCAAGTAATTGACGTCTTCGACGGGGGACCATCGGTGACGTCGGCAACATCACCTAATGTGACAAGATCGCCGCCCACAACATTCACCACAAGCGATTTCAGTTCATCCACATTGCGCAGAGCGTCCCCACTTTCCAACGCGATGACCTGATTGCCGTAGGTTAAACTGCCCCCGCTGACGACCTCATTCGACAAGGCAATACCGTTCACAACGTCTAGGACTGTTGTCTGGCGGGCCGCCAACCGAAGGGGATCAAACTCTATCTGAATGGCACGTTCGCGCCCCCCGATAACCTTAACCTCACTGGTTTCCTGAACACTCTGAAGAACACTGGCCACCTCGTCGGAAAGCCGACGCAGTTCAAAATCACTGATCCGCTCTGGTTCATTACTGGTCAAGGCATATACAAGGATTGGAACATCATCAACTTCAACTGGACGAACCTGCCAAGCACTTACAACTGGGGGCACGTGATCTTGGTTAGCGTACAGTTTGTTGTAGGTATTAAGCAGACTATCTTCGCGATCTTGCCCTACATAAAACGCTAGAGTCACAAGAGCACGATTCGGGTGACTTTGCGAATAGACATGCTCTATGCCCGGAATTTGCGACAGCAATTTTTCGACTGGTACGACGACTTGGCGTTCCACTTCCGACGCCGACAATCCCGGTGCCTCGACATACACATCAATCATCGGTACTACAATCTGTGGTTCTTCCTCGCGGGGCATAAAGATCAAGGCAACAATACCAAGCATTAGGCCCGCCACAAACAAAACGGGGGCCACCCCTTTTTGCAAAGCTCCCGCAATTAGCCGTTCGATCATAGCGCCCCATCCCGATTCAATCTCTGGCAGATTTTAACAGACTGAGAGGCGAAACTCCTTGATCTAGGTTGAATCTAATGCGTCTCAAAGCGCAATTTATCTGCTATTCTTGCCCCAATGGAACTCTCGATTCTAGCTCAAGTTCTTGCGCTTACGGTGACAGTATTTACCCTGCTGGGCATCGTGTCGGCTGTCGAGGCAGTCATGAAAACTCGAACCGCGCAGGGTGCTGTGGCTTGGGTGATAGTGCTACTGACCTTCCCGTATATTGCGGTACCCGTCTACTGGATTTTTGGTCGCAGTCGATTCGATGGCTACATTGAGCAACGCAAAGCGGTAGAGCAAGCCTTGAGTAGCAGCCACCAAGCAACCTCAGAGGCTCTGTGGCCCAATTCGGTCAACACCGAGGATTTGTGCGACACATTCAGAACCTTGCTACCGCTAGCGCGGACCGCGGTTACGCTCGGGAATGATGTTAAGCTTTTAATTAACGGCGAAGCGACGCACACAGCGTTATTAAATGCTATACACGGTGCTCAAAAGCATATTTACCTGGTGTATTACATCATCCGCGATGACCCCATAGGGGCAGAATTAATCAATGCTCTGAGTCTGAAGGCACAGCAGGGTTTGTCGGTGCATTTAATCTACGATGAAATTGGAAGCCGCGTCTTTGCTCGTTCGGCACTGCTCGAACGAGCCTTAAGCCAGGGCGTAAAAGTTGTGCCATTTAACACGACCCGTGGTCGCCGCAACCGTTTCCAGCTGAACTTCCGTAATCACCGAAAGTTGGCGTGCATGGACTCAAGACTTGCCTTGCTTGGCGGGCACAACATCGGATGTGAATATTTAGGGCAGGACGCAAAAATCGGCCCGTGGCGAGACACTCACATACAAATTCAAGGCCCTGCGGTCCTTGCCATGGAACTCACCTTTGCCGCAGATTGGCGCTGGGCCACAGGCGAACAACTACAGCTCAGCTTCACCAAGCCCAGCCAAAGTCGCCACGGTAAACAGGTACTCATTTTCCCCTCAGACCCTTCTAGCAACTTTGAGGAAGCCGGTTTGATGTATCACCAATTGATTAGCGCAGCCAAACATCGACTGTGGATCACAAGCCCCTATTTCGTGCCCGACCACAGTATTATCTCGGCTCTGCAATTGGCAGTTTTACGCGGCGTTGATGTGCGGGTAATGATTCCTGACAATCCTGACGGCCCGATAGTCGCCATGGCAAACTGGTCTTACACCAAAGAACTTCTTCCCGCGGGCGTGAAGGTCTATCGCTACGGTCCCGGGTTCATGCACCAAAAGGTCACCATCGTCGACCGCGATCTCTGTGCGATTGGCACTGCAAACTTCGATAATCGTAGCTTTAAATTGGCTTTTGAAATTACCGCTCTGATTAAAGATACAGAATTCAGTGGTGACGTTTGCAGAATGCTGGAGGCCGATTTTTCATCAGCCACCCAGGTCACGCCACAGCAATTTAGTCAGCGCCCATTTTGGTTCAGACCGGCTATGGCTTTGGCTCGGTTATTTTCGCCTGTGCTTTAACATCGGCCCAGGCCGTAGAGTCAATATCAAGATCTTGCCATTCATCGACGTCAAATACCGCCTCTTTACCCTGCGCCACTTTTTCATCGTAATCGCGCAGTAAACGCCGCGCAACAGGCGCCAAAAGAGCCAAGCCTAATAGGTTAACCACCGCTAACAAGCCCATGGTTAAATCGGCAAAGCTGAAAATCGTGCCAAGGTCCTGCATTGACCCCCAAAATACTAAAGCTAATAGGGCCACCCTAAAAATATTGAACAGCGTCTGGTTTTCTTCGCTGAAGTAATCAAGGCTGTTCTCGCCCAAGTAATAGTTGTAAACAATCGAGCTAAAGGCAAACAGAATTAGGGCAATACTAACGTAGGTTTCGCCCCAGGCGCCGACTTGCTCGGCTACTGCACGCTGGGTCAATGCCACGCCCTCTACCCCTTCGGCACCGGGCACGTAGGCATCAGACAGCAAAATCATCGCAGCGGTGGCAGTACACAGCAGTAAGGTGTCGATAAACACGCTGAATGCCTGCACAATGCCCTGATTGACCGGATGCTTGACGTACGCGACAGCCGCCACATTAGGTGCACTGCCAAGACCCGCTTCATTCGAAAACAAGCCTCTGCGAACGCCCTGCAAAATCGCCGCGCCAATACCACCCCCAATGGCCGAATCTAAACCTAGAGCACTTTTTACAATAAGGGAAAAAATTCCAGGCAAATCAGTGGCATGCATTAGCAGAATGTATACGGCTAAGGCGAAGTAGCCCACGGCCATTAAAGGCACGATGACCTCGCTTACCGAAGCAATACGGTGAATGCCCCCAAAAATAACGAAAGCGACACACGCAGTCAGTACTAGGCCGCTTGTCAGGGTGCTAAACCCAAACGAAGATTCCAAGGAGCTAGCCACCACAAACGATTGCACGGCGGGGAACGCCAAACCAAAAGTAATAAGCAAAAGCACTGAGTACACCGCTGCCAACTTCGGCTTGTTCAAACCGTGCTTTATGTAAAAGGCAGGACCGCCACGATAATCACCATTGGGCTCTGACCGCTTAAAAAGCTGCGCCAGAGAACACTCCACGACGCTGGTGGCCATACCCATCAGCCCGATGAGCCACATCCAAAAAATGGCGCCAGGGCCACCCAAGGTAATGGCAACAGCAACGCCCGCGATATTTCCCGAACCTACGCGACCAGCAACAGAAACGACTAAGGCTTGAAACGAGCTTAAGTGGCCTTGTTCGTGATGGAACGCGCTTCGAAGTACGCCGAACATGCGGCCGAAGTAACGAAATTGCACGCCCCGAGTGCTGACAGTGAAGAATACGCCCATGGTGAGCAATACGGCAATCAGCACGTAATTCCATAACCAATCGTTAACAACAGAAATCATAGGACTATCCCGCTATACCGAAGTAAAAAATCACGGCCAGCGCCGGGGGTACAACAAAGCGGGTTGTGAAACGCCACACCGAATACACGCCATCACTGGTCGCTAATTCTTCTTTGCTGAACTCGCCGTGCATGACCCAACCTGAGAATACAGCAATAAATAATCCACCCAAAGGCAGCAATATTTGATTCGACAGAAAATCCATCGCGTCGTTGAAGTTAAAGCCCGCCACTTTGACATGATCGAGCACATTGTAGGATAACAAGCTCAATACGCTAAGCACCGCCACAGCGCCTATTACCAGGAAAGTCGCTTTATGTCGCGCCATCGCATGACGATCTTCCATGTAGGCAATTAAACCTTCGACTAAGCCAACCATCGACGTGATGCCCGCCACAGACAACATAACAAAGAACAGCGAGGCAAAAACATGCCCGCCCGGCATTTGTGCGAAAGCCACCGGCAAAGTCTGAAAGATAAGTCCGGGGCCCGCAGCGGGGTCTAAACCATTATTAAAAACCGCTGGGAAAATCACCAGGCCGGCCACCAAGGCTACAAGCGTGTCGGCAAAAATAATAATAGCGGCGCTTTTACCAATCGAAACAGACTTGGGTAGGTACGCCCCATACACCATCATGCCGGCCATAGCGACGCCTATACTAAAAAACGCTTGCCCCACGGCGATCAGAAACACATCGGGACTAATCTTCGAAAAATCCGGTGTAAATAGCCAGCTTAGAGCCTCTGCAAAACCGCCAGCGAATACGTTGTAAATCGCCAACCCCACCAGCAACAAGAACAACAGCGGCATCATGATACTTACCGCACGCTCAATACCATTTTTAACACCGGCGTAAATAATGCCGCCAGTGATAAGCAGTCCCACCAGGGTCCACACCAGCATACCCTCGGTATTCGCCAGCATGCCGGTAAATTCATTCGCGGCGACAGCACCGTCGTAGCCCGCGAATCCGGTCGTAAGGGCCTTATAGAGGTACCAAAGAACCCAACCAACAATACCCGCGTAAACCACCTCAATGGTGAACGCGGCCCATAAGCCCATGCCACCAATAAAACGCCAACGTGTGCTCGCATCACTCTCTTGGGCGACGGCAGCAACCGCCGAGGCTGGACTGCCCTGACCTCGACGCCCCAACATGATTTCGGCCATCATGCAGGGAATACCAATCACAACAATGCACGCCAAGTAGACTAGCACGAAGGCGGCGCCGCCATTTTCACCCGTGATGTAAGGAAAGCGCCAAATATTACCTAAACCCACGGCGAAGCCAATTGACGCCATTAAAAAAGTCCAACGCGACGACCAGTGGTCTTGTAATCCTGCGGCTGCCATAGCCTACTCCTATGTTGTTATTGTGTTGTTGTTCTGCACACCTGCCTCGCCCCCCGCTATGCCAGCGGTGCTGTGGCCCCTTGCAACCACTCGCGAGTGTGAGAATCTAGCAAAGCGCCGATCTCCTGATTAACACGGGCATGGTACTTATTTATCCAGCTTATTTCATCAGCGGTTAGCATGTCCAACACCATTAAGCGACGATCAAAAGGCAAAAGCGTTAGTGTCTCAAAAGCATAAAACCCTTCTCGCTCGGCCGGAACAACGACCTGCAAATTTTCACAGCGAATACCATAGTTGTCTTCTTCGTAGTAGCCGGGCTCATTAGAGACGATCATTCCTTCTTCCAGCGGCGTTGGACTGCCGAGCTTTGCTATTCGCTGCGGCCCTTCGTGCACGCTCAAATAACTGCCAACGCCATGACCTGTCCCGTGGTCAAAATCGAGCTCCTCCTGCCACAAAAATTGCCGCGCAAGGCTATCCAACTGCATACCCGAAGTACCCTTGGGAAAACGGATCCGCGCCAAAGCGATGTGGCCTTTCAACACCAAAGTAAAGTTCCGACACATGTCTGGCGTCGGTTGCCCAATAGCCACCGTCCGAGTCACGTCCGTGGTACCGTCTAAATACTGGCCACCGCTGTCCACTAGATACAAGGAATCATTGATCAGCTTCCCTGGTACACCATTGCGATGATTGTAATGACATAGCGCACCATTTGGACCAGCCGCTGAAATTGTGCTGAACGAGGGCTCCAAAAACTCCGGGTTCACCAAGCGACACTCATGCAGCTTATCGGCCAACTCTGCCTCATCGGGGAATTTGCCCGCCGCCACGCTCTGCTCGATCCAGGCCAAAAAAGACGCTTTTGCCGCTGCGTCACGCTGGTGCGCCCGCCGAGTGCCCTCGACCTCTACTGCGTTCTTGCCAGCTTTCGCAGCCATAACGGGACAAGCTTTAGCGATAACACAAATGTCACTGGCCAGCATGGCCTGCCATGAAGCTGCATTAGTATTTAGCGGATCGGCACCTACCGTATGCCCTGACCAAGCCTGCAAAACATTCGCCAACTCGGTCGGCTCATGCGCACTGACACCGTCGCCCACGTGGGACTGCCAATTTGCGGGCAAGCGCGAAGGCTCGATAAACCACTGGACATTGCCATCTGACTTCAGGAGAGCGTGACTTTGTAGTATTGGCAATTGCGGGATATCACTCCCTCTTACGTTCAAAAGCCATGACACAGACTCGGGCAAGAATATCCAGAAACCATCCAGGTCCAACTCGCGAAGAGTTTGCCCAATACGCGCGCGCTTCGATAGCGATGACTCACCCGTATAGCGTTCATCCAAATTAAAGCCTTGGCGGGCAATCACCTCGGGCCGCTCCGTCCAAACCGAATCGATCACATTGCTTACGGTATCAACCAATGCTCGACCTTTTAGTAGGCTCTGCCATCGTTCAAATTGGCTTTCAGAGACCGTTCTTGCGTCGACGCCAACCGTCGTGTCCACGCTTGTATTACCGATAACCCAGTCCATGGCTTGGGGGTCGCCGAGATCGGCAATCTGAAAATCAGCTGTATTTACCTGACGCTTCACCTGCACGGTATAACGACCATCCACGAACACTGCGGCATGGGTCGCAGTAACGATCACCAAGCCTGCCGAACCCGTGAATTGACTCACAAAACGCATACGTTCGTTCGATTCAGGAATATACTCACCTAAAAACTCATCTGCACGAGGAACGATCAAAGCATCTAAACCCCGTTGTTGCATCTCTATACGCAACTGCGAAAGAACCGCCACATGGCCTCCTGTAAGAATAATTAGCCTAATACTGACCCGATAATTTAATGCGCAACGCTCTGCCTTCCGGTTGCGCGAGTAACGACAAAGTTTGACGCAAACGCTCCTGAGCTGGGCCGCTTGGATCAATCAAAATATCAACCGAGTAATTTTGCTGCTTGGCGCGCAATTCACCCGCAACCTGAACAGCACCTTGAACGGTTGAAATCGAACCCACAATCTCTTCACTGCTTGAATCCAAGGCCAATAGGTAGGTTCCCAAGCGCACCCGATCAACTTGCGTTTGCCAGACCGCATCGACCCACCGAATAGAACCCGTAAGCGCTAAGACTCCGGCGGTCTGAGACCAGGTCAAGCGCGGAAAATCAAACGCCAAAGACCCCCCTACTGACAAGGGTGCAAACAGGCGCACTAGCGCCGCTGGAATACGTCCCTGCACGTTACTTAACTGCACCGACTCCATATCAGTTAACGTAATCTGTCCTCGCATCCACTGATTTCCTAGCTCAGTCGAAAACTCAACCGAGGGGGATAGCAACAGCAGGTTCCATGGCGACAACCGCCACTCCGCGTGACCCCAGGTTATCACCTCACCATTGGCGCGCGCTGACAAATTTTGCGCGCGCCCATGCCACACTGACCCACTGACACCCTCTAGAAACACATTCTGTTGCGCCATAGGCCCCACCAATAAGGCGGCCGGTGCATTCACAAGCAAACTGGTAATGAAGACCATAACGACTAAGCTTATGGCATAGCGTAGCTTCACCTTAACCGCCCTGCGCAAAACGAATGGTCGCGGCGACAACACCTGTATCCGACTGCGACAAATTGACTTCTTTTACAATGACGCCCTGCTCAATTTCCAATGCATATAAGAACTGCGCAACATTATTGAACGCTACACCTTCGAAACGCACCTGTAATTCACCATTACTACTGGGTTGCAAGCGGGTAATTGGCAAACCCACGGTCTGACTGGCTTGGTTGATCAAATTCATCAGGGTCGTCTCAGGGCCACTGCCATTCCCTTTGCCACGCAACACTTGTATTTCAGCCACCATGGCATTGACGCGCTGCTTCACCTCGAGAGCTCTTGCATTTTGCTCGATCGCCGCATCTTGGGCACCGGACAACGGCGCCAAAACACCCATAAACAGGGCGTAACACAGCAAGATCAAGGCCAAAACCGTCAGACTCAATTGCTCGCTTTGGGTTCGAGTTAAAAACCATGCTTTCATTATTGCCCCCCCACACGCAATCTGGCGCGCACCTGATCACCCTGCGCATTCGAGTTCTCAAGCTCTACTTTAAGCCCCGCATTGGTTAACTTCGAGCGCAGCGTTTCCAGTGATTCAAAATCGCTTGCCATCAAGGTCAACCCTAACTGCCCGTTGCGGTCAGTGTAATTCAAATTAAGTAGCTGAGTACCTGGCACAGAAGTCAGCACGGCACCTGCTTGCTCTAGCAAACTCATGAAACCAGCGCTTTGTGCGTCGCCTCGCAAAGACCGTAACTGGCGCTCTAATTGCTTCTCTGCATCCACGATAGCGCCCTGGGGATACACGTCGCGGTACCGAACTTCAATATCTCGGCGAATCCCTAGATTGACATCCACGGCCTGCTGCAGCTGAACGTACGAAAGTGCTCCTTGAACCGTCGCAGCCACTAGAAATGAGGCTGCCACCCAGCGCCACTGCCGCCACCATTTTGCCCACGGCAAAATAGAGACGTAAGCACCTTGTCTTACATTGAGTAGTGCGGGAGCTTGATCACCCATCACAACCGCATCCAGCCAGGCACCTTTGCGGACTGACACTAACTCTTTTAGGTTTGAATCCAGCTGGGGCACTTCCGATTCACTCGCACAATACACGATTATCGACGCTGGAGCTTTCGCTTCCAAGCTAGCGCTCAAAAACACATTCAAGAGATCGGGTTGACACACGAACGCTTGCTGCTCAGAGATTCGAACCAAACATCGATTCTCCTCTATAACCACAGTCCATTGATCAGAGACCGCCGACAACAACAGAGTATCGGGCACCCACTGCGCCACAGGGCTGATCGCAGGCTCTCGTTGCCACTCGTCCATTAAGGCCTTTCGCACCACCACAACGGCCACTTCGTCTTCATTAAGCCAACGATGCGCAAAGTGCAGGTCATCAATGTCTTCAGCTAATCGATCCTCCAAACTGTAGGGCAGTGATTGCGTCAGCAGTTTGCGCTCGGCCTTGGCCACCTCATGAGTCAACAGGGTCGCTTGTTCACTGGGAAAGGCGAAAATGACCGAGTTGCGGTCATTTTGCAGCAGTGCGTTCAACTGAGCCATGCCGTCGGGAGTCGCCACCGGCAAGGGGGTATCCTGCACGCGCAATCTTTGCAGCACTAGCACGCCCGATTCATCGTATTTTAGTACGGCCTTCACACCCAACCTCGTTTGTTGGTTTTCATAAACTCGCTCCTTGCACTCGAATCAGCACGCGAAACTGCCCATTGTTACGGGAGATCACAGAGTATAGTTGCTGAGGCCTTTCTGCAACGGAGGCCTCAGCCATCAATAAAAATGTACTGGTTTTTTCGGTCAGCAATGGCTGCAGTGTGGTTCGATCATTCTCGGTGAAAAACGGATCTTGCAACACCTCATCCACCGAGCCAAAGCCGAGTCGATCACGTTGCTCGACCAACATTTGCACTTCGGATGCCGTTTTAGGCTCCAGCTGCTCTCCGCCCGGCAAAGCCTGAAGCACCTGGGCGGGCGCTGTGTGAATATTAATTTTACCGCCATCATCTGGCCAAATGGTAACCAAAGGTGCAAGCTGCTGATAAATCGCCCACGTCATACCTTCGATGGCCATTAGCTCACTGGGGCTCGCCCACATTTGATTAGCCGCACGATATGGTGGTTGCTTCGATTGATACACCAAATCTTCTGCCCCATTTGTTCTGGGGTTAGTATCACCATCCAGCCAATCGCCAATTGCATTCACCATGGCTACCGCTTGAAAGCGGTCAAGCAAAGGGCCGTCCTCATCGCCCAACGTGAGTAGCAAGCGCACAAAAATACGCTGATCCACCGTTAAGGCGGCAGAATCCGCAGCACCAGTGTTGCCCACCAAGGTGTTTAAATTAAAGCGCCCTTCTAAATCCACCAATCGACCCACCAAATAACCCCCTTCATCCAGTGGGTAAGGAGGACTTTGCTCAGCCCACACTTCCATCAAGGTATCTTTAGGCACCTCGGTCTGAGCATCGAGCTCATTATCTAATTGCAGTAAATTAAACGCGAGTTGCTCTGCGCCCAACAAGTAAGCGTAGGTTTGCTGACCTTGAAAAACGTTGGCCATGCGCTGATAGAACAACTGCCCCTCTTTCTCGATGCTTACCAGTAAAGCAGCACACAGGGCAAAAATCAGTAGGGCGACGACCAGTGCGGCGCCGCCCTGACTACTAGGACGGCGGAAATACATATACGCGCTCCATGTCGCCTAAGTCCACTAGGGTTAAACGAACAGCCAAAGCCACCGGCAAATCCTGGTTAGGGGTTCCCTCTGCACCCCAATCTCGTAACCATCTCGAGGTATCGAGTTCACCGTTACTTGGACGCGAAGGCAAACTCGCGATAAGACTCGGCGCTAAAAACACAACCTCAAATTGTGACACGCCCTGAAGAATTGGGATGGCACCATCGCCGGGCACCGCCGGATTATCAGGATCTAGACGATAGCTTCTATCCAGCGCAGTCGAACGCATTCGATACAGCGTATCGTCTTCTAGGTAATAATAGACGCGCTCTAGATGACTGCGCGGCGTCGAGCCCATATTCATCCAGCCAGCGCGCGTTAAACCCAACATGCCCCGATAACTGTCACCGCCGATCATAGCCCCCTCCACAAACCCCAGTTCATCTCGGATTGAGCGGTTAACACTTTGATTCACATCCCGACTGATCATTCGAAGTGCCTTACTGAGCTCCGACGTTCTGTTCGTAGCCTGTCGGGTTTGATCGAGGCTATCTAGCACAGCCGACAGGCCGCTATAAGCAATGGTTGCCACCACTACGGTTAGAGTCATGGCGATCAGCACTTCTATTAAGGTAAAACCTTGCGGATTGCTTAGGTGCTTCACTACGAACCCTCTTCACGCAAAAAGAAGACCTGGGTCAATAGTGGTAGCTCGTCGTCCTCAGCGGCAAAGACCTTTAGCTCGTAACGGAAGAAAAAGTCTACTTGCGTTTTCTCTTTGCTTAATAACCAGTACCACTGACGATCCGCTAGGGTGTACTCGCCGCTCTGTTTGCCATCGAGCTTGAATCCACGCGTTTGCGTGAGTAACTGAACTTCGGTCCACTTGTTCTCGATAACTTGCGAGGCCAACCATTTGTCGCGCAAATACCCGGTGTTATCGACTTGCTGCATGTACACAAACAGCAGCGCAGGTAAGGCTACCGCTACCACGGCTAAGGCCACCATGACCTCGACTAGGGTGAATCCGTACTGCCGTTTTGAGAGCCTCACGGCTGCTCCAAGGTGGCTTTGGCGCCACCAAAGATCGTCCAGTCCACCCGCCAGAATCGCGCCGTATCTTTTTTATCTGTAACAATCAAACGACCCGCACTCATCTCGCCACTTGGCATTAACCGTAACACCGGCTGCCACTGCTGCGGCTCTGCCGTACGACCATTGATATCTACCAAGGCGCCCTCAATTTCCAGATCGATCTCAAGTTCAGCGTCAAAACGCAGCGTTTGACTCAACACCTGATCGTTCGCTCTGACCCACTGGTTGTCATCAATGTGCTGGTAGGTAAAGACTACATTTCCAGTACCCGCGTTGTCGCGCTCTACAAACAAACCATAAACCGTATTGGCGTACTCGGCTTCTTCCAGGGCGTAATTCAAGGTTCGGGCAAATTGTTGAGCCGCATCCTCCGCAAGGCGATCACGTTTCGGTGAACTCACGTTCAGCATGACTACCGACGCGACCATAACCACCACAAATACCGCCACCAGTATTTCGATTAATGAAAACCCTCGGTGGCGCTGAGCTCGCATTAGGCGTTCGGCTTGGTCCAATTACCAATGTCGGCGTTCTGCTCTTCACCGCCCGACAGGCCGTCAGCGCCCAGCGAGTAAATATCGACTTCGCCATTTTCCCCTGGCTGCAAATAAAGGTAAGGGCGCCCCCAAGGATCGAGCGGCACCTCGGGCAAATAACCACCTTTTTTAAAATTGCGTGGCTCAGGATCAATCGAACTGGGGGCCACCAGGGCCTCTAGGCCTTGCTCTGTCGAGGGGTATACATAATTGTCTAGGCGATAAATCTTTAGCGCCGTTTCTATGGCTTTGAAATCGGCATACACCTTCTGCACACGAGCTTCATCGGCCCTATTCAATACCGTGGGCGCCACCACGCTAATAAGAAGACCCATAATGACCAACACGACTAAGATCTCGATTAAAGAAAACCCTTGTTGTTTCATTCGCTACCTCACCATCGAATTCAAATCAAAAATTGGCAGTAAAATCGCCAATACAATCGTTAATACCATACCGCCCATAAAGACCACCATCAGTGGTTCGAACAAGGCACTGACCGTGCCCATAGTCATTTCCAATTCGCGTTCTTGATTGGTGGCCGAACGTTCTAGCATTTGCTCTAACTCACCGCTAGCTTCACCACTAGCAACCATATGTACCATCATGGGCGGAAAGCGACCGCTCACCGCCAGAGCGCGGTGCAAACTGCCCCCCTCTTCCACCGCCTGGGCCACCGCCTTGGCGTCGTCGCGAAGCACCAGATTACTCAGTACCTGGCCCCCAATGCGTAAGCCCTCAAGCAAGGGCACACCACTCACCATCAGAATACTTAAGGTCGAGGCAAAACGGGCGGTGTCCATAGCCACCACGACTCTTGATACAAACGGAATCGTCAAGAGTACTCGATGCCAACGCCGTTTGTTTTGGGGCTGCGCTACCCAATAGCGCCAGCTCACAATCACAACAACGATAGCTACCAAGAGCCACAAACCTCGATACTGTAAGAATTCACTGACAGCAATCAAGCCCACCGTTAAGGGCGGTAAATCTGTTTGCGTGTGCGCAAATATACCCACCAACTCAGGCACCACGTACACCATCAAAGCTACCACCACAGAGACCGCCACCCCTAACAGAATAAAGGGGTAAATCAAGGCCATCATCAGTTTTTGCTGAGTGTACTGACGCTGCTCAGTGTAGTCCGCTAATTGCATAAGCACCTGGGCCAAAAAGCCGGCGTGCTCTCCCGCAGTGACCATAGCACGATACATTTCATCAAAGACTTTGGGGTACTCACCCAAGGCATAGGCGAGCGTATAACCCTCGGCAACTCGGGCCCGAACCTGCAGGAGCAGAGTTTTTAGTTTGGGCTTACGAGATTGCTCCGCCGCCGCCCGTAAGCTTTCATCGATCGGCATATTCGACTGAATCAGGGTCGCCAACTGCCGAGTCATCAAAGCCAGATCGCTTGTCGAGACTTTGGTCGCGGTAAAAAAAGATGTTAATGATTTACGATCGTTCAGAGCTGCCTGACCCGCATCCTCGATCGCAACAGGGCGCAGTGAGCGCTCGCGCAAAATCGAGCGAACATGGCGATCGGAATCTCCCTCTAATACACCCTTAACGAGCTTACCATCGGTATCTAGGGCTTTGTAGCGAAAGGCTGGCACGGATTAGCCCATGGTGCTGGTAACGCGCAGCACCTCTTCCAAAGACGTACTACCACTTAAAACCCGAGCCCGACCGTCGTCTAGAATAGCGGGCGATTTTGCCCGAACGGCGTCGGTCATCGTTTGCTCGCTGGCGCCGTCATGGATGAGCGTTTGCAGGGTGCGATCGACATCAATCCACTCGTAAATAGCTGTTCGACCCTTGTAACCTGAACCATTACACGCACTACACCCCTTAGGATGATACAAGCGCATCACTTCCGTATTGTGTGGTAAACCCAAGAGTTTACCTTCGGCCTCGCTTAACTCCCGCGCCTCTTTACAGTGCTGGCACAGCAAGCGAATCAGACGTTGTGCCATGACGGCAACCAAACTTGACGATAACAAGAAAGCCTCGATACCCATATCGCGCAAACGCGTAATGGCCCCGATAGCCGTGTTAGTGTGTAAAGTAGATAACACCAAGTGACCGGTGAGCGAAGCCTGCACCGCGATCTCGGCCGTTTCTAGATCCCGAATTTCACCGACCATCACAACATCCGGGTCTTGTCGCAGAATTGCTCTCAATCCACGAGCAAAGGTCATATCGACCTTGGAATTCACCTGGGTTTGACCAATACCCGGCAGCATATATTCCACCGGATCTTCAATGGTCATGATGTTGCGCGATGCCTGGTTAATGTGGGTCAGTCCCGCGTATAGCGTGGTGGTTTTACCCGAACCAGTGGGCCCGGTGACCAGAATAATACCGTAGGGGCGCTTTAAGGCTTCGGTGTAACCCGACAACACTTGCGAAGGCATCGACAGCTGTTGTAACTGCAGCTGCCCAGCCTCTTTGTCTAACAACCGCAACACCACGCGCTCGCCGTGAGCTGAGGGAATAGTCGACATCCGAATATCAATGGCGTGTCCGGCAATTCGCACCGAAATCCGGCCATCTTGGGGGATACGCTTTTCGGCAATATCTAATTTGGCCATGACCTTCAAGCGGCTTACCAATAAAGGAGCGAGCAACCGTTTAGGCGATAGCACCTCCGCTAAAATACCATCGACGCGAAAACGCACGCTCAAACGGTCTTCAAAGGTTTCGATATGAATATCAGAGGCCTTATCGCGGACCGCTTGCGAGAGTATCGCGTTAATCAGGCGAATAATGGGCGCATCGTCTTCGGCGTCCATCAGATCGCCGGTTTCGGGAATCGCCTCAGCCAGTCGCGACAAATCAACGTCAGCGCCTAAATCCTCTGCCATTTGCACGGCTTCCTGATTATCGCGCTGATAGGCCAAGGTCAGCGCTCGCTGAAAGGTTTCGCTATCAACCCTAATCAGGTTAAACGCCTGACCTAACATACGCTGCACCTCGGCCAGCGTCTCAAGCTTTGGATTACCAACACTCAGCAGTTCGTAACCGTTCTCGCCCAATCGCAGCACAACGCCCGCTTGCTTAGCATACGAAAATGCGAGGCGAATTGGGGCAGAGCCACTACTCGCGCCCATGGCGGCGACTAGAGCCTCGCTCATTGCTGCTCCCGAATTGCATCAAGAGCCTTAATGTCACTTTGCCACTCGGGCAATACCGGCATACGATCAGAATCCAGCAGGTTGCTGCCTTTAGCACGGCGCTGTAATTGCTGCTCTCGGATGAATTTGTATTTACCGGCGGTCGCGTTGTCTAAGGCTCTATCATCGCGGATAATGGTGGGGCGAATAAAAATCAGCAAGTTGGTTTTAGTGACTTCAACCGCGTCGTTACGAAACAAACGCCCAAACAAGGGAATACTGCCAAGCACAGGCACACGCTGCGTTCCATCTTGCACGTTATCTTTGATCAACCCGCCCAATACGACAGTTTTGCCATCACCCGCTAGCACTTTGGTTTGGATCTTACGTTCGTTGGTAATCAAATCCGAGGCAATCGACGACAAGCCAGTCAAGCTCGACACCTCCTGCTCTATATCCAGTACCACCGAGTCGCCATCGTTAATGTGGGGTGTGACTCTCAACGTTATACCCACATTCTCGCGCTCAATGGTCTGAAAAGGATTCTGAACACCACTGCCACCGCTGCCTGTGTTTGTGTACGCACCAGTCACGAAAGGCACATTCTGGCCTACCGTTATGTAAGCTTCTTGGTTGTCTAGGGTCAATAAGGTCGGCGTCGACAAAATATTCGCATTTGACTGCTTCTTCAACGCGTTCAAAATGACGGTCATCGACACATCGTTATCGATGGCCCCCCAGCCCAGAGTCAAACCAGGCGAACCCGCCAGCGCCGCGGCCAGCTGACCCAAATCGAAATCACCCACAGGGTTCGCCGCATCGGCATTACCGCCTAACACCGCTGAAGAAATAGCACCGGCAGTGCTTACATCGGAAGAGACACTACTACCATACATGCCAGAGTCGTTGGCAAATAACCACTGTAGCCCCAAACTTTGACCATCGATCACTTCCATCTCGACGATAATCGCCTCGACTAGCACCTGCGCACGGCGTATATCCAACTGATAAATCACTGACTCCAATGCGGCCATCTCGTCCGTGTCGGCGGTAATAATCAGGGAGTTGGTACCTTCGTCGGCCTCGATTGTGGCGTCGTGTCCTCCGCTTGTTTTACTCTTGGAGGAATCCAAACGCCCAATATTTTGCATCACTTTCGTTAGCACTTGTGCCACATCGGCCGCTTTGGCGTATTTTAGGTAGACCACTTTGACGTTACCTGCGCGCTGCAAAGGTGTATCCAAATGCTCTACTAAGGCGCGCATACGTGCTCGCTGCAGTTCATCGCCTGTAACTAGAACACTGTTGGTGCGAGTGTCGGCCACCAACAACACGGTCTCTTCACCACCAGCTTGCGCTGCCTCTGACTTATTCAGCTGCTCAAGCATTTTGACCACATCTTCAGCGACGGCATATTCCAAGGGCAGAATATCGGTTTCCTGAATGGCCGACTGATCCATCTGCGAAATCAGGTCATTAATACGAGAAATATTAGAGGCCAAGTCGGAAATCACAATAGCGTTGCTTGGCGTGTAGGCCGCCATGTGCGCCTGCTGCGGCACCAGGGGTCGCAATACGGGTATTAATTTTGCGGCGCTAATATTCTCTAAACGGATGACCTGCGTGACGTATTCACCAGCGGGCGTGGTATCGTTTTGTGAAGGGTCAGTCACTGCCACCGGGCTTGAGCGCGCATCTTTATTTTCAACAATACGAATCACATCACCCGAACGCACTGCGGTGTACCCGTGGACATCCAGAATCGACAAGAACAAGCTATACAGTTCGGTCGTTTTGATAGGCTTACTGGATACCACCTTGACCTTCCCTTTCACCTGGGGGTCAACAATGATGGTGGTATCGGTCACTTCCGCAACAAACTTGATTAGCTCTTGAATATCGGTGTCTTTTAAGTTCACCGTATATTCCTGAGCCTTGACTGCAGGGCCGGCAAGTAATACGCACATACCCAGCAACGCTAATAATGCGTTTAAGAGCTTGCGTATGCCAATGAATCGAAAACTGCGGTTTACCATTCTTTTCACCTATAAATCAGGGGCGATCGCCGCCCACTTGTACGGCAAGGTTCATTTGCGAGCCTCCCCGTTGAATCACAAAATTTGCTTCGGTCGCGCTCTTGAGCATTTGATACAAGACCAGAGCGTTACTGGGGTCCGATAGACTCAATCCGTTCACTTCTGTCACCACATCACCGGGGCGGAAGCCGAGCGATTGAAACTCCTCGCCCTTGGGCCCAGGAGACACGCGATATCCAGCTAACTGCCCGTCGGCACTGCGCACGGCTGATACCGATACCAGCTCAGACAAAGACTCAGGGTTGTTGTAGTAGCGATCGCGTTTTCTGTCGTCTATGCGCGCGCGCCGTTGCTCGCCTGCCGCCTCAAGATCAGGGGGAGGATTCGTGCCAGTCTGCAGCTTGACGCCAGAAGTATTCATGGGTTGTTGCGCCGCCGGCTTGGCGACTGAGAGCAACCGCTTAGCAAGCGCGCTTTCATCATACAATTTTAACAACTCATACGTTCCGCTGTTATCAAGCACCACCCTGTCGGCCAACACTTTGGCCAAAGACACCCTGCCGCTAACGGGCAAAGCATCACCCACCCGATAGATCGATTGATCTTGCCGATATTGAATAATGGCTTGGCCTAGGCCATCACTGCGCGCCGCCAACACGCCTACCAGCACCAAATCCAATCGAGTTTCTTTGGCGCCATCTTCTATGCCCACTGCGGGAGGCGTGACAACTGAAGGTGAGCCCGAGGCGTTAGCTTCCCCGAACAAGTGCCACGACTGGAGCGCGCTAATATCGACAGCGACCTGCGATTTATCGACAGCATCGACCACCACCGTCGGCGCAGGCGCATCAATTTGAGTTTCAACAGAAAGCCAAGGGAGCTTGGCAAGATTTAACGCCAACCAAACCAAAGCTGATGTGATGAGAATCAGGCGCAGGCGAGCCAAGACCTTATCCTGAGAAAGCCATCTCAATAGGGCGTTCAGGGCTTGTGGGTACTGCGCATTAGTCATTATCGTGAGTCTTGCCGCCTGTATGGGTCGATTGTAACGCTAAACGCCTGACTGTATCGAACAAATACGACAAAATAACGACACTGATGCGCCCAAGCGTCCTGCAATGAATAATTCTGAGTCTATCGCCCCTAGGGCAAGGTAGCCAGATCTGAGTGCTTTGAGATAACTCGGTACATTTCAGGGATTTGCTCCACACTGTTTGCAGAACAATTAAGGTCGCGCAACAGGCCATCTTTTAGGCGATAAATCCAGCCATGAACGTCCAGCTGCTGCCCCCGAGCCCAAGCATTTTGCACAATCGTGGTGCGACACACGTTCGACACCTGGCTCATCACATTGAGCTCGCACAACAAATCGATTTTTTCGTCATCGGTTTGCAGCACATCGAACTTCTCCTGATGCGCGAATTGAACATCTTTGATATTACGTAGCCAATTGTCGATCAGACCGTTATCGGCGTCCTCAAAAGCGGCGCGAACGCCACCGCAATTATAATGTCCTACCACCAGCACATGTTTGACCTTCAAAACATCGACCGCGTACTGCAAGACCGTTAAGCAATTGAAATCGGTGTGAACCACTACGTTTGCCACATTCCGATGAACGAAGACCTCGCCGGGCAACAACCCGACGATTTGGTTGGCGGGTACGCGCGAATCCGAACAGCCAATCCACAAATATTCCGGCGACTGCTGAGCGGCCAGCTTGGCGAAAAACTCAGGGTCGGCCTCGTGAACTTCGCGGGCCCACTCGCGGTTATTCCTGAACAATTCTGTAACACTGGTTTGACTCATAGCATCCCCCTAATCAATTCGCATCATTCTAGAGCTAAGCGTGGGCCAGGCCAAGCGAATCACACCTAACGCGACAAACTCAACTTGCAAAGCGCTACAAAAACCCCTATTGTTCGCCGAACTTAGGGGTGGCCTTGGCCTGAGATACTTCGGTAAACCCTTAGAACCTGATCCGGTTAGAACCGGCGTAGGGAAAGTGCAGATAAGCTCAAGCGTCTCGCCTCACCTTCTCCCGGTTCTCTCTTTGGCCAACACGGGAGAGACCCAATGAAATATCACTACAACCTTGTCTTATCAGCGACCCTATGTCTGAATGCGTCGGGCATAAAAGCCGACAACCCGCTCGAAGAAATTATCGTCACCGCCGAGCATCGAGATTACTCCATCTCGCAAACAGCCACGAGCGTTAGTGTTGTGACCGCAACCCAGCTCGCGGCACAGAGCGCTGTGCACCTTGAAGATGTTATGCGTAGCATACCGAACTTAAACGCAGCAAGTGGCGCATCACGCAACCGCTACTTCCAAATTCGCGGCATCGGTGAACGCAGCCAATATCAAGAGCCCATCAACCCCTCGGTGGGCTTACTGGTCGATGGCATGGACTTTAGCGGACTTGGCTTAAGCGCCAGCACACTAGACATCGAGCAGGTTGAAGTACTGCGCGGCCCGCAGGGGACTTTACACGGCGCCAACGCCATCGCCGGACTCATCTCAATTCAATCGGTCGAGCCCTCACACGACACCGCTCACCAGATCCAGGTAGGTTTGAGTAATTACAACAGTTCGCGTTGGCACCTGACTAGCACCGGGGCGCTGCAAGCGAACCTAAGCTACCGCCTCGCATTGGGGGGCAACGCCAGCGACGGATGGGTGAAGAACGCGGCGCTTGATCGCTCAGACACGAACAATATAGACGAACACCAAGCGCGACTCCGATTACAGTGGCACGCCGATCATCATCAGACCGACGTCGGGCTGTTGTACCTGAATGCAGACAACGGTTTTGACGCTTTTTCTTTAGACAACACCCGCACTACGCTCTCTGACCAACCCGGGGAAGACCAGCAAAAAACCCGCGCGGTATGGCTGCGTCACCAGCGCCAACTGGGTCACTATCAACTCCAAGGTCAAATCAGCCACAGTCGCAGCGACACCGAATACAGCTATGATGAGGACTGGTCCTACCTAGGGATCGCCCCAGGCTGGGAATACTCTTCGTTTGACCAATACCTTCGCGACTATCAGGGTCTAGAAATTGATCTTAAACTGACGCGAACGAATGCCAATGGCGCATGGCTTTTGGGGGTTTACAGTCGTGCTAACAAAGAAGAACTTAACCGCAACTACAGCTACTTGCCCGCGCCATTTAGCAGCGGCTACGACACCGAGTACCAAGCAATTTACGGACAGGTCGACCGTGACCTAAGTAACCAAGTACAAGTTCAGTTAGGGCTGCGCTACGAAAATCGAGAGGCTCGCTACCACGACTCTGAATCTTTGAACAACCAATCAGACGACGATTTCGTTGGCGGTAAACTAGCCATTCTCTGGCAACTCAACGATATCCACAGAACGTATGTGTCGCTGAGCAAAGGGTATCGTGCCGGCGGAGTCAACACCAATGTCTTAGCATCGATGCCCACCGCAGAAACCCCAGAGCAAACTGCCCTGTTGCAGAGTCAGCAAATTTTTGGAGCTGAGACACTTTGGAACGGGGAACTTGGCTTGCGCAGTATTTGGCCTGAATTCGGAGTGAGTTGGTTCAACACAGCCTTCTGGATGGAACGAGACGATCAGCAGGTTAAGGGGTCTTTGGTGCTGCCTCGTCTAGATGGCAGCACTAACTTCATCGACTACATCAATAACGCTGCTAAGGGTTCGAACCGCGGAATCGAATCAGAGCTGATCTGGCAAACCAACGACTCACTGACCTTGACCGCGGCGCTGGGCCTACTGTGGGCAGAATTCGATCGTTATATCAACGCCGATGGCCAGAATCTGACGGGCCGAGACCAGGCGCAGGCGCCCCGCTATCAGTACTCGTTGGGACTTAATTACCAGTTAGACCCCCAGTGGACGCTCGGAGCGAGCTTGGAAGGACGGGATGACTATTTTTTCTCAGACCGTCACGATACCTCGGCGCGAGCAGTGAACCTATTGAACGCCAGAGCGAAATATCAAGGCAATCAATGGTACGCCATGGTCTGGGGTAAAAACCTGCTAGACACCACAGTGACGGTCCGCGGGTTTGGCAGTTTCGGCAACGACCCCCGCAAATTTTACGTCACCGAGCCTTACTACCAATACGGCGCACCACGAACTTTTGGTGTATCAGTGGGCTACGAGCTTTAAGGAGAACGGCATGCAATTAACCGCAGAATTGAGCCTGTACCCGCTGAGCGAAAATTACATCGACATTGTGCTCGCCTTTATCGACAGCTTAGAGCAACACCACACACTCACGATCCGTCGCAATGCCATGAGCACACAAATCAGCGGCAACTCAAACACCGTCATGCACGTCATTCAGGGTGCTCTGAGCGAGAGTTTTGAACGTTTTGGCAGGCAAGTATTGACGGTGAAGTTCATTCCCGGCGAATTCAGCTTGGACCCGACCGAATGAGCAATGATGCGATAATCGAATGGCTGGCGGTAGGCTTTGGGCTTGCCTACTTAGTGCTTGCTATGCGTGAACACATCGGCTGCTGGGTGATGGCTTTTATCAGTACCAGCTTATTCCTGTGGTTGTTTTGGCAGGCCAACCTCGTGATGGAAAGTGCACTGCAAGTATACTATCTCGTGATGGCGGTTTACGGATATTGGCAATGGCGCTCGGGCGCGCAGGGAGCCGAACGACACATTCAAACGTTATCGGCAAGGCAGCACGCGGTGATTATTGCCACCATTGCCACCCTAACCCTAGTCAGTGGCTACGGGCTAGGCCAACACACAGAGGCCGTACAACCCTACCTAGATTCGTTTACGACCTGGGGAGCTATCATCACCACTTACCTGGTCGCGATCAAAGTGCTAGAAAACTGGCTGTACTGGATCGTCATTGATGTTGCATCGATACAGCTATACGCCAGCAGTGAACTATGGGTGACGGTAGGCTTATTTGGTTTGTATGTCATATTAGCTGTGCTAGGTTACCGGACATGGCGACGACACTATCAAGCACAGAACAGAGCATCCTGAGGGGCTTACAACAAGAGCACCCGAGCGCCGTCGGCTATCAGCGTTTGCGGGGGTCGAGTCATCAGCTCCTGGCGTTTGCGACCGCCGCGCATCCACTGGTCGCTCGTTGGCCCAAAGCGCTGAAACCCCGGTCTGCTTGGTGGCAAGAGCTGAGCGTACAACAGCTGGCCGCACAGCACAGGATTGCGCCGCCTATTTTGGCACTAAACGCCCAAGCGCAAAGTACCCTAATGCGCAAAGCCGAACTAAGGCAAGCCGAACTTACATCCATTTCCGAACTCATTCGGCGCTGTCACCAACTCCCCAAAGTCAGCACCAAGCTGGATATAGGCCACGCGTTTCGCTATTGGTTTGATCTTTGCAAACCCAACAATCGCCCCTGGAACGCCGCATTAAACAACAGCAAGGCCGAACATGCCGCTCAGCGATTTGCCTTCTTCGAGGGAAATTGGGTGCAAAGTCACGGCGACTGCGTCGCCTCTAATATTATGCTACTGCAGCAGCAGACGGTGTTCATTGATTGGGAATATCACTGTTTGGCGCCCCAGTGGTGGGACTTGGCCATTTACGCTGAATCTCAACATCTAAGCACTGACGAGGAAAGCCAGCTACTCGAACACTATTATTACGCAGTTCAACCCGTCGCTGCCAGCCAACAACTTCAGGTATTTAGGTCAATTTACGCTGACCTCGCAATCCTTTGGCACTGCGCTACAATGCGCCTCTCTAATCACTACCATACAGTGTAGTCACGCATGTCTAACCCGACTTGGCATATTTTAGGCTTTGGCGTTATCGGTCAGCTGCTCCACGCAGGGCTTCGCCACGCTGAACAAGACTGCTTGGTGATCCCCAAGGGCAATGCGCCACTGCCCACGCAACACACCGTTTGCTATCAAGATCGAAGCAAAACATTCGACATCCAAGGCTTTAGGGCCGGCAGAGCAAGCATTGAACGCCTGATCGTTTGCACCAAAAGCTACGATGTGGTGAGTGCTGTCACCTCAATCAAAGAAAACCTAAGCGAGACCACTGAGATCATTATTATGGTCAACGGCCTGATCAACAGCTCGGACATTGCAGCGATTGCAGCAGCCAAGGTTTACTGGGCGCTGACCACCGAAGGCGGGTATCGCACCGAGCCCTGCATCACGGTACATGGTGGCAACGGCATTACACGCCTAGGCTCAGGCATCGAGCCCGCTTGGTTCAAGGACTGGCAGCGCGGACTGCCTAATAGCCACTGGCAAACCGACATTACCCCCTTCCGCTGGGAAAAACTCGGCGTAAACGCCGTCATTAATCCATTAACGGCCTTACACCAGTGCCACAATGGTGAACTCGCCAGCGACGCGCTCCGCGCCACCACCCAAGGTTCAATTGATGAAACAGTCTCTATTCTTGGCGCCATGGGTTTGCAGGAACTTGCGCAAAGATTCAATCAGACGTGCTGGGAGGTCATTTGCAATACCGCAGCCAATCGCTCCTCCATGCTGCAGGACGTAAGTCTGCAGCGACGCACTGAAATCTCTATGATCCTGCCACCATTACTTCGAAGGGGTGCTGAGCACGAGGTCGCAACGCCGCAACTGTGCGCTACGCTCGCTGCGTTCACCGCACGATATCCTGAGCTCATCTAGCACACAAGGCGAAACGATTCCGGTCCTAATCGGGCGCCGAATGAGCCGTTTGAAAGGTGATTGCTCGATCCATGACGGCCTGCCAGCGCCTAAGCGACGCGCGAACTGGCACCTGTTCATGCCACGAGTCGCGACCGCCCTGCATGGGTTTCATCCGAAAGAAGCAGAACAGCTCTCCGCACTCCACTAACGCTTTTAAACGAGGTCGTTTCAGCGTCAACTCAATAGCATGTGATGACCATTGCAGAGAAAAACGTTTTGCATGACCTACTCGTGGCGCGGTAGCTTCAAACCAGCGACGTTGTAGTTGCCTCCTCCAGTCTTCCGGTATCGTCTGTCGTCCCTCATCATCAAGCCAAACCCAGAGTAAACGCCGATGAACATCACCCGAAGTGCTTTGAAGCGGCAGCACAAGCACCGCAAACACTACACTTGCAAGCGCCAGAGCAGCCCATATTTTAGCCATAGGCTGAACCCGTTTATCGAAACGCTTACCCTTGGGCTCGGGGTAATCGGGCACCACAGAAGCAATGGCCGCGCGCCCTGTGGCTTGCGCATGGTCGTTGGCCATATCCGCTAACCGGGAACGGGCAACGATGCGCTCTCCTTCCGTCATAAGCACTAAGCTCTCAAGCTCATGGTAGCTTCTTGGCCGACGCCGCGCAGAACTCTGCCACCAGTTCGCCAAGGTCTGAAGCCACAAATTAACGCTGCCGGGGGGCAAATATCCCCAGGCGCTGTGCTGTGGCAGCCTCGGATCTAATACGTTCGCATGGGCCAGCTGACCATCACACACCAAAGGGGACACCCCCGTAAACAACTCGACCAACAGGCTACCCAACGCAAACTGATCACTCGCTGCAGTAAGGGGCTGGGCGCGGAGGTGTTCAGGGGTTGTGGCGTTAAGAGCAACCATTCTCGGCTTATGTTCATGGTTTGATTCGGCCAACAAAAGCTGGTCAACATCTAACACAATCACCCTACCCGAGCGGGTGACCCACACATTCTCGGCTCGAATATCGCCATGGACCAAGCCATGCTGATGCAAACTCGAAACACCATTAATAATCTGTCGAGCAATCAGAAGCCTAGTTTGTGTATCGCAGCGGGCATCGTCTAGGATATCTCGAAGAAGCGCGCCCTCGTGGTAGCGACTGATAAACACTTGGGCATCAACAGCGTCGATCACCCCCTGAATGGCTAAGACATGATGACTGTACGTGGCCGCTTTGCGCAATCTGGCCAGCGCCACGCGATTAACCGATGATTCACGCCAAACCCACTTTAAAACCACCCGTTCGGCACCGTTCTCTGCCAACACACTAGTACCCTCGCCCCCCTCATGCAAAACTCGCACAAGTCGATAAGGCCCCCACTTCATTCGCCTAACTCCGGATACAACCGCAGCAAGGCAGCAACCGATACTCGTAGCGCTTTGGCGGCCTTCGCCACATCATTGCCATGCTCAACCATCGAATTTAACACCTGCTCACGGGTGTAATCTTTGACACTGGGCACACCCAGCCGATCGCGACGTCGATAAATACTTGGCCGTGAAATGGGTAGCTGTTGCGCGAGTCGAGCCACTTCGTAATCGCAGTCGGCCAAGGCTGACAAAAAGGCCTCGTCAGAGATGCCCGCCGACACAACCGGCAGCTCAGATACCGGTTCATGACCTCGAATTAAGCCAAGGTTGGACACCACGGGATAATCGCTGTCTAAATCGATTTGACCCAAGACTGCGAATAATTCACGGACATTACCCGGCCAATGATAGGCTATCAAATCCACAAACACCTGGCACCACGCGGCGATCTCTGTATCATCTTGCCCACTCTTCCAGGGACCACGCTCCTTGCTCGCAAAGTAGTAATTCGCAAGTAAGCCGATATCCTCCAAGCGCTGACTCAAGGGCGGGACGTTAATATGTTGCTGCGAAAGACGATGCATGAGTGCTGGGCGCAGCGATGAATCCTCGCCTTGTGTGCTTTGTTCTGTAGCCGCCAATACGCGCACGTCAACTTTTTGCGTTGCGCCCCCTAACACCTGAATTTCGCGAGCCTGCAGCGCTCTAAGAAGTTGCGCTTGTAGCTCGGCTGGCGCATCACCAATTTCATCCATGAATAAGATGCCACCAGCCGCTTGCCTAAAGTAGCCACGTTTCGCCGAATTGGCGCCGGTGTAGGCACCCTTCGCTGCTCCGAATAACTCGGACGCAGCCAGATCTTCAGGCAAAGCAGCCATATTCACAGCAAGCATAGGTTGACCTCGGCGCTTACTGAACCGGTGCAGCTCGGTTGCCACTCCCTCTTTACCAACGCCGGTTGGACCGGTAATCAACACATCGTCATCGGTGGAGGCAATACGGCGAATCGCGCGACGAAGCTTAATCGTCTTGGGATGGGCCCCAACAATGCTGACCATGGGTGCGGAGTCACCTGTCAGCTGTTCTTCCAACGCCAAACTCAACACCACTCGATTCGAACAGTTCAGGGCGTACACGTTGCTCTCGTCAAGGTCAAAGGTGTATTCAGCACCAATAGGTCGCCCCATGTAGTCGATAGAACTGGCGCCGGTGCGGCGTACTATACGAAGCTGACGGGCCTGATACTGACAGTACCCAAGCTCGCGCGAGATATAGGGATCTAACAAAGGAAAACACGGCGTGCCATCTACAGCAATGAACTCAAGTTCACGCCCAAGGGCGGTTTGTTGATGAGCTGACATCACATATCGCGCGCCCAACTGGGCAGGATCCGGGTGATACACCACGCAAAACGTTGGCATTAGTTGAGCGGAATACGGCGAGTGGGGCACCGCAACCTGAGGTCGCGTTTTTAATTCCAGTAAGCTTTTCGAGTAATCTGCCATGCCCTACTAAAAATCTGCCGAAGGTTAGCGCCCTATAACAGCACCACCCACACAGAAAATACAATTAACCAAACAACAGCGCTGCGTCGCAGCAAATCCACCAACAGCGCAAAAGAATTTAACAACTTGCTTTTATCGCCAAAGGAATCGAGATCTTCTAACCGAGGCACGGCCGCCAAGGCTGCGCGAGACAGTACTGCGTGTACGCTCAAGGAGGTGTCCGTCCACAGACCCCCGACCACCCGAGCGCCAGCGCTAAAGTCACCGACCAACAAGAACGTCGTAGCCAATACGCGACTGGGCAGCCAAAGTATCGCAACCAACACGGGATCGGGGTTCGAACTCTCGCTACGATGGTGGAAAAACACCGCCAGTAGATGCAACACAATGCCCACGGGACCTAGCAAAATAAAATAGAACCCGCCGGAGAATACCGTAATCAAAGCAATCAACAAAGCCTTTTCAACGAAGGTCAAGGTTCGGCCTAGCGACTCACTCTCGCCACTGGGCAACCAGGATTCAAGAGCTTGCTCGAGGCGCAATTCCGCAGTGTTGGCATCACCACGCAGCCAGTCAATCTGCACATCATCGATCAGGCGTCGTGCCAAATCAAAGCGCACCCCTGCACACACTGATGCCACCACAATCGCAGCACCCAGCAAACCCCAAAACCACGTATGCAGCCATGCATACAGCAAACTGAATACCAAAGTAGGCACGGCAACACCGGCCAATAAGCGCGCGGGGCCAGAAAAACCGAGCCCTAACGTGAATTCAACCGTGTCGTCCACCCGATCGGCAAACCAGCGCCCCACGGGGTTGCGCTGCGCTGTGAACAGTAAATAGGCGGCTGCGGCCAAGCTGGCCAAATAAAGCATAAAATTCCCCTACACGCTGCGATTCAATACGTCACTGATACGCTGCCAGTCAAACGCCGCACCTGGATCTGTTTTGCGACCTGGGGCGATATCGCTATGCCCCACGACCGCATCGTGGGGCAGGTCATAATGACCTCGCAGTACCGCTAACACCTGGCGCAAGGTGCTGTACTGAGCGTCAGTGTATGCCAAGTCGTCGGTTCCTTCCAGTTCAATACCGATGCTAAAATCATTGCAGTTATCTCGACCCTTGTACCTTGACACCCCTGCATGCCAAGCGCGATCGTCAAAACCTACAAATTGGGTAGCTTTGCCCCTGCGGTCAATCAGTAAGTGCGCCGAAACTTCTAACCCCACCAGATCAGCAAAACTCTCGTGCGCGGCGCAATCTAAAGTGTTGCAAAACAACGCGTCGATAAAACCCGTGCCAAACTGCCCCGCCGGCAATGAAATGTTGTGTATCACCACCAGTTCTGGGGCCACCCCCAATGGGCGCTGATTAAAATTTGGCGAGCTTTTATGAACAATATCGCTCAACCAACCCTGGTCTAGGTACATACTCATGCCTAAGTACTGGTATCATTCGGTTTTACGTTAAACAAGAACCAACAGTATGCACCTTCCGCCGTTAGAAAGCATCCGAGCCGATGTTGCCAAAGCCATTGCCGAAGACGTAGGCACCGGCGATTTAACCGCCCAGCTCATCCCCGAAGATCGCTGGGCAACCGCCACACTCATCACACGCGAGCCCGGGGTATTAGCCGGCCAAGCTTGGGCGAACCTGGTTTTTGAGCAAATCGATGCGCGCTGCACCTTAGACTGGCAGGCGCAAGACGGCGACCTGCTAGAACCCAATCAAGTGCTGCTAAAAATTCACGGCCCTGCGCGCGCACTCTTGACGGCAGAGCGCACCGCCATGAATTTTTTGCAAACCCTGTCGGGCGCGGCCACTACCGCCAAGTACTACGCCGACCAAGTCGCGCATACACAGGTCAAGCTTTTAGACACGCGCAAAACGATTCCCGGATTGCGCCTCGCCCAGAAATACGCGGTAACCTGCGGCGGCTGTCACAATCATCGCATCGGTTTGTTCGATGCCTTTCTCATAAAAGAAAATCATATCGCCGCCTGCGGCGGTATTTTGGCTGCCGTATCAGCAGCCAGGGCACTGGCGCCTGATGTGCTTTTGGAGGTCGAAGTCGAAACCCACGACGAGCTAGAGCAAGCGCTCGCGGCGAACGTTGATCGCATTATGTTAGATAACTTTAGCTGGGAGGGTATGCGCGAAGCG
>Ga0209137_1000902_pt1 | contig 29888 bp, 24 predicted proteins | sample SaaInl5LU_22_DNA_FD_184642 | JGI IMG/M metagenome (GOLD analysis project Ga0209137, IMG submission 184642) | Marine microbial communities from expanding oxygen minimum zones in the Saanich Inlet - ESP_105LU_22_DNA (SPAdes) (version 2) | ecosystem: Environmental > Aquatic > Marine > Intertidal...
AGTAAGTACTAAATTATTCTTTGGTAGCAAAGAGTATTTAAAGTTTGGTGTTTCGCCATCAATAAGATAGTCAAATCCAAATCTCCAATCTCTTGGCATCTCATCTTTAACCTCATTAGATAAACCTTGAAGGTGTCTAATTGCAGATTCATAAAATCTAACAATAGTTCTATCAACAATATTCATTGGATCTACTTGACCTGACTTGTAATATAAGTTAGTCATATCTCCACGTTGAACATCAAATGAAGATGCCGCCAATTTCTCAACGACATGAACTTTTTGATCTAACATCTTTAAGAAGTTAGTTCTATTAGTAGTATTAAAATGATCTCTTAATTTTTGAAGTGCCATATTATGCTTTTTTAGGTTGTTCTTCCTTAGTTACATCAATTAGAGTTTCAATAATTGCAATATAAGCTAAATACTTAGCTATTGTTGCAGTCCATACAATAACAGTACCTGCAAATGGTATTGTGTGAAGCGATGCTTTAAGTAGTTTCTTTCCGACATCTTTCACCTCCATTTCTGTGATAACACCGATAATAGTCGCTAACGCAACAAATTTATATGGTCCCGGTGCACCTGCAACTTCTGTTGCCCATACTGAAAACTTCTCTAGTGAATTACCTACAAAGTCTTTGACCTTATTTTTTACTTTATATAATAAGCTAAATGGAGGAATCTTATTTAACTTAGCTGCGATTGTAGATACAAACGGTATTTTTACACCACCAGCTTCATTAAGCGTAGAAAAATCTAATTCACCTGATAGTACAGCTTCATTAATAGACTTGTATAGTCCAAGCTCCATACCGTATGGAGAAAAGCTTTCATTAGTATCTGAATCTTTGGCCGCCTTTTGCATTGCTTGTGCCATTTCTTTGTGAAAGCCACTTAAAACCCAAGCTTTAAATGATTTTAGCATTTTAGTTGCATTTACAATCTCACTTGCTAATAAACTTTTATCAGTAGTACTTGCAATAGCATCTTTAATCTCAGGAGCTTTAGCCTTTCCAGCTTTAAGAGCCATTGCATAGACCTTATCATAAGCTGTTTTACATGCTTTAGCAATATTTTGTACAACAAGCTTAATTACTTTACCAACATCACCACCAATTTTGATGATCATTTGTTGTGTATCTGTTAGAGCTTGTTTACCTTTTTCTTTGGCAACCGCAACTGCTTTATCAAACTTTTCTTTAGCCTTTTGAATTAAGTTTTCTTCAATCAATGCATCATCAATAGACATTAAGTCTTCTAATAACATGTCATCAAAAAGACCGGCATCTACAAGTGCAATAGCCTCGTTGATTACTGGTTTAACTTCTTCAAATTGATTAAAAATGTTAATGTACATTGATCTCTGTTCAGCAATGACTTGAGATCTAGTTGCATATTCTGTAAATGATAATAATGGTTGCATAGTTGTATTATATATTATCTGCCTTCTCTCGCATCATCAAATGCAATCATAAAGTCTTCGCCGTCCATTCTATAATGTGCAACAATGTCTGCTAAATGATCATTCATTGCTGGATTAGAATCTTCTAGATCTTCTCCTGTGATTTCTTTATAGTTCTTAACAATAAAATCTGCAAGCGATTGTTCAGTTGGCGTTGGACCATATTCCTTTTTAATAGCCTTTAGAAAACCTCTTAGAGTTTTCATATTTTCATTTAAAGACTCACTTGTATTTACAAAGTCTTCAAATAGTCTTACATGTTTCATAGTTATTTCTTGTATTTTTGTACAATACGTTTTAGTTTTGTATCATCTCCTTTAAGAGCAGTCGTTAAGTCTTGTTTTAGACGATCATTAAACTTAAGATCTTTAATTAGTTTCTTAGAATCAATTTTATTATCGTCAATAAAGTCTTGTACTTTATCTTGGCCTGACATACCTGTCATTCTATGGATAGCATATGCATCAGTAGAAACCGCTTCATTTGCAAAGGCTTCAAATAGTTTTACATGTTTCATAATTATCTACCGTACTTAATGATACCCATTAGCTGATTAATTGCAGCGAAAGTACCAGTAAGTTTATATATTTTACCATTATATTTGAACACCAGGCCTTCAGTTGGTATGATTGACTCAATACCTCCGATTCTTTCAAGTCTTGCAAGTTCAGCTTCGACTTTTTCGATCTGATCAATCGCTCCAGTCTTCTTGATTTTAGAAGCTTCAGTTCTAATTTGATTATGTAGTCTTTGCATCTCAGCATCTGGAGAAGCTGCCACAAAATTAGAAGCATTCATTAAAACAACTGAACCAAATTCTAGGAATAGATCTTCAAATGGTCTAATGTTTTCTTTGTATTTAACGCCTGATTTCTTATCAAATGCTTTAACCGCTTCCATGCCTTCTTTACCAACGACATTTGTCATTTCTCTAAAGTTCATAAAAGACTTATTGCTAAATGCCCATCTTTGTAAAAGACCTTCTTTAGCATCTTGTGCAATATTAGGGAATGTTTTATCAATCTCTTCTCTCCACCACATTTCATGATATTTAGAAACCTCATCAGAACCTTTAAGATTGTACCTGCTTTGTAGATCATCAATCTTTTTCATAAAGTAAGGAAGCTTATCATCAAATTTTACATCCTTTCTAAGTTTTAACACTTGTGGTGGAATAATATTGAATACTTTACCAGCTCTTGCATTTACCTTATCTAAGAGGTTTGCAATTTCTTTAGCCGATCTAGGGCCCATATCACCTGTAATATTACCATTGCCATCAGTCTCTTTGATACCGTGGAATTGAATAATATCTCTATCGTAATTGATTACGTTAGGATTCTTTGAGTAGATAAGCTCCATGTTCATGAAGTTCTTACCGTCGTTAAAGTATTTTTCTTGATCTTGAGCACTAAGCTTTGTTAGAGATCTAGATAAATCTTGAGCCGCAAATGTAAATGTATCTCTTACCATTTCAGATGGATGATCTTTAAACATTTGTGTAATTTGATCTAGATTAATTGGATCCTTAAGCTGCGTTTTATTTCTAGCAAAAAAAGCTTGACCATCTTTTACTGTAGCAAATACATTTTGACCATCGGTCTTTTCAGTTGCTTCTTCTTCAAAGTTCATTTCACCTTGAAGTCCAGCTGTGATAAACTTTCTAAAGTCATCAAACGTAAGATCTTTATCGTCGAACGGGTGCATCATGTGACCCGCTGCACCACCTTCTATAACAAGTTGAGAATCTCTCCATTCATTTAGATCACGGTGTGCCCCTTCAAGTGCCCTTTCAAGCAAAAATTCATTAAAAGAAACAAGTAATTTCATTATCTAAACTTTTTAACTTGTCTTTCGATTTCTTTTCTAACTTCTGCAATAATACCAGGAGCTCTAAATGAACCTCCGATATCATTCGCATCAAATTCAGCTGAAGCTAAAATCTCTTCCATCTGCTCCTTTACTCTTTTAACTAACGCAGCTCTTCTTTCGTCTTCGTCGTCTGAAATAGTACCGTCAGCTTTAGCTTCAGTAACATCTATACCTTCAACAAAAAGTGTTTGACCGCCTTTGTCTTCAACATGTACAGTTGCTTTAGGGTATTCTTTCTTTAATTGATTAAATGCAGCAGGAACTATTTGAGGAGTTCCAACTAATTCTTGTTTAACTACTTTACCATTTTCAATTACAACAAGAGTTACCGGGTAACTTCCTTTCTTTGCAGCGTTATGAATCTTAGATAGTTTAGCTTCATCAATATCGTGAAAGCTTTCGTATAATCTTACTTTTTTCATAGTGTTTATATTAAAAGAACATAGCGTTCCAAGTAATACCTATAGTCGCTTCTGTTTCTCCTTTTTTTGGTTTTTTATTGTTGTATTCGCTTTCAGTTTCTTTGGTAATTGCAACCCATTTTCCACCCTTCTTTTTTACATCAACTAAAACACTTCTATTAGTTGAAGAGCTATTATCAGAGAAATCTTGACCAATAGCATCTTGAAGATCTTTAACCTTTGAAGGGTCTTGATCCTTCATAGTATATGCTAGAGCTTTCTGATCTGAAGAGCTCATTGCTTCATTAGTAAAGTCTTCGAATAGTTTTACCTTTCTCATTGTATTATTATTTTATTTTGACCAAGGGTGATTTCTTTTAACCATGTCGAACGCATTAATTAAACCTAAGACATCTCTATCTTTTTCTGAGTGATAAACTAAACCTTCATCTTTAAAGTATTTCCAAAAAGATTCACCAGAGCCTTTGCGGTGACCATACTCAACATCGTTCTTCTTGTCGTATGTAACTACATTATCTTTGTGAAGCTTCTTAAAAGCGTCTACAAACTCTCTGTATTCATAACCTATTAGTTCATTGTGAGTATTAAACACAGAACCTTCAGTAATAAATTCGTTAAGTGGTCTTATATGTTTCATATGGCTAATATACAAAAAAAGAAAGACCTGGAAAAATCCAGGTCAACTTTTTTATAAATTTATTTAAGTTTTTTAGAGGCTAGATCTTTATCCCTCTTAGCTACATTATCTAAGTAAGAACCGTCTCCCCAGAATTTAACAACTAGTTCAGTCTGAGTAGTTGAGTGCATTCCTGGTTTGTAAACTGCTATATCTTTTAGTTTTTTATTAGAATCAATCTCTTTCTTCATGAAGTCAAGTGCTTGTGCTTCGCTTCTAAATTTGTTTAAATGAGAAACGCCGTCGCTATAAACAACTTCGTAGTTTTCGTTAAGATTTACAGACTCAAACGCTGGAACTAATTGAGAGTTGTTATACACATCAACCATATACCATTTACCATCTCTTTCATCAAATAGATAAACATATTCTGCACCATTTGCATCAGCGTCTTTAATATATTTTCTAATATTATTAACTTTACCCTTTAGTGGTTTTAAGTCATTTGGTCCACCATAAAAATTCATTTTATCAACGTTAAGCTCTAAACCAGAGTTATCACCCTTGCTTATAACAGTATCTACGTTATCTCCTTTTTTGTAACCTTTTTTAATTAGAGAAAGCATATGCTCTGGGTATGAATCATAATGAGTGTATACCGATGCAATATCACCTGATTTATAGATCTTACCAAATTGACCTCTTGTTCCTTCGTTAATTACTGTTTCGATTTTAACTGATTCGTTAAAAGAAGTATTAAACGCATTCATTAATTGTTCAGCAACTTTAGTTTGACCAATTGAATCTAAGTACATTGCAGTGCCTTCAACAATTGCTATTCCATTATAATTAGCTGCGTGAGTAATTTCAGAAATACTATTTTGAATCATTTCAGTTAGTTTACCAACTGAAACTTTAATGATTGCATTATTTAATTCAGCAACCTTAACTTCAACTGGGAAAAGTCTACCTTTCATTTTACCTGCAGTTGCTGGAACCTCTCTCGAGAAGTTAGCATCTTCCATTGCAAGTGAATATAGCTTCTTAATTGCACCGATGTGATGTATTGCAGGAACGCCTACTGCGTTTTTACCTAAAGCCGGATGTGCTTCAAAGAATTTAGCGTATTTGTTCATCACTTTCTTTGCATCTCTTTTACCAGTGACTACAACTGCTTCAGAAACTTCTTCTACTTCTGTAGATTCATCTTTCTTATCTTTCTTATCTTTGTACTTATACTTCTTATAAAGCTCGTCATAATCAGCATCGTCCTTTTCGTGATCTGAAATAGCCTCGTTTTCAGCGTTAAGTTCTTTTAAAAATTTAGCTTGATCTTCTTCAGATAGTTCAGAAATTTTAGAAACGTTATACTTAGCTAAAAGTTCATTATATTCAGATACTGAAGCTTCTCTTTTAGTTGCCATTTCTTTTTGTGCTTCCTCTTCTCTTAGTTGATTTTGTAGCTGAGAGAAAGACTTAAAGTTATGAATCTTTTCCATGTTATTGGATTATTTTATTTTTATAGTATAATACCTTGTTTTTATATATCTCCATCAAAACTAACTTTTTTAATCTTATACTTAAACTTTTCTTGACGGTATATTTTTTGTCTGGCTTTGCCATGGCGATATAAATAGTTTTCCCAATCATCGAATCTAATATCATCTACAAAGTCTATAATGTTGACTGAATCCTTAGACTCATGCTGCCTTAAACCACGACCAATTGACTGGCGAATAATAACTTCAGATTTGAATGATTCTGTAAAGAATATGTTGTGAATCTTCTTAATAGAGATACCAGTTGAGAAGGTACCATAAGAGGCTACAATAACGACTTCATCACCAGCTTCCATTTTCTTTTTGTATTCTTCTCTAATATCTTTATCAGTTCCACCGTCAACATAATATACTTTTTTGTCAGATCTTTGTCTTAACATTTCGTACAACTTTTTACCATGTTCAATTCTATGGAAAAGCACTAGAGAGTTCTTAGGTACTTTAGCAATAATCTTAGTTATAAAGTTTATTCTACCAGTTGAATTGATAACATAATTTTGTTCTAATGAGAATACATCTTTAGATTCATATTTGTTTGTTGCTAGTTCCATGAAAGCTTGCTTTGAAGCCTCAGGCGCATAGCTCATTTCAATAACTCTAACATTACAGCCTGCAATATGCCCTTCTTTTTGTAAGAAGTTTGCTTTAACCTCAGTGATTAGAGGTCCAGTTTGGCTCATTAGTGTTAATTTATCAAGTGAGTTCTCTTTTGGAATAGTACCAGAAAGACCGTATCTATACTTTGCATTTCTACATTTCTGCAAAATGGTCTTAATCGAGTTTGATTTAGCTTTGTGAGTTTCATCTACAATTACAGCCTCAAAATCATCAAAGAATTCTTTTGGTTTCTTAACCAGCGATTGATAAGTTCCAATTACAATATTTCTATTTGTCTTAATCTTTTGACCAGAATAGATTTGTTGAATCATCATCTTGACTCTGTTCTCATGATTATATTCACCAAAGTCTTCAGTTGCTTGAACAACTAAAGAAACATTAGGTACAATAAAAAGAATCTTCTTGGCCTTTTCTTTTTCTAACATGTATGCAACTGTTAGAAACGATATTAGTGTTTTACCAGCTGATGTTGCAAGTTCAGATAAAGATCTTCTAAATTTAAGAATGTTAAACGCAGCTTCAATTTGGTAATCTCTAGGAGTAATTCCATCAGGGTGTCCATCAAAAAAGTCCATAGCCCATGATTCAAATGATTCAGCTGAAATATCTTTATCAAATATTCTAGTGACACCATTGATTTTAATATCGAAACGATACTGCTTACATATTTTAGTAACTTCTTGCCATAACCCAGCTGGAATCCATTTGTCATCCTTAACATATGAAACATAACCGTCCCATATACCCTTCTTAACTAATGGATTAAATCTCCAACTCTCAATTCTTCGAGTTAGAGAAATATTCAACTGTTCTAGTTCAAGTTCAGTAGCATCATCAATTCTTAAAAATTGATTGTCTTCTGTTAACGTTAGCTCCATTCATAAGGCGCTGTGTTTTTTCTCGCAGTTTACAGATCGTTTAGCTGTAACTTGTTGCGAACGGCCCAACTCATATTATCTAGAGTTTTAACCGATTCTCTCATGAAATCCATTTGGGTTTCAAGTAAATTAAGAACCATACCATCTTCAGACATATCTGCTTTAATGAATGATTCTTTTTGTTTATCTGTTAGCTTGTAGTCATATTCATAGTAACTTACAAACTTAGTTTTATATGCTTTAGCCGATCTAACTTGCTGTTGCTTGATTTTAATATTAAGCTGTGCAATTTGTTCAATTAAGATTTGACGATACGATGGTATTTCAACCATAGCATCATGTAACTTATCAACGTACTTAAAGCACTTTGCAAGTTCTCTAATCTTGTGAGTCCATTCTTGACGTTGATCATTTAGATATGCGTCTAGTTTGATAACTTTATTCTGCTCTGCCATTAGAACAATGATTTTTTGTTATTACTCTTTGGTATGAACTTAGATGCTATTAGCTTCTTTTTCATTTTTGGTTTTACCTCTTCCATCTTCATATCTTTAGGAGTATACTCCACTGAAGATTGTTCGAAGTCAATCAATAGCTTAAAATTATTATGACGCTTACGCTCTGCATAAAAGTCATCTAAATCTTCTTCCATTTTAATATTAAACTCGATCATAAGTACAACGCATCCAATTTAGAGGTTGTAAAATAATCTTGTATTTTTTTTAATGCTGGTGATTTAAGTTCGAAACACTTAAGTACTAAATCGTTCAAATCTTTAATATCCTCAGTGTATATATTTAACTTATTATCGGCTAAGAATTTTGACCACATAAAGACTGATTTACCATTCTTAAGCTTCTCCAGCATTTTCTTTTTACCAACTTCGTCATTATCAAACATATATCTTACTGTTGGTATTTCATCTAGTTCAATTGTTGAACGACCTGCAGTTGCTAGTGCTAATGAGTTATTCATAAACATTGCATCTAATGGTCCTTCAAATATTGTAACTGGACGTAACACGTCAACTCTCATAATATTAAACAAAGTTGACAATTTATTTACTGCTGTCTTATCTTCATCTGTAAATGGAAATTCTTTACCCATTTCTTCGTGAAGTTTAGCTAGATCATAAGTCAAGTAACGAGACTTGTACTTTCCTAGCTTACGGCTTTGACAACTTAATATTTTACCGTCTGGTGTTTTGTTTAAGATCCATAAGTTTTTACCATTATTAGAATATAAAAACTCATCAGTCTTTGTGTGTAGTGCTCTACCCTTTAAATAGAACCATGGAAAATCACCAGGCTCTATTGACTTTGCACCAAAATGTTTCTTAAATTCATCAACTGGAATAGCATGTTCACTTGCTTTTAAATAGACGCCATGTTTAAGGGTTTCTATTTGCTGAACATCTACCTTCTTCTCTTTGATATAATTAACAACATTAATTCTATCTTCTGAAGATCTAAGAGTTTGGTCAAAATCCTTTAAGAAATTATTTACATCAGAGTGAGCGCTGCAGTTATAGCAATGATATTGTAGGGTGTCCCAATATAGATTACCTCTTTTCTTGTGAGTATCTGTATGTGAATCACCACAATAAGGGCATGCCATAGTCAATCGACCTGGCATTTCCTTTATCATTTGCTTATAAGGGTGGCTATGCTCTTGCACAACCACCCCTTTAACTAAGCTTCTAATCTTATTCTTAAGATCTTCTGTAAGATTATTAGATGTCGAGGTCATTCAAGAACGAGTCTAGATCATCATCACTATCTACATTAGATGCACTTGAAGTATTAGATTCACCGAACGCAGCATCTAAAGATGGTTCGTTTTGAACTGAAGTTGGTTTAGCTGCGGCTTTTTTAGGAGCTGGAGTTGATACCTGGTCCATTGAACCGCCTGGATTAGAAATGTACTGACCTAACACAGTATGTACAAAATCTCTAGTTTGATCGTCCCATACCTTGTATTCATAAGATGCAAGTGAAGGTGCTGATTCTAATTCTTCTTTAATAGAAGACATTGACTCTTGATTGCGTTCTGCTGGAGCGTCACCTAGCATAACTGCTGAAGTTGAAGCTGAGAACTTAGACTTGTCGTAGTTATTGTACTCACCTTGGCGTGAAATAATCAATTCAAAGTTCTTTCCTTCGAAAAGGTCAAATACTTGAGTTGGTTCGCCAAATGCTGGGTTCAATTCCTCATCGATTTTCTCTTTGATCTTGTAACCAAATTTGAAGATGCGATATTGACCTTCTAATTCTGGACGCTGTGGGTCCTTTATTACTTTGATAAGAGCATAGTACTGTTCACGACGCTTAAGCTTGTCGCTCATCTTACGATCAACTGCTGAATCAGACTTACGTAGACGGAAGAATGCATCTTGAATAGGACATTTCTCACCCACTGATGATGGACTATCAACAAGACGACCGTTACCAGCTGCATCTGTTAGCCAATGAACGTACTTGCGTACTAGTGATTTACGTGGGTTTTCTGGATTTGGTACGAAGCGAATAAGTGCTTTGTAAGTACCATCTTTACCGTCATCTGCTGATGGACGATAGATTACATCTTCAATTGTTGAAGCTGTTTGATTGTGAGTCTCAACGTCTGAGACACTCAGATTGAAAATATCAAAATCTGCCATAATGTTTAAAAACTTTAAATTACTTTAATTACCGTTAAATTCATTTAACACTCTTTATATATCTAACTTTAAAAATGTTTCAAAATTAGTTTTGTTAATTAAAAAAATACTGCATACCTTCGCCATCTTGCCATGTATGTTCGTCAATTTGTGTAAGACCCGCTTTGGCTAAAAGATCTAACGCTTCTTCATTAGTGATCTTATTTTCAGAGACCATCCATAAAAGAGTTTTTCTAAATTCAATAAGTTCTGTAGTTTTCATATTATTATATTATATTATTATGTTATTATTTTATATATTTATTTTATATATTTTGAAACAAAGGGCTTAAAAGTAGCATATAAGTTATGGTTTTACGCCTGAGAGGTAAGATTAGGGCCTAAACTAAGTTGATAGGAAAGTAAATAATAAGCATCTACAAGGTCATCGAGGGGCTTCATAATTTTCTTTGTTCCTTTAAATTGTTGACAGAAATTCCATAACTGAGACCCTTGAAGGGCATCTAACTCAAGAAAAGCTTCCCACATTTGTAACTTACTCATATTACCTTTACCAGCATGTTTCTTAATGGTTGTAGGTGCGTAAACCTCCATGGCTTTAACATCAAACTTATCAATCATAAGAGCTTTAAGAATAGAAGAAGCAGAAGCTAAATCAATAAGAGAGTTTGTACCAAATCTGGAAGTACCATAAGAAGAGCCTTCAAAATAGAAACCATAAGGTTGATTTGGATCAGTGTGTTCAATAATAATATCTAATAAACCATTAGCAATAGATTTGTGTCTCAAAACCCTTGTTAATTCTTGTTTATCAATATTAGGCTCTTCTTGATAGATTAATGTGACATCATCTAACATGGCCATTTCCTCTTGTAACTTTTGTTCTTTCTTTGTGCCAGTTTTTGGCTTAAGATATGATATAAAGTGAGGCTTACCTTCCTTTAGGATACAAAGGCCAGGAGAGTTAATTGAAAAGTCAATTGTAACTATATTCAAATTAGATACGTTTACCAAGCGCAGCACCTAAAGCGGCACCAACAAGTCTTGAAGTTAATAGATCGTGCATTACACCTTTTTCAATACCTAATACTTTAGCAACAATTTTACCAACTGATTTACCAAGTGCAAAGCCAGTAAGTCCACCAATAATAGAACCTAGAATACCTTCATTAGTAATTTCTGAGTTAAATGCATTTAGGTCATATGAACCATCTTCTAGTTTATATTCTTCTAAGAATGCATCGACAGCTTCATCAATTTTTTGTTCAAGCTCTTCGTTCCACTCTTGTTCAAGTGATTCGTTAATTGCCTGAATATCAGCTTCAGTTACGTTTTGTTCGTTTAAGTAGTCAATAAATGTTTTCATAATCTATATATCACTGTAATTCATTCAGCAAATTAAACTTGTTATATCTGAATGTAATGTTAAATGTTGAGAATTCGGCAACGTTTTGAGCCATATTTAATTCTAGTTCAGATATTGAGGTAAAGATTGGCTTCTCAAAAACAACACTCATCATATGAATACCCTCAGCATCTGTGATTTGTAACTTTAAATCATCAACATATGAGTTTAAGTTCTCTCTATTATAGTGATATAATAAAGTGTCGTTTAGAATCCAATAGTTGATGAATCCATCAAGTAACTGCAAAGTAACAGTTACCTCTCTGTCTATTAAGTTTTGAATTGGTACATATCCTCTTTTATATGTAATCGTACCGTCGTTTGGGTTTTGTTCAGATGGTTCGAACGAAATACCTGGCATAGAAATACCTTGAACCGTATAATTAATAAAATCAATAGGTTCTTCGATCAAGTTACCCGGCATTCTATTAAGATATGGCTTATACTTATCGGCCACTTCTTGTGGAATAAATCTCTTAGGAAACTTAAAGTTAAATAAGTTACTTCTAGAATTTAAGATCATCTTTGAATTGGTCTAATATTATTACTACCAGCACCAACATCAATACGAGTATTACCTAAAATTTCAAAGCTACCGTGGTGAATAAGAGTTTTATCTAGTCCGTTTACAATTGAAAGCATATATGTACTTTGACCCGTTTTAGCCGCAGCAAGTGCATTCTTTTCTTCTATTTTAAACATAATCTCGCCTTCACCTAATTCTACGTCAGCATAATTAAGAGAGTTGTCGATTGCAATAGAACCTAAATTTAGAACCACTTTATCAACACTTTCAAGTGAGATTGCAATAAAATCATCACCGTCTAGTTTAGCAATTTTAAATTTAACGTAGTTGTCAAACGGGCTTAGAACTAATTTAGATTCACCGTCAGAGTAAAAGTTGATAGCTGAATTATCAACAACTTCATTGTTGACTACAGTTACGTTAGTAGATCCAGTAACTACATTCATTCTTTCAATAAACGTTGGTACAAATCTAGTTTGGTTTTCAGGCAGTGTAGCCAAGTTTTCAACAATTTGTCTGTTCTCTAAAACGTTAGGTAGAGTGTTGTAAACTTTCATTACTGAATTTGAAGATGGTAAATTTACAGACTGTAATTTCTTACCGTATTTACCTACATTATAAGAAGTAAATGAAGCTCTCTTAACAATTTGAGTATTGTTGGTTTCGTCATATATTCTTAGAGTGTAGTCTATATTATATGCGGTTGCTGTTGAAGAGTTTGTTACAACTGGTCTAAACGGAATTGGCTCATCAAAGTTTTCAACTTGTGAAATAGACAGTTCATATGTTTTATCAAAGTATGTTGTAATCTGTTCAAAGACTGCAACATCATGGAATACTGTAATATCAGCATTTGAGCCTGCGATTCTATTCTGAATATACTTGTCAAACTCAGCAATAGATCCATCTTTAGTAGCATATAAGTTAAAGTAATCACCGTCTTCAGCTTCTTCAACTACTGCTGCGATATCTTGAAACTCATCTTCTTTTGCTAGTGTAAACTCAACTTCTTCAGTCGTATTAATGTAATCAAATCCAGTTGAGCTATCGACAGATTCAATTGTTTTATATGTAATTTCATAGTTAGCCGTTGGATCAATTGCATCAGAACCAGATCCAAAGAACCAGTTTGCAAAATCAGTATCCATATTAACTAATGAAGGTACTTTGATCTCTATAAATTTAGAGTACATTGTTTCACCTAAAATAAACGGCTTTGGATTTTGAATCTCAAATGAAGATGAATTAAGGTAGACAATAGAAGTTAAATAGTTCTTAATATTAGAAGCTCTTCTAACTCCAACTTGAAATAAGAAACCTTCATAGCCTCTTGCATCAAATGAATAACCAGATCTTAAGTGAAGTCTAACAGTATCATATGTGATAGTATTAGAAGGAATATCAGTCGCATCGGCTTGATCAATCGTTGACGATGTAGAACCAGTCCAATCAACATTATTATCAATGTAATTATTAGTAGAATCTAATAAAGCATACTTAGAACCTTGATCACCATCAACTAATATCGCTTGATATCTACCAACTTGACCAGATCCTGTTTTAATGTCATTACCTGTTTCTTCATCTGCCGTTGCATATAATGGGTTAGCAGTATTTTGAACTTTAATAGAACCACCTACTAAATTTGGGTAAGTATACGTGAAGTTACCGTTTGTAGTTGGTGTAAATGTGTAAATATTATTTGATAAGCTACCTACTGGAACTGCATTTTCATCTAAGATTGCAAAGTCAGCTGGCACAGTAAGAGCTGAAACATCAAACTTGTATGTTTTACCATTACCAAGAATTAACGCTCTCGAAGCAAAGTTTTCTATTAGAATTGCATTGCTTGAGGCAGTTACATCAAAGTTTACAACAAGAGCACCTAACTCATGAATTAAGTGTCTTGAATCAGAGCTTGAAGCTGTTGTATTCAGTGCTAAGACATGTGATCCATTATCGTCAATCTCAATCTGATAGTTGCTCAGTGTAGCAACATTTTGATCATGGTAGATAAACTCTAATAGAACGTCTTGGTCTAGTCTTGCGTATTTTGACGATTGTGCCATTTAGTTAGTTCCTTTATTAAAATTGAAGCCATTTAGGTGAGTAACCAAAAACAACACCGACAAACGGAGTTGCTCTAACTGAACCATCAACTGGATAGATTCCATAACCTATTCCAAAGTTCATATTCCACCTACTCTTCTTCTTATATGTATTCAACTCATTATTGATAAGATCGATACCTTCGATTTTAATATCATCAAATGGGTATTTTGTGCTTATTCTCATTCTATTAACACCGTTCTCTTTTTCAAGCGCTGCTAGTAGTGAGATTGTTTGGTAGATTGATAGCTTGCCAGTAATCTGATTACTATCAATTAAACCATTAAGAGTTACTACTCTTGTGTTATTATCACCAAAGTCTGCTGAATCTTTAAACATAAACGTTGAATCAGCATTAATAGTTGATGAAATTAAAAGACTATCCTTAAGTTTGATTTCAGAAGATAATAACAAGTTTACACCTTCAAGGTCTTTATTAAGGTTAAGTGCCTTTCTATATTTTTTAAGAAGCTTTTCATTCTGTACTGCTAATTGTTCAGCAGTAGAAACATATGTTTTAATCTCAGCTTCTAAATAGCCGTTAGCATTTCTGTAAATCTCAACAGAATCGTGAGCCGCTTCGTAGTTAGCTCTTTCATTCTCAACTTGAACCTCAAGAACTTTAATATCCTCTCTAAGCGCTGAGTTTGAAGAACACTGTCCTAATAGTACAAAAGCCAAAGCGGCAATTACTATAAAAGGAATCCAGTCTTTATTTATATTAATATTAATCATTAGTCATGCTCTAAATTATCAGCTCCTAAATAAATCATATAACCAACTGTAGTTGCAAGCGGTGTGATCGCCACATCTTTAACTTGATTAAATCCACCATCTTCTCCAGTTTCAATACCAACACCCGCGTTATAATTCATTATACTTTCACCAGTTTGTATTGCCTGAGATGCATACATCGGAGCTGAAACAGTATGTTTATGATCAGGAACCGAAATATTAAAGCTTGAAGTAGCAGATCCAGATTCACGATCAGCTGTAGCAGATGGTGCAGAACTAGAACCTGCATTTTGAATATCCCATCCCATAGGAAATCTACCTCTCATATCTGGAGTAATGTAATCCGGATAACCGACACCAGACCATGTAGCACCCCAACAGTAATACCAACCAGCCCAGTCACCAATACCTTTACCGGCTTGTTTGCCAGTACCAGCTGACCAGCCTAGAACCTTTGAACCATTATTAAGTACAAATGCAGGTACCATAACCATTGTACCAATAGGCACAACACTAGCCTCACCCCATTCGAAAGCACCGTTTGAATTAGTAGCCATAATCACTTTACCAGTTGGATCAACGACATTAGGATCATTAAATTCAACATTTCCATTAAACTCAACCGTATTACCTGAATTGAAATTAACATCAGTGTCAATTAAAGAACCATCTTTATTAAAATCTATAAAACTAGATCCATTAAAGTTTAAGTCTAATCCTTTACCATTAAACCCATAAACCACATCAGAACCTACCGCAGAACTTAAAAAATCTAAAGTTTTAGCACTACCATTGTCTTTAAAAACAACATCAATGTAATTAGAGTCATTACCGTTAGTATCGAATCTGATAACTTTACCTAAATAGGATTCACTTACAAATTTAATGCTAGAAGCACTATATGGTGCTGGCGAATTAATACTGGTAGCAGTTAGATCACCAATAACAATATTAGAAGGTCTGCCACCCTCTGTTTTAGTAAAGATAGTTCCAGAATATGTCGAAGATGCTAATGCATCGCCAACAAAGAAATCAGTGTAATCTCCAGGGTCACCTTTAGGACCAATAGGACCTTGAGCACCTGTTGCACCTGTTGCACCAGTTCCACCGCTTGCACCTTTAGCACCCGTTGCACCAATTGGACCACCTCCATTTGCTAGAATTTGGTCAAAATTGTAATTAATTTTATCGATCTGCTGTGCTTGTGAATCACCGTCAAAGATCTCTTTAATGTTAATAGCCATTTGATTAGCTTCTTATTTTTATATAAATGTATAGCTTATGTCTAAAGCCAGCTCTTTTGTTATATATTACCCTTAATTTTAAAGGATTTATAGTATCATACTCTATTCTGAAGTTTTTGCTTTCTGTAAATCCAGAGTCTAGAATATCATTTAAATTCTCAGCTGAAACTACAGTACTTGATGCTATTGTTTTATCATCTTTAGCATATACCTTTATTTCTTCAATATTCATTAACTTTAATAGGTTAACTTCAATGTATTTTCTAATATCATCTCTTAAAGAAGTTTTATCACCGTATGATTGTGAAACTTCTACGAATTTCTTAATAGAAAGACCAGCGTTATCGTCTTCAAGTAGATTGACTAAAAGATTATCAACATACATATCTAAGTATATTCTTTCAGCATCTTCAAATTGAGCAATATCTTTTGTAAAGTTATTAGCTTGATCTATCGACTTTAAAGTATCTAAAGTATTGACCTTTTCAATAGCATCATACGTAGTTATTTCATATTTAGATTTTGGTAGGTTTAGCGTAGAGGCTAAGAACGCTGACTCTTCATGTGTTGATAGAGTTCCGTACACATTCTTATTACTTTGTTTACTACCGTTCTTAACGTAAAACTCATCTTCCCAAGAAGATCTGAATACATTAATGTCTCTTTTTTCTATAGCAACCTCATCAATTAAAGGGTATTTTGGTTGACTGCCAGTTGTGTTTGACAACTTTAATATACCATCTGCTTTTTCAGGATTGACTTTGTGATAAAAAAGATCTTCTATCAAACCATATTTGTATTGACCTCTATTGACATATGAACCAAATGCGATGCCAAGTCTATTATAAGTATTGTATAGTAGCTTTTCTCTTTCTTCTTCTAATGTTAAAGTACCTTGATCCTCTAATTGAGTTGTCTTAAAGTATTGATATAAATCAGTAAATGTTACAACTGGTCTAGTTAGTGGTGTGTAATACCCTGACATTCTAATAAGAGTTGCTTGATATGCATCATCTCTTTCAACTACAATATAACCAACTTTACCAGCTGAAACCTTATAACTTTGTGGTTTATTTGGGTCAGCTATCGGTTTAAGCGTAGACATTTTAGTTAGCTTATGACCATCTTCAACGTTTAGAATGAATCTATTAGGATTAATTGTACCATCTTCTTCAACAGTTAAATACTCGATTGACGTAGTATCATTATTGTTTAATATATCGACAATATTCTTAGTAGAAACGTATTCGGTTAGCGACTTAAATAATCCATAACCACCATCTTGGTATTCAAACGTTATATTCTCCCAGTCACTTGTAGATAAACTTGTAATATTAAGTGTATTTGAACCACCTAATTCTTGAATCTTATAATTATCAGTCGCAATTCTAATAGCATTATTAGAAGTAACACTTATTACAGGAGCATACCAGTCTAATCCAGCATAACTAAACTTGATCTTATTATATCCACCGTTTTGATTAATAGGTATGTCCCTAATCAGCGTAGTGTTAACCCCGACTGCATCCGCATATTTACCATCAGCATCTTGTGCTATGTCAAAGTTTAAATAACCGTTTATTTCGGTATCATCGATAGAACCATTACTAAATACATCTCGTAAGCTATATAGTAGTTCTCTGTTTATTGATTCAAAACCAGTTTCAGTTGAGTTTAGTTCAATGTATAAACACACAAACTTAAACGCTTTGTTTTGAACAACTTTGATCTCTACGCCATTTTTACTTTGATTAGCGTTGAAATTAAGAACTGCTGTAAATTTATAGTCATTAAAAGAAGTTGAAGTTATTAAATTCTTAGGGTTTGTTTCGTTAAATTCTTTTCTTTCGTATAACTTAACCTTTAGACCTCTAAATAATGCTTCAGATGGTGCTTGAGTAGATCCGCCTCTAAGTCTAACATATTTAGCAGATGGTCCAGCTGGCGCAAAACCTGCTCCAGCAACGTCATAGCCCTCATAAACAAAAAGTCTATCAAAATAATTGTTATTGACATCAGTTAGTTTAGATAAGTCTAAATTAATATCGATCTCTGGTTGAATATAACTCTTAAGACTTGTAACCATATTGGCTACATCGCGAGAGCTTGTTAAAGAATCGTAGTACGGATGCTTATATAAATAGTACCATTCATGTGTCATGTCAGCTATACTTCTACCTCTAACATCAATGTCAGGCGACAGATTAGTTTTACCAAAAGCTTCACTCATTGAAAGCATATATGGCATTTCTTTAGCATTATGTCCATCTAAATATCTCCACTTATTAATAGTAGGTATAATTCTAGAAGCTAAGGCAAGTTCAGTGTTGTAGTTTTCTTGTAAACGATCATACTCATTAGCTATTGAAATAACACCGGATGAATTTTTAGTTACTGAGTTCTTGACACCTTGTAGATTTGCATATGTATCTTGTAGTAGATCCACTTGATTTGCATCTACACCTGATATATTGTAATCTATTTCATATTGTAATTCACCTAATTCTGAATTTGCAGTAGAATAAAAGTTAAAATCAAAATCATGGAAGTCAAATGCTTCAAACTTACCAAACTTAATTGTATTCTCAGTCCATAATTGAAGATTAACATCTTTTATTTCTCTTCTATCAATTGGTCCACTTATACAAACCCTGTAATACTTGGTTTGAACTGGATCTTTTATAGTTTCAACTACTTTAATAAATCCATTTTTAGTTTTAAGATATGTGTTTTCATCAATATCTCCAACTTCATCTTCTGAAATTAAAAAGCCTTGACCATCAAATGAACCACCTAAGCCAACATATACATTATAATCATCATAAAAAGCCTGGTCAAAACCGATCTTTCGAGTCTCATTATCACTTAAACCTACTATAGAAAGACAATCATTATTAGTATTATTAACAGAGAATGCCATGTTATATCTTCTGTTACCTGAAGATGTATTTGTAATAAGAATCTTGTTATTATTAACTGTAACATCTAAGTGCAAATCTAATATATTTAGCATCGCGCCTCTCATGGCTTTAGCAATATCTCTTGTAGAACCTTTAGTTGAAAACTTATGAGCTTCTGATTCTCCAGCATCTAGTGTTTGACTTTCAGCAATTATTGTGAATCTTGATAAATCAAGAAAGTCTTCTTGCATTTCAGTTTTAAGACCTAAAATATATTCATCAGCCGGGTTAGGCGTATCAATGACTTCTATTTCAATAAAATCCTTTGCGTTGTCCAAGTAAGACGTAATTGTTAATGTGTCTTCTCTCTTAACAAACTTAGACGTGTCTATATTGAACGCGTTCACATTCAGTTTAAGCGCGCTTTGATCACTATCAATAAGATTCTTTATGTGGGCAAATGACTTACCAGATTTTACCCAGTGTAATGTTGGATCATATAGTTCAGTCTTAGGTAACATGTCTAAATCAGTTAGACTAGTATTCGTTAAATCAAAATTAGTTTTAACAGTGTCGCTGTTGATTTGAAGTACATTATTGGTATATTTGATATGCTTAAATTCACCTTCTTCATGTGCATTAACATAAACGCCAATATATCTATTGACTTCATATGCATTATCGAAGTCTTCGAATAAGAATTCTAAGTTGATTAGATTAGCACTAACAAGCTGATTTCTTTTAAATCCGTGTGTAATGAATTCGTTGTTAAGCATTTCTACTCTGTCTTGTAAAACAAAGTCTCTATAAATGTATTCGCCCTTAGAAGAGAAACCACCTTTATATAAATCAATACCATTCCATGAAGACTTTTCGTCTTTCTCAAATGAAATAGTTAACGGAGCTTTAGGTCTTTTTGGATCATTAACGAATGTATCTAGATATGTACCTATTTTAGAGCCCGTTGATTTTCTAAGATCAAACGTTTTAACAATTGTTGCGTTAGACAACATATTCATTATATGAGAATTAATGCCGTCTCTAGTTGGTACAATAGGATCACTATCATCAACCGAATCTAAGAGAACATTACCTGAAACTGGCTCTTCAATTCTGTAAATTACAAAATATTCAGGTAGCTTTTCATTAATCCATAAAGGTGCCATGAATCTAATATTCTCATCGAAACCTTTAGATCCATTTAATCTAGCACCATAATTGTATTGTTCTTCGTATTGCTTATTATATTCTCTATAAACTGAAAGATCAGAGTCAGTTCTATAGACATCATAGATTGTATTATTGGGTGTATTAGCGTAAAAAGAAGCTAAGTCATAAGCATAATGACCATTAGCATCAAGATTAAACTTCTTGTATCTTTGATCACTTAATGCTCTATTAGCATTGATAGAATCTAGGTATATTTCACCTTTAGAATCTACAACAAGCTTTACGTTTGAAGACAATAATGGGTTAGTACGCAGAATTGCATTACTTTTACCCTCAATAGAGTTATTGTTTGCTTCGAAATTTAAGTTAGTAGCCATTAATCTATGATATATTTATAAGCGCTTGACTTATATATCATGGATTATTTACGCAGTATACTTAGCGAATACTTCTAGATCGAATGAGAATAGATCACTATCGATATCAAGAATATCTAAGCCAATTCTCTTAGAATATGTTAAGTTACTAGGAGTTGAATTTGAAATACCACCAATAAATCCAAGAGCTTCTTCAGCAACACCAGCATAATCAGTCATTCTGTATTGGAAAATTACGTCAATTGCAATTGCATTGTTTTCACCGTTCTTAATAACTCTTTTACCTGATGTATTATCTGCATCAACTGAAATAGATTCGATTGATAGTGGAGAAACAAATAAGTAAGATCCACATGATTTTGCACCTAATAAGTATTGATCATTAGGCTCAAAAGCCATCTTAACTGTTCTTTGTACAGTCGCATCGTAAAAATATGGTGTATTAACGTTATCAAATTTAATAGACTTAGAGTGTACAACACCAGCTCCATTATCATAAATCGTAGAGAATGACGAACCATTCTGTACTTCCGGGTGATCGACGTGAATAAGAATAGAATCATCATATCTTAATGTCACTGGCAAGTTTTGAATATCAATTGATTCTGCATCTCCACCGATATAGGTACCACCCCAAATGTAATTGTTAGTATCTTTTACACCTGGATATAGAGATATAACATCCTTTGTAGAGTATTCATGTTCAATAGCACCAGTAGTATCGCCAATCTCTAAATTAGTAGTAACATATAGATCATTAGATCTTGTAATGTCTTTAAATCTAGAGTATGCAAACTGACCTCTTAATTGAGAAGACTGTGTAGGAGCTTCGTTCAAGAAGTTTTCAGTTGTAAATTCAGATGCCGATGTATTTTGATATAGAACAGGTACTAAATCATATTTACCGTTTGCTAAGTAATATGTGTCATTTGCAACTTCAGTATCTATAGTTGTATTGGCATTGGCACCAAATACAGATCCTTGTGTTGATGTATATGCTGGTTGTTTTCTGTCTCCAGCAAGTCTTGAAATAAGTTCAAGAGGTGTTGCTTTAGAGTTCTCAAGAAGTATCTTGAAAGTTTTAGTTACAATATGACCCTTCTTAATTGTTAGATCTTTAACTTCATCAGTGTAATAGCCAGCAAAAATAGATTTAACTGTATTATTTTGAAGAGTTTCAGTTCTACCATCTTCATATTGAATCTTAACCGCAAGTTCTCCAACTGTTCCAGCAATCTTCTCTTTAAGTGCATTTATCTCATTTTGCATTTGAGTTAGTTTCTCAAATAAGTTGATTGGAGATTGCTCGCTTGTAAAGAAACCAGATGCAACGTTTTGTGCTTCGTGTGCAAAGTATTTGTCGCTAATAGAAAATGAATCAGCGGTATGTATGTATATGCCATTGCTTTCAAGTTCACTAATTAAACTAACCTTTGCAATCTCTTTAGAGTTTTCTTCAATTAAAGAAACCACTGACTCATCACCTTGAGTACCTGCTGGAAATTCAATTCTAGTAATATCAGACCAATCAGATTCTACTGGGTTAGCTGGCCAACCAGCCTCGGATAAAGACTTAACTCTAAATTCAACAACTTCTCCAGCTTGAATTGGAATATCAAGTTGATTAATATTAACCTCTTGACCGTTTTCAATAGCTTCAGTTGCCCAAATGTATTTACCAGTTACCTCGTCCTTAATTCTTTTTCTAGCTTTAGACTTAACTTCAATCCAATTAGAGAATACTCCAGTTTGTGTTGATCCACCGTCATTAACTTCAATTTGATTAATATCTGAAGGAGTACCATCAGATGAAAGGTATCTGTATTGAATTTTAAATTGTACAACTTCCTGTGGTACAGTATCTCCAGCTAATTTAGAGATTGGCATTGGCCAAAAACCTCTAACTCTGTATTTCGCTGAAATATTTTTAATAGAACTGTTATCAGCAACTGATTTAATTTCATTAACTAATGAAGAATATAGCTTAGATTCTGCAGTTCTTTCATTTAGCATAGAAGTTAATTCATTTCTATCTCTATCTCTTTCAATTGATGAAGAGTATTTCTTAGTTGCGATTTCAGATCTTTTCTTAGATAGATCATCATCAAGTCTTTTGATCTTATCTTCAGTCGTAACTTTGTTAGAATTAAGATCTTTGACTTTTTGGAATGAATTACTCTTAGTTAAGTGTGTGTTAACTTGTACAACCTTAAAAGAATTTGCATTAATTGAAGGTGCATCTGGTACAACACCGACTGTTGAAGGTGGGATTGAATCTTCTTTAAGAGCTTTAATAAATTGCCCAAAGTCAGACACTTCTTCTTTATAGTAATCTGCAAGCGATTGTACTTCACCGTTAGCTCTTGTAATAACAAGATCGTTAGTGTAAAATGCAGTACCAGGTGACCAAGACTCAGCTTCAAAATTAGATTCAGGATCTACTGGTTTAATGAAGGCTACCATTCTTTCATCAAAACCTATGTTGATTTCAATGTTTTCGTAAGCCTCTTTGTTCTTGTATATCTTAAGTTGATTAGTGCCGATTTTAACAGCTTCATAACCTTCTAATAATAGAAGTTCAACTTCTAGTGTATCAGTATTAATAGCTAAAACTCTATACTTAGTTGAGTTATTACCTGAGTTTAGTAATAGTTCATCATTTACCTTTAGAGATTCAGTTTCTGACATTGATTTATCAGCATCACTGTAAGTCAATTTATCTAAAGAATATAGTTTAACTGATTTAGTTTGAGACACTCCGTCTACTACAATTGATCTCTGTGCAGTTCTAACATTAGTTACGTTAAAACCACCGTAGAATCTTGAAGATCTAACTGGTGCATCTATAACCTCTTCGTCGACGATGTAAGAAACTGATGCAGTTTCAAGTTGAGAAATCATTGCATTGATTTCAATATTATCTAAACCTCTTAAGTTTTCGTCAAACCACTCAGTTGACGCTGCATCGTTTGCATCAACAATATATCTTTTAAGTTTAATCTTCTCAACATCCGTTGGAATCTGTTGATTAACATTAATATTTACTTGTAGTAATGGGTTTAAAAACGATTCAAAGAAGTTGTTAGACTTAGCTTCAAATTCTCTAGGAGTTTCTACTGAAGTTACAGATTTAGCAGGAGTCTTTAGCTTAGACTTTTGAATCTTTCTATAAGTGCCATCTGCCATTCTAACCGATGCATCAGAAGATCCAATACCTGACATTGATTTAAAGTTCTGGTCAAGTCTTTCAATTTCACGCTTTAAATAGCCGAACGCAGGAACCTGCACCGTCTTAAGATTACCTTGCTCATCGAATAAATCTAGAGATACGGTTTTCTTATCAGTTGTAATTGCTTCAGAAATCTTTTCGTAGTTCTCTAAAGAGTTCTGGTTCATTTCCAGAAACTGTCTGATTATTTGTGAGATTGAATTATTTGCCATCTTATCTTAGTACGTCTGTAACGAATGTTAATTGTTTTACGTCTAGACAGATTAGTTCAATATATGGTTTAGCACCTCTAATTTGAGATGGAGTTATTTGTTCAACTTTAGACCAACCATTTTTCTTATCTGTCCAAATATTGATGTTAAAACCATTCATGTTTAAAGTGTCATCGAATATAATCTTGTAAGATTGACCATTAACCCATGAGTGTGTAGTATCATCAATGTATATATTCATATCATTATTGACAGCCTGTGTTTGAGTAGCTATGTTAACTCTCATCATATTACCAAACGACTTAAGTCTTGAGTATAGCCCCTTAGTTGATATGTTATCAATATCAAATTCACTAATAGTATTAGCTGAAGCTGTTTTAGCGCTTAAGTCAAACTCAAACTTATTCAAAAGCATGTAGCCTTCAACCGTGTTATTAATTTTAATTTTACCAGGAACTGACTTGTCAACCGAAGTGCCTTTACCGTCAAATATAACATCTGTGTTATATTGAACTTCGGTTGGAATTGTACCGTTAACGATACTGTTAATTCTTCTATTGATATCAGTGATCATATCAAGTAATGAAGTCTCTTCTGCATAGTTTAGAGAAGCCGCTTCAACTTGTTCCTGTAGTTCTACTAATTTAACGTTTAGTTCATTTGCATCTTGAGAAGACATTACTAAATTTTCAATGTCATCTAATCTAGATGCAATACCATCATAACGATCATTTGCTTGAACTAACATTTTAGCGGCATTCTCAAATACAGTAGTGGTATCAAAGAATAGGTCCATTGAGAATGTTGTAAAATCATTAATGTTATTCTCAACGCCGACGTTATCAAGAGATGTATTGTATTTAATGTTAAGCTTTAATGAGTAAGAGTTACCGTTAAGTCCAGTAACTGAATTAGGCTTATACTTAATAAGCTCATTAATCTTACCATCTTTAAAGTTATCTAATAATAGAATACCATATAAGTTTGTCGCTCTATTACCAGGGTTTGTTTGTGAATATAGATCGTAATAAACTAGAACAGCATTAAACTTAAAGTTACCTCCGTTTTGAGAGAAATCATGTAATGTGTTGATAGATGAATTGACATTAACTGCATAATAGTCATTTTCATTAAAGTCTATACCAACTGCTGGGTTTTTATTAGTATCAATATCGTAAGATCCATTACCATCTACAAGTGATTGAATACTAAAATTAGTTTCTGGGTGACTTGATCTACCTTCAATAATATTGCTCGCATTTAATGCAAGGCTTGTTGTATTGTATGTGTCATTATCAAAAAGAATAGTTGGAGTGTAACCAACTGAAGAAGGTACATTAATAAATACTTCTTGATATGTATTCGCAGCATAGTTCTTATCGTTAACTACGTCAATTGTACCCAAATACTTAACTACTTTTTCATAGTCATTACCAGTACCTGAAGCATTATCCTCTTCCACATATTTACCAGCTGTACCAACTGCCTCTGAAGAGGTAGCTGATCTCATTCTAAAAGCACCAATACCTTGAAGGTACTTAAAGAATATCTTTTCAGCATCTGACTTATAGATTACTGGATCGAAGTCATCATCATTTCTAATAATCTCTTCTAAGTTCAGCGCATAATTTTGAAGAGTTTCTGCCCATGATCTATTATCATCAACAGAAGGTGTATATGTACCTCCAGCAACATCTTCTAGTCTATCGAACTCAATCGTATTAAGATTATTTACTTGTGCCGCAATATTAGGTAGGTCTAATAGAGCATACTGAGAAAATTCAAATTTTAAATCTGGATCTCCTTGTGCTCTAGTTAAATCTCTAGCGGCAGAAGCAAAAGTGTACATTGTACCACCTTGCTCTCTAACAGTTCTTACTAATGGTGTTGCCATTTAACTTTAAATCTTTTTAATTATGATAATGCAGCGTACTTTGGTGACGCATTGATAACGTACCATTCGCTACCATAGTATCTTAGTGTTACTGATCCATTAGGATCTAGTACAATTGAGCCATATCCAGGTACTAGAGATGTATCAACAGTAACTTGAATGCCATCTGCGATTAGAGTAATTTCTTGTCCTGGTTGACCCTGTGTAAGTGCAGCGTTTCCAACTGCTACAAAATATGTAGAAGCTGTATAACCAAGAGGACCTGGCATTGCGCCTGCAATGTTTTCAGATTCAAAAGAAATACCACCGTTAATATTAATTAGCTCTTCAACATCAGTAACTGTTGATAGAGTAATAAGAGCTGAAGCAAAAGATGCCGCTCCAGTAATATCTAGTGCATCTGTTGAAACACTTGTCATATTAGATAGTGTCGAAGCAGTTGGATCTAACTTACTTGTAAGTAGGCCAAGTTCATCATTTAATGCATCAAAGTTTTCGTTTAAAGTAACTCTTGAAGCTGAAAGGCTATCTGTGCCTTGAATTAATGTAATGGTTGCCATTTGTGAGTTTATATTTAATTATTACACTTAATATAATATTAAGCGGTTATTTGATTATATATCATGCTTAATTTTTAGATTAAGCTAAACTTTATCTATTTGACTCATGATCGTTGTAGAGCAGTAATAACTATAGATTCATTATGGTTAAGTTCTGTGATATTTACATCAAACTGCCGGCCTAACCCGCCAGTATTATCTTCAAAATCCATAACAACAGTAGCAGACATTATATTGTTTCTTGGGTCTACTAACTTAACATTATTAACCTCTATAAACTCAGCCCATGTTGCGGGTTTTCCAGTATTAACATCAATTATTTCTACATCCCACACTGGGTTGTATCTAATACCATCAGTATACAACTGCGAGTGCTGAAAACCATTATACCATTGACCTGGGTAATCATATCCCACACCTACCATAGTACCTCCTGGACCACCAACATTTACGAACGTATCTTTCGCATTAAATCGCACAACTACAGTGCCAGTACCGCCAGTTGAGCTAGGCCAATTCGATCCGTATCCTTCGGTTAAATTTAAAGGAGTCTTATTTGCTGCTAAAGCACCTTCTTGTGTTAAAGTATGAGTTACTGATTCTCCGGTTTCACTTTCAGTAAATGTTATTTCCATAGATCTTGATTGGGTATCAGCGTCTTGTAGCCAATTCCAACCACATATAAACCTCCATTCATTTATACTATATCCAGGGGGTGTATCGTCAGGGTATAATAATTTTAATGTACTACCTAATGGTGTAACAATATTAGTTAAATGAAAATAATGTATTAGCCAAGTAGGATATTCACCGGTATTAGTATCTATAATATCCAATGTAAAGTTTTCATACGGAATTTCATTATCTCTATTATAATTATCATATAATACCTTAATGCTATGTTGACCTATACCCCCAGTACCTTTTATAGTAACGCCCTCAGAATCGGTATCTGCCGTTTTATTTAGAGTAGATTCGTCGGTCCCCCATATTTTACCGTATTTTATAATTTCACCCATAATATTTTAATATGATCTTAAATTTAATGTTAAACCACTAGTACCTGAAGTACCTGAAGTAACGCTAGTCCCTGAAGTACCTGATGTACCACTAGTTCCTGAAGCCCCTGATGTACCGCTAGTGCCTGAAGCCCCTGATGTTCCACTAGTCCCTGAAATTATAATAGGATCTAAATTAGGCCTTACTGTTGGACCATTCGTCCCAATATTACCATTATTTGAAAACGTTTTAATAGTAAATGCATTTTTAGTAACAGTGTTTGAATTACCATTAATATCAGTAATTTTTAAAGTTACTGTATAATCACCTAGATGTTCAAATAAGTATGTAAGTATATTTCTCCTAGACTTAATTGAATCAACTGACCTAGATATGTTTACAACATCCCATTCGTATGCTGTTTTACCAGGTATTTTAGAATTATCTGGTGAAAATGTCATATGTGTTAATTTTTCAACCTCAACATGATCTTTAGATATTCTTACGTCATTGTATGTTGGATTATATGCTTTATAGTTAGACATTCCATTAATTAAACCAGAGCCATTTACAATGCTTACTTCTTCAAAATCATATGTTCTTGAATAGTTTTTACCAACCGCAATTATACCTAAACATACATCAACAATACCATCATTATCAGTATCTTCTAGTATGGCATTATAATTAAATTTAGATATTATAGGATTTGTTGAATTGTTTAATGCATCTCTAACATCTTTCCAATCTTGAATTGTTGCATTAACATCTAACTCACTTACAATAGTTTCATATCCAACGTACATTTGATTATCGTTGTAATCATAATGCATTATTTTAAGATCTGAATTAATATTAGCACTTCTTATAACAAATGATGCACTTACATCAGCACCTACTCTAGTTGAATCCCACCAAGTTCTAGAACCATTGTTCCAATTATGGTTTTTCAAGTTTCTCCAATAATATGGCCCTGTAGTTTCAGAATAGCCTGTTGTAGAAGTAGAATCTGCAAATCTTTTAACCATTGATGCATTTACACCATCACTAGTATCATATAAATAGTTATTGCGATCTAACGTATGGTATAATGTAGCAATTTCATGATCTACTGTATCGGTATTTTGTTGCGGGAAATCCCAATCACCACCTAAGTTTTTCCATCTAGTAGATGTACCGCCCCATAGATTTTCACTATAATCGTTAAGCCATTTATAGACTGAATAAAACTCAACTGGTTTCATTTTAACTGTGATTGCATCAGGGTATCTTAAAACCATCACGTTGTTAAATAGATCTACTTGTTCAAATTTAACAGAGTATGTGCCTTCATACGGTAAAGCAATTGCAACCCTTCTATAAGTATCTACATTACCGATTAAAGTAGCTGAGAAGTTTTTAGGGCCAGTAATATACCATCTAAGTTCATAGATATCTTGCTTCCACCAATTATCAAATGTAACTTCAGCTTGACCAGCATCTAACCACGTAAATTGTGCATCGTCCCATGTTTCATTGAAAGACGTACACTCTAGCATAATTGGAGCTCCGATTCTAGAATCAGTATCATCTGATCTAAATGTATTTCTATCAATGTCGTAATATGTTTGGTAGAATGTTTCAACATCTGAATACAAATCTATGATATCTTGATCTGATAGATTATCAAAGCTTTGAGATTTACCTTCTAATATGTCTGAAACTTTTTCTAAATCTTCAATATAAATATTGTCTTGATGAATATTAATGCTAGCCTCTGTCCCTGCAGTTATAAGACTGATTGGGTTTTGACTAGTCCATATGTTAGTGTTATACGAAGAATAGAAATCGGCTTCACCAATGATGTCTATGATTCTAGCATGCAGTGGTAAATACTCTTTCTGTAATTTGTTCTTAAGACCATATAACTTAATGAGTACCTCATCAGGTGTAAAGTCAAATATCTCTTCAACTTGAGGTGTGTCCCATTCATCAAACTCACCAGTTGGTTCGTTTAATTTATAAAATAGACCAAATCTAGAAGTCTTCTTATATGACGAAGAAGGTAATAGAGTTTCTCTCTTTTTAGCTGCGAAGCCATCGCTATTAAATGGTACTTCTAAAGCCTTCATCTTACCAAACATTGGTGATCTATCATCGATCATTAACCAATACTCTTTAAGGGTTAAGTTGTTATAGCCAAAGAATTTAATGGCATTAATAAGAGCTTTGTATGTACCGACAAATGGTTTAATATTTGCAAGTTCTAATAAAAGTTCTTTACGTTTTCTGTTAATAAGTTGCCAATCAGTACCTAATTCATTAATATCATGATCTTTAAATAGGAATTGATCTTTAGTTGATAGACTTGTACCGAAGTTAGATAAAAGAACTGCTAGTCTTTCGTCTTCTCCCACAGTCTCACCATAAACATAGATATTAGCAACGAGCTTATCATCA
>Ga0209137_1000906_pt1 | contig 29822 bp, 17 predicted proteins | sample SaaInl5LU_22_DNA_FD_184642 | JGI IMG/M metagenome (GOLD analysis project Ga0209137, IMG submission 184642) | Marine microbial communities from expanding oxygen minimum zones in the Saanich Inlet - ESP_105LU_22_DNA (SPAdes) (version 2) | ecosystem: Environmental > Aquatic > Marine > Intertidal...
TGTTGCTGATCATATCTTCGATAGCTTCCATGGTGATGGGTACGGTAACTAGATTACCCGCGCGCTCCACGACGATATCTTCTTCTTGGCTTAATAGAATCTCCATTGGAATTTCACGGTAGCTTTCAGGGATCTTATCACCGATACTCACGATTTTATCGCCGTTCTCGAGCCCCATGGAAAGCCCCATTTCGTTCGTCCAGATGCCGTTGACTAAACTTTCGTTAGGCAAATAGTCTTTACCATAAGACATCAATAAGAACACATATATAAAATACGCAGTGATGAAATTCATGATGACACCTCCGGTGAGAATGATCACACGTTGCCAGGCCGGTTTCGCTCTGAACTCCCATTCTTCGGGCTCTTCGCTAAGGTTTTCGGTGTCCATGCTTTCGTCGACCATACCTTCAATTTTCACATAGCCGCCTAATGGAATCCAACCAATTCCCCATTCAGTTTCCCCAATCTTCTTCTTCAATAAAGAAAATTTATAGTCGAAAAAGAGGTAGAATTTAGTAACGCGCACGCCAAAATAACGTGCAGGCAAATAATGACCAAACTCATGAAGTACGATCAATATGGAGAGTCCTAAAACGAACTGTAAAATCTGAATAAGCATGTGCTGTAGTTCTAATGAGGCTCAAAAGTAACGCTACGGTTGCAGATGAGCGCTTTTAGCTTCTAATAAACCTCGATAAAGTGTTGTTAAAATGGACTTCCTTAGTCCACTACGCCCAATTCCTTGCCCACTTTTGTAAATGCTGCAATGGCTTTGTCCAGGTGCGCTTGGGTATGTGCAGCACTCAACTGAACTCTAATTCTCGCTTGACCTTTCGGTACAACCGGATAAAAGAAGCCAATTACATAAATGCCTTCGGCAAGTAGTCGATCTGCAAATTCCTGGCTCAAGGCGGCATCATAAAGCATGATCGGTACAATGGCACTTTCACCGTCCTTGTAGTCAAATCCGGCAGCCTTCATTCCGTCTTTGAAGTAGTTGACGTTCCACTCCAATTGGTCACGAAGGTCCGTCGTTTCACTTAGTAAATTCAACACCTCAATCGACGCTCCTACAATAGCTGGCGCGAGCGAGTTGGAGAAGAGGTATGGGCGAGATTTTTGACGCAACATTTCAATAATTTCCTTTCGTCCGGTAGTAAAACCGCCCATTGCACCGCCCAGGGCTTTACCTAACGTTCCGGTAATAATATCCACACGCCCCAGCACATTTTTTAGCTCGACTGTACCACGTCCCGTCTTGCCAATAAATCCGGTGGCGTGGCATTCATCCACCATGACCAGTGCATCGTATTTGTCGGCGAGATCACAAATTTTGTCCAATTGGGCGACATAACCGTCCATAGAAAAAACACCGTCGGTCACAATTATTTTGAATCGGGCACCTTCAGCTGCTTGCAATTGCGCCTCTAAATCTGCCATATCGTTATTCGCATAACGGTAACGCTGCGCTTTACAAAGGCGAACTCCATCAATAATAGAGGCGTGATTTAAACTGTCTGAAATGATGGCATCTTCCGCGGTAAGTAACGGCTCAAACACGCCGCCGTTCGCATCGAAGGCCGCTGCGTAGAGAATGGTGTCCTCGCAGTGCAGAAACTCCGCTAGTTTTGCCTCCAACTCCTTATGAATGTCTTGGGTACCGCAAATAAAACGTACGGATGACATGCCGAAACCGTGCGTTTCTAATGTCTTTTGAGCCGCCGCCAAAACGCGCGGGTGTGAGCTCAATCCTAAATAGTTGTTTGCACAAAAATTCAGAACCTCTTCGCCCTCAGTAGTCTTTATGACTGCATCTTGAGGCGTGGTTATAATCCGTTCGCGTTTGAATAATCCGGCTGCTGTGATCTCTTCAAGTTGTGTGGTCAAATGGTCTTTTAATCCTCCGTACATAGGTCAGTTGTGTTCGTAGTGGTGTTAACGCTGCTTGAGCAGTTTAGTTTAATTCATGAAGGGCTGCTCTTTGGCCCATGCTATACTTTCTTCAAGACATTGAACGGCTTTGTCCGCAGCACAGAAGTCTTGTTCGATGAAATAATGTTGTAGCCCTGCGGTTTCTGCCATGGCAAATATTTCCGCCCAGTCCAGGACGCCTTGCCCCACGGGCACTTGGGTTGCGGTATCTGCGGCAAAATCTTTAACGTGCCATAAAGGGAATCGGCCCGGATAGTGTGCCATCCATTCTACTGGATTTTGTCCGGCGAAGGCCACCCAATGAATATCCATTTCAAAGATGACATTGCTGCCCTCGAGTGCGTTCAACAGGTACTCATAAGCAAAAGGAGAACCGGGCTGGTTGGGTTCTAGTGGGGCGAATTCGAAATCATGGTTGTGCCAGCCCGCGACCATGCCGCGCTGTGCTGCTGCTTCTCCTAATTGGATCAGGTATTCAATCAAATGGTCGTACCCTTCTTTGTTGCGCCACGCTTCGTTCATCCAGGGTACAACGACCCATTTTTGTTCAAGCGCCTCTGCAGCATCTAAAAACGCATCAATGGACGCTGGATCGATGGTTCCCATAGTCTCGCTGGCCAATTCTGGAGGCATATAGTGTCCAGATGGACTTTTAAGTTCCGCATCTGTAATTGCGTTTTTAAAATCTGTGGTACTCAGGCCTAAAAAACCGCCGTCCATGTAGCCAAAGCTTTCCACTTTTTCATAGCCCATTTCGTGCGTAGCCCGCAGTGTGGCGGCGATGGAGTCCGCACCGGTAAGTGCTTCACGCACGGTGTACAATTGGTAGCCTTTTGCTGAGTGATTCATAACCTGAGTGCTTTCTTCCGGGGTCGTAGTAGCCGCTTCATCTGCGTTTTGACAGGCAAATAATGTACTAAAGGCCAATGCCCCAAGGAGTACTGATTTCTTCATTCGATCATTTTTAATCTTGAAGGCTTGAAATTAGTGGAAAACGTGCAATTTTGTAGCCATGCGTATAGACAAATTCTTGTGGTGTGTCCGATTGTACAAAACCCGCACCTTAGCCGGCGAGCAGGTGAGATCCAATCGCGTTTATATGGATGAACATCCAGTGAAACCGTCCCGTGAAGTCAAAGAGGGCGACCTATTTACGCTTAAGCGCCACGGTTTTGATGAAGTCTTCCAAATCAAAGCATTGCCTAAAAGTCGGGTAAGCGCAAAATTCGTCGCAGACCTCATTGAGAATAAAACGCCCCAAGTCGAACTAGATAAAATGGCGTTTCTACGTTTAGCGCGCAATGTCAGTCGTCAAAAGGGATTGGGACGTCCTACAAAAAAAGATCGACGCGATATTGACGGTTTCTTTGACGAGTGATTCGGCATCTTTACTGTACTAAGAATTGCCCTGAACCTTTTGACTTTACTGGTGTTAACATTCTGTCCGGTATTTGTCCGGCGCCCATAGTTGCGTTCTTAATAATAGATTAACACTTTTGAGTGTACAAAGTACATTTAAACGCTAATAGACTCAACACAATGCAAAAACACAGCATGCGAAACAGCTTACTCGTTCTGTTTTCCTTTATGATGTTTACTGCAACTGCACAATACTCTGGTACTGTGGTAGATGCAGCGGACAACGCACCATTACCTGGTGCAGTAGTGAAGGCAGGAACGAAATCTGCGATGACGGATATGGACGGCCGCTGGTCGTTAGACGCCACGAAAGGAACTAAGATTAATGTATCTTTTATAGGGTACGAAAGTAAATCTGTCGTTCTAGGTGACGCGAAAACGGTAAAAGTTGCACTGAAATACGACAAAGCTGCAAGCACCTTGGATGAAGTAGTTGTCGTCGGTTACGGTGTTCAAAAAAAGAGCAACGTTACCGGAGCCATCTCTAGCGTAAAAGCGGAAGACTTAGAAGATCTTCAGTTGCCTCGTTTAGAGACTGCGCTACAGGGTAGAACTTCGGGTGTGCAGGTACTCCAAAATTCCGGACAGCCAGGTGCTGCTTCGGTGGTTCGTATTCGCGGTACATCTTCAATCAATGGATCGAATCCTTTATATGTTGTCGATGGTGTTGTGATCGGTGGAGGTATTGACTACTTAAACCCTAACGATATTCAAACCATAGAGGTGTTGAAAGATGCCGCTTCTGCAGCCATTTACGGTGCACGTGGAGCGAACGGTGTCATCATTGTGACTACTAAGAACGGCTCTACTGCGAAAGGCATGGAGGTGAATTTTAGTACCTACACGGGTGTTCAGAATTCTTGGAAGCAATTGCCGCTTCTCAACGCGACAGAATATGCTACCCTTCAAAATGAAATGGCCGCTGCAGCTGGTCAGCCAATTATTTATGATGATCCATCTATTTATGGCGAAGGAACGAACTGGCAACAGCACGTATTTAATCAGAACGCATTGATGCGCAGCACTGATTTCAGTGTTTCTGGTGGATCAGATCGCGGTTCCTACTTCTCATCAATCAGTCACTTCAAGCAAGACGGTATTGTCGCGGAAGGGAAGTCAAATTTTGAACGTCTATCTGCACGTCTAAATACCATTACAAAAGCAAACGACCGCTTCACTATAGGTTGGAATGTGGCTTACACGCACAACGAAAGCCAAACGGTTGCGGAGAACACTGAATTTGGTTCGCCTTTAGGCCGTGCAATGAATATTGATCCGATCACTCCTTTATACGAGACCGATCCTACGGTACTTTCTCAAGCCCCTTACACCTCTGGTGGTGTATTGCGTAACAACCTTGTTCGTGATGCAGGCGGTATTTACGGAATTTCAAGCCGTGTAACTTCAGAGGTTTTAAATCCTGTTGCTGCGTATATGATTGAAAACAACTACGGTTGGTCGGATAAAATTGTCAACAACACGTTTGCTGAATTTGAGATTGCTGAAGGATTAAAAGCACGCACAAGTATGGGGGTTGACCTCGCGTTCTATGGAGGCAACGGTTTCCGTCCTTCACATTATTTGAATGCAACTAACTTCTTAGACACCAACATGGTGTACAGCAACTTTAACCGTGCCTTTACTTGGATTTGGGATCAAACCATTACCTACACAAAAGACTTTGGCGATCATCACTTTGACGGTCTTGCTGGCCACAGTGCTCAGGAGGTTCAAGGCCGCTACATCGGTGGTAGCAAGCGCGATGTGCCGGTAAGCACGTACAACGGCGCGACGATCGACTACGCACGTAATGAGGAAAGCGAACAAGTTTATGGTGGTTATTGGGAGCGCTATGCGATTGAATCGTATTTCGCTCGTGCCAACTACGATTACCAAGGAAAATATGTAGCTACAGCGATTCTTCGTGCAGACGCATCGTCCAACTTTGGTGCGAACTACCGCTGGGGGTACTTCCCGTCGGTGAGTGCAGGTTGGAACCTTCACAAAGAAAACTTCTGGGTGTTTGATAATGTAAACACGATGAAATTAAAAGCAGGTTACGGTTTGAACGGTAACGATGCTGCAGGTTCTTTAGAATATGCTTCTACGATTGTCGGAGGTCGTTCGTACACGTTCGGTTCCGGTGAAGTGTTAACCAACGGTACAGCGCCTGCTCAGGTGGCAAATCCAGATTTACGTTGGGAAAGCGTAAGCCAATTCAACGTAGGTGTTGAAATGCGTGCTTACGATTGGCTAACAGCTAACATTGATTTCTACAGCCGTATTACCAACGATATGAAAACGCGTCCGCCATTACCAGATTACATTGGTAACGATGCGCCAACTGCGAACATCGGTTCGATGTCTAACCGCGGTATCGATATCGAATTGGGTTATGAAAAATCATTTACGCAAGATTTCAGATTCGCTGCATCAGCGAACGTAAGTTTCTTGAGAAACGAAGTAGTGCTATTGGGTAACGAAAGCGGATATTTACCAGGCCAGCAGTGGGGTCCACAAGGTTTGGAAATAACGCGTATTTCAGAAGGGTTGCCCATAGGTTACTTCTACGGATACCAAACCAACGGTATTTTCCAAACGCAAGACGAAGTGTTCACCCACACCGGTGGTGAAAACGGCGATACACTGCAACCAGGAGCGGTTGCAGGTGATTTCCGCTTTGTGGATGTAAACGGCGACGGCGAAATTACTGCGGACGACAGAACGTTTATCGGTAATCCAACGCCAGACATGACAGCGGGTATCAATATTGATATGCAATACAAGAGCTGGGATATCGCCATCTTCGGTCAAGGAGTTTGGGGAAATCAGATTTACAACGCAACACGTCGTTACGATCTTCCAACAGCGAACATGACGGGCGCTGCGCTAGACAGATGGACAGGACCAGGTACCTCAAACGATTACCCTCGCTTAACGTTCCAGGACAACAACATGAACTTTGCACGTAGCTCAGATTTCTACGTGGAGGACGGCAGCTTCTTCCGTATTAAAAATGTTCAAGTTGGGTACAATTTGAGCCCAGCAGTGGCTGATCGTTTGATGCTACGTAAAATGCGTATTTACTATGCAGGAACGAATTTATTGACCTTCACGAAATACTCTGGATTTGATCCAGAAATCGGAGCAGGTTTTGGTGTAGACCGCGGTATCTATCCACAAGCGCGTGTACACAGCATTGGTTTAAACGTCACTTTCAAATAAGCTAGAAAGATGAAAAAGACACTTCATACAACAATCAAATCATTCGCAATACTCGCACTGGGTGCACTCGTATCTGTCGGATGTTCGAAAGATTTTCTAACGACTACTCCAGTAGGACGTGATTTGGAAATCAACTACTACCAAACGGAAGAACAAGCATTCGAGGCATTGGTAAGTATCTATGATGTTTTGCAATGGAATGACCAGTACGGTTTTTCTATGCACCGCTTCTTAATGAACGTAGCTTCTGATGATACCTACGCGGGTGGTTCGGATGCATCGGATCAGCCGTCTTGGGTTGCAACAGATAACTTTACTTGGACCCCGAACTTGGGACCTCAAGCGGGTTTTTGGCGCAAGAATTACAAGGGGGTGTACCGTGCAAATCTCTTCCTAGAGAAGATTGATGCCATTGATGCAGCTTCAGAAGCATTCAAAACGCGTTCGAAAGCAGAAGCACACTTCTTACGTGCGAAATTCTACTTTGATCTCGCACGCCACTTTGGGTATGTGCCTTTGATTCAAAGTACGTTGGATCCATCGGAATACTATTCTGTAAATCAGGTAGGTCCAGAGGTATTGTATCCGTTTATCATCGCTGAATTGGAAGCGGCTATTCCGGATTTACCGGTGAGCGTTCCAGGCATTGAATTGGGCCGTGTAACGAAAGGTGCTGCACAAGCACTTCTTGCGCGTGTCTACTTATTTATGGACGACGATGCGAACATGGACGAGGTAGCTACCTTGTGTCAAGAGGTCATCAACTCCGGTCAATACAGCCTTGAGCCGAGCTACGAGGACATCTTCAAGAAAACGGGCGAGTGGGGTGTTGAAAGCGTTTTCGAAATCACCTATTCTGAAAACTCTACAAGCGACTGGGGCCGATTCGGTTCTGGCCACAGCGAAGGAAATGTGGGTGTACAGTTTTGTGGTATGCGCGATTACAACGGCCCTGATTATGCTCCAGGATGGGGTTTCTGTCCTGTTACAGAGGATTTAGAATCGTTCATGGACGGCGATCCACGTTATGCAGCGACCATTATTGATGCGGACAACCTAGCAGGTGCAGAGTACAGCCCAGGATACCAGAATACTGGGTTCTTCATGAAGAAATATGCACCCCTTGCGAGCAACTTCCCACCAGATGGTGAGCCTGCTTTGAACTGGGGAAATAACATTCGCGAAATCCGTTATGCGGATGTATTGCTGATGGCGGCTGAAGGTCTCGTGCGCAGTGGTGGTTCAGAAGGAACCGCTCGCAGCTACGTCAACCAAGTACGCTCACGTGTAGGTATTCAGGGAATTGGCGCATCAGGCAACGCACTGTTGGAAGCTATCTACGACGAACGTAGAATGGAATTGGCCACAGAAGGACACCGCTACTATGACCTGATTAGAACAGGTAAGGCAGCGACTACTTTAGACAACTGGGACGATACGAAACACATGTATTTACCTATTCCGCAAAATGAATTGGACGCATCGCAAGGTGCATTAACTCAAAACTCAGGCTACTAAAATGAAAGCATTCAAATTATTCGCCATTCTTGGCTTAGCATTTGCGGCTGTATCGTGTGAACCAACGGTACCGGGCAAAACAGAATTGGGTCCATTGCCTACGGCTGATTACAGCCTGCAATTCGTGGATTCTAACACAGTAATGTTGACCAGTGAGAGTTCTGGTGATCCGTTCCTATACCAATGGGAAGTGGACGGTGTTGGCGTCTTCACTGGCGAAGAGGTAGAAGTATTCATCCCTAAAATGGGGGTATACGATATCAAGCACACCGTAATCAACCAAGGTGGACACGCCACTGCACAAGGGCAAGTTGAAATTTTGATAGATGCCGCCTTTGTTTGTGCCGGTACATCTGAATTTTTGACCGATTGTACTTCGCGCACATGGAAACTTGCACCTCAAGCGGGTGCACTTTGGGTAGGACCACCGGATGCCTCTTCTACTTGGTGGGCGATCGGCGCAACGGGTGCAACAGACCGTCCGTGTGCTTTTGACGACGAATGGACGTTCAATTCTGATTTGGAAATGATTTACGACACCAAAGGCGATATCTGGGCTGAAACCTATATGGGTGTGGCGGCTGATGGCTGCCAGCCAGAATCCATTTTGACCGGCCCTAAGGCCGCATGGGCGAGTGGTACGCATGGTTTTGAAGTACTACCAGGTTCAGGTCTCAATGGTGTTGACCAGTTAAAAGTAATTGGAACGGGCGCTTTCATTGGTCTTCCAAAGGCTGCAAATACAGGTGAGGTGGGCAATCCTGTTGCTGAAATCACTTATGATATTTTGAGTATGACCGACGATGGGTCAACGCGCTACATGGAAATCGAAGTGAATTGTGGTGGCTCATTGATTTGGCGTTACACACTTTACTCAGAATAATTGGTTCAGACCCCAACCCCTATTATGCAGTTGAATAAATTACTTGTTCCCTTTTGCTTAGCCATTGCGTTCACATCTTGTGAGACGGCAGAACCGCCTGTGCTATCAGGCAGCGATGTCGTTGTGGTCGAAGGAAATTCAGCGAACACCTACGAATACCAGGTTAGTCTAAACGAGCCGGCTGCAACGGAGGTGACGTTTAACTACAGTACGGTAGAGGTAAGTGCTTTGGCTGGAGAAGATTTCGAGCAGGTCAGTGGTACAGCGACCATTCCGAAAGGTGAAAGCCGTGCGACCATCTCCATTCCCGTGTTGGGTGATGTAGATTTTGAGCAGGATGAGACGCTTTGGATCAGTTATTCCAATGGAGTGAACGTGAGCATTCCGAATCCTTTTAATGTCATTACCCTTGAGAATGACGACAGTTACAGCGGTCAGTCGGACAGTGGATATACAACCCCATTATCTTACCCCGGTGTAGATTTGGTTTGGAATGATGAGTTTGATGGTACGTCGCTGAACACAAACGATTGGAATTACGAAACCGGAGCTTCCGGTTGGGGAAACCAGGAAAGTCAGTACTACCGTTCAGGAACAAACAATGCAACCGTTGAGAATGGTGTGCTCATTATTGCCGCAAAAGACGAAAGTTTCGGCGGTGCACCCTTTACTTCAGCACGCATTACTACACAGGGTAAGCAGAGTTTCAAATACGGACGCATCGATATTCGAGCACGTCTTCCCTACGGTCAAGGTTTATGGCCGGCACTTTGGATGCTAGGAGATAATATCGGCACGGTAGGATGGCCTTCGTGTGGTGAAATAGATATTATGGAATTGATCGGGGGCGACGGTGCAAACGATAGAACGGTGCACGGAACGGCACACTGGAATGCCGGTGGCCAAGCCAGCCATGGTGCGACCAAAAGCTTGCCACAAGGTAAATACGCCGATGAATTTCACGTCTTTAGCTTAATCTGGGATCAAGGTTCCATGAAGTGGTACGTGGACGATGTGCTTTACAATACTTTAAACATTGGATCGCTTTCGGCGTTCCATGAAAAATTCTTCTTCATTTTTAACATCGCCGTAGAAGGAGATTGGCCTGGGCCAGTGGGACCGAACACTGTGTTCCCACAATATATGGCGGTGGACTATGTACGTGTATTTCAATAATTACTAACCATAAATAATGCTTAACATGAAAAAAATCTACGCTTTATTAATGCTGGCCCTTCCAATGTTGGGTTTTGCACAAAAGGATGTCACGTTTATCGTTGACATGCGCGACTATTCAGGGTCGTACACTACTGTACACTTGAATGGTGACTTTAACAGCTGGTGTGGTACCTGTAACCCAATGTCTGACCCTGAAGGTGATTCAATTTGGACGGTAACTCTTCCGTTAACTGCTGATTCTATTGAGTACAAATTCACACTTGATGGATGGACTGGTCAAGAAAGTTTGACTTCTGGTACTGCTTGTACTAAAACTACAGGTGCTTTCACGAACCGTTTCGCTGCATTCACTGGAGATACTATCCTTCCAGGTGTTGCATGGGAATCTTGTGGTGCTAAAGCTGGCCAAGTATACATGACGTTCCAAGTGAACATGGCATACAGAGCCGTTGATTCAACAGGTGTATTCTTAGCTGGTGGTTCTGGCTTCGGTGTTCCTGGTGATAACGAGATGTACCCTATCGGTGACAGCGTTTACTCTAAGACACTTGCTGCAGATACCGGTTTCTACAGCATGTTCACATTCTTGAGTGCCAACGATCCTTCGTGGGGCGCAAAAGAGAACATCGTAGGTAAGCCATGTGCTGCGGGTACATACAGTGACCGTGATATGGTAGGTTACTCTGCAACTATGGGCTTGATGGGAGATTTCCATTACCGCACATGTTTTGCTGAGTGTACTACAGACGGTACTTGTCCTGTTCCTGCAACGCCAGTGAACGTTACCTTCCAGTCTGACCGTACGAACAGCCCTGCGTTTACTACTGCGTACATCTCAGGTACAATGAACGGATGGAGTGGTGATGCAAACCAAATGACTGACGCTGATGGCGACGGTGTATACGAAGTAACACTTTCTCTATTGCCAGGTTCTTACGAGTTCAAATTCACTGCGGATAGCTGGGCTATTCAAGAGAACTTTGATCCAACTACTGCCGATTCAGTATGTACGTTGACTACTGGTGCATTCACGAACCGTCTAGTGACTATTTCTCAGGCGGATACTACTCTTGACGTTCAATGTTGGGAAGAGTGTGGTCCATGTTCTGGTATCGGTATTGAAGAAGCAGCAGCGGACTTCATCGTGAAGCCAAATCCAGCTTCTGATGTATTGTTCATCGAAAACACTACAGGTACAACTTCTAACGTAGCTATCTACAGCGTAACTGGTGCGAAAGTATTGGAGCAGCGCTTTGAGAATGAAGCACGTTTAGACGTTGCGTCTTTACCACGTGGTATGTACATCGTACGCGTTCAAAATGGTTTGAGCGAAAGCGTTGTGCGCATTGCACTTAAATAATCACTTACCTTTTGGTTAGTAAGTAAGTGTTAAGGGGACCCGCGAGGGTCCCCTTTTCATTTTGTAAATTTCCGCCATGCAAAGAATCAAATGTCTTGTCGTTTTCTTGTGGCTCTCTGTTGGGTTAAAGGCCCAGGGAATTCGCCATATTGACGCCGTTCAAGGTTTAGGTCATCCGACCGTTTATGCGATAACATCGGATGATCTGGGCTTTGTCTGGATGGGTACACGCGATGGGCTGTATCGGTATAATGATGGTAGGGCCCAATTGGTGCCTTTCCTGGAGAAAACAACGGCGCGAAGAACAACGAATGTACAGAGTCTATGCGTCGCACAAGATTCGATTCTCTGGATTGGACTGCAGCAAGGAGGTATTGTTGCCTACAACATATACAGATTGCAGCCCATCGCGGATGCAGCGGTTCCGCAGTTGCCTTTAAGTACCACGGTCATGTCCATTTTCGAGGATTCCTACGGCACGCTATGGGCCGCAACGGCGGGTGAGGGTATTTATGCGCTTCACAATGGCGCTTCCGGTTGGGAGCGTTTGGGCTTTGATTATGCTCCTGAAGATGTTTTGTTTGGTTTTGATTTCGCGCAACAAGGCGATACGCTTTGGCTCGGAACCTCAGGCTCCCACCTGTTGTATTACGATTATTCGCTAAGACGCATCCTATCAATTGCTTCAGGCGATGTGTATGACAGTTACCGTAAATCGGTCACCGTGGCCGGAGGGAAGGTCATTATAGGAATAGAAGATCAAGGCATTGTTCTGGTGGAAAACGGACAGATTGTACGTTTACCGGCACTACCGGTTGCTCCTTGGGTGATTAATCCACGCGATGTGGCGGTTCATGAAGGTGAAATTTGGGTCAGTACAGACGGTGACGGCATGTGGGTATGGAACGGTGAACATTGGAGGCAGTTTACCAAAAACGTTGTGCAGCTTGGCATGACGACGGACCAATTGTACGCCTTCACTAAAATCAACAACGAATTTTGGGTAGGTACATTCAATGGTGGTGTCACTATTTTTCCGCTCGAGGAGGCGCAATCTGCACCTTTAGCAAAACCCAACAGATTTATTCCCTCTGGGATCCAGAGTGCCTTGAGCCTAGAAAATGTTGACGGCACGCTGTGGGCAGGTTTTGATGGCGACGGTGTAGTGCTATACAAAAGGACTGAGGAAGGTTGGGTACCTGAAGAGGCGGACGCTACGGCAATGCCTAAGGTTACCCCGAGCATGCTACTCACATCAGATTCCACTTTGTGGCTAGGGTCCTTTAACGAGGGGATATTTGTCTACGATAAAGACGGTTCATTGCTGCGCAGGTTTGTTGCATTTACACCTATAGCGAATGGGTTAGGCAACAATAACATTTGGTCTTTAGCGCAAGGTAAAGGCGATTCTATATGGGTGGGTACGCTCGGAGGATTGTATTTATGGGACGGCACGGAGTTTACGCTGCCTTGGCGTTCGCCTTGGGAAGTGGGTAGAAACATCATGGATTTGAAGGTGTATGACGATGCCGCTTGGGTCGCTACTGAATTTCAAGGGCTGTACCGTATTGAATCGAATTTGTCCTATACGAATTGGTCCCTAGACCATCCCATACTCAGCATTGAACAACACAACGACAAGCTTTATGTGGGGACAGAAGGCGGTGGGCTTTATAGCGTGACCCCTTCGGGTTTTGATACGCTTATTGCGCCATCTACGTACGTTTCGATATACGGTTTGACTTCCTATCGAGGCGTATTATGGATTGCCTCGAGTAATGGATTGTTAAGACTTTCGGAAGAAGATCAGGCTTCGTCCATCGTGGCGGAAGCGAGTATGTCGGAGCTGTCCATCAGCTTGTTTAATAGAAAGTCGTTGTTGCCTTGGGGTGATGACTTACTTATCGGTGGTGATCGCGGTGTAGTTTCGTATCGGATCGAACAAAATGAGGTTGAGGACCGGGGCCAATTGGCCATAACAGGTATCTACCAAGACAATGAGATCCGGCAGAATCCGGTGTACACAGGGATTAACAATGAGGAGAATGCATTGATTGTACCAGCAGGCGTCAATTCGATTGAATTCAATTACGAATGGATCGGAAAACAAGGCATGTTGGGAGGTACCGTATTTTACCAAGTAGACGGTATTTCTGACCAATGGCTCCAGCTAAACGCACGTTCTCGTTCATTCTCCCTAAATAACTTACGACCGGGCAACTATAGACTAAAATTAGAGTTGCGGAATGATGCCGGTGCCGTACTGAGCGCTCTCGAAGTGCCATTCGTTCAAAAGGCGCACCTTTGGGAGAAGCGTTGGTTTCGCATCGTTCTTGTAGTATTGAGTTTTGTGATTGTGGGCGGCTCCATTGCGGTCTATCAAGAGCGTAAACTAAAAGAAACCAGGCTGCAACTGCTTGAAACGGAAAAAGCCTTACTCTCAGCTAAAGCGGGCGAAATGGAGGCTAAGGCCAAAGAAAAAACGGACGAATTGAACTTCCAATTGCTCAAGACCTCTTCCCGTGTGGAGCTATTAAAGGAATTTAAAGACAAACTGGATAGCGAAAGCAAAATGCCCAACCGATCCACGGAAACGAAATCTTTGTTGCGTGGACTAATCAGAGAACTGAACCGTGAACTTCAGAGTGAGAACTATTGGGATCATTTTGAACGAAATTACAAGGACCTGCACGATGCATTTTCAGATACATTGATCGCTGTTCATCCGGGTTTGACCAAAGGGGAGATTCGATTGAGTTATCTCATACGTCAAAAGATGAATAATAAAGAAATCGCCACGGTTCTTAACGTTAGTCCGGCTGCTGTCGAAAAGGCCAAATACCGACTCAAAAAGAAGATTACTCTAGAGAAAGATGAGTCGTTAGATGCTTATATTCAGCAACTTTAACAGTTGTCCTAAGTTTGTCCGGCACGGGACACTCGATGAGAAATAAAATTTTGTCACTTTCGCTCATGAGTTAACGAGGGAGTCACGATTAGTAGATTTCTATTATTTAAAACCAGCGTTTCGTGCAACGCTGGTTTTTTTTGTGCCTAATTCTGAAACCAGAGGTTTCGTAACGCTAATTGCTCAGCCGTTGGGTTGGTGTGAAAGCGAATAAAGTACTTTTTGGTACCTGCTTTGTACTGTACCTCATAAGGAATGCTGAATGAGGAATCTCCACGGGTAACTTCAAGAAGTAAAGCAGTTCCCTTTGCCGGACCCCCGTATACATTGTCCAATTCTTTGCTGTAACGGACCACGCGATCTCCTTCTTTGAGTTGATAGGGATTCTCTTTGGTAACCTTCTTGATTTCGACGTAGTCTGCGCCACGAACGTTTCGGATTTTGTACCCGACATCTCGCAGTGGGTCCATGACAACAGAACCCTCAAACCGACGGTCATAGGCAATCCCAACTTTTTCTAAATAAGCCTTTATAGGCAACTCTTCACGTCCAGTAACGTAATCATCGAAGAACTGCTGGAGATCTGGATGCACTAAGTCTACGAATTCGCCGATGATGGCATCATCCTTAAAACTATTTTCCGGACCGTAAGTATCGCGCAATGCAAGAATCACATCGTGTAGATCTTTTTGCCCTTGGGTTAATTCCATAATACGGATATCCAGCAATGCGCCCATAAGTGCTCCACGTTGATACACCTGAGCATATTGTTTCTTATACGGGTTCCTTAAAACGTTTGCACTCATCTCGGTAAACGACATTTTCTTTGTCGGGTAGCGGTCGGCCGCTCTGATTTTACCGCGAAGTAAGTTTCGTACGTAGGTTTCTTCATCAATGACCTCGCCTTTTAGTTGACTGATGCCTGCAAAGTATTCCGTGATGCCTTCGTAAAGCCATAAATGCTGGCTCATTTTAGGATCGATATAGTTGAAATTGCCAATCTCCTCGCTGTGCAGTCCCAAAGGAGTGAGAATGTGGAAGAATTCGTGAATACATACGTCCGCCATTCCATCCAATACTGTCGTACCGCCAAAGTCAGGCAAATAGTAGACGGAACTGTTGCCGTGTTCCAGCGCTCCGAACCCTTTACCGGCAAGTGTTCGGATGGCTTTAATGATTGTTCCAATTTTAATTTCTTGGCCGGTAAACAGTCCTTCGAATTCTGTATGGTCTTTGATATAAAAAATGAAGACATAATTATCTACGGGAAGATCGCCCTCCAAAAAGGCTTCAATGGCCTTCATACTGGTCGCTACCTGCGCATATATCTCCTCTGATAGTTCACGTCCATTTTCAGTAAAGACACCTATGGTTACTTTGGCTCCGCCGAGCTGAAATGAAGTGGTATCAGGCCGGCTGACCATTACTGGGCAGTCTAGAAATTCATGGTAATTGCGTGCATAGAAATTCTGAGTATTACCGTAACTGTAGCTTTCCATAGCGCTTAGGCCGAAGAGGCTGGGGCTTTTAGTAATCTCGAGCGATACGGGGAGGTCTTCCTGTCCTTCGAAAAAGCCGAAGTAACCTGCGGCATTTAAAAGGAAGTTCGTGCGTTCTTGATTGTTCGTTCCCGCCGGTTCAAATACTTTATTCTTGCGAATTTGCGCATCAAATGTGTCGTCGGCCCAATATTCAAGGCGCTCAGGTTTTCCGTAGATGGTAAAAGTATTGTCCTTTCGTTTAACCTTCAGTAATGCTCCATCGCTGCCGTAAGCTTGAAAATCTTGAATAAATCGACCGTAGTCTAGCGTGGCATAGGTGCCCGGAATGGTTGCAGGGAAATGAAAGTTGTACGTACGCTGTTTTGTGGTCAATTGAAGCGATCTAGCATCTACGGAAACTTTAACTCGATCGTCTATCACTTGCGTGAGGTCAATGGTGTAGGAATGCATACCCGCATGTTGCCCTAAAGAGGGCAATGTGAGGATGAGGAATAGGGAAAGGAGTTTGATTTTCATCTTTTAAAGATACTATGCTATTCAGTAAGACAACGAAAAACAGATCGAGGGTTGCCTCGGCATAGAATGATTTAAAAAAAGAAAGCCCCACGACTTTCGTCGTGGGGCTCACTAACACTCTGAAACGTATGATTAAGCCGCCTCTGTCTTAGACTCGATAGCCAAAGAGTAGATTACAAGACCAAATCCAATTTTGTTGATTGCATCAGCAAGGTTGTAGCACAAGTTCAGTACTTCCTCGTTTGCTTCGATACCTAGGTCCATTCCGAAGAATCCACCTGCTGTACCTAAGATGTAACCGATAGGGTAGATACCCCAACCGATGATTACAAATTTAGCCAAAGCACTGTTTGCTTTTGCTACTGCACCACCAGCGTTGTTTGCCAATTTCGCAACGTCTCCTTTCCATACCATCCATACGATGTAGAAGTAAGCAGCACCAGAAATAGCACCCCATACCCAAGAAACAGCGTCATTTGCGTAGAATGCCTCACCGATGTAACCGGTAACTAACATTGCAACTGAAGCTAGGATCAGTTTGTACAAGATTGACTTTGTACCTCCAGCTTTCTTTGTGATCAAGTAGAACTCAACACACATAAGTGGAACGGTTAACGTCCAGTCTACATAACGTAGAACAACTGGACTTCCATTACCGGCAGCGTAGAAATCACGCATGTAGTAGTAGTGCACTGCTGCAATACCAGTAATAAGCCCACTAACGAGCATTGAAGTTTTCCACTCGTCTGCAACTCTACTTCTTTCGAAGAAGAAGAATACTGAAGCGGCCAACATCGCCATGTAACCGGCGAAGAATGTGAACGATACGTAATCGTTCGGATCGAATCCCATAGATCCGTCTAAAAATAATGACATGGTGTTAAAAATTAAAGGTTATAACTACCACTTAACTTACGAAGAATACTTTTGTTCACGACAGACTAAAAATAAGTTAAAACACTCATATTTATAGCCATATTTATCGATTTCAGCTATTTATACAGCTATTTAGCAACATGTATAGAACAAAATATATATGAAAATGTTGTGCTAAATATAAAGGGTCTAATCGACATTTAATCAATGGAGCGTTACGATATAGGTTTTTTGGGAATGGGTGCCGCAAATGGTTTGCTTTTGCTTGAATTGGAGCGTAGAAATATCTTGCACCAGTTCAAAATACTCATTCTTGAACCCGATGCGAAACTTAAAAACGATAAGACCTATTGTTTTTGGGCGGATTCCAAACATGAAATCCGCACGCGACTTAAAGATGTATTGTTCCACCAGTGGGATACGCTCGATACGGTGGATGGTCTGGAGGCGTTAGAAGATCAACATTATTATATGGTTGAAAGTAGCGCACTATATAATAAGGTTAAATCGGTTGCGCAATCGTACGAAAACATCGTTTGGATTAGAGGAGCTGTTGATGGTTTAAGGACAGAACAAGAAGGCGTTTTAGTTTCAAGCGGAGACTATTCGTGGGAAGTTCAGCAAGTGTTCGATAGCAGGCCCCCAAACATTAAAGAGCCCATGGGGCCGCTTGTCTTGCAAAGTTTTGTGGGTTGGCGCGTTGAGCTCAAGGAAGCGTACTGGACCCCGAATGAAATGACGTTGATGGATTTTAGTATTCCTCAAAACGGCTTTACGCAGTTCATGTACGTGCTTCCAACCGGAACTAAGGAAGCTTTAGTGGAAATGACGCGCTTCGGCAGTGAACAATTGCCGCATGAATTGGCCAGTAATCATCTTCGAAATTATCTTCTTTCTAGAGGCTTGTCTTTTGAAATTCAACACGAGGAACGTGGAGTTATTCCCATGACGCAATATGCCGAGGTCAAAGATCAGGATGCACGTATTGTTTCTACAGGTGCCCGTGCAGGAAGGGTTAAGGCCACTACAGGCTATGCTTTTAAGAGCATGTTTGAGCATGCGAGAGAATTGGCAGAAAGTATTGCGCAGGAGCGTAAAGAATCGTCGTGGTTGCGTTTGCCTAAGAGCACTATGGATCGATTCAATTTTTACGATCATCTGCTGCTGCACATCTTGAAGCATAAACCACACTGGGGTAAAGAAATATTTGAAACCTTATTCGAGACTCAGAAGGCCAACAAGGTCTTTCAATTCTTAGATGAAAAATCTTCCTTTAAGTGGGAGTTAAGCATGTTTGCTCGTTTGCCCATCATGAAATTTTTATGGGCATTAGCGGCTTCTTTTGTGGCTATAATTGTGGCTAAGCCCGCGCGCTGGGCTCCAGTAGTATTCACGGTTTTAGCGCTCGTAGCGGATGCTTTTTTGCCGCTATCCGTGACTTATGGCCTGCAAGCCGTGCTCGTTTTCCTGTTGTTTCTTTATGGCATACCCCATGGCGCATTAGACGGTTACAGCCACGCCAACCAGGACCGATTACCGAAATTCATTTTGCGCTACTGCTTCATCATGCTGATGGTCATTTTGTTTTGGGCTGCAAGTCCAGTCATAGGATTATCCGCCTTCTTAATTTACAGCGCGTGGCATTTCGGGGAAACGGACCTGCGCGAGTGGGGCTTTCCTAGTATTGGTCTTTCGTTTTTATGGGGGACTTTACTATTGACGCTGATACTTATACCTCATTCGATGGAAGTGAACACAGTGCTTGAAGTCATGGGTATTAGTAAAGTAACATGGTCTACGGAATTCATGGACATGGTTTACAGAATGGCGCTGACGCTGGGACTTTTTATGGGCCTTTGGTTTCGCTCGATCCCCTGGGTGGTTGCCGTGGTGACACTCGGTTTGACTGCAACGATACCATTGGCTACAGCATTCGGGATTTACTTTGTCTTGCAACACAGTCTGTCGGGTTGGAACCACCTAAAGTTGTCGCACAAATGGACGAACACGGAAATGTGGATGAAAGCCTTGCCGTTTACCATTGGTGCAGTGGCGCTCTTCTTATTGGTGTTTAGATTCGATAAAAACTCCCTGTTGGCGTGGTCGAGTTACTTTTTAGTATTCCTTAGCGCCATAAGCTTACCACACATTTACTTCATGTCGAAGCTTTACAAGGACCGATTCTAAACCGCCGCCTTTTTCTTCAAGGTAATATGCGTGATTTCAGGCCACATGCCTACGCGTCCTGGAAAGGCTAGAAATCCAAATCCACGGTTTACGTGTAATATTCTACCGTCTTTTTCAGGGTAGAGCCCCGCCCACTTTGGGTATTTGAATTTAACCGGCGACCATTTGATCCATCCAGGAATTTCAATCCCAAACTGCATGCCGTGCGTATGCCCGCTCAGCGTCAAGTGAATCTTGTTGGGGTGTTGCTTGATCTCTGCATCAAAATGTGACGGGTCGTGGCTTAGTAGCACAGTGAACGCATCTTCTGGGATGTGTTCCATTGCAGTGTTTAAATCTCCGTATTGTGGGAACGGTGGCAATCCCCAATTCTCGACGCCTGCAAGGTATAATCGCTCGTCGTTTCTCTCGAAATAGCGGCTGTCGTTGAGTAGAAGATCCATGCCCATTTCTGCATGGATTTCTTTTAGTCTATCCATGTTGGCGACCTTAGCCTCGGGTGAGGGAAAGCGCCAATAATCCCCATAATCGTGGTTCCCCAGGATGGAAAAAATCCCTGATTTAGCCTTTAAGCGTTGGAAAACAGGGATCCATGGTTCTGCTTCACTGGCCGTGTTGTTGACCATGTCGCCGGTAAACACAATGCAATCGGCCCCCAGTTCTGTAACCATGTCGACGCCGTACTGCACCTTTTCTGTATTGTCGAATGAACCGCTGTGGATATCTGATATCTGAGCGATCGTAAAGCCGTCGAATGCATCGGGCAGGTCTTCGTATTCTAGGGTATGCGAAATGACGCGATAGCGGTAACGGCCTTTCCAAATCCCATCAATAATGCCTAAGAATGGGATGGCAGCCAGTCCAAGCGCCAATTTTGAAATGAAGGCTCTGCGCTCAGGCATGACCGTGGGCTGTGTGGTTACGCCGCGGAAAATATATTGGCCTAATCGGACTACATCTTCAATGAGCAACGGGCCGATCGCGATGAGCTTAGGTACGGCCAGCAGTATAGAAGCGCCCATGAGCAAGCTAAGATAGCGGTACTCCACTTTCCCGCTTGTCATCATTGCAGCCAAAGTGATCGAGAATACTACATAAGCAATGGTGATGCCCCAGTACACATAGGGTGTGGCGCTGCTGCGAAAGACGGTTTTAAATGCTTGGTAGGCGTAAAGGTCGATGGCGAGCATAAACCCAAGGGTAAAGAATATTCTGAAGATCATAATATCGGTGTGGATGCTTAATAACAACGCCATGCGGGGTAGGATTGTTTTGCCTGCAAAACTCGGTATTTGCCGCGAAGTAGCTATCTTACTTCCCTTATTTTTCCGTAGCCACAAGCAAAATCTATTCCATGGGTCAAGAAACACCAGATCAAGAAAAAAAACTGTTTTTATTAGATGCTTACGCTCTGATTTTCAGGGCATACTTTGCCTTTGCAAAAAACCCAAGGGTAACTTCTGGTGGACTAGATACCAGTGCGGTTTACGGATTCACCAGTGCGCTGCTCGATCTGTTATCGAAAGAGAACCCTACACACATTGCCGTTTGTTTCGACTTGCCTGAGCCAACGGAACGTCACGAGATTTTCCCTGAGTACAAAGCAAACCGCGATGCAACACCGGAGGCGATAAAATTGGCCGTACCCTATATTCACCGGTTGCTCGAGGCGTTTAAAATTCCTGCTTTGGGCGTTCCTGGTTACGAGGCAGATGATGTGATCGGGACTTTAGCGAAGCAAGCTGAGAAAGAAGGGTATACCACCTACATGATGACTCCCGATAAGGATTTTGGCCAATTGGTGTCGCCGAATATTTTCATGTACCGCCCCGCCCGTGGTGGCAATCCGCCGGAGATTTGGGGTGAAGCTGAAGTTTGTGAGAAGTTTGACTTGGATCGCGTTGAGCAGGTGATCGACTACCTCGGAATGATGGGAGATGCAGTGGATAATATCCCCGGCCTACCAGGTGTTGGAGCGAAGACAGCGTCGAAACTTTTAAAGCAGTACGGTTCTTTAGAAGAAACATTAGCACATGCCGATGAAATCAAAGGAAAGCTGGGTGAAAAAATACGTGATAATGCAGCATTGGGTCTACTTTCTAAAAAACTAGCTCGCATAATCGTTGAAGTGCCCATTGATTTGAATCCGGGTTCACTTACTCGCGACCCGTGGGATCAAGATGCGCTTTTGGATTTGTTCGAAGAATTGGAGTTTCGCACTTTAGGCAGACGACTGGGTTTGCAGCGTGATGCCTCTGATGAAGTGAGCGCAAAGCCCGCGCCAACGAAGAAAGTGGAATTGGCCAGTAATGACCAAATGAGCCTTTTTGGTGAGCCCCAAGCAACGGCAGCAGTAGCAGATGTCCCGAGCGGAAGAAAGTCGATTGCCACCGTGGACCATTTGTATCAATGCGTAGAGACCTTGCCTGAAGCGCGAGAATTGGGCCGATTATTACTAGAAAAACAGGAGGTTTGCTTCGATACAGAAACCACCTCCTTAGACACACACTCTGCAGAACTTATCGGTATGAGTTTCGCTTTCGAAACAGGGAAAGCGTATTATGTTCCGGTACCGCAGGAGCGGGATGAGGCGCAAGAGTGGATCGCTGCATTCCAACCGTTTTTCGAATCGGAATTGGTAGGTAAAATAGGTCAGAATTTAAAATACGATATCGGTGTCTTACTGAATTACGGCGTGGAAGTGCGCGGTCCTTTGTTTGACACCATGATTGCTCATTATTTGCTGCAGCCGGATATGCGCCACAAAATGGATATTCTTGCGGAGACCTATCTGGAGTACACGACCATTTCGTATGAAAGCGTCGTGGGCAAAAAAGGCAAAACGCAGAAAACCCTTCGTGAAGTGCCTGTAGAGTTAGTGACAGATTATGCTGCCGAAGATGCAGACATCACTCTTCAGTTGAAAGAGGTCTTTGCACCAAAATTGAAAGAGACGGGTGTCGCGAAAGTGTTCGAAAATATTGAAATGCCATTGGTCCCTGTTTTAGCGCGAATGGAGCGTGAAGGGATTAAGGTGGACGTCGCTGCGTTGAACAGTTACAGTCATGAATTGGGCCAATTAATAGAGGAACTCGAGGAAAATATTGTAGCGTTAGCCGGCCGTCCCTTCAATGTGGGGTCCCCCCGTCAACTGGGCGAGGTCCTGTTCGAAGATTTGAAATTATCGGATAAGCCCAAGAAAACAAAAACTGGACAATACGCCACATCAGAGGACATCTTGCAGGGGTACAGAAGCAAACACGAGATTGTGGATGCCATCTTGAACTACCGCGAGTTAAAAAAATTGAAAAGCACCTATGTGGATGCGCTTCCGGAATTGGTTCATCCTGGAACTGGGCGTATTCATACGAGTTACAACCAGACCGTTGCTGCGACTGGCCGTTTAAGTTCTACCAATCCCAACTTACAGAACATACCTATACGTACTGAAAACGGGCGCCGCGTGCGTGCCATGTTCGTTCCTGCGGATGAGGAGCACCTCTTGCTTGCGGCAGATTACAGTCAGATAGAGTTGCGTGTGATTGCGGCATTGGCAAATGATACTGCGATGATCGAAGCCTTCCGAAACGGTGAGGATATTCATAAGGCTACTGCAGCGAAGGTTTTTGAGGTACCTCTGGAAGAAGTGTCTCGTGAACAACGTTCTAATGCCAAGACGGTCAATTTTGGTATTGTCTATGGTGTGAGCGCTTTCGGTTTAAGCCAACAAACAGATATGAGTCGTTCCGAGGCTAAAGCTGCAATAGACGGTTATTTCCGCACCTATCCTGGCATTAAAGCGTACATGGATGAGCAAGTTGCTTTTGCACGTAAGCACGGGTATGTAGAGACCATTACCGGTCGACGCAGGTACCTCAAAGATATTGAGAGTCGCAATGCGGTGGTTCGAGGCCACAGCGAACGCAACGCAGTGAATGCGCCTATTCAAGGTTCTGCAGCGGACATTATAAAGCTTGCCATGATTGAAATTGATCGAGCCATGCGGGCACAAGGATTAAAGTCGAAGATGCTGCTTCAGGTTCATGATGAATTGGTCTTTGATGCCGTGGCGCACGAGCTTGATGCCCTTAAAGCATTGGTGGTCGAAAAAATGGAAGCCGCAGTGGACTTAGCTGTACCAATGATTGCTGAAGTGGGCACGGGTAAAACTTGGCTCGAAGCACATTAATTCTGTTCAGTAATTTTCGTATCATTGTAAGTGAATACTCACAATGACTGAAAAACAACAAGCTTTACTTCAAAGCGCTCAAGCGCTTATTGCTGCACACGGGTTTTCTGCCGTTTCGACAGCAAAGATTGCTGCGCACGCAGGTGTGAGCGAAGCATTGATTTTTAGGCACTTCAAATCTAAAAAAGGATTGGCCTCAGCAGTTTTGTCGGCCGGAGAGCGCGCGCGTGCTTCGTTGATTTACGGCCGCTTAAATGACGCTGACCCCGTGGAAGTCCTACGGTCGTTCACTTCCATTGATCTCAATGTCTCGACGAATCACACTGAGGTTCTGGCCTGGGTAGCTATGATCCGAACGACACAAGAAAATCCGGAAAGTCGGATACTAGATGCTTTTGTGTTGGAACGCCTACGCTGGGCCGTTTCTAGTGTAGGACACGGTGCAGACGAAGCAGTGGCGTGCGTCGCTATTGAAATTTTGGAACGGTCATTGCTATTAGCATTTCGCGAAGATGAAGTACGTGCTTCGGAACTTATGCGTGGGTTGCGTGAACTACTCATTAATGAGTGAGTACTTACTTAAAATAAACAGAGAACAAGAATTAAATATAACCTAAATACACATGAATAGTAAACTCATAAGAAACAGTGTGGTCGCTGTAGCGATCCTCGCGGTAGGAATTTTCGTCAAAGGCAAGCTCAGTGCGATGGCGACGAAGGAGGAAATACGCGATGAGAAGATCAAGCCGCGTGTAAAGGTGATCGCAGTGGCAAACGATACTGTTGCGCTTCCAATAACGGTGTATGGAAAATTGAATGCAGCCGAGCGCGTAGATCTTTTGGCTGAAGTTAGTGGAACCTTCATGGGCGGTGATGCGCCGTTTTTAGAAGGTGTAGCGTTTAAAAAAGGTCAGGTTTTATTGCAACTGGATAATGCCGAGGCTAAAGCGAATGTAATGAGTTTGAAGGGCAACTTCATTAACAGTGTTTTGGCCATTTTGCCAGATGTACGTGCCGACTATCCGGAAGCCTACCAAGCGTGGGAATCGTATTATGATGCATTGAGTTTATCTATTCCATTGCCGGAGCTGCCATCCGTGCAGTCGAAGCTCGAAAAATTCTTGATCGCACGTGGTATTCAAAGTGCATTCTATCAGGTAAAAAGTGCCGAAGAGCGTTTGGAAAAGTACAGTATTCGTGCGCCGTTTGACGGTAAGGTCGCGCAGGCGTCCGTAAGGAAAGGGAATCTGGTAAGTCCGGGAAGGGCGTTGGGAACCTTTGTGGGAACAGGGGGATACGAGCTGAAAGGTGCGGTAACGTTGGCCTATGCGGACCAATTAAAATTGGGCCAGTCCATCATTTTCAAGAGCCCTGATCGCAATGGAAGCTGGAAAGGTAAGGTAGATCGCATCAGTCCAGTAGTGGACGGTGCAAGTCAAAGCATCAATCTGATCGCTACCGTAAAGGGAAATGATCTTAAGGAAGGGATGTACCTTACAGGAACCATTGCAAATGTTGAAGTGTACGATGCGCTTCGCGTGCCGGCATACATGGTCTTCGATAACGAATACGTATACACCGTAGAATCGGATTCCATACTGGCGAAGACAGCGATTCAAGTAGTAGAATGGTTCGATGAAAACATTGTCATTAAAGGATTGAATAACGGCCAGTGGTTGGTGGATGCACCCACCCTGAAGGCGGCCTCAGGAACGCTTGTTGAAGTGGTAAAGAACTAACCCAAAGCCAGCGATGAAACGACTCATAGAATTCTTCATAAAATACCCGGTTGGGGTAGATACCCTTCTGATAGGGACCTTCTTTTTCGGTTGGATCAGCTACAATGCACTGAACACAACGTTCTTTCCTTTAGTTGAATCAAGGAACATCACCGTTACCGCCGTATACCCTGGTGCTTCACCCGAAGAAATGGAAGAGGGTGTAGTTAATAAAATTGAGCAGAACCTCAAAGGGCTCACGGGCGTCGAGCAATATACTTCTACCTCCGCAGAGAATAGCGCTGTAATCAACGTTGAGGTCATTAAAGGCTACGATACCGACCTCGTTTTAGAGGATGTGAAAAATGCGGTAGAAGGTGTTCCATCATTTCCGACCGGCATGGAACCTATTCGTGTTGCGAAAAGAGAAAACCTCACCCTCGCAATGAGCATGGCCTTGAGTGGCGAAGGTGTAGATCTGATCAGTTTGAAACAGGAGGCGCGACGCATCGAACGAGAGCTGCGTTTAGTGGACGGTATTTCAAAGATCTCTCTAGGTGGATTTCCTGATGAAGAAATAGAAATTGCTTTAGATAAGAGCACCCTACGTAAGTATAATTTGTCCTTAACCCAGATTGCAACAGCATTGCGCACCACGAATCTGGATATCACAGGTGGGACCATTAAAGGTACCCAAGAGGAAATGCTCATTCGCTCGCGTAATAAGCAATACGACGCCGAAGCCCTTCAAAACGTTGTGGTCTACACACGTCCAAGCGGTGAGACGCTCCGTTTGAAAGATGTGGGTACCGTTAGAAATCGCTGGGCGGATGCGCCCACGCGCGCGCAGTTCAACGGCATTCCTTCCGTAGAGCTCATTGTGAACAATACGGATGAGGAAGATCTGCTGCAAACGTGTGCGTTTTTACGCAGCTATGTGGCCGATTACAATGCGACCAACAGCAACATGCAGATCGATGTGATTCGAGATTTTTCGGTGACGCTGGACCAACGTAAAGATCTGTTGTTTGAGAACGGTTTGTTGGGATTCTTCCTGGTGCTGTTGCTATTGACGTTATTCTTGAATTGGCGCTTGGCTTTTTGGGTTGCCATAGGTATTCCCGTATCCTTTGCAGGAATGTTCATTCTCGCCACCCAGTTTGGCATTACCATTAATGTGATCTCACTATTTGGAATGATCGTAGTGATCGGAATTTTGGTAGATGATGGGATCGTGATTGCGGAGAATATCTATGCACATTTTGAAAAAGGAAAGCCGCTCATGCGTGCAGCCTTAGAAGGTACTTTGGAGGTAATTCCTTCCGTTGTGAGTGCGGTGTTAACTACCATTATTGCCTTTTCATCCTTCTTTTTCTTAGCCGGCCGACCGGGGGATTTCTTCTCTGAGATGGCCTTTATCGTAGTCGCTACCCTGGCGGTATCACTGGTAGAAGGATTACTCTTCCTACCCACTCACTTGAGTCACGCTAAGCTGCAGCGCAATGAAAAAATGAATCCTGTGCAGCGCATAGCCACCGGAGCATTGTTCAAGGTTCGAGACCGCTATTATGCGCCGTTTTTGAAATGGTCGCTCAATAATAAATTGGTCACTATTGCCTTCTTTTTCGCAATCATGCTGGTGACTTTTGGCGCTATTGGCGGAGGAATCATAAGGACGCAGTTTTTCCCGTTCATTGAGCGCGATAATTTAGATATCAGCCTTGATATGCCGGCCGGGACGAACGACGAGGTGACCTTAAAATGGATCAACCACATCGAGGAAGCCGTTTGGCGCGTAAATGAGCAATACAAAGCGGAACGCGAGGACGGTTTAGATGTTGTGGTTGCGGTACAGAAAAACATAGGTCCACTGACCTCTAAGGCCCGATTAAACGTCAATCTGTTGGATTCAGAAACGCGTTTGACACCGTCCTTCCTTATACAAAATGATATTAGAAAGGCGACTGGTGAAATTCCCGGTGCGGATAATTTGAGCTTCGGTGGTGCCCAGGCTTTTGGTAAGCCGATCTCTATTTCTTTGGTGTCTTATGATCTGGAGGAGCTGAAAGCGGCAAAGGAGATTTTAAAATCAAAGCTAAAAAGTATGGACGCCTTGACGGACGTTATTGATAACGATCAGAAGGGAATTCGCGAGGTGACGCTGGAATTGACGGATAAAGCCCGTTACCTTGGGTTGACCCCCGGGAGTATAATGACCCAGGTACGGGAGTCTTTCTTCGGTGCGCAGGTGCAACGCTTGCAACGCGGCGAAGACGAGGTGAAGGTATGGGTGCGTTTGGCTGAAGAGGACCGCAAGAAGTTGTGGGACTTAGAGGAACTGCTTATCACTACAGCTCAGGGAAGTGTGCCGTTAAGAGAATTGGCCACCTACACGATAGAACGTGGAACAGTGAACATCAATCACCTGGATGGGCAACGTGAATTCCGTGTGGAGAGCGATCTAGCCAGTCCGAACGGCTCAGCGCCGGCACTTTTAGCGCAAATTCAAAGTGATATTTTGCCGCAAATTTTCGCGCAATATCCCTCTGTTGATGCGCGATACGAAGGCCAACAAAAAGAGAGTCAAAAGACGCAGGACAGTTCAAAAACGGTCATGCCCTTGATTCTTTTCCTCATCATTTTGACGATCACCTTTACATTCAGATCCTTGGTACAGACCATTGTTATTATGCTCTTAATTCCGTTGAGTATGACCGGTGTGGCCTGGGGACACTGGCTGCACGGGATGCCGATGTCTATTTTAAGTTTCTTGGGAGTGGTGGCGCTGATTGGAATTATTGTAAACGATTCTCTGGTGCTGGTCAGCAAGTATAATTTAAATGTTAAAAATGGCGAACCGGTGTATGAGGCGATTTACAACGCCGGATTGAGCCGATTCCGTGCAATTTTCCTGACTACCGTAACCACTATTGCGGGGCTTGCACCGTTGATTTTTGAGACTTCTTTCCAAGCCCAATTTCTAATTCCAATGGCGGTTTCAATTGCCTATGGGATCGGATTTGCAACCCTCTTAACACTGGTGGTGCTGCCATCGCTTATGGCATTGGTCAATGATTCGCGTGTGAATTTGAAACATTTTTGGACGGGTGTGCGGCCAACGCGTGAGTCGGTGGAGCCTGCCATTAAAGAGATGGCTGGCGAGGCCTACTTTAACGAATTGAAAAAAACCGAAGACCATGAATAAAGCCCTAACCTTTTTGTTGTTCTGTGGAGGATTCTTCAGTGCCGTTGCTCAGGACTCTAAGCCAACCTTGTTGTCGCTGGATGCCGCTGTTGCTGCGGCGTTGGAATACAACCACGATTTGTATGTAGTGGCTTTGCAACGTGAACAGGCGGAGAATAGTGCCACATTGGGCAATGCAGGAGCATTGCCCGCATTGCGCGCCACTGCCGGGGTAAATTACAGTAATCAGAACTCCGATCTTGAGTTTGCTACGGGCCAGAGCCAGGTGGTCGATGGAGCACAAAGTGCTGCCCAAAACGCTTCATTAGCCTTAAGCCAAATCCTTTTTTCTGGTGGTGCCTTACAGCGTACATACGGCGTTTTGAAAAAGGCGGCCGCTATGGCCGGTGTGCAAGAGCTGCAGCAAATGAATACTACCGTGGCACAGGCGCACAGTCAGTACTATGCCATTGCCCTACTTCAAGAGACGGTAGGGACGGCTGAGGTGAATATGACTATAAGTATAGACAGGTATGAGCGTGCGAAATTGACCCACTCTTTGGGCGGTTCTAACGCTACGGAACTATTGGCTGCGGAGGTAGCTTTGAATAGAGATAAAATCACCTTAATGGATGCCCGTACACAGCTCGCCAATGCTAAGAACACCTTTCGCTCGTTTGCTGGGCTTTCGGCAGATTTTGAAGTGACGGATAAGGTCAGTGACGACTTTGCCATGCCTATGGCATTAGAGGCCATGGTAGAAGCAGCACTAGAAAATAACCCCGGGTTGCAATTGGTTCGAATGGGTGAGGAGACTGCGCAATTGCAGTACCAGCTCTCGCAGAGCACACTTTTTCCTACCGTCAGTGCACAGATGAGTTACGGACTTAACCAAAGCCAGGCAGAGGCAGGATTTTTAAGTGCCTCGCAACAAACGGGATTGAATGCAGGGCTCACCCTTTCTTATGATCTTTTTGGCGGCGGTCGCAGCAGAACACAACGTCAAAATGCTGCTTTAGATATGGAGATTGCATCGCGACGCAGGTTGCAGGCGGAAGAGAATATTGCTACTTCAGTACGCAATGCAGCAGAGGTCTTTGTAAATGCACAGGCGAAATATGAATTGGAGCAAAAGAATGTTTTAGTGGCGCAACAAAATTTCGAGAAAACGAAAGAACGTTACCACCGGGGTCAGCTCAGTTTTTTGGAATTCCGTGAAGCGC
>Ga0209137_1000908_pt1 | contig 29809 bp, 46 predicted proteins | sample SaaInl5LU_22_DNA_FD_184642 | JGI IMG/M metagenome (GOLD analysis project Ga0209137, IMG submission 184642) | Marine microbial communities from expanding oxygen minimum zones in the Saanich Inlet - ESP_105LU_22_DNA (SPAdes) (version 2) | ecosystem: Environmental > Aquatic > Marine > Intertidal...
GGTGACTAAGGATACTGTCGCTGGGCGATCTGGTAGCCGCCTAGAGCTGCGGCCTTGGCAAGAAAATCTAATCCGCGATCTGTTTGTAGCTGATTCGAATGGCCGGCTAAAAACAAGAACAGCGCTAGTGGGTATGCCCCGGAAAAATGGCAAGTCAGCATTGGGATCTAATCTGGCGCTTTGGTCATTGTTCTTGGGTGATGACGGCGGCGAAGTTTATAGCTGCGCGGCTGAAAAAGAACAGGCGCGTATTGTGTTCGCTGATGCTAAGCGCATAGTTGAGGCCAACCCAGATCTATCGGAGCTAACAAGGGTTTACCGCGATGCAATCGAGGTGGTTGGGACTGGCTCAACTTACCGAGTGCTTTCGGCGGAGGCCTATTCAAAAGAAGGTCTATCGCCTACATTTGTGGTATTTGATGAGCTACACGCAGCACCTAATCGTGAGTTGTTTGATGTTATGGCTTTGGGTATGGGCGCTAGGCGCGAACCAATGTTGCTATCTATCACAACCGCTGGCGTGAAAACTGACAACACAGGTCAAGACAGCGTGGCCTATAGCTTGTATCAGTATGGCCAGAAAATAGCGCGCGGTGAAACGATAGACCCAAGTTTCTATATGGCGTGGTGGGAAGCCGATGCTGAAGCCAACCACCTAGAACCTAAAACTTGGGTAGAAGCCAATCCCGGCTACGGCGATCTAAACAATGTTGAGGACTTTGAGGCGATGGCGCGCCGAACCCCAGAAGCAGAGTTTAGAACCAAGCGCTGTAACCAATGGGTAAGTTCGCAAAATGCTTGGCTGAACCCTACGCATTGGGATGAAGTGGCCAGCCCGAAAGACTTAGATCCTGAAGCACAATACATACTGGGCTTTGATGGATCTTTCAACGGAGACTGCACAGTCGTAGTGGGTAGCTCTATCCCTCAGACTGATGACGAAAAGCCTTATGTGTTTTTGGTGAAGGCTTGGGAGAAGCAACCCAAAGACCCTGACAACTGGCGCGTGGATACGCTAGATGTAGAAAGCACAATCCTAGATTTTTGTGGTCGGTTCAATGTTCAAGAAGTTGCTTGTGACCCATTCCGCTGGCAAAGATCTATGGCCGTTCTAATGGAGAAAGGCATACCGATAGTTGAGTGGCCTAGCACTAGCGCGCGGCGTATGGTGCCGGCCTGCCAAAAGTTTTACGATGCGGTAGTTGAAAAAAAGCTGGAACACGACGGCGATCCTGTATTAGCTAGGCACTTAGCTAATGCTGTTGTCAAAGTAGATCAGTATGGGCCACGCATCGTAAAGGAACACCGCCACAGTCCGAGAAAGATTGACGCAGCGGTTGCTGGTATTATTGCCTTAGACCGCGCGTTACAAATGAAGGAGATGGTAGAACCGCCTAAAGTGCCGCAGTTCTACATTTGAATTATGGTAGCAATTATTTTACAAGCCGCAGGTGCTACGACAGTCGCGCTTGGGATTGGCTTGATCTATCCGCCGGCTGGGATAATCGCCGCAGGTCTATTCGCTGTTTTGATCGGAATTAGTTTGGAGCGCCGCTAATGCTTAGAGATTTATTTGAGAGAAGGGCAATCAGCTACCAAACTGTATTCGCCGCCGGGGATGACATCGAGGTAGCCAGCAACTCAGGCACGAAGATAAATCCTGATACCGCTTTTCAGATCAGCGCGATCTTTAGTGCTGTTTCGCTTATTAGCGACACCATCTCAACTCTGCCGCTAGATGCTTACCGCCGCGTAAATGGTAACCGCTTTCCTCTGCGGCCTAAGCCGGACTGGGTCAACAAGCCAGATGTGGACACTACTCGCGAAAGTTTTTATGGGCAGCTGATAGTAAGTATGTTGCTAGAGGGCAACGCTTTTATACGCGTATTTACGCAGGGTGGCCAAATCGTCAATATGACAGTTCTCAACCCACAACAGGTCAAGATTGAGCGACCTTCTTATGGGCAGGTGCGCTACACAGTTGAAGGCGAGAAGCGCAAGCTGACCTCTGAGGAAGTTATCCACATACCCGATGTGGTGCGACCCGGAACCTTGCGCGGAGTCAGCCGCGTAGAAGCACTCAAAGAAAACTTTGGTTTGGCGATGGCGTTAGAAAACTACGCCGCTAAATTCTTTGGTCAAGGTGCGACTACACAGGGCATTATCGAGTTCCCCGATGAGCTAACAGGTGAGCAAGCTAAGCAACTAGCACAGTCTTTTGATGCGCGACACAAGGGTTGGAATAGATCGCACAAGACAGGCGTGCTGACCGGCGGAGCTAAGTATCGTGAAACTAGCGTAAACAACGATCAGGCGCAGTTTATTGACAGCCGCCGTATGGCAGTAGAAGATGTAGCGCGTGCTTTCAATGTTCCGCCACATCTGTTGGGATTGCCCGGAACTAACAGCTACGCCAGCGTTGAGCAGAACAACCTAGCGTGGGTGACTCATTGCCTTCGCCCAATTATCCAGAAAATAGAAAACGCACTTTCCCCAATGTTGGCGCTAGCGCCTAACGGCACAGATGCTTTTATCAAGTTCAACATTGACGGCCTACTGCGCGCTGACATCAACAGTCGTATGAGCGCTTACAGCACCGGCCTTCAAAGCGGGTTTCTTTCGATCAACGATGTTCGCCGTCTTGAAGATCTAAGAATCATTCAAGATGAGTCCGCCGACACAGTGCGCGTGCCTTTGGCTAATGTCAATGTTCGGGAGAGCACCCTCAACGCACAAGACAAGCGTGTGTCTATGGCTAGCCGATTAGTGCAGGTTGGTTATGACCCAGCAGAAGTTCTTGCCGCGATGGGCTTGCCAGACATAAACCACACAGGAGTTCCAAGCGTTCAGCTACAAAATCTAGCGAACCTAGATCCCGAAGATCCCACAGGAGCATACGAGGTCTAAATGCTAAGTAATGGCAGAGTTTCAGTAGGCACAGTCGCAGTTCCGATAGATGGTGTTTACGAGCAGTATGCGCGAATGATTTTGCACAATGATGACAACACAGATGCTGTTTACATTGGTGCTGCTGGTGTTACTACCACTACGGGACTCGTTCTACAGAAAGAACAGACGATTGACATTGGCATTGGCCCATTAGAACAGCTATATGCCGTTTCGGGCAAAACAGGTCATACGATTAGCTTTCTAAGGCAGACGATCTAATGCCATACTTCATCACAGATGAGCACCCAGACTGCGCAGAGTGGGCTGTGGTGAAAGAAGATGGCGAACTGCTGGCGTGCCACGAAACCAAAGAATCAGCCATAGACCAAATGATCGCGGTATCCCTAGCCGAAGAAATGGAACCCGGAGGCGACTACACAGGATCTTTCCGCGCCGCTCCCGATGAGCTAGATGTTGGTGACTTTGTTCGGTGGCGATCTAGCGGAGGAACAGCGCGCGGCCGTATCGTGCGTATTGTGCGTGATGGTTCGATAGATGTGCCAGATGCTAATGTTACGATCAACGGAACTGATAATGACCCAGCCGCACTTATTGCTATTTACCGGGAAGGTGAGGATGGCTGGAAAGAAACAGATGTCAGAGTAGGCCACCGGTTTTCAACACTAACCAAGATTGACTCACTAAGATCTGACAGCTACACAGAAATAAGACAAGTAAACCTCAGCCCACCATCGTATATGCGTGCCGCCGCTAGGCAGGGACTTCGCTACTACGAGGAAGGTAAGGGTGGCGATGGACTGGTTGCGCGAACTATACGCGAGGCTAGGGCTATGTCAGCTGGTAATGTCAGCGCTGACAAATGGGTTAGGCTTCGGGCTTGGCTTGCTCGTCACTTGGTTGATTTGGACAGTGCCGCCGCCAATCCTGATTCAGACGATTATCCTAGTGCTGGCGTAGTGGCTCACTTGCTTTGGGGATCTGGTCCAAGCAAAGCCGCAGCACGCCGCACCTTAGCTTACGCAGAGCGCATTGTGACTAGACTAGAGGAAGAAAATCGCGCACTAACAAGTGCCAGAGGTGAGAGTATGTCAAAGATAGAAATACGAAATACCCCAGCGAATTTTGAGATTCGCGAAGAGGGCAACGGGATGACCTTTGAGGGATACGCGGCTGTGTTCAATTCCGACAGCGCACCCCTACCTTTTATTGAGCGTATAGCGCCGGGAGCTTTTAGTCGCTCACTAAAGCGCGGCCGCAACGACATCAAGCTTTTGTGGAATCACGAAACCGGTGAAGTCTTGGGATCTACGCGTGCTGGGACACTAACCCTAGAAGAAGATAGCCGAGGCCTAAAGGTTCGTGCTGAACTGCCAGAAACATCAACTGGGCGTGATGCGGCGATCTTGCTGAAGCGAGGGGACATAGATTCTATGAGCTTTGGTTTCTCAGTCCCAGCTGGCGGTGACGATTGGAGTGATGATGGTAAGACTCGCACTCTCAACTCGGTCAGGCTACACGAAGTTAGCATTGTGGCCTTCCCTGCGTATTCAGCAACCGCTGGCACAACTATGGTGCGCGGACTAGATAAGGTTGCCCAGCGTGCGGCTGTTGATAGCGATGCGCTGGCAGATGCGGTGCTGAAGCTAGAAGAAGGATCTAACCTGACTAGCTCCGATGCCGAACTACTAAGAACTGTCATTGACCAGCTAGCACCAGTTCAGGAAGAAACTGAACCAGCACAGCCGGTAGATGAGGGTGACAAAGCTATGCTAGAACTTATGAAAGCAAAGCTAAAACTGATGGGTGGAAACTAATGGCAAAGCGCGATGAAATCAAGAAGGTCATTCTCTCGGTCGCTGGCGATCCTGAGAGCGGCGTAATCGTTCAGCTCGCAGATGCTTGGGCTGATGCGATCGCAAGTCTAGACACAGCTACTCCCTACAACCCAAGTGCCAGAGATGGTGACGGAGACGGGAAAGTTCAGGATGGAACTGCACACGAAAGACCTGCGAATGAAAAGCGAGTAACCAAGGCTAGCGAAACGCGCTAGTAGCAAACAGCTCGCACCCGGCCAGTCCTCTTTCTACTGGCCGGGTTTTTCTTTTTCGCTATTGAAAAATTATTTTATTTTTTTACTAAATAGTTGCTTTTAGTTACTTTTAGGTTATAGTAGTTAGTAAGGAAAGGATAAAAAATGAACAAGCCACTACCTCAAAACATAATCAACCAAAAGCAAACGCTCAACGAGGTTCTTTGGGTAGCCGAAGTTAGCAACGCTAGTAGCCAAAACACTGTTCGGGCTTATGCAAAGTCAATTTCAGAAGCGCTAAGCCTTGTTGATAACTTTGCTATACAGCAACTTTCAGGAAGCGTAGTTCTTTCAATTGAATTAGACAAGAACTAATGAGAATAAGGAAAGGATAAAAAATGACCACGATCCAGCAACTAGAGTCAGAGATAGCCGAGGCGGAGCAGCTAGTTCAGCTTTACACCAAGCTAGGCGAAACTTATATGGCAATCGGCAAGCGCGATCAGGCTTACGCCAAGCGTAACGAAGCGGTGGCTCAACAGAGCCGCCTGCTAACACTAAAGGCAATACTAAAAAGCAAAGGACAGAACTAATGATCAAGCAATTTCACGAAGTAATCGAAGAAGCACCAAGTTACTGCGAGAACATCGCAGGGCTGGCTCAATGGTCAACTAACTACGACTACCAACTAGGCACGCCATACTTGGCTTTCCTAGATCTAATTGGATACTCACAAGAACATTTAGACGACACAATAAACCCAAGTGGCTTCGTGCTAGATTATGTTTCCGTAGATCTACTAGCTGATGCGCTAAAAGAATGGGCGGCGCGACCAGCAGATTGTTCGACTTACATTGACGAACTATGGGAGGCCGAATAGAAAACTTGCTAGCCGCTAGATCTTCTTTCCTTTCAACCTAGCCGCTAGCAGCCCAGCGGAAGCCGTCACTACCCCCTGTGGCGGCTTTCGCCTTATCCTCTAGGCAATGACCCCAGCTGAGTGTCAAACCCTTTGATACACTATTTGTGACCGAAAGTGAGTTAGCTCTGTCGGTGATCGCTAGCGTTAGCGCGGCGGCAAACACTAACCAATTCAAAGGAGATCTAAATGTCTTTCATCAAGACACAGCAGGAACTCCGCGCCAACCTCTACGAGCAGGTCAAGGAAACCCTTGATGTCGCAGAGGCTGACAAGCGTGGACTCTTGCCAGATGAGGTTGAGAAGATCAACCGCATCGAAGCAGACATTCGCTCAGCTGATGAGGCAATCGCAGTTGCACAGCGCAACGAGGAGAGGTCAAGGGCTGCCGCTGAGGCAAGTGCCGAGGCTACCCCGATTGTTTCTGAGAGCCGTTCGGATGCCGACATTCTACGCGCGATCGCAATGGGCGAGCAGCGCAGCGCAACCTTCGAGAAGCGCGCACTCGTAAACTCAGACAACACAGTTCCTAAGTCGTTCTACGATGAGGTATTTTCTGTTGCTCGTCTGGTTGGTCCAATGCTGGACACCTCCGAGATCATCTCTACCACTTCTGGCGAGAACCTCACTATCCCAACGCTCACCGGATACAGCACCGCAACCATCAAGGCTGCTGGTTCTGCTATCGCTGAGAGCGAGCCAACCTTCAGCTCAATCACTCTAGGTGCCTTCAAGTATTCATTCTTGGTTCAGGTTGCCAACGAGCTAATCGCTGATGCTGGATTCGACATCTCGGCTCTTATCGCTGAGCAGGCTGGTAACGGCCTTGGCTACGCAGTCAACACCGGTCTAACCACTGGAACTGGAACTGTTGAGCCAAATGGTGTAGTCACCGCAGCTGGATCTGCCCTTACTGGTGGAACTGGTGTTACTGGTGCATTCACCGCCGACAACCTCATTGACCTTGCCTACTCTCTAGACGGAGCGGCACGCCGCCTCCCCGGAGTTGGCTTTATGGCCAATGGTGCTTCCATCGGAAAGATGCGCAAGCTGAAGGACGATGCAGGCAACTACCTCTACCAAGTTGGTGTTGGTCAGCCTGACTCATTCGCTGGCTTCCGCGTAGTAGAGAACCCCGGTATGGCCGACACCGCAACCTCCGCTAAGTCTGTGATCTTCGGACACCTGCCTAGCTACAAGGTTCGTATGGCCGGCGGCCTACAGATCGCACAGTCAAGCGACTATGCCTTCAACACCGATGTCACCACCTTCCGCGTCCTTATGCGCGTAGATGGAAACCTGACCCACGCTGGTCACATCAAATACTTCAAGGGTGGCGCTAGCTAATAGCTAACCTTTGAAAAAAAGAACCCCGGAGAGAGTTAGTGTGTGGGTGGCTCTCTCCGGGTCTTTTTTTTGCTAGGCTGAAAGTATGCCCACAAATGACCCACGCAAAAAAGAAAAACTAGCCGGCGCGGTAACGCTCTGGTCTAACACTCCCGGAGTTAGCACAGGCTACGGAGTCCAAGCAAAGCAATTAGTAGATCGCCTAAAGCGACACGGGCTCGATGTAGCAGCCCTAAGTAACTATGGCTTAGAAGGTCGCTTTGAAGATCTAGAAACTCCGTATGGCAAAGTGCCACATTTCCCACGCGGTTTTGATGGTTACTCTAATGATGTCGCGCCTAATGACCACCTAGCTTGGGCAGCTAAGCACGCTGAACTGCCAGATCTGATGCTGACTCTCTACGATGTGTGGGTGATGAAGAACCCTAAGTTTAGGGAGATACGGCAGATCGCCAGTTGGGTGCCGCTGGATCACATAACTATGCCACCGCTGGTTGAGCGCTGGTTGAGACAAGAGAATGTCCACCCGATAGCAATGGCACCTAGTGGCTCTGAGTTATTAGAAGGCGCTGGTATTGAACACAGCTACATACCGCACTCGGTTGATACTAAAGTTTTTAGATCGCGTGAAAGCTTGCCCGATGGCCAGAAGGTAGAAGATTACTTTGGCTCTAAGGATAAGTTCGTGGTGGGAATGGTTGCGGCTAATAAAGCCAGCGGCTTAGTTCATCGCAAGTCTTATAGCGAGAACATACTTGCCTTTTCAATCTTCAAACAAAAGCACCCTGATGCGATCCTTTACCTACACACAGAACCGCTAGGTGTTATGGGAGGCTGGAACTTGATAGATCTAATACAAGCCTGCGGCCTAAGCAAAGATGATGTGATGTTCCCAGATCCACAGGACTACCGCTTCGGCGTGAGCGATGAAATGATGTCAGCGCTTTATTCAGGAATAGATGTATTGCTAGCGCCGAGTATGGGTGAGGGCTTTGGTGTTCCTACTATCGAAGCGCAAGCGTGTGGGACTAGGGTGATTGGATCTAACTGGGCGGCTAGCGCAAACCTAGTTAGTGAGGATGGCTGGCTAGTTGATGGCCAACCGCAATGGGATAACGCACAAAAGGCTTGGTGGCAAATCCCTAAAGTTCCTTCAATAGTGGATGCGCTGAATAAGGCGTATGAAACGGGCAAAACTAGATCTATGCCAGCGCGATCCTTCGCTAAAAACTTTGATACTGAAAAGGTGTGGTTTGAAAAGTGGATGCCGACACTAAAACAACTGCTATCCCAGTCTTAGGCTTTGCCACGCTTAGTCGCTTTGACCTAGCCCAGCGATTACTGGACTCGATAGATTATCCGATCGAAGATCTTGTCATTGTGGACAACTCAGGCAAGCGCGAGTTTGAGCCAGTCATAGAAACCGACTTAGTGAAAAACACTTGGGTCATACAAGTTCCTTATGGGCTAGGAGCTAATGGGGCTTGGAATCTGATTATCAAATCCACACCACACGCGCCTTATTGGGTTATACCTAATGATGACAGTTATTTCGCGCCGGGAGCTTTAGCAACTATCGCGGCCGAAGTTGATACAACCGCCTTCAACTTTTTGGACATAAATCCTAAGTGGTCTTGTGTTATCCCCGGCGAAGGCGCAGTCCTTCAGGCTGGTTTGTGGGACGAGGTGTATCACCCTATTTATTATGATGATGATGATTACGAATGGCGTATGGAAAAGCTAGGCGTTAGGTTCAATACGATCCCTGCCAAGGTCTATCACGACAACAGCTCAACACTTAGAAGCGGATTTAGCGAGCGCAACAATGTCACATTCCAGCGCAATCGCTCTGTGTTTACAAATAAGAAAGTGTCAGAAAATACTGGCATACTAGGTTGGTCGCTGAAAGTGCGAAGGGAAAACAGGTGGGACTAAGGATCTATACCGGCGGAACATTTGACTTGTTTCACGCAGGGCACGTCGAGTTCTTGCGCAAGTGCAAACAGCTAGGCGAAGTTGTCGTTGCCCTAAACACCGATGAGTTCATAACTGCGTATAAGAAAAAGCCACCAGTCTTGACTTATACAGAGCGGCTAAATGTTTTGGCAGGATGCCGGTATGTAGATCGCGTAATACCTAATAGTGGCGGAGCGGATAGCAAGCCAGCTATCAAGTCTGTTATGCCAGATCTAGTAGCTATCGGGACAGACTGGGCGCGGAAAGATTATTTCAAGCAGATGCAGTTTGATGTTGATTGGCTAGAAGCCCACAGCATTGGGCTGGTCTATCTGCCCTATACGCTGGGCATAAGTAGCACCGATGTCAAGAAAAGACTAGCCGCTACAATAGATGTCTAAGGAGATCCCAAATGGCAATAACTAACGGATACGCAACCCTCGCGCAAGTCAAAGCCGCGATGAGAATTACTGACAATGTTGATGATGACCTGCTAGAGACAGCGATCGAATCAGCCTCGCGCCAGATAGACGGCCATTGCGAGCGCCGCTTTTATACGACAGCCACTACTAGGATCTACACACCTAACGACAGCTTTATTTGTGAAGTTGATGATCTAGTTAGTATCACCAGCCTAAAGACTTCTAGTGATGTTGATGGTTCGTTCGATACGACTTGGGCATCTACCGACTACCAGCTTGAACCACTAAATGGGATCGCTGGGGGTATGGATGTTAGCTATACCCAGATACGCGCGACCGGGGATTATCTATTCCCTCTGAGCGGCGGCGAAGCAACTGTGCAGGTTATCGGGACTTTTGGTTGGGATAATGTTCCCAGCGACATAGAGCAGGCCTGCATTATTTTGTCTCAGCGCCAATACAAGCGTTACGATTCCCCACTTGGTGTAGCTGGTATCGGAGACATTGGCATTATCCGCGTGAGCAGGATTGACCCAGATGTTGCTTCGATCCTCGCACCATACCGCAGGCTAAGGATGGCGTAATGGCCGCGCTAGCTGACATACGCGCCGGCCTAAAGGCAAACCTAGCTACCATTTCTGGCCTAAGAGTTTCAGATGAGTTGCTGGATAACCCACAGCCACCGGTCGCGATGATCGCGCTCAACAACATTGAGTATCACCAAGATATGCGATTGGGCGCTAAATACAACTTCACTATTCAGGTCATAGTAGGCCGCGCTAGCGAAAGAGTAGCCCAGCGCTCACTAGATCTTTATGTAAATCCAGAGGGTGCTTCAAGTGTCAAAGCTGGTGTAGAATCGAATAGAACCTTGAGTGGTGTCGTTGATGATGTTGTATGTGAGTCAATGCCCAATGTGGGTTCAATACAACTAAATGACACAACTTACTTAGCGGCAGATTTTCTTGTCGCTGTATATGTATAAGGAGAAACGATGGCCAAGTTTGTCGCGACAGGAACTACTGTCACGCTCAACGGAACAGACATTAGCGGATCAGTAGCTAGGGCAGAGCTAGTTATCAACTCCGCAGAGGTGGATGTAACTGACTTCGGAAGCTCTGGCTGGACTGAGATCATTGGTGGTCTAAAGTCTGGTTCGGTTTCCCTAGACTTCCACCACGACTACGGATCAGGCGCAGTATCTAACTTGTTCCAAGATCTAGTGGGAACAATCGGAACTGTAACTATGATCGCCGCTAACGGAACAGCCGCTAGCGGAATCACGCCTGAATACACAGCTGAGGTGTTGGTGAACAGCTTTACCCCAATCGCAGGTGCGGTCGGAGACTTGTCCACCTTCTCGGTGACTTTCCCAACCACAGGCGAAGTATCATACGCAACCGCGTAATTCTGTTACTATAAAGCTATGAAAATCAACCTACACATTGACTATGAAGGTGGCGTTGGCAAAGACATTATTGCCAACGCTGCCGACATGGTCGCATTTGAAGATAAGTTCAACATCTCAGTAGCCACGCTTGGGCAAGATCCTAAGCTCAGCCATCTTTACTACTTGGCTTGGCACGTCGAGAAGCGCACCGGCGCTACCAAAGAAACCTTTGAGAAGTGGCTAGAAAGCATTGACACTGTGGGCGCTGGTGATGGCGACCCAAAATCAGAGGGCTAGGCGACAGCTCAGCGCATTGGTATATAGCCAGTATCGCAGTTGAAACCGGCATTAGCCCACGCGAGTTACTGCAACTAGAAGATCGTATGCTTTGGACGATGTATCGCTACCTAGTCAATCGCGCCACACCAAAGAAGCGCTAATTTCGCTACCGATACAATAGTTCTATGGCTGAGCCGATAGAAGTTACTGGACTAAAACACGCTATACGCGAGATTAGAACTTTTGATAAAACACTAATCTTCCGCTTGCGTAATCGCCTGCGTTCAGCGACCCAAGACGATCGCCAAAAAGTCAAGCGAGTTATCGCAGAAACCACACCGCTACTAAAATCAGCACGCAACATTGGTATGTTTCACAATGGCCGCTCTGCTTGGAATGAAGCAAGTGTTGACATAGACAACATAACCGGCCGCGCTTTGGTCGCTATCAAGGCACAAGGTGTAGGCAAGAAGTTTGGTTACGACTACGCAGAGGTTGCTGGTATTAGAGCGCCACGCGTAGGCCACATCTCACGCGACTTCACCAGAAGCAACTCTGAAAAGACTATCCGCACGCGCCAGAATGGACAGGGAGAGGCTTTTGCCGAGATGTTGGATAGACACCTACCAGCTAACCACACAGCCGGTGTAGGAGGCCGCTACGCGTTTCAGGCTTTAGTGCGTAGAATGCCATACATCAGCCGTAAGGTGTTCAAAATAATTATGGACTTCGCTGACGAAACCAGCTACAAGATCGCAACGAAAGAAAACTAATGGCTATACGCATAAAAATTGTTGCTGACTATGACCAGCGAGGTATGACTAAGGCTACTAGAGCCCTAGACAATTTTGGCAAGCAGGCGCAGATCGCACTTGGCGCTGTCGCGCTAGCCACCGCTGCACTCGCAGCTAAGTCAGTCCAAGAGTTCGCCAAGTTTGAAGGCGCACTAAATCAGTCCCTAGCCATTATGGGCAATGTAAGCGATGCGATGAAGGGCGAGATGTCCGATGCCGCACGCGAGATGGCAAAGACCACTACCTTCTCAGCTGAACAAGCCGCAGAGTCATACTTCTTCCTAGCTTCTGCTGGTTTGGATGCAGAGGCTTCGATTGCCGCGATGCCGCGCGTGGCTAGCTTTGCTCAGGCCGGTATGTTCGATATGGCGCGGGCTACTGACTTGCTCACAGATGCGCAGTCAGCCCTCGGCCTAACTATTCGCGATGACGCCGTAGCCAATATGGAGAATATGGCGCGAGTTAGCGATGTTCTCGTCAAGGCCAACACACTAGCCAACGCTTCGGTAGAGCAGTTTTCCACATCGCTTACCACTAAAGCTGGTGCTTCACTTCGCGCGCTAGGCAAAGATGTTGAGGAAGGTGTCGCTGTTCTAGCGGCCTTTGCAGATCAAGGTATCAAGGGAGAGCTGGCAGGAACACAACTGAGCATCGTTCTCCGCGATCTAACCACTAAAGCGATTGACAACAAGAAGGCATTTGAAGAAGCTGGGCTGTCTATTTTCGACAGCAATGGCGAGATGCTAAATATGGGCGACATTGTTGCCAATCTAGAAACGCTTTTGGCTGGGATGTCAGACGAAGTCCAGAAGGCAACTTTGTTGCAGCTGGGTTTCTCCGACAGATCCCTTGGATCTTTGCAGGCCTTGCTTGGAACATCTGATGCGATAAAGCTATACGAAGAAGAACTGCGTAAGGCCGGCGGCACGACTGACGATGTAGCTAACAAACAGCTAGAGAGCTTCAACTCACAGCTAGCGCTTTTAGAGTCAGCCGTCACAGATGTGTTTATCGAAATCGGTGAGCAGCTAACACCGGCACTAAAGGATCTAGTAGAACAAGTCCGCGATCTGTTGCCAGAGATCGGCACGAAGCTAGTTGAAGCTATCAAGAAAGTGGACTTCGCAAAGATTGTGGAGGACTTTGGCAACTTTGTTGTCTTGGTTGTTGAGAACTTAGAAACGATTGGCAGGGTAGCAGGCGTTCTGCTTGGTGTAGCTGCCGCGCTAGCCACTTATCGTATCGCCGCACAGCTAGCCGCCACAGCTACCGCACTTCTAAACAGCACACTAGTTCTTAGCCCATTCGGTATCGCTATTACCCTATTGGCCGGTGCGACCTTCGCTGTCCTAAAGCTGAAAGAAGCTAACGACAAAGCCAAAGAAGGTGTTGCTGAACTAAGCGATGAAGAACGCAAGCGCCAGCGCGAACTTCGTAATCTAAAGCGCCAAGAGGAAGAACTACTAAGGGTTATTCAAGGCGCGACCGGCTATATGAAAACAAACTACGAAACGCAACTAAAGCGTGTTCGTATGGAACTTATCAAGGTTGGTTATGCGGCCGAAGAATCTGCTGGTGAGATTAACCGCTTTAACAACCTGAAGCTTGACGGTCTTATCAACCAAGCCAACCGCGCACGCTCTGCTTTTAGCGGTATGACTTTCACCGGTTCAGGTGGCACAGCTGAATGGCTAAACACAATGTTCGGTGCAGGTATAGGCGAAACTGCTCCCGATCTAGGCGGCGGTGGCGGTGGTGGCGGCTCTAGCGCTTTCCAAGATGCGCGTGACAGGGTTCAGCAACTAATCAAGGACAGCCAAAAGCGCCTCAGAGAAGCACAGGTTAGCTACAACAAATCAGTCCAAGCCGCTGATCAGAACTATGCTGACAGCGTTGCCAGATTGCAAGAAGAGTTTGGTAAGAAGCTAGCCGGGATTATTCAACAGTCGCAGGATCGCTTGCGTAATGCGTATAAGGCAGCTGTTCAGGTCAATCTCAGCACACTATTTGAGCGTGACGAAGATAAGTCCGTAACCGGATTAGTCAAAGGTCTAAGCGACAAGCTAGCCGCTAGCAAACAACTGCTTTCTAATAGCGCTGAGCTGGCTTCAGCTGGCTTCTCACAGACTTTTATTGAGCAGGTAGTAGCAGCCGGCACCGAGACAGGCAATGAGCTGGCTCAGGCGATCCTGCAATCAACACCAGAAACCCAGCGTGAACTTCAAGATTTATTTGTTGCGCTGGAACAAACTTCCAACAGCGGTATGGATCAGCTAGCCGCTTCTATTTATGAGAAGCAAGGACTAGCAACTCAGGCGCTAAAGGATCTTTACCTAACTACTGAGATGGAGCTGGCGGAAGCGCTACTCGATCAGCAAGACCAACTAGCCCAAGCCCTAGAAGATGCCGCCGCTGAGTTTAGGGATTCGGTATTAGACATACGCGACTCTGTCACCGAAGCCGTAGGCGATATGGACGGACAGCTAGGCGGCCTAAATAAAACAATTGATCAGTTCCTAGCCAAGCTAGAAAGGCTTACCGGAGCTTCTGGCGAATTAGAAAAAGCCACAGCCGTAAGCGCACCAGTTACTACCGGCGGCGGTAGTGTTGCGGAAGCTATCGTTGAGGCCGTTGAGGAAGTTGCTGAAGCAGTCGAAGAAGTTGTAGGTGGCGGCGGTGGCGGCGGACGCCAGATTGACATACCGGAACCACTTACGCCGGGTCAGCTAGAAGCTCTAAAGGCAGATGCCTATGATCCACGCGTGGGTAATGTGATAAATGTAAATGTCAAGACTGACCCAACACAAAGCCCAGCACAGGTAGGTGGGCAGGTCGCTAAGACTGTTCAGAAATACTTTACTGGCGGTGGCGGTATCAAGGTGATTGCGCTCTAATGGCTGTCCCAACACCTTTAGTAGAAGTAGGTTTCGATCTAACAGAAACTGGAACTGGTCCATTCTTCGAGCTAGATGACCCCGTAAAAGGCGTGTTAGATAACACCGATTGGTTTGTGGCCGGGGAGCTTTTTTATGATGTGACCGACCGGGTGCGATCAATCAATGTGACACGCGGCAAGAACCGCACGCTGGATTATTATGATGCCGGATTGGCCAATGTAGTTTTCAATAATCAAGACAGAACATTCGATCCCGAATATGCGGCCAGTCCATTTTATGGGCAGATTATTCCTAAGCGATCTATACGCATACGCTCAGGTGGGCAATACCTATTCTGGGGAGTGGTGGATGACTGGAACTTGGACTATGACACCAACAACGAAAACACAGCTAGCGCGGCTTCGTCTGATGCGCTGACACTTTTTGCTAGCCAAGCCTTATCAGCCAGCACTGCAACAGCTCAATTTAGTGGCGAGCGCATAGATGCGGTTTTGTCAGACACTAATGTGAACTGGCCGGTCAGCGATCGCGACATCGAAACCGGTGTGCAAAGTCTGATAGCCGATGAAATAGCTGAGGGCACAAATGTCCTAGAGTATTTGCGCAAGGTTAGCCGAAGTGAGCCGGGCAGCTTGTTTATCGGTGCTGATGGCAATGTTGTCTTTAGGGATCGCCGCACACCAGCAACAAGTGGCGGTTTAGTCCTAGCTGATGATGGGACTGGCATACCTTATTACGGTATGAAAGTTGTCTATGGATCGGAGCTGCTTTACAACGAAGTTCTTATCGGTTCAGAAACAGCCGGCACAGTTATCGCTAGGGATACTGATTCGATAGATGAGTATGGTGTCTTAGCTTTGACACGAACTGGATTGTTGATGGACGATCCTAAAGATGTGGAAGATCTAGCAATTTATTACGCTCAGAAGTATTCACAACCGGAGTATCGCTTTGAGGCCGTCAGTTTGCAAGTTGATCAGCTGACACCGGAACAGCAGGCACAAGTTTTGGGTATTGACATTGGCGATGTGATTCAAATAAAGTTCACGCCCGGCGGCGTCGCACCAGCTATTAGTAAGTATGCCGAGGTAATACGAGTAGATAATTTGATAGACCCAATCACACACAGGATTACTTTAGGATTTAGCACCCTAGACTTTGCGCTCTTAGTGCTAGATGATTTAGTGTTTGGTAAGCTAGACAACGGCAACGCGCTTGCCTTCTAAGGAGAAATAATGGCTGGATTAGGCTACAAAGTTTGGACTGCTGGTGATGTCCTAGCGGCCGCAGATCTAAACGGATACCTCGCTGACCAAGTCGTAATGGTATTTGATGACACGACCGCGCGATCCTCAGCAGTAGGCACACCGACCGAAGGTATGTTGTCTTATCTGAAAGACACCAATGCTGTTGAATACTACGATGGCTCAGCTTGGACTGGCGTATCTAATCCCGGTGACATAACAGCCGTAACTGCTGGAACAGCTTTATCAGGCGGCGGCTCTTCGGGTGATGTGACTCTAGATGTTGATTTGACAGCCGTTGGAACTGGTATAACGATCAACGCGAATCAGATCACAAACACAGTCACCAGCTCTACCGCTACTGCCTACACTCTTGTTGCTGGCGATGAGGGTAAAATCCTACAATTTACGGCAGCCTCGGCCACGATAACAGTCGGAACTGCAACGGATCTTGCATCAGGTGAGCGTATTGACATCCTTGACGATGGCGGTGGGATGACAGTCTCGGCAGAATCAACAGCCGTAACTTTGAACGGAGCAGGAACCGCAGGAACGGCCTACACAGTAGGTGCTCAATACGAAGCAGTCACAATCCTTAGCCTCGGCTCAGATTCCTACCGCATAATCGGTAACATTACGGCGGTCTAAATGCTGCTACTAGGTGTATTAGCAGCACAAGCCGAAGGAGCTGTCGCAGGTGCAGGCTCATACGACCTGCTTGAAACAGAGATACTGACAGGCTCACAAGCTGAAATTACATTCAGCTCGCTAGGCGATTACTCAAGCGACTACCAACACTTCCAGATAAGAATGGTTGCTAGAAGCACAAGAAATGCCGATAATTCAAATTATTATGTTCGGTTCAATGGCGATACAGGTGGCAACTACTCTCAACATTATATGAGAGGCAATGGTTCAGCAATGGAATCTGCAAACTTGCAAACTAGCGGAACACAGGGGGTCTATGTTTATCAAGGACTCACTTCCGCAACAAGTGGGACAAACATTTATGCCGCTTCTGTAATTGACATTCTCGACCCATTCGACACCAATAAATACACGACTATTAGAGTGCTTACTGGTTTCACAGGTGCAATAAGTAGAATTTTGCTGGAAAGCGGATTATGGATGTCCACTAATTCGGTAACTTCGATTACCTTCGATGAATACTTCGGTGCGAACTTTGCTGAGGATACCCGCATTTCGCTCTACGGCCTGAAAGCGAGTGCATAATGCCTACTGTTTATAGTCCTCCTGTTTCTACCTATGTAGCGTTAGCGACTACGACACTCGGAGGAACAGATGCTTCAGTTACTTTTTCTTCTATTCCTGCAAGTTATAGAGATTTGGTGCTGGTTATTAACGGCTCGATAACTAACTATGACTACATCTTGCTTCGCTATAACGGCGACACAGGTAGTAATTACCCCTATGTAGATTTTATTGGAGATGGGTCTGGCGATTACTCAAATAGTGCAACACTCACAGGAGCAAGAGTAGGGCGTATGTCCACAACTGCTGGAGTGATTTCAAATGTGATTGCTCAAATTATGGATTACTCAGCGACAGATAAACACAAAACAACTTTGGCAAGAGGAACATCTCCAGATGAAATGACTATCGGAGTAGCCTCAAGGTGGGCAAATACGAGTGCAATTACATCTGTAACTGCTTTGACTTTATCGGGAGAATCTTTTGAATCTGGGACGACCCTCTCGCTTTACGGAATCGAGGCCTAGTTATGAGTTATGAAGTTATAGAACACATTGAGGTAGGTTCGGGTGGGGCTGCTTCGATTGAGTTTACTTCGATACCTGCTGACTACACAGACTTGATGTTGGTGTATTCGCTACGAAACACCACTACCACTAACTATCAGACAATGAGCTTCAATGGGTCAACATCTAACTTCACTCATAGAGAATTGCAAGGCGAAGGTAGCGGAACACCATCTTCTGCTTCAAGAACCGACAGCGTAATGCGACTGAGCGTTGCCCGAAGCGACTTTACTTCTAACACATTCTCATCAACTAGAATTTACATCCCGAACTATCGCTCAAGCGCAAATAAAAGCTTTAGTCTTGATGCAGTTACGGAAAACAATGCAACTCTCTCTTACCAAGCGATTATCGCTGGGCTATGGAGTCAGACATCGGCAATCACTAGCATCACGCTGACATCTCCAGCCAACTTTGTCGAACACAGTAGCGCCTCGTTGTTTGGAATCACAGCAGGCTCAGACGGAACAACAACAGTTAGCTAACAGACAGGTAAAATAAAACTATGACAGACAGACCAACTAAATTGATCGTAGATTGCTCGACTGGGGAAAGAACAGTCGTGCCTCTAACCGATGAGGAGATCGCAGAGCGTGAAGCAATGGCAGCTCAGGCAGAAGCAGACCGACTGGCTCAGGAGCAGGCTGAGGCTGACTTGCAGGCACTCAAGGATTCGGCTAAGGCAAAGCTGGTGGCTGGTGAGCCTCTGACTGCTGAAGAAGCAGATACGCTCGTCCTGTAGAATAGATCTCAACCACACACTCTTAGTGACTTTTGGAGCGTGTAGTGAGCAACGAAGATATACCCCAGTGGGCTATTGAACTAATCAAGCAAGTCGAAAGACTAAATGAGAAGATCCCTACCCACATAGATTGGGTAGAGCGCAACATCAAAGATCACGAAATGCGTTTACGCAACCTAGAGCGGCGTATGTGGGTGGTCGCAGGAGCGGCCGCAGTTATCGGTGCATTATCAGCAGGAGTGTGGCAAGTATTCAATGGCTAAGCGCGTAGCAGACTGGCGATTCCCTTACCCGGATAAATACATCACCGGTCACTATGGCACGCTGAGCGAGTATCGCAAGGCGCGCGGTATGCAACCACACAGCGGCACAGACTGGGCTAGGCCACGCGGCACGCGTATCCCAGCGATCGCGAAAGGCACAATCAGACTTATTCAGTTTTCTAAAGTCTTGGGCTGGGTCGTGGTGCAAACTGCGATGGATAAAGACGGCCGTATCTGGTATCTAAGTTATTGCCATATGGATAACAGACCCGGCTACGAAGTTGGTCAGAAAGTTGTCAAAGGTCAGACCATCGGACTGGTGGGTTCAACTGGTATGAGTTCAGGCCCACACCTACACGCAACAGCCAGCCGCACGCTAAAGGGTGTGTTCGGCGTGACTGCCCAGAAGGTGGACTTGTATAAACTGATTGGTGAGAACATCAAGCAGACGAAAGCTGAGCCAGCTAAGCATCAGCACAAGTGTGAGTGTGGAGAAGTTTGGAATGATTAGGTTGTATCTGAAGCAGTTTGGCCTACGATCGCTAGGTCTAACGCTAGCTACTTTCTTCGGCGGCACAGCTATTGGTGCGGTGGCCGGAGATTGGTTGATGGGTTCAATAATCGGTGTCGGTTCTGCTTTTGCCGTAGTCCTCACAACGATTGGTGTCTCGCTAGCTTGGAAAGGCACGCTAGAAATAACAGACATTCAAAATGCTTACCGCGCGGCGGTCGCTAAGTCTGACAGCGAAGCAGTCAAAGATGCATTAGAAGTCAATAAAGACGGCGACTTTGATTGGGATGATGTAGAGGACTCCCCGGACATTGATCCTGAGCTTTCAGAGGACGAGGATCTATCTTCTAAGTAAGTTAGATCGCTCACGCGTAGTTAGCCCACCCCAGATCCCAGCAGTTTCTTTAGAGGCTAGCGCGTAATCTAGGCACTCATTTTCAAACAAGCAAGATCCACACAACTTTTTAGCCCAAGCTTCAACGCTGGCTTTTTCGATTGGCTCAAAAAAATCTTCAGGAAAAAATAGTTCAGGCCGCTTGCGGCAAGGCGGCACAAAGCCATTGCGATCATTCTCAGCCATAATGCGATGGTTCAAAGAAAGATACTTTTCTTGGGCTTCCCGGTTCATAAATAAAGGCTAAGGCTAAAAATGTCACTACGGCGAGTTATAGTTGGGCTTGTCAGAAATCGGACTTAGGGTAACAATTAGTTACTTATAGTTAGGAATGATAAAAGAAGCAAAAAAGTAAGAAGGCGGCGATCGCCATTGACCGCCGCCTACCATCAGAAAGGACAAAGAAATGATGGCAGACAAAAGTGTATCACTTAGAACCCTTGACTATCTAAATTCAGTAGCGGTTTATCTGGGTCAAGCTGAGCCGGGATCGCCAGAGTGGGATGAGTTTAGGCGTAATCGAATAGGTGGTTCAGAAGTCGGCGCGATCGCTGGCGAAAGCAAATACGAATCCGCTTACAGCCTTTGGGCTAAGAAGTGTGGGCTAATACCGATAGACCGCACCGATAACGAACCAATGTATTGGGGAAGATCCTTAGAGCCAAACATTATTAGGCGCTTTCAGGAAGAACACCCAGAGCTGTTAGTTACTAGCGGCGTAGGAACTTGGGCTAATAAACAATACGACTTTATGCTCGCTAATCCTGATGGGATCTATGAGCGCGAGGATGGGTCACTAGGGATTTTAGAAATCAAGACTGCTAGGTTCGGTGATGATTGGGCGGAGGGTGTGCCACGATACTACGAAACGCAAGTGCAATGGTATCTAAGAACCTTTGGCCTAACCGAAGCGTATGTTGCGGTGCTGATCGCTGGCTCAGATTATCGCGAGTATCAGATTGGCGCGGACAAGATGTGGCAGGACTATGACCTAGAGCGCGTAATCGCTTTCCGTCAATGCGTAGAGAAGCAAGAGCGACCAGATTGGGATGGCTCAGAAAGCACACTACAAACTGTCAGAGCGATGCACCCTGAGATAGATCTAGAGGGTGTGGTGGAACTAGGTGAGCTAGGCATAAGTTACTTCAATGCCACATACCGCTTAGAGGAAGCGCAAAAAGAAGTCAAGACTTTTGAGGCGGCGATCCTAGATACGATGGGTAACGCACGCACAGCGCTGATCTTTGACCGGCCAGAACTAATTAGGGTTGCACGCGGTAAGGGAAAGCCTTACCTAACCAAAAAGAAAGGACAATAATGTCAAAGCAACTACCCACAGAGCCACAAGAGTTAGTGGACATACTAGATACCTATTACGAAGGTGACCCAAAAGTAGGTGATGTGGTGATGCTTCGTCACCGCTTTGAGCATACGAGTATCGCTGGTCAAGTGACTGGCCTTTCAAGGCACCACGCTCACCGAGGCTACGACCCCGAAAATGACTACGAGATTGTGGTCTATCAAGAATACAAACTAAAGCTGGCCGGGATAAAGGGTTGGCTAGGTGTATCCGAAGAAGAAGAATGGGAGGTCACCGAGGTTATGGACGGTAAGGAGTGGCACAAGCTAAAGCCTGATGTCGTTTTACAAAGTTCGGTTGATGACCTAATAGATGCCGCACAAGATGAAAGTGAAGATGATGAGCTATAACCCTAAAGACTACGAAGAAGTAAAAGATCGCCTAGCCCGTTTCTATAAGGATCACCCAGATGCGCGGATACTAACGGACAACATCACTACTCCATCAGATCGCGATGCTCTTACTTGGGTAGTGCGCGCTACGATTTGGCTACCAATGTGGGAAATCTATGAGGATTGGCAAGCGCAACCAGTGCCAGAGGACAATTGGTATTGCAAGTCCACCGGCCTAGCCTTTGAGATTGACGGCAAAGGTGGTATGGCCAACAAGACTAGCGCCTTAGAGAACTGTGAGACTAGCGCGATCGGTAGAGCCTTGGCTAACTGCGGTTACGGCGGTGACAAGCGCGCTAGTCGCGAGGAAATGGACAAAGTGCAACGCGGTGTAACACCTAGCCGCGATTGGGTCAAGGAGGCTAAGGCCGCTAAGACGATTGAAGAACTACGCAAGCTGTATGCTGATGCTAGAAAGGCTGGCGCTGACAACCCGGCGCTCGCCACAATAGCAGATTTGGCAGAGGCTTGGATAGAGAAACAGAAGCAATCCTAGTAGCGCACATCGAAGAACAGCGTGAGCTGGCTGAGCGCCTTTACCGCGCTCGCCAGTTCGGCTGGACTCATTATGTGTTTAGGGTTCACGAACTTGAAAAGCGGTTAGAAAATGTCAGAAATAATAACACCGGACAGGATAATTCAGGCGCTAGCTGATCTACGCAAGGAAGCTGAGAAGGGCATAAATGCACAATACGAAGCGGAATCAGATTTAGCGCGCAAGCAAAGCGAAGCTGAACGGATAGAGGCTACGGCCTTTCTGCGCATAGATGGGTTGGTTAGCGATCGTCAAGCACTCGCAAAGTTAGAAAGCCAAGAGGCACGCCTAGAGGCTGACTTAGCACGCGCGGCTTACAATCGTGTTCGGACTAAACTAAATCAGCTCAATCAGGCGCAGAGCGCGTTACAGACACAAGCCAGAATGGTTGAGATAACTTATCAACAGGCAGGTAGATGAAACCACAAGAGTTCCACAAATACCTTCAGCGTGACCAGCGCTGCTATCACTGTGGGGAGATGTATGACCTAATCCCACATCACAGATCGAACAGGGGTATGGGTGGATCGCAACTAGCCAATAAGCCCAGCAACATCATCAGTATGTGCGCGGCCATAAATGACTTAATGGAAAGCAACGCAAAGATGGCTGAGGTAGCTAGGGAGTTTGGCTGGAAACTAAGCCGCTACGAAAATACTTTGATAAGACCGGTTTACGATGCCAGCACAGGATTTTGGTTTCGATTAGACGATAATTACAAACGCGAATCTATTTAGATGAGCGAAGAAAGGATAAGTTGAAAGACGAACTAATAGCAAGAGATGCAAGAGGCAGGGCACTAGAGAACTCAAAGTTTCGAGTGCTTACAAACAAAGACCGCGTAGACATTACGCAAGAAATCAAACAGCTTTACTTTCACGCAGGTCGAGCGAGCGCCGGTGCGAGGGATTACCTAGCAGTCGAGGCGTATAAGCGTTATCAAAGGCTAGAGAGATGTTAGTTTTTGATTTCTTTAGTGGCACTGGCAGTTCAACACAAGCATTTAGAGAAGCCGGAGATACAGTCATTGGCTTTGAGATTGATGCCAGCTTCAATCCGGAGGTCATTGCCGACATCAACGACTTGAACGCCAGCGAGTTGTTGCGAACTTATGGCCGGCCAGACTTTATCTGGGCATCGCCACCCTGCACAACATTTAGCGTTGCAAGTATTGGCCATCATTGGCTTAGAGGTGGCAGTAATCCTTTGCCAAAGACTAAGGAAGCTGCCGATGCTCTAGTCATGGTGCTGAATTTGCGAAGGCTTATTGAAGAGCTAAATCCTAAATACGGATTTCTTATTGAGAATCCACGAGGCATGATGAGAAAAATTGCACCTATGCAAGACCTCGATCGAGTGACTATTACTTACTGCCAGTATGGAGACACAAGGCAAAAGCCAACTGACTTATGGGGATGGCTGCCTAATTGGAATCCCAGACCAACTTGCAAACCAAAGTCAGATTGTCACGAGTCAGCACCGAGAGGAAGCAGAACTGGAACTCAGGGATTAGGTAATGCCAAAGACAGAAGCCGGATCGCACCAGAACTCGGCCACGAACTTCGTGCTGCGCTTGCGGTGGAATTAGCAGAGGACAGCCCGCGATGAACGAGCTGCCCTCGAAACCGATACATCGACTATCGGCAACCTCCAGTTTAGGCGATTGCCGAGATTGGAGGCATAGTGCCACTCATTAGAGGTCATCACTCATTCGATGACCATTTCACGCAGATACCCAACGACTGGGTTCGCGATACTCGACTATCCCTCAAGGCCATCGGGCTGTTAGCGCAACTATTAAGTCACTCACCGGGCTGGTCAGTTTCTATCGCTCAACTAGCACGCGCTAACGACTGCGGCCTAGATCTAATACGCAACGCTGTAAGGGAGCTAGAAGCCTGCGGTTATTTAGAGCGATCGCAAAAGCGTATCAATAACAAGTTCGGTGAGGCGGTCTACAAAACAACTGACCCATCGGGTTTCCCGTCATCGGGTTTTCCGTCATCGGGAAATCCTACCCCTAAGAATACAAATAGAAAGAATACTAATAATAAGAAGTATGACGATTGGTTTGATGAATTTTGGAAGGCGTATCCACGCAAGGTAGGCAAGCCGGCCGCCAAGAAAGCTTTTATGAAACTAGATGATGCGGTATCAGCTTTACACGGCGCACAGAGACTAGCTAGCGATCCCAACCTGCCGCCTACCCAGTTCATACCTCACCCAGCTACTTGGCTAAATCGGGAGGGCTGGAATGATGAGCCTTATCCAGAGCGTGAAAAATCTAAGGAAGATCTAGCCTCTGAAGCTAAAGCTAAGGCAGAGCGTGAGCGTAAGTTGAGTGCGGATTATTTACGCGAGGAGCAGGAACGCAGCACTCAGGCCGCGCCACCGCCTAAATGTGAACACGGCCAGAACCTAGCGTTGTGTGCTAAGTGTGCGCGTAAGGTGGCTAATAGTGAAGATTAGTAATAATGTTGAGTTGTGGATGAGCGAAGATGTGTGCGTTGCGGCATCAACCGCGATCTACCAACTAAGAGAAGTGGTCGGAAAGATCTTTGCAAGAGTTGCAGGGTCAAGGTTGAACACATTATTCGCTACGCCAAAGGCGAAGTGTGTTTGGCTTGGCGCGGTGACTTCGATGCAGAGGACAACCCGATACACAATGGCAAGTTATTTATGCCCGGTGTTCGCTCCTGCGGCCATCGTGACTGTATCAACCCAGAACACATAGAAGAAGAAGGACAAGATAATGGCTATACAAATTGAGTTCACCGGTTACATCAACGAGGTGAAGAAGTTTGAGTGGGGAACTGTCTATGACATTTCTCACGCTCAGCGATTACAAAATGACAGCGGCGAGTGGGAAACCAGCGGCTACGATTACTTCTCGGTTATCGGAGATCCCGGCCTAGATGCCAACCAGCGCGTAACAGTCAAAGGCAGACTAAAGACTAAGCGCTACGAAAAGAAGGACGGCGGAACCGGCGTGAAGCTAGAAATTAGAGCCGAGTCCATTGAGCCTTATCAGAAGCAGGACACAGACGCTCCGTTCTAATGGATGAGTTCGTTGTGCCGGGACAGCCGATACCGCAAGGATCTATGCGGCACGTCGGAGGCGGCAGGATTGTTAGTAAGAATCCCAAGCTGAAGAAGTGGCGTGAGCGTGTAGCTAAGGTCGTAAATGATCAATGCGGCTCTCCCGGTTACATCGAACCCATAGCAGTCACCATTCTGTTTCAGTTGCAAAAGCCAGCTAGCGCTAAGCGCGATTACCCAACTGTTCCTCCAGATCTAGACAAACTCCAAAGGGCAATAGGTGATGCCTTGTCAATAGATGCTGGATACATAAAGGACGATGCGCAGATCGTAGAGTGGCACGCCACTAAGCAATACGGCGAACCTAGCGTGATAATTCGTGTAAAAAAACTTTGAAAAACTTTCACTAAATAGTTGTGTTTAGTTAGTTTTAGGCGTTATAGTTATTACTAGTTAGAAACGCTAACTAAGTTGAAAGGAAACAAGATGAACATTTACAGCAACGAACCAACTACCAAGCTACTTACTTTGCTCATCGAGATGGTCGCAGACAAGCAAATGCTTCTAGCTAATGGTTTTGACAAGATTGCAGAGCAGGATGACTTTGTTATCGCCAACATTATGAGCGAACTAGATTCAAGAAAACTGCAGGTGGCATGAAAATCTGGTATCTAATCCGCCGGCCGGTCGGCTACTTACTTTTTACCCTTATGGCTTACGCGGTTCTAATCGCGGCACACGCTATCCCAGTATTACTAGCAGATTGGATTGTGGGATTATGAAAAAGCTATCAGAGCTAATGGATAGAAAATGGATGGTCGGTTCTTTCGAAGGTCACGCGATCTTCTGGAATCACGCATCTACCTTCACGACTTACGCGATCGCTGACAATGGCGATGCGGAAGAAGTAGCAGTAAACACTAGCTACGCACCTGACGGAATGAGCGAAACTCAAAAAATCCGTTGGGCTATTTTCACCGGTCGGGAGTTAGCGGCCGAATACCAAAAGGACAACTAATGAACAAACTAGAACAAGCACAAGAACTACTGGTGATGTTACAGGCCAGCAACAAACTAGCTGAGGAAGCGCGAGATGCGCTTTTAGAGGCTAGATCTAATCTCACAATGGAAACTATGCAAGAAGCGAACCGGAAACTGTCAGAGTGGCACTTGCTGCGTGACGAAGTAAAAGAAAGGCTAGACACTTGGCAGATTGGCTAAGCAAAGAAAGACTATCCATAACCGAGGTGGCGGAGATTATGGGTGTTCACCGCAACACAGTCCGCCGCTGGATACAAGATGGAGACATACCGGCCGTAATCGTTGGCCGTAATCGTTACTTTATGGACACCAAAGATGTTCACGCACTAAAGATAGGAAGAGAATATGCCCCACGCAAAAACAACTGACCCAGAAACCAGCCACGCAGCTGCCGCTTCGGTCAGAAATGTAACCGAAACCCACAAGGCGATCCTAAGTATTTTTGATCGCTTCGGCTCAATGGTAGACGACAGGCTAGTTGAGCTTTACAACCTGAAGGTAGTTGGCGGGACAGCACCACGCGCCAGCCTTAGTGGTATCAAGACAAGGCGGAAGGAGCTAGTAGTTCGCGGCCTTATCCAAGACAGCGGCGATCGCAGGGTGCTGGAAAGCGGTCGCAAAGCTATAGTTTGGAGCAGAGTATGAGCGACTTGCAAGACATAATCGCGCGTAGCGCAGTTCACGCCTATAACAGCGGTATGAATACAGGCCTAGCGACTGGCAAAGAGCAAGAGCGCCAAAGGTTTGTAAGGATTTTAGGCGAACTAAAGATGGACGATAAAAGCGCAGGTGAGTATGCGTATGTTGAGGACATCATTGAGTATTTGTTTGATGAGGACTACCAATGATTGCTTGGGACTACGCCTTGGCGATCCTGATTGCCCTTGGCTTGATTGTGGCCGGCCTAATAGCGCTAACAATGCTTTGGCTAACGATAACAGAGTGGCACTTTTGGTATCAGAAATGGCAAAGCAAGCGCCACGAAAGAGAGCAGAAGTGAGCGAGCCAATTTGGGTGCGAAAGCGCATTGAAAAAGAAGATCAGATTCGCCAACTAATTGCAGACTTAGAGGCACTTAGGACAGACAATGCGAGCGTAATGGCTGCGGCTCTTGACTACTACGGATTTAACAAGGGCAACCTACCCCACGATAGCTTTGTTGCAATGCGCAAAGAGCTAATTCAAAAAGCAACATCTCTTATCAAGGAGAGCAGGAATGAGTGATTGTAATTGCATTGAACACTTTTGTGCTGGGATTGAAGCAGAGAAGTCACTCAGAGGCCGAGCGGTGAACCGCCTAACGCACAAGGAAGTTACCGAGATTGCCGCTCATAAGAAAGACACTAGGTTTGAAGGATCTTACGCTGTGGTTATCTATCACAAGCCCAGCCTGCGAGTATTCAACTCTCAAAGGACTTGGATGCTGGCACTAGAGATCCTGACAGAACTATGCGGTGTCAATGTGACACGCCTCAACTTCGTCCCCGATGATTCAGTAAACACTTATGAGTATGGGCTGGTAGAAGATTGAAAGAGGCGCTGGTGGGATTTAGCGTTGTTTTATTTCTGCTGGCCGCTTACGGCTTTATTGGCTATTGGGTTGTTACAGTTACTTTCAGACACTTACGAGATAAGGACAAGTAATGTTAGAAGGATTATCGCGGCCAGAGCCACGCGCTGGATTTTGCAAGGTAGCTAATGTAGCCAGCCAGTTAGACGATAAGGATGCGGCGATCTTGATGAAAGCAGCTGAAGATCTATCGTGGCCGGCTAAAGCTTTATCTCGCCAGCTAAGAGAGCGCGAAGTCTTTATTAGCGACACGACTATCTTGCGGCACAGGCGCAGAGAGTGTCCTTGCAAGTAGGCTGTATTAGATGCTAGAGAACCTAGAGCCAGCGCGCAAACCAGAACCGCAGCCATTCGGCAAGCCAGCGGTTGAGTTCGATGGTAGCGAAGGTGTTGCCGTCACACCCGGCCTAAGCACCGAAGCTAACTTCGCTGAGTTCCTAGCAGAAGCTGGGTTCGATCCTGAGCTATACGAAGTCGTAGGCACACCTCGCACTAGCCGATGGCAGAAATACGATGGCGATTGGCTCACCAGCTATCGCTTTCACTTTCGTGTAAAAAATCCGGGGGATAGCCTTACGCTTCTCTGGTCGCGCGCAAAAGCACCTAAGCCTGCAAAGTTAGACACTAACCAATGCACGATAGTTGTTGGCTGGTCAGATACGCAGACTGGCAAGACTGGCTCACGCGGTAACACCACAGATCTTGTGGAAAGGATTGCCGCCAAACAAAGCGCACTTGTTTCTTTCATCAAGAAGCACAAGCCAGAAGCCGCGATCTTCCTAAATGTTGGAGACAGCATAGAAGGCTTTGAGAACACAGGTGGCCAGCTCTTCACAAATGATCTAAGCCTTATGGAGCAAGTAGATCTTGAAGCGACCTTCCAATGGGAAACGCTGAAGCTTCTAGCTAAGCACACAGGCAAGGTAACGGCAGCCGCCGTAGGATCTAATCATTGTCAATGGCGCAAGGGTAAGGATCGCTTAGGTAATCCCTTAGATGATTGGGGTATCCACATTCAGCGCCAGCTTGCGCGACTGGCACAGGAAACTAAACAGCCCATCAAGTTCTTAGAGCCACAGCCTTACGATGAGTCGCTAGCGATCCCAGTCTATGATGAAATCCTTGGTTTAGTTCACGGCCATCAAGCCAACAGACCAGAGGCAATCCCTAACTGGTGGCGTGGTCAATCACACGGCGATCAAGCAGTAGCCGATGCAACTATTCTCAACACCGGTCACTTTCACCATCTCAGAATTATGGAGACAGGCAGAAGAAACAGCAGATCGCGCTGGTGGATACAGATGCCAACCCTAGACAATGGCTCAGACTGGTATCGCCAAAGGTATGGTGACGACAGCGATCCCGGACTGTGTGTTTATCTTCTTTACCCTAATCAACCCTTTAGCGGAACAGTCCACAAGCTCTAATGCCAACATACATCTACCAATGCGCAGATGGTCACACGCTAGAACGCTCACACTCAATCCATCTACAACCTGACATTGACTGCCCTAACTGCGGCAAAGCAATGAACAGAGTGCCACAATCAGCAACAATCAAGTTCTATGGAACAGGTTGGGCTAGTAAGGGTGACTAGATTCCCTCGGCCTTGTTTAGAGTGCGGGATACTAACCACACTCGGCTCTCGCTGTGAGCAACATCAAGCTGAGCGAAACAGGGTGATAGAGGCCACTAGACCAAAGCGGCGCTATAAGGCTAAGCCCAAGCGTGAACACTATGGTGGCGAATACCGCAAGCGCGCTAAGAAGGTTCGCGATAATGCGGTCTATTGTCATCTGTGTGGGGATGGGCCGAGGCACAACGATCCTTGGACGGCGGATCACATTATTCCGGGTGACCCGGCCAGCCCACTACTAGCAGCTCACCGAAGTTGCAACAGCCGCAGAGGCAACCGACCGCTACTATAACCCCTGCCCTAACCCCTCCCGGTGTATACAGGGAGTGGGGTAAATTATCAGCGAGGCGGAAATGGAAAC
>Ga0209137_1000910_pt1 | contig 29700 bp, 24 predicted proteins | sample SaaInl5LU_22_DNA_FD_184642 | JGI IMG/M metagenome (GOLD analysis project Ga0209137, IMG submission 184642) | Marine microbial communities from expanding oxygen minimum zones in the Saanich Inlet - ESP_105LU_22_DNA (SPAdes) (version 2) | ecosystem: Environmental > Aquatic > Marine > Intertidal...
CGCAGCGAATTCACCCTTTGTCCGCCTCTCGGTCGTTGCTGCAGACTGCAGCGAATGACAGGTCTCGGATCCGGTGACCGCTGTCCCAGCGACGTCGCCGTCCGCCCAGGGTACTCCTAACCCACTCGAGCATTCGCACCACCCCGCACAACCACGCCGCCTTCGGGTGTCTCTGTTCGCATTGATAGCGGTCGAGCCTGCTTCAACTGCGGCGCAACCCAATTTTGACAAGCATCTGAAAAGACGTGTATTTTTGAATGCGTCTCGATTGGGATGAAGGGCGGGTGAAAAGAGACGCTGGCCGTTCAGAGACCGAATGTGGCCGAAACGCCAGTCTCTGAAAGTCGGATGGCCTTGCTAAAGCCCTTTGAACCAAAAAGAAAAAAGGCCCGCGCTGGGGCCTCATCACGAGTTTGCGATGTGCAAGTGGCGGAGCGGATGGGTCTGGCATCCAACGCTCTCTGAGGCTTAAGCCATTGTAATCATTTACCATAGATTGAGTTTGCAAGCCATCTGGTCGCAACGGGTCCGGTATCGAACTTCAATTGAAGCACCGCGATTGCTCCCGGCTGGTGCAAGCCGGAGAACGGTTGTATATGGGCCAGCTCTTAGCGACCGTTTTGGTCTAAGCCAGCTCATTTCTTAGTAACAATCAAGAGAGCGTGGTCTCTCTCGCTTTGGGCCGTAACGGTCAAGATTCACGCTCCATGATCCACTCGACCTCGGGCGCAGTAACGAACCGCCACTTCCGGAGGGGGCCGGCCATGACGTTGAGGTAGTACATCTCGATCCCGTAGGGGGCACCGCAGGGGTGGTGGCCTCGCGGCACAAGAACAACATCGCCATCGCTGAGGGCCATGGTTTCGTCCAGCCTGCCATCGTCGGTGTAGACCCGCTGAATGCCGAAACCCGATGCCGGGTTCAGTCGATGGTAGTAGGTCTCTTCGAGGTAGGTGATGCGCGGGAAGTCGTCCTCATCGTGCCGGTGGCTGGGGTAGCTGGACCAGTGGCCCGACGGCGTGAAAACCTCCGTCACCAGCAGGCTGTCGCAATAATCCTCGTTTTCCATCGCGATGTTGTTGATGTAGCGCGTGTTGATGCTCTTGGCCCGTTCGGTCAAGGCGATGCCCTCCGGCCCGATCCGCCGTGCCTTGTGGCCCCCCTGCCCCGATGCGGAGCATACGGCGATGATGCAATCGGTTTCGGCCTTGGCCTCCCATCGGCTGCCATTTGGCAGGTAGAGACAATGCGGCGGTGTCTTCTCGAAGACGTCCATCCGCTGTCCCAGAACACCCCAGTTCCCGCCAGCACCGGTGATCGAGGCCTTGCCCTCAACCATCACGAGGATGACTTCCCTGTGACCCGTCACTTCCGCTGCGGTATCTCCCGCCTTCAGGCGATAAAGCGAGAAGCCCACGTACCGCCAGCACGATCCTGATCTTCTCTTCAGCAGAATACTGCTTGCGCGTCTTACGGCGGATGCCTTTGATCAGCTTGTCAGCCGCGTCCTTCGATGTTCCGGATTTCTTGTTCATCTTCGCTCCATAATGGCTGCGATGAACCAGAAATCCTCCGTTACGAAAACCTCAGATCTGTCCCACAGGCGCTGACGTCAGACAGAGCAGATTTTCACTGGGTCATTACAGCAACGCCATGCTGTCAGACCGCTACGACCTTGCCCCAGATCGATTGCGATGGACCATAGCCTCGGCGGGCGGCTTCGATTTTCTCGATCTTCGAGTGATCCACCATCAGGTTGACCTTTGGGCCGAATACGTCGATGAATCGGCTTAGGACGTCTTGGTCGTCCGCCTCAAACATTAATTGATCAGGGCGAAACGACGAAGCGATCCGATCAAGGGCGTCCCACCGGTAAGGTTGCCCTTTGCGATTCTCAGTTAAGCCTTCGCTCTCGACAAGGATAATTGCTGCACCTGCCGCCATAGCAGACATCGCTTGCTGGATTCGACGACCCAGGAACAGATTTCCGTCTTCCGATCCCGAATGCGCGAACTCCACGCCGATCTCGACGATCACCTTCAAGCCAGCCTCGTTCGCGGCACCAATGACCTGTGCAAAGTCCTCGTCATCGATCGCACGGCCGATGCATGATACCTCGATGAATTCGACGCCAAGGGCCGCCAGCCCTGCGATGAAAGCCATGTAGCATGCCCACCCCCCGCTCAGTGCGACATCGAGCGGCGGATTGCCGACGGCGACACGGACGTCGGCCGCTCGGCACGCCTCTATTGCCCGTACGACGGATGAGCGCGACGAGAACGTGACCTGATGACCGGAGAGCTTGAGGATGTCGATATGTAGCGCGTAGCAAGCCAGAACGTCGTCCAGATACCCGCCGAGTATTGCCGGCGACCGGACGTAATTCAGCCCCCGCTGCCTCGGCTTTGGCTGCCGCGTGATGAAAGGTAGCATCTCGCTCAAAACGTCTCCTTGGTCACTCATCTGTTCGTCCTTCATTCTTGATCGGTGGGAGGGGCTGCATGGGGTCTGTTCAGTTTCCGGCGAGCCACCAAGGCAATTGGATGACATTGGAAATTAACCCGGCGGGGTATTGCAATGTGAGTAGATCCGAGAGCAGCCACATAAGGGCGATCAGACCAACCGCGATTGTGAAGGCCAACAGATAGCGCGATGGGTTTCTGCTGATGATGAAGCCGAACACGAAAACCATCGTCGCAATGGGGAATCCAAAGACGACAATCAGCGCGAAGAAGGCCCCGAGATACCCGAACTCTCTCAATTGAGGCCAGAACTCCCCCTCGTGTGAAAACACATCCCGAAAAATGACTGTGGTTGGTCGCTCTGCACCGGCACGGGTGGCGCGCAGGCCGAACGCCTGAGCCAGCAGCACCAGTAGCAGCATCGCCACCAACACACCCGAGATCGCCATCGGGTAAACGCTGGCGCGGTAATTGAGCCCCAGCACCCCAAACATCATCAACGCGGGCAAGATCAGGAAACCGGCGGTTACGACCATGTGATTTCGCTGCTGCCTTGTGTCATCTGACTGTTCTTCCGTCTGAAGTTTCTGCCGAAGCAGGAACCACACGGTAGCCAGCGCCACGGCAATCAAGATGATCGAGCCAGTTCGGGTCAGGAAGCTAAGGCCATAGACGGCGGAGGTCTGATAGCTCAACAACTCGATCTTCGACGACAAAAAGAAGCCGATCAAGAGGGCCGGGCGCGACCAGCCATAGGTTTTCATCACGACGCCAAGCAGACCGAAGAACATCAGCCCAAGGAAATCGTTCCAATCTCGATTGATCTGGAACGTGGCGAAGAAGATCAGCGCGATCAGAACTGGCGCAAGGAGGTAGTATGGCATCGTCGTGATCCGTGACATTGGGCGCGCCAGAAAGATGCAGATGCCTGCGCCGACAACGTTGGCAAGGGCGAGCGACCAGACAATCAGGTAGGTCATGTCGAGTTGGGTCGTCACCATCTCCATGCCCGGTTCGATCCCGATTAGAAGGAACCCACCCAACAGCAGCACCTTGTTTCCAGAACCGGGGATGCCGAACAAGATGGTCGGGATCAGCGCACCACCCTCTTTGGCGTTGTTTGCGGATTCGGGCGCAATGACGCCGCGGATATCGCCTTTGCCTAAATTCTCGGTATTGCGAACGGTTTGGCGCATGTGGCTATAGGCAATCCAGTCGACGACGGTCCCGCCCAATCCGGGAAGGGCACCAACAATCACACCGATTGAGGAGCACCGCAGGACGAGGAACCAGTTTCTTGCGACATCCCGTATGCCCGTCCCCCAACCGCCGCGCAAACCATCTTTCCCGGCGATTGTGCTCCGCGATTGCAGAAGGCTAACGATTTCGGGGATAGCAAAGAGCCCCATACCAACCACAATGAGCGGAACACCTTCCGAGAGATACAAGGTTCCAAAGGTAAGCCGCGGGTCGCCGGTGATCTCGGCGAGACCGATCGCCCCAAGTACGAGCCCAATCGTACAACTTGCCACCCCTTTTACTAGGTTGGCCCCGGTCAGAGCGCCAACCATAATCAAAGCAAGGATAATCAAGAGTAGCTGCTCGCCGAACCCCACGGACAGGATGATCGGCTTTGCAAAGACAATCGAAAACGACAAGATCACCGCGCCCCAAAGGCCGCCAAAAAGCGATGCTGTGAATGCGGCGCTCAGGGCGCGGGACGCCATGCCCTGTTTTGCGAGCGAAAACCCATCAAGCACGGTCGCCTGGGAACCTGCCGTGCCGGGTATGCCGATCAGCACGGCGGGAAACGTATCGGACGTGGTGGTCGGTGCCAGAACACCGATCATCAACGCAAGCGCGAGTGAAGGCTCAAAGGCTGAAACAAAAGGCAGAAGGATTGCAAGCCCGGTGGTTCCGCCGAGACCAGGCAGGATCCCCACGGCCAATCCCAGCAAGACGCCGAGTGTTAGGAACACGAAGTGCTGGGGTTCGAAAAGCTGCAGCAAAACCGAAAAGAAAAGGTCCATGTTCGCTGATCCGCCATGAGTGCCCTACTGGGAAAGATCGGCGGAGCTATTTCCGCCGATCCCATATTCTTCCTGAAAAAGCCGTCGCTCTACTGACCGATACGATAGCTCAGCCGGTTCTCCGCAAGGGCATCATTCAGTGCCGCAACCGTTGCTTCCGACAAAGAAGTCGCGCGGGCAACGATAGGACCCGCGGCATCGCCGATGATAAGCGGAAAGGGGCCAAGCCGCTCGGGTGCTTCTGCCTGGAACTGTGGATCTTCGGCAATCGACCGGAACGCGTCCTGCCAACACTGCGCGATATCGGCCGGTGTGTCAGTCGGCAGGAACAAGGCCTTGCTGGCCTGGTTCCAGATTGAGTTGATGGCGAGATAAGTCTCCAGAACTTCGCCTGTTAGCGGCTCGCCGTTCAGGGCCTCGTACTGCTCCGGGAAAGTGGGTGTGTCCGGTGCATATGGCACGCGATCGATCGAGCCGTCATCGCGAACCCAGCCAAAGCTCATCAGGTCAGTGATCTCGCCTGCCTCGATGCCTTGAGCCACCTGTCGCAGATAGTTTGCAGTGCCGTGCGAGCCAACCTGGATCTCGCCCCGCAAGAAGGCCTGGTACGCATCTCCCGTACCAAGGCCAGGAATGGGTCGGGCATTCTCCAAACCGAGCGCGTTGATCGTCCAGACATGGAACAGATCCGCCGAACTGGGCGAATTTAGTGCAAACAGGACCAGCGACCGATCGCGGAGAGACTGCATGTCGTTGGGGGTCGCCGTTACAGACGGGCTGGTGAACCAGTGAACATTCGACTCGATGAGAGCTACCGGCTGGTAGGTACCAAGATCATACTCGACCAGCGGATTGCCGGAGGCCTGGTTTAGAACTGTGGATGTCGACGTCGCTAGAAGGTACGTGCCGTCTGGCGTTTGGTTGTTGTGGAACTGGTTGGCGCCACGGATGGATCCGCCGCCCGGAACATTGAGCATCTGGACTAGTGGATTCCCTGGCAAGTATTGTTGCAGGTAGGGCTGAAAGAACCCGAAGGTCTGTGACGTGCCACCGCCTTCACCGAACGGAACCACGATGGTGATCGTTTCCCCGGCGAAATCACATTGCGCCGTCGCGGCGGACGCACCTGCGATTAGCGTCGCTGCTGTTAGAGTCAGTATTCCGTTAGCTTTTCGTTGATACATGTGAACCTCCCTTTGCTGGTCACTTTTATGCGATTGCCTCGTCACGCCCAGCGTGCGTTGGAACCGCGCCAATCACTTCGGATCGCGAAGTCGTAAGCGGCATGGAGATCGCGCGTCCCGTCGCGCGACGCGGCGGTTGCGTGCAACATCGCCTGCCTTATCTGAACAGGGTCCGAGGCTGCGACGCCAGCCATCAGTTCCTGGCGCACCGTCGCGCCAGAGAAGAAGAGCGTCTTGTTATAGCTCTTGACCTCGAAGCCTTTCTGAATCGTTCTGATCAAATGGATCTTGAACAATCGGAACTGCTGCCATGAAGCGTGATAAAGCTCGAACAGCTTCTCATTGTAGGTCGCGCGGATCACCGCCTCACTGAAGGCTAGCGCCTTAATGTAGTCGGTCGGCTTGTAGTTACCCTCCCGAACCGAGGCAGTCATATCATACAACGTCCGGATGTGCGCCATATCAGCCGGGCCGGCGCGCTCCGTAAAACGGCGACCGATGAGATCGCAAAGGGTTTCGCGAAGCTCATAGAGATCTTCAATTTCTTTGAGGCTAAAGGTGCGCACGAAAACACCTCGCTGCGGATTAATGTCCAGAAGGCCAGCGCCGCTAAGGCGCCGGGTCGCCTCCCGGATCGTGGCACGGCTTACCGCCATTTCCTTCGCCAAAGTCAATTCACGGAGTTTGTCACCTCCGGCAAACTCGCCGTTGAGAATCCGCAGCCGGAGATGGCGGAACACGTCCTCAGCCAACCCGGCATCGGCCACAGAAGCACTTTGTTCGAGGTCATCAAAGTCATCATACTGGGTGCAACGCCACATTTTGTCTGCTTTCGTACAAGATTGAAGTCGTCAGAGATCTAATTGATTCGACATTAAATGTCGACACCTTATGACAAACAGTCTTGAATGCTTGGTTAATGACGGACCGACAAGGGCAATCAGATTTAACTTTGAGTGGTACGATGAGGAATGTTTGAACGTGCATATCAAGGTAACTTATCCCAACACTCACCGTTGCAATGCCGACGTGGCCAGAGCAGTAGGCACTCAACTGGTCGGGAAAATTCGGAGGATGCAGGGCGCTCTGAAACCGCCGTGCACGATGCGTACCTTAACCGGAACATTGCGGTCGAGTTCCCTAGCGATAAAACCGGACTGACGGCATTCCAATTCGACGGATGCCGGTTGTTACCCACCTCCACTACTGAAGCGTCGAATGGCTCTCCAATATTACTAAGGATGCCTTATAAAACATGAGCGCGAGACCTGGCTCGGGCTAAACCGGACCTTAACCTTACAACTCATGGACGGCAGCTCTGGGCCGTTCGCAACAGGCAGCCCCCCACCCATGGTTCCTCCTGGGGGCAATCCGCATACGAGGGGGGGCGGAGCGCGGAAGTTTCCTAGCGTCTGGCGTTTTCACCGGGGAAGCCAGCGCAGCGGGCTCTCAAAAAAATTCTGACTCAATTTCCGGGCCTTACGAGCGCATCTTGCAGCCCAGAGTGGATTCCGGACAGAATCTAGGGTCAGGATTCATAACCAGAACATGACCACGGCGGCCAAGGCGCACGCGGAGAGGAAGACCTTTGGGCACCTGTCGTAGGGGTTGCGACCCGTCGCCAGTCCTTGAGACGGGCGAAGCTGTTTTCGATCTTGTGGCGTTTTCGATAGCGCGCCTCATCGTGTGGGATCGCGACCTTGCGGCCTTTCCTCGACGGGATACAGGGTTTGATCCCCTTGCCTTCAAGGGCTTCGCGATACCAGTCCGCATCGTATCCACGGTCTGCCAGCAGGTGGTCGGCGGCAGGCAGGCCATCCAGCAATGCTCGCGCGCCGATGTAGTCACTGCGCTGGCCTGCCGTCAAAAACATCCGCAGCGGGCGACCTGTCGCGTCGGTGACCGCGTGCAGTTTCGAGTTCATCCCGCCCTTGGTGCGACCGATCAGGCGGCCACGCCCCCCTTTTTCAGCCCCAGGATGGAGGCCGTGCGATGTGTCTTCAGGTGTGTTGCATCGATCATCAGCGTATCAGTTCCGCCGCCTTGATCGGCCAGTTCGAGAAGCATCCGCGCGAAGATACCCTTCTCGCACCAACGCTTCCAACGACTGTAGAGGGTCTTGTGCGGCCCGTATTCTGCAGGCGCGTCTTGTTATTGCAAGCCATTGCGATTGATGAAGATAATGCCGCTCAACACCCGCCTGGCATCGACACGAGACTTGCCGTGGGACTTCGGAAAGAAGGGCTCCAGCTTTGCCATCTGCGCATCGCTCAGCCAATAAAGGTCGCTCATGTCATCGCTCCGTTTTCGGAGCCGTGAATCACGCAGCGCTCAGGAAATACATGCATTCTAACCCTAGTTGCAAAACGTCTGAAAAAACGCGGAAAGCCCCACAAACTCGTCATCATCGCAATCGCACGAAGGCTGGTCACAATCGCCAACGCGATTATCAAAGCTGGGATCCCATGGCAGCTTCTGCCCCGCGAATAGACACATTTGCTAGAGTTCAAGTTACGGACGTCACCATTCGGGAGAGCTTCCTCGATAGCGGGAACATACAGGCTTGGAGCGAATGGTAGATGTCGGGTTTTCCCGGGAAAATGGAACTGGTGGGTAATCGGTCTTCATCAATTGCGGGAAACCATCCGCCATGAGTGTGATCTATGAAAGTCTCGTTGGCAAAGGTCCAAAGTCGGCGGTACCAGATTTCATCCTCTATCCGCTTTTCCAATGCAATCAGTGTAGCAATGGCACCAATTGCTTCTGCCACGGGCCACCAAAAGCGAGAGGCATCTGCCACGTTGCCATCAAAGTTGAGCGTGTACGCAAAGCCACCCTCGGGCAGCCATGCGTCTTGCAAAGCCTGCTCGATCAATTTGCGCGCGATTTGAGGGGCATCTGTAGGCGGGCGACCTTTCAAGTCCCAATGTTGCAGTGTGAGACGGCCCATCTCAAAAGAATGCCCGGGCGTCGTACCTGCGGGGCGAAACATATGAATGCCGCTGTAGGCACGATCAATCTGCCAGTCTTGCGTGTAATGTTCAGGCAGGCGCCAGTTTTCTTTAGGAGCAATGTGGCGCGTAAAGAAATCAAGTATTCGGCCTGAGCGATCTAAAAACCCAGTGTCATCTGTCGCCTCAAAGGCTGCCAACATGGCTTCGACACCATGCATGTTGGCATTCATGCCACGATAGGTGGAAAACGGGGTCCAATCACGGTTCCACTCATCGCAAAATAGGCCTGCGTCTTCTTCCCAAAAATGGCGATCCAAGATGTCGGTAATATCGGTCAGCAGAAAATCTGCATCGGGGTGTCCGGCCATCTTGGCGCTGGAAGCCGCCAGAAGCACAAACGCATGACCATAGGCGAGTTTGCGATCATCGCTTATCTTGTCGCCCGTGATGCCCCACAAATATCCACCATGAATGGGGTCTTTGTGGTGCCTGAAAAGATAGCGCATACCATGATCGACAATTTTGTCCGCGCCAGGGTAGCCCTGCAAGACGCCAAGACTGTAGGAATGGATCAACCGCGTGGTAGTAAACAGCTCCTGCGTTTTGGTTTCAAGCGCCGCGCCATCAAAGCCCAGCAAGGAGAAACCAGGTGCTGCTTGAATGCTGCCCGTAAAGAAATCGAGTTGGGTTTCGCTTTGATGTTTCAGCCATGCACGATGCGCGTCGTTGTCCAGCCAAAAGCCAACTGCGTCTTCGGGGCCAGGCGATCTTTGCTGTGACATCTAAAAAATCCTTCATTGAATTGGGGCAGCTTTGTTGATTGTCACAGAGAACTGATGGGGTGGATACCCCCTCCCGACGGCATCGCAATGTGCCAAACTGAGAGTGGCGGCGAGATCAACCTGCCCCGGTTTGATCCGTGAATTCCTGCGGCCTCCCTTTCACGCTTCCTCTACCCCTATCCAAATGCTGAACTGCCCATGAGCCTCCCCATCTGAATTGGTCCACCGTTATGTTTAGGAGACGGAGGACAAGGAATGGCGAACAAGCGGCACAAGCCCGAGGAAATAGTTCAGAAGCTGCGGCAGGTTGATGTGCTTGTCGGGCAAGGAGTGCAGCGCGTGGATGCGATCCGCGAAGTGCGCATAACCGAACAAACCTATTACCGCTGGCGCAAGCAATATGGCGGTATGGGAACCGACCAGCTGAAGGAACTCAAACGTCTCCAGAAGGAGAATGAGCGACTACGCAAAGCCGTATCGGACCTGACGCTGGACAAGCTCATTCTGAGGGAGGCTGCCCGGGGAAACTTCTGAGCCCCGCCCGCCGGCGCGCCTGCATTGATCTGATCCGAAGTCAGATGAAGGTATCGGAACGCCGGGTCTGCCGGGCACTGGGGCAGCATCGATCAACTCAAAGGTATCGGCCGCACGGCAGGGCAGATGAAGACCGACTTGTAGCGGACATGATTGAATTGGCCAGGCACTGCGGCAGCTACGGCTACCGTCGCGTTGCGGCGTTGTTGAGAGACGCGGGCTGGCAGGTCAGTGATGGCCGTGTCGAGCGGCTGTGGAAACGGGAGGGGCTGAAAGTGCCGCCAAAACAACCGAAGAAGTCGAGGCTCTGGCTAAACGACGGGTCATGTATCCGGCTTCGGCCTGAGCATCGCAACCATGTCTGGAGCTATGACTTTGTCCATTGCCGTACCGATGATGGCAAGGCGTTCCGCACATTGAATATCCTCGATGAGTTCAGCCGGGAATGCCTGACAATCCGGGTGAAGCGCAGGCTGAACTCGACGGACGTCATCGACGCCCTGACTGATCTGTTCATCTTACGCGGCCCGCCGACATTTGTGCGAAGCGACAATGGCCCTGAGTTCGTTGCGAAGGATGTCCGGGGCTGGATCGAGGCAGTAGGCGCGCGAACAGCGTTTATCGAGCCGGGCAGCCCTTGGGAGAAAGGTTATGTCGAGAGCTTCAACGCCCGGTTCAGAGATAAACTGCTGAACAGGGAGGTCTTCTACTCGCTGAGAGAAGCACAGATCGTCATCGAAAACTGGCGCAAACACTACAATACAAAACGCCCTCACAGCGCCTTGGGATACCGGCCTCCAGCCCCGGAAACCATCGTGCCAATAGACCAGCGGCCGATTATGCACTAACAATCAAACCGGACCAATCAGATCAGGCTAGGCAGTCCGAACGGGTCCGGTATCGAACTCCACATGAAACAACCCTATCTGTCCCAGCTGGTTCAAGCCGGAGCAGGTTGCACATGGGTCAATTCTCAATGACAATTTATGCCGTGGCCGCGTCGGTTCACAGTGACAATCAACATGTCATGTATCCCAAACAATACGGAACCCTTGATGGGTCGTGCTGCTATCGGGAGATGTGCCTGAGCGGGCGGCAATACGGTAGCGATAGCAATAGCTTTTGTGACACAGAAACGAACCACCCTTGGAAAGCTTGTAGCCACCCATACCTTTCAGGCGCTCCTTGACCTGCCGCTTTAGAGATCGATTTCGGTACGGCTCCGACGTCCATTCCCAGACATTTCCCACCATATTATAAAGCCCGTAGCCATTTGGTTGGAAAGACTTCGCGGGTGCCGTGGTCTCGTAGCCGTCCAGCCGCGTGTTGAGTTTGGGGAACCGACCTTGCCAGATATTGCATGGTGTGCACCCCACGTCGTCAGGCTCGATTTCACCCCAAGGAAACGGCACATCGCCCAGTCCCCCGCGCGCTGCGTGCTCCCATTCCGCCTCGGTCGGGAGGCGTCCCCCAACCCATGCCGCGTAAGCTCGGGCATCATTCCAAGAGACATGAACCACCGGGTGATCCATCAAACAATCGGTCTCGGTTCCGGGGCCGTTAGGGGCAGACCAGTTTGCACCATCTACCCGTCTCCACCAATCTATGCCTGGGACGGCCTCGGAGTATCCGTAATCATCAGGAACCTGATTATGGAATACGAACGACCAGCCAAATTCTTCGGCCTCGGTGATATAGCCGGTTTCGGACATGAATCGGGCGAAGTCTTCGTTTGTGACCGTGGTTGCTGCCATGTGGAACGCATTGACTCGTTTCTTGCGCAGCGGAGCTTCTCCATCGTTGGGAATCTGAGGCCGGTTAGTCCCAACGAGTGCCGATCCGCCGGGGATGTGACACACGCCATCTGGAGCTCGCAGGCAAGCCGATGATACCGAGTATGCCCGCTGAACCGGTGCCACAGTGTGCGGATTCCTCGACGGACAGCAGTTCGATTTTTCGTGTTCAAGCGCCATGTTATACCGGGAATTAGACCTTTCACTTTGTCCGCCATCAGAATTTTTCGGAGAACTGAGGCGTATTGGAACGGAGGTTCGGGTTCGGTTTCTGTTTGAGGCTATACGGTTTAGCCAAGGCGCGGTCCTAGCGACATCGCAAAGGTCAGGTCAGGCCCGAGGGTTCCGGTAGCGGGTCGCGGACAGCGCCCGGCCGCGTCTCGACCATTGCGCGCATCCGGTCCCGGATATCGCGGACGGCAGGATCGTCGTAGAGGTTCACCATTTCGTCCGGGTCCGTCCCAAGGTCGTAGAGCTCTCCGGCGCCGCTGTGCAATTCGAAAATTGCCTTGTGCCTCTCAGTACGCACCACACGCAATTCCAGCCCCACGCCATAACGCTCTTCGCGTGCATTCCATTCGCCATAGGCAAAATCCCGACGTTCGGTGCCATTGATAACCCCGCAGAGGCTGCGGCTCTGAATGTCGTCAGGGCGCTCAAGCCCGGCCATCTCGTAGAAGGTCGCGGCCAGGTCCAGCGTGGAGACCGGATCGGTCACGACGGTGTTTTCTTCGATGCCGGGCCCGGCCATCACCATGCCTACCCGCATCAAACCCTCGTAGAGCGTCGGCCCCTTGAGCATCATGCCGTGATCGCCCAGCAGTTCACCGTGGTCGCTGGTGTAGATGACGATTGTGTCCTCCTCCAATCCCAGGTCGCGCAGGGCCGAAAGCACGCGCCCCACCCCGTGGTCGAGATAGGCGATCATGCCGTAGTAGTTTGCCGTGATCGCCCTCAGCTCGGCTTCGGTCGGCGGGTTCATCCGCGCCACTTTCTGCTTGCCGGTCTTGCTGCCGAACTGCTCGTATCCGATCTGTTCGCTTTCGCCATAAAGCGCCTGGTGCCACCAAGGCCGGCTGTCGAGGTCCCGGTCCCGATGCGCGGGCAGATCGACGTCCTCTGGCCGATAAAGCGTGTTCCACGGCGCTGGGCAGTCGAACGGATGATGCGGGTCTGGATAGGAGACCCACATGCAGAACGGATCTTCGCTTTCGGCCTCTTCTCGCAGGCGCGCGATCGTGCGATCGGTGACCCATTCCGTCGTGTGCCATTCCGATGGCAAGGCAGAGTTCCAAGTCTGCGGGGCCTGCAACCCCTTGCCGTCAGTCGAGTCCATCCATAGCGACCGCGCCTCGCCATTCTCTCCGCGGCTCGCGAACCAGCGTTCGAAATGCAGCCCATGCGGTGGTTCGAACGGCATGGGCGATATGTGCTGCGGCGGCGCGACGCGCGAGAAGTGCCCCACCACCATTAGCTCGACATGGTCGAACCCCATATAGGGCCCGAACCATTCCTCGCCGTAATTCACACTGCTGTGCTGGCATTCGGGTGTACCGGTCGGCGCGAAGGTCGCCTTGGAGGACAGGTGCGCCTTGCCGATCTTCGAGGTGCTGTAGCCTGCGCGGGACAGCCGACTGGCAAATCCGTTCTCTCCATAGGCCGGATCAAGGTCGATCCCGTTGTCGACCACGCCATGGGTCAGCGGCAACTGCCCGGTCAGGATCGAGGCTCGCGCCGGCTGGCAAAGAGGATTGGGCGTCATGCAGCAATCGAACCGTGCCCCCCGCCGTGCCAGGCGTTCGACGTTCGGCATCCGGACCTGACGCGGTCCGAAGCCGAAACAATCCCAGCGTTGCTGATCCGAGGTTATGAGAACGATGTTTGGACGTTTCTTGGCCATGTGCGGATATCCAAATCTTTGCAGGTTTCTTCGCCGGACACGTGCACCCGGAGAAGCACGTTATTGACGGAAAGCGGTTCGTGGCGGCCCGACAATGGGGCCGCCAAAGACATGTTAGGCGGACGATGAAACCGGATCCGGCTTCTTTCGCATACGGCCCCTGACAACGAAGAACAGGCTGATCACACTCATCGTCCAAAATACCGCGGCGATCCAGCTGTCCAAGAAAGCCAGCGGGTTACCGCTGTCCTGCATCAGCGTGTCGCGGAAGGCGCTTTCCAGCATCGGCCCAAGGATGAAGCCGATCAGAAAAGGGGCCGCTGGCAGCTTCAGCAGGCGGAACCCAAGCCCCAGGACACCGGCGCCGATCATAATGTAGACGTCAAGCATCCGGCTTTCCGAGGCATATGCACCGAACAGGCACATCGCCAGCACCGACGGCATCAGAAGTCCGGGGGGGATGTTGACCATGCGCGAAAACACCCGGACCCCGACCAGACCGATCACGATCAGCGCGGCCGAGCCCAACATCAGCCCAATGAACAGCGCGTAGACCAGCGAGAGGTTCTCGCGGAACAGGATCGGACCGGGCGTGATGCCATGGACGATGAAGGCGCTCATGATGACCGCCGCCGCCGTACCGCCGGGTATCCCAAGCGCAAGGACCGGGATGAAGGAGGACGAACAAACGCCGTTGTTGGCCGATTCCGCGGCCGCGATGCCTTCGAGCGATCCCTTGCCGAAAAGGTCCTTGTTCTTCGACCGCCGTCGCGCGTTATCGTAGGAGAAGAACGCCGCCGCCGCTGCGCCGATCCCCGGAATGGCGCCCAGAACGGTACCGATAAGCGACCCGCGCACCATTACCGACCGGAGCGGCTTGAACTCTGCCCAGGTGAGGTGAACGTCGCCACCGGCGTTCGGAGCGACATCATAATCTTCGTCACGGCGGGTGAACAGCATTAGGTGCATGATCTCGGCCACCGCGAAGAGGCCAATCAGAAGAGGTAGGACAGAAATACCGCTCCACAGGTCGTAGATATCGAAGGCGAAACGTTGCGTGCCATAGAAGTTTTCCATTCCGACCGTCGCCACCAGCAGACCGAGCAGCGTTGTGATCAGGCCGCGGAATATCTGGTCGCCGGCAATGCTGGCTACGGTGATCAGCGCGAAAAAGACCAACGCAAATGTCTCGGGCGCGCCGAATTTCAGTGCAAGTCCGGCCAGCATCCCCGAGAACAGGATAAGCGCGACGTTTGCGATCACATCCGCAGCGGTCGACGCATAGAGCGCGACATCAAGCGCCTTGCGCGCCTTGCCCTGCCGGGTCAGCGGATATCCGTCAAGCGTGGTGCACGAGGACGCCACGGTGCCCGGCGTATTGAACAGGATGGCAGGGATCGAGCCGCCATATATCCCGCCCTTGTAGACGCCGAGCAGAAGGAGCAGGGCGCTGATCGGCTCCATGAAGAAGGTGAAGGGCAGAACCAGAGCGGTTCCCATCGGTGCCGACATGCCTGGCATTGCGCCGACGCAGACGCCAATAATCAGCCCCAACGGGATCACCAGCAGGTTGAAGCCGGTGAACACCAGGGTGCCGGCATCGCCGAGCGTCTGGAAGAAAACCGAAACATCCATCAGTTGAGCACCCCTTCAAAGATCGATCCGAGCGGCAGAGAGATGCCCGCGACCTTGTCGAAGAACAGAGCCAGCACCAGCGGGACGATTACGGCGAATGCCAACTTGGTCACCGGATGGCCGCCGTCGATGCTGAAGGCGGCGATCAGGAAGACGACCATGCTCGGGATCAGGAGCCCGACCGATGTCCCGGCCAGCGCTACCGCGGTGATAACCGCAAAGATCGCAAGAACCCCCATCGGCCGGATCCGCGGACCGGGTGCCGGTTTGGGCCGTTCCGCCCCGGAGCGCAAACGGAAGATCGCGACGGCAAGACCGAGCGCAACCATGAGCGCGGCAATGGTCCTTGGCCAGAAATCCTGACGCAGCAGCAGCCCGACGTCTTCTGATCCGACCGTTTCGACGCCGATCGGAATGACGATGAAGAAAAGGGCCGCCCCGAATGCTGCGGCGGCGAGGCCCAGGATCCGATCTGTTGACATTGTACTATACATGGTATCCTCCTCTACGACAGGAAGGCAGGCAGGCTGAAACCGCCTGCCCCCTTGATGCCGTCACTGCCCGAGCGCGGACTTAAGGGCCTCAAACGATTCGAGTTGTTCGGTGAGAGACCCCATAAGAGCGTCCCCGGTGAGACCGACAACTTCGCTACCGCGCTGGTTCACCAGCCGCTGGTAGTCCGGATCGGCGACGACCTGGGTTACGACATCCGCCCATTTCCTATGAACTTCCTCGGGCAGACCACTGGGACCGGCCAGACCGGTCCAGAGGGTGATGGTCGCCAGCGTCGGCAGATTGAGTTCTACTGCGGTCGGGACGTTGGAGTATGCAGGATTGCGTATGCCCGTGGATACCAGCATCAGCTTGGCATCGCCGGATTGCAGCGCGGCGCTGGCAGAACTGAGATTGACCATGTTTGCCACGACATCGCCGGCTAAAAGCCCACGCACGGAGTCCGGCCCGCTCTTGTAGGGGATCGCGGCCGCGGGGGCATCTCCGATATCTTTGAGCAGCGCCAGATAGGCTAGATTGGCCAACGATATCTTGGCACCGACGGCCGTTCGTATCTCGCCCGACCGCATGGCGTCAAACAGAGCCTCAGTCGTCTCGTAGTCGCTGCCCGACTTGGTGACCAGCACCAGCGGCTGTTCCTCAAGGATCGCCAGATAGTCGAAATCAAAGGTTTTGTAGGGACTGTCATCGCGGAATACTGGACCCGACAACATGAATGGCGCCATCGGAGCCAGCAGGTTGTAGCCATCAGGCTCTTCGATTTTTATCGACATCGTGCCTGGCACGCCAGCGCCACCGTCACGATTGACGATGCGGATCGACTCGCCCAGGTATTTTTCCGCAATCTGCGCAAAGGCACGCGCCGCAAGGTCACCTGCGCCGCCAACCGCCTGCGGTACGACCAACGTCACCGGTTTTTCTGGGTAGTCCGCCAGTGCCGCACCGGGCAGGGCCAGCGCTGACACAGCCATTACTGAGGCCGCGCAGACCGTCCATATCTTATCAAGCATTTTAACTCCTCCTGTGTTAAGCCCCTGGATCGGGGCGGGTCAATTTCCACTTCTGACGATGGAAAACTGTACGAGCCGTTCCGGACCTCGCAATCGGCCCAACTGCCAAACGTTTTTTGCAAAATTTATCAGATATTTATCGATAATTTCTAACGAATTCATGCCCATCAACATATCAGCCCCTAATTTTTCCGTACCCTAAGAGGCTCAGTTTCGGCCAATCGCTCGCTCATGTTTCCACTCGGCATCTGACGGCCCGGGCACTCCAGAAAGATCCGCGTGGTGCAAGTGGCACAGATACTTTGGTCTAGTCGTGGAACGATCGCGCCAAGCGCCTCACGCTTGGACAGGTAGAAATGGCGCTTGGTCAGCGTTCGCAGCGCGTTGAGAGGTGCTAGTCTAGAAATCCTCCGCGGCCGGCGGGTCAGCAGATAGAACGATCCGCGCCGCGCACGACGGCGGCGCGCCTCTTCGATCAACAGGTCGACGCCCGACATGTCGATCTCGCTTACTCCGTTCGCAACGAACATCATATGTTTCTGCTCGGGCCGGGTGGTCTCCAACACGCGTAGTAAACGGCGCACGTGTTCGGCCGACCCAAAATACAGCGGGCTGTCCAGCCGGGCGACGATCATCTGCGGACACTCGGTCAGCTTGTACAGTTCGGCATTGCGGAACATCCGTCCCGGCGTTGAGGGATCGGGGGCAGAGACTACCAGATCAGGACGCGCCGTGCGGTTGAGAAACAGCGCCATAGACAGAAGAACGCCGGCGTATATCGCCAGTTCAAGGTCGATCAACAGCGCCACGAGAAAGGTTATGCCGGCGATAGCGCTTTCCGAGGCAGAGATGGACAGCATCTGCCGGATGCTGGCGAAATCTATCAGGCGGAAGGCGACCACAAGGATCACCCCAGCGACCCCTGCCAGCGGCACACATGCGAACCACGGGGCCACGACCAGCAGTATGGCGACAAGGAAGACCGAGGCCAGTATGGCCGAAACTGGTGTCTTCGCCCCGGCCTCGAGGTTGATGCCAGACCGGGTAAAGGACGCCGATACTGGGAAACACTGGAAAAAGCTGCCTACTGTATTGGCCGCGCCCTGCCCCACAATTTCGCGATTTGCGTTGATCATTTGCCCCGATTTTGCCGCCAGCGCTCGGGCCACGGAAACGGCTTCGAGCAGACCGACGATGGCGATCGCTAGGGCGGCCGGGATCAGTTCCCGGATCAGGTCGAGGTTCGCGTGGGGCCAGGCCGTTCCGGGCAGCGCCGCGCCTATGGTACCGATGGCAGGAATACCGGCCGCTTCGCCGCCAAGTAGTACGGACAAACCGGTGGCCGCCACCAAGGCGATCAGGTAGTTAGGCCAGTTTGGTCCCCACCGCTTGATCACAACGCTCAGCGCGACGGTCAGCCCCGCAACAGCGACGACGGCAAGTTGAGCCTGCGGGATCTGCTGCAAAAGTGCCCGGCCGAATTCCATCAGATGGGTGGGGCGTGGGACTTCAATCCCGAGCGCTGGGCCAATCTGGCTTAGTGCAATCAGCAGCGCGACTGCGGTTACGAACCCGGTCATCGCCGAATGCGAAACGAAATCGACCAGAGCACCCAGCCGGGCAAGGCCGAAGGCAAGTTGGATCAAGCCAACCATCAGGGCCAGCACGATCGCGGCTTCGATGTATTCTGACGATTGCGGAGTGAAATGTCCTGCCAGAGCACCAAACACCATGGCTGAGATCGCGGTGGTTGGGCCTGTAATCGCCTGCCAACTGGATCCCGCGAATGCGGCGACGATGGCTGGGATAATAGCCGCATAGAACCCGTACTGTGGTGGCAACCCAGCGATGGCCGCGAAGGCAATCGCCTGAGGCAGCACGATCGTGGCTCCGGTCAGACCGGCAAGGGTGTCCGCCCTGAGCGTCCCCGCCCCCGTTCCGCGCAGCCAGTCAGGCGGACGAAACATGTCCTTCCACGAGGTCCGCACATGCGACCTGCTGGTGGTATCGGGTAATATGCGCGTCATGACGGTGGTCGTTCCTGACAAAGATGAGATCGGGACCGTATCGGGAAATGGGCCCCGCGCGCGGCGTTCTTGGTCTGCGATCAGGCGCAGTCGATCAGCCCAGATGGGACGGCAGGGGGAGTCGACCCTCCATGATGGCTTCGATCTCGGCCTGGTCGAGCCCAGGGAAATGCGGCGCGACCGGTTCGATCCGCGGCAGCCGCCGATTAGCCTTGGTTCCGTCCACGCCACCGGTGCCACGCCGCACATAGCGTGCCTCGTCGCCCATCCGGGCAATGTGGTTCCAGTCCGGCACCTCACCCGGCGTGCGTTTCAGGAACAACCGAGTTTCCTGGCTCAGCCGGATCTGTCGGTCGATCTCGACAGGGTCCCAGCCCTCGAAACAAATCATCCGCAGCGACTCAAGGACTTCTGCGAAAGCGTAATCGCAGGCAAGGTTGGTCCGTTCGTCCGGATCGGCTTCCAGATTATACAGCAGATCGGGATGACCGTGGGTATAGATCAGCTTGTAAGCACCCCTCCGCACCATACGTGTGGGTAGACAGGGACCGACGCCACTGTAGTCGCAGATCGCCAGATCGCGCCCTGCACCGCCGTTCAGCGCAGGAACAAGGCTTTCGCCGTCATGCGGCAACGCGATCTTGGCTCCTCCGCAGATGTCGACAAGCGTCGGGAGCAGATCGACCAGCGAGACGGCCTCCTTCACCCGGTGCGGCGCATAGCGGGCCGGAGCCGAGATCAAAAGGGGGATCCGCGCTGACCATTCAAATAGGCTTTGCTTGAACCACATGCCGCGCTCACCGAGCATCTCTCCGTGATCGGCGGTAAAGATCACGACAGTGTTGGCGGTCTGGCCCGATGCCTCAAGGGCGGCCAGAAGCTGGCCAACCTTGTCGTCGACAAAAGATATCATCGCGTAATAGCCGTGACGCGCCCGGCGCAGATCGTCCTCGGTCACCTTGTGGCGGTGTCTTCCATGCGCGAAGTAGAGCGCGCGGGAGGCGTAATCCAGCTCTTCGAAGGGCAGGCGCGGCACACCCGGCAGGTCGATATTGTCGGGATCGTAGCGGTCCCAGTACTCCTTGGCCGCGACAAATGGCGTGTGCGGCGAGGTAAAGGAAACGATTTGAGCCCAGGGAACAGCCTCGTTACCGCGCCGCGCCAGATCATAGATCGCCTGCACACCGCAATGGGCGACCTCTTCATCGTAATCCTCCTGAAGGGTGCGCGCGGCAGGTCCCGCTTCGACCACGCCATTCATGCCGGTCGCGGACGGTACAAAGGACGGCCCTGCCGACCAGTCGGCTACCCAATCGAATTCCGATGGATAAATGTCGGTCACGGTCCGTTCGTTAAAGCCGTGTACCTGGTCCGGTCCGACAAAATGCATCTTTCCCGCCAAGACTGTGTGATAGCCGCAATGACGCAAGTGATGCGCTAGCGTCGGCTGGCTTGACGGCAGTTCGCAAGCGTTGTCCCAGACGCAGATGTTGGGGGTCAGCCGTCCGCTTACCATCGAGGCACGCGAAGGAACGCAGAGCGGAAAGTTGCAGTAGGCCGAATCGAAGATCACGCTCTGGGCGGCAAGCCGGTCAAGGTGCGGCGTCTTGCACACCTTGTTGCCATAAAAAGACAAGGCCTGCGGTGCGAGCTGATCAGCCATGATGACGAGTATATTCGGTTTGTCTGCCATGAATGTTGTGCCTTTCAAAATGGGCCGTAGGGCGCGGGTCAGGCCCGCGGCCGCCGGTAGATCGCGTGCTCGGTAGTGTAGAACTGGATGGTCGAGGCTCCGTTGGACCCGCCAACACCCAGCGCACTGTCCTTGATTCCTACAAATGGAACGTGGTTTTCGGGGAAACTGCCGGCGTTTACATGAAGCATCCCGCTCTCGCTTTCGGCCAGAAAACGTTCAACTATCGGAGCCTGTTCGGAATAGAGACACGAGGTCAGCCCGAACACCACGTCATTCGCGATCGACAGGGCCTCGTCGATATCAGCATACCTGATCACCGAAAGCACTGGCCCGAAGACCTCATCTCGTGCCACTTCCATGTCCCGGGTGACGTCACAGAGAACCGTCGGCGCATAGAACCAACCCCCACCCGGAGAATCGAGCTTGCTCCCTCCCGCCGCGGCCTTGGCCCCTTCGGCCAGCGCGCGGGTGACAAAACCGTCCACCTCCTCAAGCTGGGTGGAACTGGCCAGCGGGCCCATGCGCGCGCCGTCGGTCCGGCCGTCAACCGGGACGATGGCGGAGGCCCGTTCCGCAAGGCCCTTGGTTACTGCGTCGGCAATATCTTCATGAACGATCACGCGACTTATCGCCGTGCAGCGCTGGCCACAGACGGCAAAGGCAGCGGCAGTGATCTGGTCGAGTGCACGGTCAAGGTCCGAGCAGTCGTTCAGGATCACAGGATTTTTGCCACCCAGTTCTAGGGAGATCTCTGCAAGATGGCTCACAGCGGCGGCGGCCACCTTCTTTCCTACGCCGACCGACCCAGTAAAGCTGACGGCTGCGATGCCGGGATGTTCGCAAAGATCCTGACCTAGAGCGCCGCCTCCGATTACAACCTGAAGGAGCCCCTCGGGAAGTGTCGCATCCGCCGCCTGCTGCATCCGCACCAACGCACCGGGGCTGAGGGTTGAAGGTTTCAGTAAGATGGCGTTGCCGTAGATCAATGCCGGAATGGCCTTGCGGATCGGCGTGCTGAAGGGAAAGTTCCAAGGATTAATGCCCAACACGACGCCGCGCGGACGACGTATGGTCTGGACGATGGTGCCGGCGACCTGCGATGGAAGAACCTCGCCCAGCGGCGCGTTGGCGCGCGCGACCGTGGCCCGTCCTTCGCCGATTGCCTTGGCCACCTCGCCCAGCGCTTCGCTAAGCGGCTTGCCCATTTCCATAGTGATCGAGTTGGCAATATCGGCTGCATCCTTTTCGAGCGCATCGAGAAATGCGCCGATGATCTGGCCCCGTTCGGGCTGGGGCACGCAGGCCCATTCGATCTGCGCGGCGCGGGCACGCGCAACGAGGTAATCAAGCGCCGTTCGGGGCACCGGTTCGTACGTAGCGACGATTTCGGCCGGAGCGGCGGGATTACGGATTTCGATATTCATGCCAAACTTTCGGAAATGCGTGTAAGGGTCAAATGCGGATCAGACTCGTAAAGAAGGACGATAAGCACAGCAAAAGCAGGTTGAAGGCCTTGATCGCCAGAAAAAAGCCGCGCTGCTGTCCTTCAAGTGTGGCGCTGACTGCCGCGGCTGCGAAGTCGTCCGTCACAGGAGCTGTGGGTGTGGTCGTCATTTTGTCAGGTCCCCAGTGCCCCAAACGGGCCAAGTCGACTGACCTTCTGGCCGGACGCCTGTCATCGCCGATGCACGAATGATGTACAAATCGCGTAACGTCATAACGACGCCTGCACGAACGACACCGGGTGCGTCGCGGTTTTGCGAAGGATCATCGAGGCGGCTTTTTCCGCGATCATGTAGGTGGACGCATTGGTGTTGGCAGAGGTGATCTTTGGCATCACTGAGGCATCCACCACACGGAGCCGCTCGATCCCGTTCACCCGCAGCTCAGGATCAACCACGGCCCGCGCATCTGTGCCCATGCGGCAGGTGCCCACGAGATGATAGACAGTCCCGGCCATACGCCGAATGGCGCCCAGCATCTCTTCGTCAGTCTGATATTCTGCGCCGGGGACCACTTCCCGGCGCCAGCGCGACCGGAAGCCCGGCTGGGCATAGAGGTCACGGACGATTCGGAGACCTTCTAGCATGACCTTGCGGTCCAATTCGGTGGAGAGGTAATTCAGCCGGATTGCGGGATCCGACATCGGATCGGTATCGCGGATATGGATGCTGCCCCGGCTCTCGGGATGGCACTGCCAGAACGAAGTTGTGAACCCGGAAAAGCGGTGCAGCGGCGTGCCGGGCTTATCCACCGACAGGGGCATCACAAAAAGCTGCAGGTCAGGTCGGCTGCAGGTGGCGTATTTGGTGCGCATCGCGCCGCCGACCTGCCCGGCACCGACCGTCAGCGGGCCGCGGGATCCGAACAGCCATTCCAGGCCCATGCGCGCTAGCTTTACCGGGTTGCGGACATGATCATTGAGTGAATCGCGCTTGTCGGAAAGCTCGACAATGGTGCGCATCTGCAAGTGATCTTGAAGGTTTTCTCCCACCTCGGGTGCATCCTGACGCACTGAAATGCCGAGTTCGCGCAGGGCGTCGGCCGGCCCGATGCCCGACAATTGCAGAATCTGTGGGGTCTGCACCGAACCGGAGCTTAGGATCACCTCGCTCTCGGCGCGGACCGTGTGGGTCTGCCCACCCTGTACGTAGTGTAGTCCGGTCACCCGGCTGCCTTCAAAGGTCAGCCCAGTCACCCTTGCGTGTAGCGCCACAGTCAGGTTCGGCCGACCGAACGCCGGCGCCAGGAAGGCTGTGGCGGCACTGTCGCGCCAGCGGCCCCGCAGGGTCAGCTGATAGCTCCCGACTCCATAGGTCGATGCGCCGTTAAAATCATCGTTGTCCGGCAACCCATAGCTGCGCGCGGCATCTAGCCAGTCGCGGCAGGCCGGGTTGTTGTTGCGCAGATCCGATACCTGTAGCGGTCCGTGCGCCCCACGAAACTGCGAAGGCGGGCCCGCGTAGGTCTCAACGCTGCGGAAATGCGGAAGGACATCGAGATAGGACCAGCCTTTGGCGCCAAGCGCCGCCCAGTCGTCAAAATCTTCTTGCTGGCCGCGGATATAGATGAGCCCGTTGATTGAGCTTGACCCGCCTAGTACACGCCCGCGCGGACAATCCATTTGGCGGCCGGCCATGCCGTCATCGGGTTCACTATGATACAAGTGCGACACGCGCCTGTTGTAGATTGACATGAAATAGCCGACGGGCAGCTTAAGCCAGAACCGTTTATCATGTCCGCCCGCCTCAAGCAGCAGGACACGGGCAGAATTGTCGGCGCTCAGCCGGTTCGCCAGGGTCGCCCCGGCGGTGCCTGATCCGACGATAATATAATCGTAGCCATCCATACGCCTAGCCGCCCCTTAGAAAAAGTTCTAAACTTAGGAATAATAGAAGGCACCTGTTGCATGCAAGTCAAAAATACTAAATGTAGGACATTATTGCTTTTGACTTCTGTAGCTTTTTTGTCGGGATGAAGGATGACCAAAGTGAACAACGCCAACGCCAACGCGCTGCGGCAAAGCCGCACCCCGCTGTACCTTCAGATGGCCGAAGTACTACGCCAGCGGGTTCACCGCGGCGTATGGGCACCGGGCGATCTGCTTCCGACGCTGGACGAACTCGCTCGCGAATTTTCGGTCGCCAAGGTCACTGTGCGCCAGGCCGTCAAGCTGCTCCAGGACGAGGGCCTTTTGGCTTCACGGCGCGGACATGGCACCACCGTCCTGCACGGTCAGGTCCCGATTCGTCAGCTGAGCGTTGCTACGCGGCTGTCCTCACTAGTCGAAATGTACCGGGGCGACATTCCCGATCTCACCCTTCTGGAAGACCGTACGGCCGAAATCCCCGGAACCCCTTTCGTCGGTCGCGTCTCGGACCATGGCTATCACATGCTGCGCCGCACCCATGCGCGCGACGGGCTGACCTATTGCGTGATCTCGCTCTATTTCGATCGCCCGCTGTTCAACCGGTGCGAGACCCAATTCCGTAAGGAATTGGCGCTTCCAGTGTTACAGGATTCGCATGTCGCGATAGGTCGTGCTCGGCAGACACTCACTGTCGGCAAATGTGACGTAGAAACGGCCGGTCTGCTGAACCTCACCGTTGGCGACCCAGTGGCTGAGGTGCGCCGCATACTCTGCGATCCTGATGACAAAATCGTCTATCTCGCCGACGTGACCTATCGCGGCGACTTCATCAAGCTGGAAATGGATCTTCTTGCATGACCGACCCCCTGCATATCTCTCGGATTGACGCATGGGCCTATCGCTGCCCGATCGAACGCACGGTGTCGACCTCGTTCGGGGTAATGTACGACCGGCCAGCCGTCTTCCTGCGCATCGAGGACATGGACGGCGCCGTCGGCTGGGGCGAAATCTGGGCCAACTGGCCCGCGGCAGGAGCAGAGCACCGGGTCAACCTTCTGGCGCTTGACGTCGCGCCGCTGATCCTGGGCCATTGGTTCCGCGAACCGCAGGAACTGTTCCACATGCTTGAACAAAAATCGCATATCCGTGCAGTGCAATGCGGCGAACTCGGTCCGTTCCGGCAAGTAATCGCTGGAATTGATATGGCGGTCTGGGATCTGCTTTCGCGTCGCGCGGGCGTGCCACTGCGCACCTTCATCCGCAATGATGCGCCCGCGTCGGTACCAACCTATGCCAGCGGAATCCAGATTTCGGCCGCACACGACCTGGTTCCGGTTGCACGGGAGGCGGGCTATCGCACGTTCAAGCTGAAGGTCGGCTTTGACATCACCTCTGACATCACGAAGCTGTCGTCGATATATGACGCTATCAGCGACGGCGAACAGATCGCGGCTGATGCAAACCAGGCGTGGACCTTGGACAATGCGACCCGCTTTCTAGACGGCATCGGCGACACGCCACTGGAATGGCTGGAAGAAGCGATGCCGGTCTTTGCCTCGAGCGCGGATTGGACCGCGCTGGCCGAGCGCAGCCCGGTACCGCTGGCGGGGGGGGAAAACCTTGCCGGGAAGGCAGAATTCTCTGCGGCCATCGACGCCGGATCGCTTAGCGTCATCCAGCCCGACGTGGCAAAATGGGGCGGAATCACCGGTTGTCTTGCCGTTGCACGGCAGGCCATGGCAGCCAGACGGCGGTACTGCCCGCACTTCCTGGGCGGCGGGCTGGGGCTCATCGCGTCGGCAGAACTTCTTGCCGCGACCGGTGGCGACGGCAAGCTCGAGGTCGACGTGAACCCGAACCCCCTGCGCAGCGCGTTTTTCGAGGGCGTAGAACCCGTGTCCGCTGGCCAGTTGACCTGCTCCGATGCCCCCGGACTCGGGGTCGAGGCAATCCCCGAGTCGTTGGCAGAGTTCGTGACGCTTCACCGCGAAATCGCCTGACGACAGCGATCAGGCGAATACAACAGTAAGCGTTCGCGGAGTGCTGTCAGACGAATTCGAACCAGTCTGAGCCGGGACAGTCAGGGGCCACCCTACTGGCCGGTGGCCTTGGCAGGCCCGAGGGAGTCACGTCTGGATGGTTTGCCAAACCCACGATATTTACCGATGTGTCGAACGATATGCGAATAGCTCAGGAAGAGATCTTCGTAAGCGGTCGCTGGACAGCACTCTCAGGTTATCTTGACGGCGTGAAGTTCCAGGGCAAGCGCGCCCGATCAAAGCCGGTTGCGCAACACCGCCTTGGACTATTCCGGCGGAGCGCGTTGACGAGGGGCGTTCCGTATCATCTACAGATAGGGTCACAGCCATGGCGCTGCTCATGGCCGTGCATGACTTGTATCGGCTCCGGGGCGGCAGGCCCTTATCCGGTGCTGGCAGACTAATTCGAACCAGTCTCCACAAGGACAGCGACTCTGTCCATTAACTCGCGCATGTCTAGCCTGCTCTGACTGGTCCGATTTGATTGTTAGTGCATAATCGGCCGCTGGTCTATTGGTACGATGGTTTCCTGTGCTGGAGGCCGGCATCCCAAGGCGCTATGAGGGCGTTTTGTATTGTAGTGTTTGCGCCAGTTTTCGATGACGATCTGTGCTTCTCTCAGCGAGTTGAAGACCTCCCTGTTCAGCAGTTCATCTCTGAACCGGGCGTTGAAGCTCTCGACATAACCGTTCTCCCAAGGGCTGCCCGGCTCGATAAACGCTGTTCGCGCGCCTACTGCCTCGATCCAGCCCCGGACATCCTTCGCAACTGAACTGATGCGGTGGATGCCCCCACCCGCCGGCATCGTATACCATGACGTGTGTGGATGCCCCCTGTTTGGCAAGCGAAATCTTCGGTTTGTCGGCGGGGTCTTCGATCGGACGTGTGTCAGGCCTCTGAGCGTGGCCTTCATGACGCCACGGGCCGGTATGCTGTTCGGAAGGCCGGGTTCACATCGGTTCAGAGAGCTGCAAGCGCTCGAGCCCCGGGTCTGAATCTCCCGCCTTGAACTTCGAAGTCCGTGTCGCCTACTCCTCGTCGATCGCTCACCCCGGCCTTGCGGCCATGTCGTGTCCTGACCCTGCGCGGGCTTGGATCACGCCATCCAGTAATTCTCCTGTCTCGTCGTCATTGCCCAGATCATGCGGGCCATCTTGTTCGCCAGCGCTACGGCCGCGACCATCTTCGGCTTGCGGGCCACCATCGCGGCCAACCAACGATTGGTGATGCCGCCCTTTCGGACCACCCAGCGGATGACGCTCATGGCGCCAACGATCAGCAGGCGGCGGATGTCAGTCTGGCCCATCTTGCTGACCGAACCAAGCCTGGTTTTGCCGCCGGTCGATCTCTGCCGGGGCACAAGTCCAAGCCATGCAGCGAAGTTGCGCCCGCTGTCGAATGTATCAAGGTCTGGTGCGAACGCTGCGATGGCACCAGCCGTGACCGGACCGATGCCCGGGATGGTACAGAGCCGACGCTGAGCCTCCCCATCTGAATTGGTCCACCGTTATGTTTAGGAGACGGAGGACAAGGAATGGCGAACAAGCGGCACAAGCCCGAGGAAATAGTTCAGAAGCTGTTGCAGGTTGATGTGCTTGTCGGGCAAGGAGTGCAGCGCGTGGATGCGATCCGCGAAGTGCGCATAACCGAACAAACCTATTACCGCTGGCGCAAGCAATATGGCGGTATGGGAACCGACCAGCTGAAGGAACTCAAACGTCTCCAGAAGGAGAATGAGCGACTACGCAAAGCCGTATCGGACCTGACGCTGGACAAGCTCATTCTGAGGGAGGCTGCCCGGGGAAACTTCTGAGCCCCGCCCGCCGGCGCGCCTGCATTGATCTGATCCGAAGTCAGATGAAGGTATCGGAACGCCGGGTCTGCCGGGCACTGGGGCAGCATCGATCAACTCAAAGGTATCGGCCGCACGGCAGGGCAGATGAAGACCGACTTGTAGCGGACATGATTGAATTGGCCAGGCACTGCGGCAGCTACGGCTACCGTCGCGTTGCGGCGTTGTTGAGAGACGCGGGCTGGCAGGTCAGTGATGGCCGTGTCGAGCGGCTGTGGAAACGGGAGGGGCTGAAAGTGCCGCCAAAACAACCGAAGAAGTCGAGGCTCTGGCTAAACGACGGGTCATGTATCCGGCTTCGGCCTGAGCATCGCAACCATGTCTGGAGCTATGACTTTGTCCATTGCCGTACCGATGATGGCAAGGCGTTCCGCACATTGAATATCCTCGATGAGTTCAGCCGGGAATGCCTGACAATCCGGGTGAAGCGCAGGCTGAACTCGACGGACGTCATCGACGCCCTGACTGATCTGTTCATCTTACGCGGCCCGCCGACATTTGTGCGAAGCGACAATGGCCCTGAGTTCGTTGCGAAGGATGTCCGGGGCTGGATCGAGGCAGTAGGCGCGCGAACAGCGTTTATCGAGCCGGGCAGCCCTTGGGAGAAAGGTTATGTCGAGAGCTTCAACGCCCGGTTCAGAGATAAACTGCTGAACAGGGAGGTCTTCTACTCGCTGAGAGAAGCACAGATCGTCATCGAAAACTGGCGCAAACACTACAATACAAAACGCCCTCACAGCGCCTTGGGATACCGGCCTCCAGCCCCGGAAACCATCGTGCCAATAGACCAGCGGCCGATTATGCACTAACAATCAAACCGGACCAATCAGATCAGGCTAGGCAAGGGCCCGCTCTCAAGATCAACGCTGCTTCGATCGGCCTCCTGTTCCCGCCTAGCAAGTCCTATGCGCTACGTTGAAACCGACAACTGCGCAAACCCTCAAATCTGCCCGCATACGTTTGCGCACTGCAAGTCAAGCAGGGCAATCGCGTTTGGCTGTTGGGGCAGCCCGAGGGCATTGTTGCAGAACTCTGACGGCAAAGGATTCACATCACGAATCCAGGTGGTTAGACGGATGGCACGAGCAAACCTGACCCCACCCGCTACCGCACGACAAACTGGTCTGACTACAATGCCGCCCTAAGAAAGCGCGGGTCGCTGTTGATCTGGGTCGACAAGGATATGACCTGGCTCGCGCCGCATGAGGGACGACCAGGGCGGCCACCAGTCTTTTCGAACGCGGCGATCCAGTTCTGCTTGTCGATCAAGGTGCTGTTCAAGCTGCCGCTCCGCCAAACGACCGGGATGGTGGCCAGCTTGCTCAAGATGGCGGGGCTGGATTGGGAGGTGCCTGATTACACGACGCTTTGCCGACGGCAAAAGACGTTGGCCGTTCAAATCCCGTATCGGCGCGCCGATGGGCCGCTCAACTTGCTCGTGGACAGCACCGGGATCAAGTTCCTCGGTGACGGTGAGTGGCAGGCCCGCAAGCACGGTGTTCAGGGCCGCCGTCAATGGCGCAAGGTCCATCTGGCGATGGATACCGCCACCTCCGACATCCGGGCGGTGGAGTTTACACCCAGCCGAGATGGCGACAGCCCAGTTCTGCCAGACCTGCTGGAGCAAATCTCCGTGGACGAAAACATCAGCACCGTGACGGCCGATGGTGCCTACGACACAAGGCGTTGTCATACAGCAATCCTAGCACGCGATGCGGTCCCGATCATCCCGATCCGCAAGAATGGTCGGTCGTGGAAGGAAGACTGCCCAGCCGCTATTGCTAGAAACGATACTCTGCGAGCCACCCGGTACTATGGCCGAGCCTTCTGGAAGCGATGGACAGGATACCACGCCCGCAGCCGCATCGAAGCGAAGATGCGCTGCCTCAAGTCCTTCGGCGAGCGTATCATGGCAAGAG
>Ga0209137_1000912_pt1 | contig 29671 bp, 32 predicted proteins | sample SaaInl5LU_22_DNA_FD_184642 | JGI IMG/M metagenome (GOLD analysis project Ga0209137, IMG submission 184642) | Marine microbial communities from expanding oxygen minimum zones in the Saanich Inlet - ESP_105LU_22_DNA (SPAdes) (version 2) | ecosystem: Environmental > Aquatic > Marine > Intertidal...
TGGCGTTAGAAGGAGCGCTAAAGCTTAAAGAGATTAGTTATATTCATGCAGAAGGTTATCCGGCTGCAGAAATGAAACACGGACCTATTGCCCTTATAGACGAGCAAATGCCTGTTATTGTCATTGCTACAAAAAAAGGTCATTACGAAAAAGTGGTCAGTAATATTCAAGAGATTAAATCCAGAAGCGGAAAAATCATAGCCATTGTGACCAAAGGAGACGTCACTGTAAGAGGCTTGGCAGACCACGTAATTGAAGTGCCAGAAACGCTTGATTGGTTAAGCCCGCTAGTGACTACCCTGCCTTTACAATTGCTTTCCTATCATATTGCAGTACTTAGAAACTGTAATGTAGACCAGCCCAGAAACTTAGCGAAAAGCGTTACAGTGGAGTAAAAAATAAAAACTGACTACCGGTGGTAGTCGAGAAAAATATAGAATTATGAAAGTAGGAATCACCTTTTCAACCTTTGATCTTTTTCATGCCGGGCATGTAAAGATGTTAGAAGAAGCTAAACGTCAATGTGATTATTTAATCGTTGGTCTGCAGTTAGACCCTTCGATTGATCGCCCTGAGAAAAACGCACCTTCCCAGTCGATTATTGAGCGTTATATTCAGCTCAAAGGATCCAAGCATGTAGATGAAATTGTACCGTACGTATCGGAACAAGATTTAGAGGATATTTTAAAGTCCTTTAAAATTGATGTTCGGATTATTGGGGATGAGTACAAGGAAAAAAACTATACTGGTAGAGATTATTGCGAAGAAAAAGGAATCGAAACCTATTACAACTCTAGAGATCACAGGTTCTCTTCGAGTGGGCTTAGAAAACAAGTGAAATTAAAATCTTAAATTAAGAAATGGAAATTAAAAATATATGTTGCATTGGAGCTGGTTACGTAGGGGGTCCTACTATGTCGGTCATTGCCTTTAAATGTCCAAATATTAAGGTTACTGTTGTAGATATTAATGAAGCAAGAATTGCAGCTTGGAATGATAAAAATCTAGATAACTTGCCTATTTATGAACCCGGTCTATCCGATGTAGTAGCTAAAGTACGGGGGGAAAATTTATTTTTTTCTACTGATGTGGATACTGCAATTGAGAGTGCTGATATGATTTTTATAGCAGTGAATACGCCAACCAAAACCTATGGTGAAGGTAAAGGCATGGCTTCTGATTTAAAATATGTGGAACTCTGTGCAAGACAAATAGCACGTGTTGCAAAAAGTGACAAAATAATAGTTGAAAAATCAACCTTACCTGTTCGAACAGCTGAGACTTTACAGACCATATTAGATACCACTGGAAATGGTGTTAACTTTGAAGTACTTTCCAACCCTGAGTTTTTAGCAGAGGGAACAGCCATTAACGATTTATTAAATGCCGACCGAGTGTTAATTGGAGGGAATCAGACACCTTCTGGAAAAAGGGCCATACAATCCTTAGTTGATGTTTATTCAAATTGGTTAAATCCTAAACAAATATTAACCACTAATGTGTGGTCTTCGGAGTTATCCAAACTCACCGCTAATGCGTTCTTAGCACAACGTATTTCATCTATTAATGCCATGTCTGCAATCTGTGAGGCCACAGAAGCTAATGTGGAAGAAGTTGCCAATGCCATTGGAACTGACAGTCGTATTGGACCTAAGTTTTTAAAAGCCTCTGTTGGTTTTGGCGGCTCTTGTTTCCAAAAAGATATCCTAAACCTGGTTTATTTATGTCGCTTTTTCAATCTTCCTGAAGTTGCTGACTATTGGGAACAGGTCATCAAACTAAACAATTATCAAAAGCTGCGTTTTGCTAGAAAAATAATTACAAGCCTGTTTAACACTGTTAGCGGTAAAAAAATAGCTTTATTAGGTTGGGCGTTTAAAAAAGACACCAATGATTCTCGAGAATCTGCTGCCATTTATGTAGCTGATCACTTAATAGAAGACGGAGCAGATATTCATGTTTATGATCCTAAAGTATCCGCATCTAAAATCAAAGCTGACCTCAGCTATTTATGGCAATTAAACGGGGTCACTGAAACAGATATCACAAAAAAGTTAAAACAAGTTTTCGTACACACAAACTCTAATGATGCCTTAACAAATAGCCACGCAATCGCTGTGCTAACAGAGTGGGATGAATTTAAAAACTACAATTGGAAAAACATTTACGAAAATATGTATAAACCCGCTTTCGTGTTTGATGGTCGTAATATTTTAGATATTAAAAAATTAAAAGGGATTGGATTTTATATACAAAATATTGGAAAATAAATTATGAAAAAAATATTAATTACTGGAGGTGCAGGTTTCGTAGGATCTCATTTGTGTGAACGCTTATTAAAAGAAGGAAATGAGGTGATTTGTTTAGATAATTATTTTACAGGGAACAAGAAAAATATTATAAAATTATTAGATAATCCTAATTTTGAAATGGTGCGTCACGATATTACGGAACCCTATTATGCTGAGGTAGATGAAATTTATAACTTAGCTTGCCCTGCCTCTCCAATACATTATCAGTTTAACCCTATAAAAACGATTAAAACATCAGTAATGGGCGCTATAAACACATTAGGGTTGGCTAAACGTGTTGGAGCTAAAATTTTACAAGCTAGTACTAGCGAGGTTTACGGGGATCCTAAAGTACATCCACAAACAGAAAGTTATTGGGGGAATGTTAACCCTATTGGAATTCGTTCTTGTTATGATGAAGGCAAACGTTGTGCTGAGACTTTATTCATGGATTATCATAATCAAAATAAAGTAGCAATAAAGATTATTAGAATTTTTAATACTTATGGGCCAAATATGAACCCTTCAGATGGTCGCGTAGTATCTAATTTTATAATGCAAGCATTAAAAGGCGAGGACATTACGATATTCGGCGATGGTTTACAAACTCGTTCCTTTCAATATGTAGATGATTTGATAGAGGGCATGATTCGCATGATGGCTTCAGATCCTTTATTTTTAGGGCCAGTGAATCTTGGAAATCCAAATGAGTTTACTATGATAGAACTAGCGCAAGCAGTAATTAGGTTAACAAATTCAAAATCGACTATCGTTCATATGCCTCTACCACTTGACGATCCAAAACAACGTCAGCCTGATATTTCATTAGCAAAAGAAAAACTTGAAGGTTGGGAGCCAACTATAGAACTAAAAGAAGGACTTAGTAAAACTATTAATTATTTTAAGAAAACCTTATAAACATCTATAAAAATTAAAAATATGGTAAATAACGATATGTTTAAAAATAAAACATTACTTATAACTGGCGGGACTGGTTCTTTTGGGAATGCTGTATTAAACCACTTTATTAATTCGGATCTCAAGGAAATTAGAATATTTAGTAGAGATGAGAAGAAACAAGAGGACATGCGAATAATTTTTAAAAACCCAAAAATAAATTTTTTTATTGGAGACGTTAGAGATTTTGATAGTATTAATTCTGCCATGAATGGCGTTGATTATGTTTTTCATGCGGGCGCTTTAAAACAAGTACCCTCTTGTGAGTTTTTTCCAATGCAGGCTATCAAAACCAATATTTTAGGTGCTGAAAATGTGCTAGAAGCTGCGGCTATAAATAATGTAAAAAAAGTAGTTGTCTTGAGCACTGATAAAGCTGTTTATCCAATTAATACAATGGGCATGTCTAAAGCTTTGATGGAGAAACTGGCAGTTTCTAAGTCCAGAGACCCAAGAGTTCAAGCTAATGGCGGTGTTATTTGTGCTACTCGTTACGGTAATGTTATGTGTTCTAGAGGATCTATAATTCCGTTATTTATAAAACAAATTAAAGAAGGTAAATCGTTAACAATAACAAATTCTAAGATGACAAGGTTTATGATGTCTTTAGAAGATTCTGTTGAACTAGTCTTATTTGCATTTAAGAATGCAAATCCAGGTGATATATTTGTTCAAAAATCACCTGCAGCTACAATTGAAACATTAGCAATTGCATTGAAGGAATTATTTAATGCTACTAATGAAATTCGTATTATTGGTGCTAGACATGGTGAAAAAATGTATGAATCTTTGTGTGGTAAAGAGGAAATGTCTAAAGCGGAGGATTTAGAGAAATTTTATAGAGTTCCTGCAGATCTAAGAGATTTAAATTACACGAAATATTTAAAAGAGGATGGCCCAAGGTTACAAGATGAAGAATATAACTCTGATAATACAAAACGGCTTAATGTTGAAGAGCTAAAAGATTTACTTTTAACACTAGATTATGTTAGAGAAGAATTAGGTCTTGAAAATAAATAAAACATGATTTCTATAGTAAACCCATATATTCCACCCAAAGAGGTTTTAATGCCTGCTTTAGAAAAAACTATCTATTCTGGTTACATTGCTCAAGGGCAAAAAGTAGAGGATTTTGAATTTATGTTAGGTCAGTATTTTGAAAATAATAATGTGCTAACCGTTAATTCAGGAACTTCAGCACTTCATTTGTCTTTAATCCTTGCAAATGTTGGTCCTGGAGATGAAGTTATTTCTACAGCATTAACCGCAGAGCCAACAAATACTGCAATAGCCCAAACAGGAGCTAAGGTTGTATGGGCAGATACTGAAGTTTTGACAGGCTTAATATGTCCAAAATCAGTTGAAAAATTAATAACGAATAAAACCAAAGCTATAATGATTGTTCATTATGCTGGTATGGTAGCTAATTTAAATGAATTTTATAGAATTAGAGAAAAATATAATATTCCTGTAATTGAAGATTGTGCTCATGCTTTTGGAGCTGAGTATAGAGGTAAGAAACTTGGTTACTATTCAGATTTTGCCATTTATTCTTTCCAGGCTATAAAGCATTTGACAACTATTGATGGAGGGCTATTAGTTATAAAATTATCTTCTGACTATGATCGTGCAAAAAAACTTAGATGGTTTGGATTAGATAAAAATACACCAAGATTACAGAATGATATAACAGAAGGTGGTTTCAAATACCATATGAATGATGTGAACGCCACTTTTGGATTGGTTCAACTAAATTATCTTGAAGAAAATGTGAATAAATATATTGAAAATGGATTATTTTTTGATGAAGAATTAAAAGGTATCAATGGGATAGAAATTATTAAATATCATGATAACACAAAACCGTCCTATTGGCTGTATACAGCTATTATTGAAAGGAGAGATGATTTTATTGAATATATGAAAAGTAACGGTGTAATGTGCTCTCCTCTGCATTTGAGAAATGACAGGCATTCTATTTTTGAAGATGGTTCTCATTTAAGTGGATTAGAATCTTTTTACTCACGCTTTATACATTGGGGATGTGGTTGGTGGTTATCTCAAGAAGATAGAATTAAAATAGTAGGTTTAATAAAAAAAGGATGGTAGGATGATTCCAATATTTAAACCATACATGCCAGAAAACATAACCTCAGGAATTGAAGATATTCTTTATTCCGGTGAATTATCATATGGAGATAAAGGAAAAGAATTTGAAGAAAAATTAGCATCTTATATTGGAAATACTAAAGTATTGACAATAAGTTCGTACAACCAAGCTTTATTAATAGTTCTCTCAACCCTTGGTTTGAAACCAGGTGATGAAATTATCGCCTCCCCAGTAAGTTGTTTAGCATCTAACCAACCTTTTGTTGTAAAAGGTTTAAAAGTTGTTTGGGCTGATGTAAATCCACTCTCGGGAACTTTATTAGTAGATGATGTTAGGTCAAGAATAACAACCAAAACAAAAGCAATTTTTCATAATCACTATTGTGGTTATTTAGGAGAGATAGAAGCAATGAATGCTTTAGGTAAAGAATTTGGAATCCCTGTAATAGATGACTGCATAGAAGCATTTGGTTCTGAGTTAAATGGAAGGAAAACTGGAAATTTAGGAACAGATATTACTGTTTTTTCATTTCAAACAGTTCGACTACCAAATACAATTGAAGGTGGGGCATTAGTTTTTAATAATCAAGAAATGTTTCAGAAAGCTAAAATGATACGTGATTATGGAATTGAAAGAGTCAATTTTAGAGATAATTTGAATGAAATTAATCCTGATTGTGATATTATATTGGAAGGTTATGGAGCTCTAATGGGAGAGCTGAATTCGTATATTGGAATAAAGCAGATGAACAATTTAGATTCCTTAATAAAAAATCAAAGAGCGAATGCTGTGATTTGGGATCAAAAAATTAATAAAGAAACTAACTTAAAATCATTAATTCCTATAAATAATTCAATGCCAAACAGATGGGTTTACGGAGTTTTAGCAAAAAACAAAAACAAAACTATAAAAAAAATTAGAGAAAAAGGTTTTTATGCTACAAGTGTTCACATTAACAATAATATCTATTCAATTTTTAATAATAAAACAAATTTGAGTGGAGTAAACGAGTTTATGAATCATTTCGTAGCTCTACCATGTGGATGGTGGTTTAATTTAAATAAAGAATAACATGAAAATAATTTTTTTAGCATATAGAGATTGGTCTCTTAGTGTATACGAATCAATACAAAGACACCCAAATGTTCAGTTTAGTGTTTTGTGTAAAACTCAGGTTGAATTAGAAAAATTAAATCTAAATGATTTTGATTTAATAATTTCATGTGGCTGGAGCGAGGAACTTGGGGAAGAAATTTTAAGTAAAATAAAAGCAATCGGAGTCCATTGTGCTGAGTTAGACAGATATTCGTATGGTTCTCCTATACAACTACAAATCATTGATGGAATAAACAGAACTAAACATAGAATTTTTAGCTTCACACACGATGCAGATTCACCAAGAGCACATACACATAATTGCTTATTTTCTCATGAGGTAGATTTAGATTTATCTGGAAACATGGTCGATATCCTTGAGCAAATGACAGTTACCAGTAAAGTTTTATTTAGAAGATATCTAGACGACTATCCTAATATTGAATGGAAAAAATGGCCAGCTGAAGAAATTGTTAGAAAGAAAAGAGAGCCCAACGATAGTTATATTAAAAAGGAAGATATCTCAGGGATGAACACTCAGGAACTTTATAATTTTTTTAGATGTTTAGAATCTCCATATCCAAACGGTGCAATTGAAGACGAATATGGAACATTATTTATTGAGAGAGTAAGATTTTTAAAGAAAAGTTAAATTGAGAGTTATATTTTGTGGTTATAGAAGCTGGGCTTTAAATATTATTGGTGAAATAAAAAAGCATAAAAAAATAAATTCATTTGAGGTTATATCATCAAAAGAAGAATATGATTTTAAATTTAATAAGTTAGTAACCAACGCCGATCTTATAGTTTTTTTAGGATGGAGCTGGATTATTCCAAATGAAATTACGAAAAAATATCTTTGTGTTGGAATACATCCCTCAGATTTACCAGATTATAGAGGAGGGTCGCCTATTCAGCACCAAATAATAAATGGAATCATTGAAACCAAAATCTCATTAATGACAATAAGTGAGAAATTAGATGGAGGTGATATATGGCTAAAGTATGATTTAAATCTTCGAGGTGATACTATTGAGATTATATTTAAGAATCTTGAAGAAAGTTCGATAGCTCTTTTTAATATTTTTTTTGATTTATATCCTAATATTAATCCAATTAAGCAGGATCTAACAAAAGGTAGTTACTTTAAGCGAAGAAAACCTGAAGAAAGTAGAATCAAAATAGAAGATTTTAAAAATAATTCATTGGAAGAAATTTATAATACTATTAGATGCCTTACGGCCCCCTATCCAAATGCTTATATTGAAGATTCAGAAGGGAATAGATTGTATTTTAAAGAAGTGGATTATAAGAAAAATTCAAAAAATTAGGCAGTGCTAATATGATAATTTCCTTGGTTTAAAGCTAAAATAAAAACTAGAGTAAAAACTTATTACTAGTAATAATTGCTAAAAATAAATTCAAATTATTCTATTTTCTTTAAGCTATTTATCATTTGAAGATTTAACAAAGTGTAAATAAATGAAACTAAATATTATCGCAAATTTCTTTGGTAGGTTATGGGGTATTGCATCTAATTTCTTCTTTATACCATTATATATTCACTATTTAGGCTTTGATAGTTATTCTGTAATTAGTTTTACACTTGTCATTGCGGGTTTGATGGCTGTATTAGATGCTGGATTAACAGCAACTTTATCTCGTGAATTAGCAAGAAAAGATGTTTGTAAAGAAGATAAATATCAAATATTTAAAACTTTAGAGTCCAGTTATTTTGTTGTAGTAGTTCTTTGTGTATTTATTGTCTTTAGCCTATCTAGTGTTATTGCGGAAAAATGGTTGAATTTAAATACGTTTAATACAGATCAAGTTTCGTATTTCATAAAAATAATGAGTTTCGATATTGCATTTCAACTTTTACTTCGATTCTATCTTGGCGGTATGCTGGGCATAGAAAAACAAGTAAAAGCAAATCTATATCAAGTAGGTTGGGGAGTTCTTCGTAACGGAATGGTCCTAATAATAATAATGTTTTCGCCTTCATTGGAATCGTTTTTTTACTGGCAAGTTTTTTCTACAATATTCGTAACATTATTACTTAAATTGTCTGTAGAAAAAGAATTAGTTGGAAGTTATGTCTTTATTTTTTTTTCGAAAATAGATAGAAAAATCTTCAAGAAGGTTTGGCGTTTTGCTATGGGAATGATGTTGATTTCATTTATTTCTGCGTTAAATACTCAAATGGATAAAATATTAATAAGTAAATTACTACCTATATCTAGTTTAGGCCATTATATGCTTGCTGTTTCTGTAGCAACAGGAATTCTGGTTTTAGTGAGTCCAATAGCAACAGCTGTTTTGCCACGTTTCACTGCTCAATATTCCTCGGGTAAGAATAATGAAGCAATATTGCTTTTTTCTAATGCTAGTACATTTGTTTCAATTGTTGTTTTTACAGTTATGTCGAATATGATTTTTTTCAGTAAAGAGATTTTGTGGGCTTGGACTGGGGATATGGATTTATCTATACAGGCTTCTCTTGCTTTACCTTACTTAGCAATAGCTATGTCAATGTTAGCGTTACAATTTTTACCTTTCCATATTGCAATTGCAAATGGATATACAAAGCTAAACAACCAAATGGGGATTTTGACTTTGATTTTTATAATACCTATTCATTGGATTTTGATTCCAAGATGGGGAGTTATTGGAGCAGCTTTAACATTTTTGATAACACAATTATTATCAAAGTTTATTTACGTTTATTATATTAACAAAAAATTTCTTAAAGTTAAAATTAGTGATATTTACTTAAAACAAATGTTAGTTCCATTGGTATTGACAATCGTAATTACTTACTTATTATCTTTGATTCCTGTTTTTTATCAAACTTCCAGGGTATTTACAATATGTTGGATTTCTATTTGGATAATAGTCACATTGTTTATTTCTGTAATAATATTATTCCCAATAAAAAAACTTAAAAATTTATTTTTAAATGAAGATTATAAAAAATAAATGAAACCATTATTAAGTATAATTATAGCAACAAAAAATAGAGTACCCTATTGTATTAGTGTGATTAAATCTATTCTCAGTTTAGATAATGACAATATTCAATTGGTAATTCAAGATAATTCAGATAATCTTGAATTAAATGACTTTATTGAAACTGAAATTGATGACAATAGATTAACCTATAGGTATACTCCACCCCCATTTTCTTCAATACAAAATTTTAATGCCGCATTAGAATTAGTTAAGGGAGAATATGTCTGTATGATTGGAGACGATGATGGTATTAATCCAGAGATTATTTTAGCTGCTGAATGGGCATTTCAGAACAATATTGATGCCATTACAGGGAATTATCTCATCGCAAATTATAGATGGGAAAATACGGGTGCACCTGATACTTTATTTACAAAAATGGATGGAGATGCACTAACAATACTTGATTTTAATGGAGATTCGATACAACCTAATATTGAGCATAACTTATTGAGATTAATGCAAAATGGATGTACTAATCATCTTAATTTTAATCTTCCCAAACTATATCATGGTGTAGTTAGAATGAAATACATGAAAATTATAAAACAAAAAACCGGGGAATTTATAAAAGGATTAAGTCCAGATGTATACTCTGCACTATCATTGTCTTGTGTTATTAATAATTTAGTAGTTATTGATTATCCTTTAACTATTCCAGGGGCATGTGGAGTTAGTTCATCAATTAATGAAGGACAAAAAAAAACACACTCCAAAAAAATTGAGAATGCACCACATTTTAGAGATAGAGGAGATTATAAATGGAGTAAAGAAGTTCCAGGAATTTATTGTGCTCAAACAATTTGGTCAGATTCAGGGTTTGCAGCACTGCGTGATATGAACAGAACAGATCTAATAAAAAGGTTCAACAAATATCAGTTATATGCAAATATATTATATGCTGATAAAACTAATTATTCGATACTTCTTGAGCATATTAAAAACGAAAGAAACAATAATAGGTTATTTATTTTTATAGATTTTGCCAAACTAGGGTATGCATTTCTTATAGGACCTATTTATATCATATTTCGTAAAAAACTTTTCCGCCGTTTATCAATAATTCTTAAACTTAAGCGATTTGAAGTTTTTACAAAAATGTATGGTATGGAAGATGTAATGAATACTTTATCTAGTTATTTAAAGAAAAATGCGATCAGGCTAGAAGATGCTTTGTCTAGGATAAAATTGTGATGACTTTAATAGCTATAATATATATATATAATTGGTATGATTTACATAGTTGTTGGATTAATAATAATCCTATTTGCATATTTAGAAGCATTCGATACGTCTAAAAAGAATTCTCGAATTGTTCTTGCCGTTTTATGTTTTGTACTTGTTTTTTTTGCTGGATTAAGAGATGGTGTGGGAACAGATTGGCTCGCTTACTATAATTTTTATTTAGAAACCACCGATAGAGTTGAAATAGGTTATGCTTTCATAAACAATACCTTTAGTGAATTTTCAATTCATTACAATATTTTTCTGCTGTTTACAAATAGTATATCAATTTTTCTTATTGCTAAGTTTATAAGAACTCAGAGTCCTTTTTATGTTCTCGGTATACTAATATTTTATTCAAATCTTTTTCTTTATTATAATTTCAGTGGTATGAGACAGGCAATGGCAATTTCAATAACTTGTTTTAGTTACTCCTATGCTTTAGATAAAAAATTTATTAAATTCTTACTGTTGGTTGTTTTGGCTTCTACTTTTCATTCTAGTGCTTCAGTATTTATATTAATATATTTTATACCAAGAGAAAAGATTAGTTTTTTGCATAGTATTTTTGTTTTGTCAGGGTTTTTTGTTTTTTATCAATTCCTAAATCTTATTTCCGATTTTATAACATTATACACAGCTAATAATGCCAATTATTACATTAATGTGATTGAGAAATCAGATTCATTACTCACCTTATTTTTAATAGGAATTACAGTACGGTTAGTAATATTGATTGTAGTTTTTACTTTCAAAAAAAAATTATTCGCAATAAAAAATTTCAGGTATATTTTTAATATTTATTTATTTGGGTTATTAATTTATTTATCTACATATATGATTTCTCCAGATATAGGTGTTCGTTTAAGTAGTTATTTTTTGATATTTGATATCATTATAGCTGGTAATATAATTGGTGTAGTTAATAACGCTAAATACAGAGTGTTAATTGTTACGATATTTTCACTACTAGCTCTATACCGATTAATCGGTTATTCTAAAAGCGAAGGTTATAACTATTTTTCAATTATAGAAAATGCATTATAAATTATGAAAATCTTAGTATACTTTAATTCAATGAAACCTGCAGGGGGTATAGAGAGAGTTATTTCAGAACATATTAAATTTTTGATGTCTAATGATCATGAAATAATTTTAGTTACAAAAAATGGAGAAGATTCTTTTTACAAGCTTCCACTTTCTGTTAAGCACGAATCTATAGACATTGATTTTGATTTAGACATGAAAAGCAAGGTAAAACGCATTTTTAAGATCGCTTTTAACTTACTTAAAACAACTAGAAGATTAAAGAAAAAGATATTGACTATAAACCCAGATATAATTTATGTAGCTAGCCCTCTTAGTCTTCTAGAATTATATTTAACGGGGGGAGGGATAAAAAATATTATCGTAACTGAACATTCCTCTTACGTCTCATACAATAGGATATATAAATTAATAATTAAAAAATTGTACCCTAAAGTTAGGCTTTTAACTACACCAACTACTATGGATAGCAAAATTTATTCTTCTTTTGGTATTGAGAATTATTATCTACCAAATCCATTACCTTTTTATCCTAAAGTTATATCTAGATTAAAAAATAAAACAGCATTAAACATAGGTAGGTTTACAAATGATAAAAGACATGATTTGCTAGTTCGTTTATGGGCAAAATCAGAAGCTAGAAATCTAGGTTGGAAACTGAATATCATAGGTACAGGAGAAAATTACAATAATATCATTAGTTTAATTAGAGACTTAAACGCCAACGATATCATTTATATTGATAAAGTCAAAAAAGATATTGAAAAGGAATATTTGAAAAGCTCTTTATTTATACTAACGTCCAGAAATGAAGGATTTGGCCTTGTTTTAGCAGAGGCTATGGCATGCGGTGTTCCATGCATATCATATAATTGTCCTAGCGGACCTCGAGATATTATAAAAAATGGATTTAACGGTTTTTTAATAGAGGAAACTAATCACGACTATTTTCTAAATCGATTAAATGAATTAATGATGAATGAAGATTTGCGAAATAAATTGGGCAGACAGGCAAGAGACGATATAAAGAAATTTGAGTCTAATACAATTAGTGAGAAGTTAAATACTTTATTAAAAAATAAATTTGAAAATTATTATGAGACTTAAAACAATGAATAGTCCTATTTTATTTATAATTTTTAATAGGAAAGAAATAACAGAACAGTCATTTAAAACAATTAGGGAAGCAAAGCCGCCAAGGCTCTATATAGCTGCTGATGGACCTAGAGATTGGGTTTCTGGTGAAAAAGAACTTTGTGCTGATACACGAAACATCATTAACAAGATAGATTGGGACTGTGAAGTAAATACTTTATTTCAAGAAAAAAACTTAGGTTGTCAGAAAGCTGTAATTACCGCTATTAACTGGTTTTTTGAAAACGAAGAAGAGGGCGTTATTCTAGAAGATGATATAATTCCTAAGCCAGAATTCTTTGAATTCGTAGACTTAATGCTAAATAAATATCGAAATAATTCAAATATAAAAGCAGTACTTGGATTTAATCAATTCGGACAAGGAATAAATAATAATTCATATTTTTTTTCAAGAGGATTTTACGCTTGGGGCTGGGCAACTTGGAAATCAAGATGGAAAGATTATAAAGAGAATGTTATAACAAATGAAATTATTAATGATAAATCACTTCTTGAAATTTATGATAAATCTATATTAAAAGGTATTAACTTTAACTTAAAATTAGTTAATTCTGGATTACTTGATACATGGGACTATCAAATGATTCATATGATAGTGATACAAAAAGGCTTTACGATTGTACCTTATGCAAACTTGACTAGCAATATTGGTGCCGACGGAGCTCACTCAATAAATAATACAAATATCTTTCATAAGTATGGGGATCTGTCTATAAAAGATTTGAAGCACCCTCAGAAAATTGAAGATAATTTAGAGATGAATATTAAACTGTGGAATGATTATAAGAAAGCCTCTTTTGTAGTAAATGTTAAAAATTTTTTATTTAAAATAGGTGTCTATAAACAAATCAAAAAATACTACAAGAAAATTCAAAATTTTAAGAATTAATATAATCACCCGTTATATCAAGTGAATCTAATCTAATTACAAATTATAATGACATATTTATCAGTTATTATTCCAGTGTATAATTCATCTATCACCATTTTAGAATCTATTAACTCTGTAGAGGCTGAACTTGCAGATAGCATGTTTAAATGGGAAATTATTTTAATTAATGATGGGTCAACGGACGATTCAGAACTATTGATAAATAATTACATAAATAATTCAAGATTCAAAAAAAACATAAAGCTAGTTTCACAGGAAAATAATGGTGTTGCAGCTGCAAGGAACACTGGTTTGAAAATTGCTAATGGAAATTTCATAGCTTTTAATGATTCGGATGATAAATGGCTTAAAGGTAAAGTTTCACTCCAAATGAATTATCTATTAAAAAATGATGATGTACAAATGGTTGCAGGTGTTTTTGGTGACGATAATTTATCATCACTTCCGTTTAAAAAAATAAAAAACACAACCGTAATTACCATACATAATCAAGTGCTAAAAAACTATTTTTCACCACAAACAACTATTTTTAGAAAAAAAGTTTTAGATAAGGTTGGTTTTTTTAATGATAAAATGAGATATGCTGAAGAAGGATATTTTTTTAATCGAATGGTATTTTTTTACAAATGTGTTGTAATTAATGAAGTAGTTACGATTCCAATAACACAAAAAAGACGTTGGGGTGATTCAGGTTTATCTGGAAATTTAATAGAAATGGAAAAAGGAGAACTTTTTAATATAACCAACGCATATAAATCTCAATTTATAAGCACGGGTTTTTTTATGTTAGCTATTAGCTTGTCATTGATAAAGTTTATAAGAAGGATTTGTCTAAGTGAAATTCATAAAAAAAAATTTTAATTATGATTAAATATATAAAGCATTATGGTTTTTGGGGTTTTAAAAGGTTAGTAGTAAGTTATTTGATGACAAAATTATGTTATAATAAATCTCGATTAATTCGTTTACCTTTTGATATTAGAAATAAACGGTTTATTGATTTAGGTACAAATTTAACAACTGGAGTAGGTTGTAGATTTGAAGCTTACCCCAATTATGATAAAACAGATAAATGCATTATTATAGGTAATAATGTAGAAATGAATGATTACATTCATATCGTTTCTAGTAATTCTGTAAAAATAGGGAATAATGTTTTATTAGCTAGTAAAATTTTTATATCCGATACAAGTCACGGAAATTATTCAGGTGATTCAATTATTCAAAGCTCTCCTAATACCAAACCAAATAATAGGCCATTAGTTAATAAAACTGTAACAATTGAAGATAATGTTTGGGTTGGAGAGTTTGTCAGTATTTTACCTGGCGTTACAATAGGTAAAGGATCTATTATTGGCACCATGTCGGTTGTGAATAAGTCTATTCCACCTTATTGTATAGCCGCTGGATCTCCAGCAAGAGTTATAAAAAAGTATGATTTTGAAACAAAAAAATGGCGAAGATTAAATTAAAAAAAATATGAATATATTAATCACAGGTGGTGCGGGCTTTATTGGAAGTAATTTATCTTTAGCATTGTTGTCAAAAGGACACAAAATTACTGTTTTTGACAACCTCTCACCACAAATCCACGGAGAAAACGCTGAAACTACATCCCCCTTATTTAAAAGTATAAAGGATAAGGTAAATTTTATACAAGGGGACGTTTCTAATGTTCAAGATTGGGAAATTGCTCTATTTGATCAAGACATTGTTGTACATTTTGCAGCAGAAACTGGAACAGGTCAATCAATGTATCAAATTAATAAGTATACAGATGTCAATTTGGTTGGTACTTCTTTAATGCTAGATTTACTTTCAAATAATAAAAATTATAATATAAAAAAGATTATCATAGCTTCATCAAGATCTATATATGGTGAGGGTAAATATAAATGTTCTGAGCATGGCAATGTGTATCCATCTGAAAGAATAGAAAGTGATATGTTGAATGGAGATTTTAACGTAAAATGTCCGTTTTGTTTCAAAAATGCTTTGGTATTAGCAACAGATGAAGAAAGTAAAATTCATCCATCTTCTTTTTATGGGATAACTAAACAAGTTCAAGAGCAAATGTGCTTATTAATAGGGAAATCTATAGGGATTCCTGTAGTTGCTTTTAGATATCAAAATGTATATGGTCCTGGACAATCCTTGTCGAATCCGTATACAGGGATATTATCTATATTTTCTACTCGAATAAAAAATAATAACAATATTAATGTTTTTGAAGATGGAGAAGAAACAAGAGATTTTGTTTATATAGATGATGTGGTTGCAGCTACTATCTTGGGTATTGAAAAAGAAGAAGCAAATTTTAAGGTATTTAATGTTGGTTCTGGAAAGAGAACTAGCGTTTTACAGGTAGCAAAGACTTTAAAGAACAATTACAGGAGTGAAATAAGTATTAACATATCAGGTAATTTCAGGTTAGGTGATATTAGGGACAACTATGCTGATATGCAAAAAATCAAAGAAACTCTTGGTTTCACGCCTAGATTTACTTTTGAAGAAGGGATTTCTAATTTTACTAATTGGGTTGAAAACCAAGATGTTAAACAGGATAATTTTCAGAAATCGATTGATGAAATGAAAGATAGAGGCCTGTTAAAATGAAAGATATGTATTTAGAAAATAAAAATATTCTTTTTATATCTACAGAAACATTTGGTATTGAAAAGAAGATAAAAGAAAAGCTAGAAGGACTTGGAGCTAAAGTTGACTATTACAACGAAAGGCCTTCTAATACAATTCTAATTAAAGGATTAATAAGATTAAAGTCAAGATATGTCCAAAAAATTATCAATAAATATTACAACTCAATTTTAGAAGAAATAATTAATAAAGAATATGATTATTTATTTGTCATAAAAGGTGAAGCTATTCCAATTTTTTTTTTAAAATCGTTTATTAAAAATCATCCGCAAACTGATAGAATTTTTTACACCTGGGATTCTATTTTAAATAATAACAATGCAATTAAATTACTAGATTTTTTTAATAATAAATTTACTTTTGATGATAAAGATGCGATAAAGTATAATATGAACTTAAGACCATTGTTTTATTTTGACGATTTTAGGCAATTTGAAAGTTTAGATATTTCACAATATAAATACGAACTATTACATATTGGTACTGCACATTCGGACAGATACATTTTAACAAATAAAATTACAAATTGGTGTAAAAATAAAGGTTTAGAAACTTATTCATTTTTCTTTTTACAAAGTAGAATAGTTTATTTTTTTTACAAATTTTTTGATAACTCATTTAAATCTTTTGATTATAAAAAAATTAGTTTCAAAAGCCTTTCTACATCTGATATTATTGATTTTTATAAAAAATCTAGAGTCATACTAGACATTAATCATCCTGACCAAGTTGGTTTAACAATGCGGACTTTTGAGGCTATTGGAGCAAATAAAAAAATAATTACAACTAATGAACAAATAAAAAATTATAATTTCTATAATCCCATTAATATCTTAATAATTAATAGAAATTCAATACAACTTAATGAAGAATTTTTTAAAACTCCTTATCAAAAAATAGAAAAGGATATATATTACAACTTGTCTTTAGATGGATGGGTAAAAGAAATATTTAATATAAATAAAAATAATGATTGGTTAATTAAAGATCATTATAATTAAAAAAAACAAGGGTTTGAAAGGGATTATATTAGCAGGAGGAAGCGGAACTCGATTATACCCTATTACAAAGGGAGTGTCCAAGCAGTTATTACCGGTGTATGATAAACCAATGATTTACTACCCTCTATCGGTGTTAATGTTGGCAGGCATTCAAGAAATCTTAATTATTTCTACTCCTGAAGATTTGCCGAATTTTGAAAAATTATTAGGGGATGGTTCTGAAATTGGCCTACAATTATCTTACAAAGAACAACCTAGTCCAGATGGACTTGCTCAAGCTTTTATTATTGGAGCCGAATTTATTGGAACTGATGCTGTGTGCTTGGTGCTTGGAGATAATATTTTTTATGGATACGGTTTTTCAGGAATTCTGCAAAATGCTAGAAATAATGTAGCTAAAGGTAAATCAACTGTATTTGGCTATTATGTAAATGATCCTGAACGCTATGGGGTTGCAGAATATGATAAAAACGGAAATGTAACCTCTATCGAAGAAAAACCTACTGATCCTAAATCAAATTTTGCAGTAGTTGGATTGTATTTTTATACAAACGACGTTGTGGAAATTGCAAAAAAAATAAAACCATCTCACAGAGGAGAGTTGGAAATTACCTCCGTAAATCAAGAATACTTAAAACAACAAAACTTAAAGGTAGAATTGTTAGGTAGAGGTTTTGCATGGTTAGATACAGGTACACACGATTCTTTAATGGAAGCCGGGCAGTTTATAGAAACCATTGAAAAGAGACAAGGATTAAAGGTGGCATGTCTAGAGGAGATAGCCTATAATATGAAATACATAAACAAAGCGCAGTTAAATAAATTAGCAGAGCCATTAAAGAAAAATGGTTACGGGCAATATCTCTTAAAATTAGCAAAGCAATAAAATGAAGTTTATTAAAACAGAAATAGAAGGTCTTACGATTATTGAACCCAATGTATTTGGAGATGAAAGAGGTTATTTTTTAGAATCGTACAATCAAAAGAAATTTGAAGAATCTATAGGTCAGGTTTCCTTTGTGCAAGACAATGAATCTAAATCATCTAAGGGGGTGTTGCGTGGTCTTCATTTTCAAAAACCACCTTATGAGCAAGCCAAACTAGTAAGATGTATTGAAGGAGAAGTTCTTGATATTGCCGTAGATATTAGAAAAAATTCAAAAACGTATGGGCAACATATAGCAGTGCTATTGTCTGGAGATAATAAACGTCAATTATTTGTACCAAGAGGTTTTGCACATGGTTTTTTGGTGCTAAGTGATACCGCTACTTTTGCCTATAAAGTAGACAATACCTATGCGCCAGAGTTTGATGCAGGTATTCGATGGAACGACAATGAATTAAACATTCAATGGGGTATGGAAGATAGTGAAGTTATGATTTCTGAAAAAGATGCTGTACTTCCTTTTTTTTCAGAATTTGAATCACCTTTTACATTATAAAATATGAGAGTATTAATTACAGGGTCAAACGGACAACTAGGATCAGAAATTAGAGAATTAGCAGCTAACTATAGTAATTCAGATCTTGTTTTTAGGAATTCTCATGAGTTGGATATCTGTGATTTTGAAGCATTACAAGCTTTTATTATAGATCATAACATCAAAGCAGTTATTAACTGTGCGGCTTATACTGCTGTAGACAAAGCTGAAGAGGATGCTAAAATCGCAGAACAAGTGAATTCGATAGGGGTTTCGAACCTTGTCAATGCTTTAGCAAAAGTGAATGGAAAGTTGATTCATATATCTACTGATTATGTGTTTGATGGCGATCATTTTTTACCTTATAAGGAGTCAGACCCAGTGAGCCCAATTGGAGTATACGGAGAGACCAAAAGAGCAGGGGAACTTGCTGTCATCAATAGTGATATAGATTCAGTTGTAATTAGAACTTCATGGTTGTATTCTTCTTATGGAAATAATTTTGTCAAAACAATGTTGCGTCTTGGTAATGAGAAAGAAAACTTGGGAGTCATTTTTGATCAAGTTGGAACACCCACCTATGCAAGAGATTTAGCTAAAATCTGTTTAGAGATTCTATGTGGGGATAGTTCAGTAAATATCAGCAGGAATGGAAACTTATATCATTACTCTAATGAAGGTGTGATTTCTTGGTATGACTTTGCTATTTCAATTATGGAAATAGGAGGAGAGAAATGTAAAGTGAAACCAATACAAACCAAAGATTATCCTAGCTTGGCAAAAAGACCTCATTATTCAGTGTTGAATAAGTCTAAGATAAAAACAGATTTTAAAATTGAAATTCCTTACTGGAGAGATTCTTTAAAAGATTGTATCGGAAAAATAAAAATTAAATTGTAAATTTTAAAATATTTACAGCTATGGTAAAAAAACTTAAAAGTGTGGTAAAATTAATTCGCCCACATCATTATATTAAAAATCTATTTATCTTTCTGCCTCTCTTTTTTGTCGGGCAAATTACAAACCCACAATTATTAACAAACGCACTTATAGCTTTTATTGCTTTTTCAATGTCTGCGAGTGCTGTTTATATCTTAAATGATTTTTTAGATATTGAAGTAGACCGTCTGCATCCTGAGAAAAAGCATAGACCATTAGCTTCAGGATTAATTTCTAAAAAGGAAGCTTTTTTACTAATAGCTGTTTTTTCTGTTGCTGGAATCTCTCTAATTACTACTCAATCCTTGCAAGCCTTAATTGTATTATTAACTTATATTACTTTAAATATCGGCTATTGTTTTTTTTTTAAACATATTGCTATTATAGATATAACTATAATAGCAATTGGTTTTGTATTACGTATTTTTGTAGGGTCTTTTGCAACTGAAATTCCCTTGTCAAAGTGGATAGTTTTAATGACTTTTTTATTGGCCTTGTTTTTGGCCTTGGCAAAAAGAAGGGATGATGTTCTTCATTTCATGAATACTGGTAAAAAAATGCGAAAAGTGATTGATGGTTATAATTTACAATTTATAGATGGGGCAATGATGATTTTGTCTTCTGTAGTAATTGTCTCATATATACTATATACAACATCCTTAGAGGTTACTCAACGAATTCAAAGTGAATTTATGTACTTGACTTCACTATTTGTAATTTTAGGAATATTTAGATATTTACAAATTAGTTTTGTTGAAAATAATAGTGGTTCTCCAACAAAAATTATGATTAAGGATAAGTTTATTATTATAACTATATTTTCATGGGTATCCTCATTTGTATACCTAATTTATTTTAATGATTAGGATGTATATTCTATTGGCATTTATATCAACACTATTAAACCTACTGTTTCAATATTTTACATCTTTAATTTATAATGGTTTTTTAAGTATTTATATTGCAATGTTTGTTGGAACTTTTGTTGGACTTATCAGCAAATATATTCTTGATAAAAAGTTTATTTTTCACTTCAAACCTGAAAATAAAAGAAATGACGCTAGAACATTTATTTCTTATACAATAACAGGAGGTTTTACAACATTACTTTTTTGGGGTACAGAAATAAGTTTCGACTATTTTTTTAGAAGTGAAATAGCGAGATATATAGGTGCATTTATAGGGCTAAGTATTGGCTATTACATAAAGTATCTTTTAGATAAAAAATATGTATTTAAACAACAAGAAGCTAAATGAATCATAGAAGTTGGGGGAATTACCCTATTATAAAAAATAAATCTTTTGGATTTGAGCAACAGGAAACATTAAAAACTATTATTAGCAATCATAATGAACTAATTCCTTTTGGTAATGGTAGAAGCTATGGTGATAGTGCCTTAAGTGAAAACATCATCAATGTTAAGCCTCATAATTATTTTCTAAATTTTGATGAATCAAAGGGGGTGCTTCATGTCCAATCTGGTGTTTTGTTATCTGAAATACTTAATACGGTGGTGCCAAGAGGCTGGTTTTTGAAAATAACACCTGGAACAAAATTAATTACAATTGGTGGAGCCATTGCTAGTGATGTTCATGGGAAAAATCATCATGTAGAGGGTTGTTTTAGTGAATGCGTACAAGAGTTCAATTTAATGCTACCTGATGGTCAAATAGTTACTTGTAGCAAAACTGAAAATACAAACCTTTTTAGAGCTACTTGTGGTGGAATGGGACTTACTGGAGTTATACTTGATGCCAAAATAGTATTGAAAAAAATCAATTCAAAATATATCAATCAAACAACTATTAAAACGAAGAACCTTAAGGAAACTTTTGAAGCTTTTGAAAAATACAAGGACAAACCTTACTCAGTTGCTTGGATTGATTGCCTTGCAAGAGGAAATAAGATTGGTAAATGTTTATTGATGGTAGGTGATTTTTCTGATGATGGAAACTTGAATTATAGTCTAAAAAAGAAAGTAAACATACCTTTTAACTTCCCTTCATTTGCCTTAAACACATTAAGTGTGAAAGCTTTCAATTGGCTCTTCTATGGAAAAGTTAGAAAGTTAATTTCACAACAAAAAGTAGATATTGATACTTTCTTTTATCCTCTTGATGCTATAGATAACTGGAATAGAATTTATGGAAAAAATGGTTTTACACAATATCAATTCATTTTACCTAAAGAAACTAGTTTTATTGGCTTGGAAGAAATCTTAAAATCTATTTCAAACTCAGGGAAAGGCTCCTTTTTGGCTGTTTTAAAGCTTTATGGAAAAGCTAATGAAAATTATCTATCATTTCCAATGGAGGGATACAGCTTAGCATTGGATTTTAAAATAGAAAAAGGTTTATTTGAATTATTGGATGAACTTGATAAAATAGTTTTAAAATATAAAGGGCGAATTTATTTAGCAAAAGATGTTAGTGTTACCAAAGCTACTTTTGAACAAGGATATCCGTCTATCAATACCTTCAGAAATTTAAGAGAAAAATATAAAATGAATAAAAAATTTAATTCATTACAATCAAAACGTGTTAAAATATAATATGGACTACATACTAATAATAGGAGCTAAAAGTGATATTGCAAAAGCTGTTGCAAACAAGTATGCTGAGAATGGATATAACCTTTATTTAGCAGCAAGAAAATCTAGTGAACTTCAAAACTTTGCTAATGACATCAAAATAAGAAATCAAAAAGATGTAAAATGTATAGACTTTGATGTTTTAGATTATAATTCTCATCAAAATTTTTATAATTCATTAGAAGAAAAACCAATAGGTGTTATATCTGTAGTAGGCTATCTTGGAGAGCAAGAAAAAGCTCAAAATGATTTTGAGGAAGCTCAAAAAATAATGGATACAAATTATACAGGAGTAGTTAGTGTCTTAAATATTGTGGCCAATGATTTTGAAAAAAATAAAAATGGATTTATTGTTGGAATAAGCTCCGTAGCTGGTGTCCGCGGTAGAAAGAGTAATTTTATTTATGGCTCCGCAAAAGCAGCGTTTACTACTTATCTCTCAGGGCTTAGAAATAGACTTTTCAGATCAAATGTTCATGTACTGACAGTTAAGCCAGGTTTTGTTGCAACTAAAATGACAGAAGGATTGGACTTACCAAAAAAATTAACAGCTCAACCTAAAGAAGTAGCAAATGACATTTTTAAAGCACAACAAAAAGTCAAGAATGTAATTTACACCAAGTGGTTTTGGAGATATATTATGTTAATTATAAAAAACATTCCTGAATTTCAATTTAAAAAAATGAGTTTATGATAACTAAAGTATTAAATTATAAGGATATTACTTTAATTTTTATCCTATTTATAACTGTTAGAATTTTATCTTTCATATTTTTTGGATATGTCCAAGAAGATGCCTTTATATACTTGAGCATTGCCAAAAATTTAAGTTTACATGGAGATTATTCTTTTAATTTAGGTGATAATGTAAGTGCAGCAACATCACATTTGTACCTTCTCTTTGTGGCTTTTTTTAGATTTTTGTTTGAGCACCAAGGAACCTTTATATCCCTAAATGTTTTAAATTCAATTTTTCAATTTTTTAGTGTTTTAATCTGGGGTAAAATATTTTTTATTAAAAAATCAAATTTACGTGCTTTCTTGCTGGTAATGACGTTTATTCCAATTTCTATCACTTTATCTAATATAGGGATGGAAACTTCTCTTTTGGTATTTTGTTTTTCTATTGGTTTTTATTTTATTAAAAAAGACATATTTTCTGGTTTGGTATTGTTAATGTTAATTTTACCTTTAGTTAGACCTGATGCTATTTTTTTCTCAGTTTTATTGACTTTCACTTACGCCTTATATTATAAGGATAGATGGAGAAACATTTTATATCTATCGGCATCATTTATATTTGGAGCATTAATTTATATATCTATTAACCTATTGTTTTTTGATGTTTACATTAATCAAACAATCATAGCAAAAAGTGTAGCCTATGAAACGCCGATGACAATAATTGGTATAATGGAAAGAGTAAGTTACAATATGAATTCTACGTTTGCACCAATGAGTATGACTTTTTTGAAAAGCGCTATAGTTACATTTTTTGGACTAATAATTTTTATTGTTGCTTTACACAATCTTTATAAGGCTAAGAAAGATTATATATTAATATTTTTCATATTTAGTATTTCACTTGGATTGCCCCTTATTTATGGTTTAAAAGCTGCAACCTTCCCCTGGTACATTCACCCTTCAACATTTGTGGTTTATATTTCAATAGTGTTTTTGATGATAAATAAAAGGAATATTTCATTAATAAGGTATTTGGGGATTTTTATAGTTATGGCGCTTTTCCTGGTTCAATTGATTTTTTTAAGAAATACATCATTAAAGGAGGAATATAGGGCCAGTATTGGTAAATTTATCAAATCCAGAACAAATAAAGATGCAACGATATTTCTTGAGCCCTTGGGATATATACCCTATTTTGCTGAAAGATATACTTATTGTGAAGTTGGTCTAATTACTCCTGAGGTCACTTCTTTTCGAAAAAAATATGGTAATATTGACTTTCACCAACAGTTTCTTATAAATAAAAAACCTGATGTTTTTGTTGTTAGGGACACCAAGAAATGGGGATTAAGTCAAAAATGGCTTAATGAAAATTATTATTTAAAAAAACGATTCGTTTATAAAAATGCTTTTAAAAATGAGGAATTAAATTTATTAGATAAATTTATTTTTGAAAATGGGAGTGCAGTAGATTACTATATTTTTTTTAAAAAATGAGATTAGCTTTATTTGATTTTGATGGAACCATCACTACAGACGATAGCTTAATTAAGTTCATCCGTTTTGTCTTAGGTGATTTGAAAACTCTGGGGGGAATGGTATTCCTCTCTCCAATGCTAACAGCATACAAGTTAAAACTCATCCCTAACTACAGAGCAAAACAAATAATGCTCTCTTATTTTTTCAAAGGAATGGATGAGCAACAGTTTCAAAAAGTTGCAGAAGAGTACTCTCTAAAATTTATTGACTCAATAATAAGACAAAAGGCTATTGAGAGAATTAAATGGCATAAAGAGCAGGGTCATACAGTCGTAATTGTTTCTGCATCAGTTGAGTGTTGGCTAAAAGGTTGGTGTGAAAAGAATAATGTTGAACTTATAGGAACAAAACTTGAATTTAAGAACAATAAATTCACGGGGAAATTTTCCACTAAGAATTGTTATGGCATTGAAAAAGTAAATAGAATCAAGCAAATATATAATCTTAGTGATTATAGAACTATTTTTGCATATGGTGATAGTAGCGGAGATAAAGAAATGTTAGCTATTGCAGATAAAAAATATTATAAATACTTTGAATAGGGAAAAACTATAATATATATTCTTTATTAAATTATTCCATATCACAAATGAATGATTTAAAGAAATGAGCAAAGCTTTTAATATAAAATCAGTAACATTTAATAAACAACGCAATGGGCATGATGAAATTGTTCAGATAATTATACCAGATTTCGTTAGGAATGAAATTGAAAAATGTAATTATTTTTAACTTTTGACGATGAAATTTGCTCGGGAGATACCTTAAAACAAACTATTAACGCAATAATCCAGATCAATAGAAAGGCTTTTATAGATGTTTATATAACCTATAATTTTATTAATACAGATGGAGGCGAAATATTCCATAATGTAAATAAAATATATATATCAAATAGTATTCACAATGCATTTTCTCATCCCAACTTAACTAAAATTGACTTGACCAACCAAATTATTGATCAAATTGATATATAAAAAGGTGTTTTTTTTAAAAAATTGTATAAAAAATTAGTTCATGAAAAATATATTAGTTACTGGTGGCGCAGGTTTTATAGGTTCTCACCTAGTGAGATTATTAGTAAACAAATACCCAAAATATCATATTACAAATATGGATATGCTTACCTATGCAGGTAATTTGGAGAATATAAAAGATATTGAAGATAAAGAAAATTACAGTTTTGTAAAATGTGATATTTGTGATTTAAAGAAAGTATCCCAAATTTTTAAAGAGTATAACATAGATTCAGTAATTCACTTAGCAGCCGAGTCGCATGTTGATCGTTCAATCGAAGATCCTTTTTCATTCGCACAAACAAATATATTGGGAACGCTAAGTTTATTACAAGCTGCAAAAGAACATTGGAACGGTAATTTTTCAAATAAATTATTTTACCATGTGTCTACAGATGAAGTTTATGGTTCTTTAGGTGAAGAAGGCTTTTTTACAGAAAAAACTGCTTACGACCCTCATTCTCCATATTCAGCTTCAAAAGCGTCTTCCGATCATTTTGTAAGAGCTTTTGCTGATACCTATGGTTTGCCTACAGTAATATCTAATTGTTCTAACAATTACGGTTCATATCAGTTTCCAGAAAAACTGATTCCATTATTTATAAACAATATTGTACACAATAAACCACTACCAGTTTATGGGAAAGGAGAAAATGTACGTGATTGGTTATTTGTAAATGATCACGCAAGAGCCATTGATGTTATTCTTCATAAAGGGAAATTGGGGGAAACTTATAATATCGGTGGATTCAATGAATGGAAGAATATTGATTTGATTAAAGTTGTGATTAAAACAGTAGATCGATTATTAGGAAGGAAAGACGGCGCTTCTGATAAACTCATCACCTATATCACAGACAGAGCTGGTCATGATCTAAGATATGCTATTGATTCTACAAAACTAAAAAATGAACTGGGTTGGGAACCTTCTTTACAGTTTGAGGAAGGAATTGAAAAAACTGTAAAATGGTATCTCAATAACAAAGAATGGATGGATAATGTAACTTCAGGAGATTATAAAGAATATTATCAAAAAATGTATGACAAATAAATAATGTATCCAGAAATAAAAAAGGAAATTGAATCTTTTGGATTCTTTGTTGTTTCTCATGATTTTGAAAGACAATGGGGAGGGTTTTTGGTGATTGACGAAACCCAAGCACAAGATTTTTATAATAAATTTTTTGATAGTTTAGATGTAAATACTTTAAAAATTGGAGGAAAATTAAGTCCTAAAATTTTAATCGTAAAACCAGAAGCTAGATTGTCTTGGCAGTATCACATTAGACGTGCTGAGATTTGGTAAATATACAAAGGCTCGTCAGGTATCATTAGAAGTGATACAGATGCTGAAAATGAGATGGAGGTTTTTAATGAAGGAGATCAAATTGTATTACAGCAAGGAGAACGGCATCGTTTAATAGGTTTAAATGAATATTGTGTAGTGGCAGAAATTTGGCAACATACAGATCCTAATAACCCATCTGATGAAGACGATATTATTAGAGTACAAGATGATTTTGGAAGATAAAAATAAGATATTGGTTAAGAAAAAAGGAATGATAGTATCTGGGTATTTTAACCCCATACACAAGGGTCATATAGAGTATTTTAACAATGCGAAAGCATTAGCCGATGAACTGTTTGTAATTGTAAATAACGATCATCAAAGAGCACTAAAAGGCTCTAAAGAATTTCAGCAAGACCAAGAACGTGTTTTTATAGTCTCTAATATAAAATCTGTAGATCATTGTATTTTGTCAATTGATGAAGACAGAACCGTGTGTAAAACTATTGAAAAAATTGCTCTAGACTTTGGAGCAACTTATGATTTGAGCTTTGCTAATGGTGGAGACCAAAATAACAACACCATCCCTGAAAGACCTATTTGTGATCAAATGGGAATTACTTTAGTGGATGGACTAGGTGATAAGATTCAATCAAGCAGTTGGCTATTGAACAAGTAATTTTTATATTTAGTTTAGAATTTAATTCCTAAACCAAATGGTGTTTAACCCAAAATCAGCAAAAAAAGCAGGGGAAAAATCAAAAAGAGGACCTGCAAAAAAAGAGGAACCATCTATTAAAGAAAAAATGGAGTTACTCTATGAAAAGGTGCTAGATGACTTATTAGTTAACCAAGAGAAACTTACTAAAACAGAACGAGTAAAGCTCTTTGTAACACTTTCAAACTACATTTTTCCTAAAACAAAGTCTGTTAGAGATAAATTCACAATTGAGCAATTAAAAAAGACAAGAGAAAATCTCTTTAATGACGAACCCGATCCTACCAAATAACTCCCGCCTGTTTGATAAATAAATCTGCTAGAGCATCTTTATTTTGATGTGTTCCAATATAAGTCAGAAAAGTACTCTCTTTAGTATGACCTGTTATATTCATAAGTAGTGGTGTTTCAATTTTTCCATAATAATTAGATGCAAAAGAACGCCTCATAATATGTGAGGTTACAAACTCATACTTCGGGGCATTTACAATTTCTTTTCTTCTTGCTTTGGGATTGTTTTTAAACCCACTTACCAGCTCGTCAATACCAGCCATCTTACATAGCTCTTTAATTTGTCTGTTAAATAATACTTCAGATATACTGCTTGGGAATTCATTTTGTAATATTTCAATCACTAAAGGATCTGCTACCCCAATAGTAACAGCCTTTTTTGTTTTTTGCTGCAAAATATCTATATATAAACCCGAAGAAGCCTTTCTAAGATTATCCTTTTTTAATTTTAATAAATCTGATATTCTTTGCCCAATACATAAGCCAATTAAAAACCATCTATAACTGTCATAATAATCATCTGAGATTTGATTTAATCCCTTTAATGCTTTAATCTCTTGAGGGTTTAAAACGTGAAGTATTCGATCAGAACTCTTCTGCTTGAAAGATTGAATGTAATTAGAATATGGATGCACTTCAAAACCACCTTTTTCAGCTTCACGTAAAATAATCTTTAATAATTTTAAAAGCTGACCACAATAGTTATCACTGTACCTCTGCCCTATTTTTAGAAAGCGAGTGAAAGACTCTACTATGTGATTATCAAAAGAATTTAAATATAGTTTTTTTGAGTTTTCATATTCATAAACTTTAATAATTCTATACAAAGATTTGTAAGTTCGAATGGTATTATGTGCCAGACCCACTGTGCCAAATCCTTGAACTCTTTTGGTATCGGAATTTGAAATAAAATGAGCTAAATAATCTAAAAGCAAAACTTTATCATTTACTTTTAAGAGCATTTTAGAAGATTTGATTCTTGACTTTTGATAATAATTAACATGCATATAACATATGTTATTTTATAATTTAACATTTAATCAAAATGTTAGTTTTAATTAAATAGCAAATAAACCTAAAAATCTAACATTTTATTTTGATTAAATATACGTTAAAAATTTAAAATAAAAAACATAAATATATGATATACAGCTATTTATAGATTTATTTTTAAGCAAAAGACTACGGACTGTAGTCTAAAATATATTTCATAATACACTTTTCTGAGATTTTTTAGTTATCTCAAATAAATATCAATATAACCTAACTTTAGTAATAACTTTGTTAAGTCTATATTACTTAATTAGTTGTTTGCAGGAGTTGATTAAAGTATAAATAAGTTTTTTAGAGTAAATTTTACCATTAATTAAACTAAGTGTTTTAGAAAGAAGAATTCTAAACTATTTTTTAAATGAAAAAACATATTCTTTTTTATTTTTTAATCGCTATAAAGTGGGGGTCGTATGGTCAAACTATTAAAGAAAATGTGCTTTTTGAAATTGGCGAAGAATTACATTTTAAAATAACCTATGGAATCTTTAATACTAGTTTTGCAAGTTTAAAAGTAAACGACACATTGATAAATAATATATCTAATTACAAAGTAATAGCACATGGGGAAACTACCGGTTTAGCAAAATTATTTTTTAACGTCAATGATGACTATTTCAGTGTTTTTTCAAAAAATATAAAGCCTATAATTTTTGGAAGAAGCGTTAAGGAGGGAGACTATTATGCAGAAGAAT
>Ga0209137_1000914_pt1 | contig 29611 bp, 34 predicted proteins | sample SaaInl5LU_22_DNA_FD_184642 | JGI IMG/M metagenome (GOLD analysis project Ga0209137, IMG submission 184642) | Marine microbial communities from expanding oxygen minimum zones in the Saanich Inlet - ESP_105LU_22_DNA (SPAdes) (version 2) | ecosystem: Environmental > Aquatic > Marine > Intertidal...
GCTTATCACATGGCTGATGGCAACCACGCTTCTGTGGACCACTTCACTGAACGTCAAATTGCTCGCTACGGTGATATTAGCTGTGAGGACATGGTCTTTATCAGTCAAGAAGTTGCTCGCATTCAGCGTATGTGGAAACAAGAAGAGCATGAGTTTAACGCTCATATTGGCTAAGATTGTTAATAACTTTGTGGCACTAGATTTTCTAGTGTCAATCTTTTTGTTTATATTTACACTATAATTAAAAGCAATAAAATTATGCCTTACATCACTAAAGAACAAGTCAAAGCCAAGAGAGAGGCCCTTAAGAAAGCCCTTCCACAGTACAAATTATCTATTACCACTGAACACTATAGTGGAATTAAAGTAGCCATTATGCGTGGCCCTGTTAATTTCGGTACTGAGTATACCCAATTGAATCCTTATATTAACTACCGTGAGGAGCGTTATAACTCTACTACTGGTGAATGGGAGAGCCAACCATTAATCGCTGAGCTTATGGAGGTTATTATGCCTATACTGAATGAAGGTATTGGTGAAGGCTTTGAAGACTCTGATTATGGTCATGTACCTGATTACTATACTTGGGTCCATATTGGTAAATGGGATAAACCTTATGTCTGTACTCAAATTGCAGGTGTAGACTTTAGTGAGTCTCTTGATCAATTGGATAATTTAAGTATATTTGCGTAATTGTTAATAACTTTGTGGCACTAGATTTTTTAGTGTCAATCTTTTTGTTTATATTTACACTGTAATTAAAAGTTAAAGCATCATGAAAAACACATTATTAGTCCACACACAGTATCACGAGAATTATAACGTTGGCCCAGAGGGCTTTGGAGACACTCCACATTGGAAACCTAAAGGTGGCCATACCTTCTCAATGCAGATTGAGAGTGACATCCTTCTATACTGTGATGACACAGTGGCCATTCTTACCAAGATGGTCGAGCAGCACAACTCGATTGCTGAGAAGTTCGAGTATATAGACCATGAAATTCAGTGGCAAGAGCCTACTCACCTTGGTACTCAAGAGCAATTCTTGGATTTAATGAAACAAATTGAGTCCGTTAACGTATAATAATTAAATAAGCAAGCAATGTCAGTAACAACATTATCCACAACAGCGATCCAGAATCGTAAAGCAGAAACCCTTAACGCACAAGCACTCCGTAAGACTATTGCGGTTCGTGAACTTGAGATTATAAATGACACCACGGTTGCATACAACGGCCACCGTTTAGGGATGACCAAAGATGCCTTTAAGCAGCTAATCAGTATGGTTGGTATGAGTCAGACCTTTGCTAATAAGTTCGAAAAGCTCTTCGACGCAGATATTAAAGCTCGTTTCATTAACCAGATGAAGAATGCAATGGCAAGTCAGATGAATGAGATTACCATGATCGTCTCTCCTACTACTAAAAGAGTTGTTGGTTTTACCAAGCGTGCTACTGACTTAGTGTCAAACGAACGTTTTATCGGCCTAGCTGATCAGATCATCGATCAGCACGGCTTCGAAGTTTCAAACTGGGGTGTTGATGCCAATAAAGGTCTTGTAACCATTAACGCATTTAACCCGAAAGCTGAATTCTCAGTAGCTGGCCTTAATGATGAGGTTTTCAACGCCGGTCTTACACTACGTAATAGTCCTGGTAAAGGGATCGAGGTTATGCCTTACGTAAATCGTATGTGGTGTACCAACGGTCTAACAACTCCGCTAGCAGCAGAGTCTTACCAGTTGGCTGATCTTACTCAACCTAGCATGGAGAAGTTCTTCCAACACATGGCGGAATTACGCAAGAATGGCTTCCAGCCTCAAGGCTTCCAGAAGCTGATTAAAGACGCTAACAATACAAGTGCAAGTATGCATGAGTTAAAGAGAGCACATACCATGGCTAAGCGTTACGTTGGCGATGCGGCTGATAACTGGATTCCTCTTAACGAGAACATGTCAGCTTACCGTACTGGTGGTATTGAAGTTGATAACTTTGATGCTGATCAGTTAAAGAACGCACGCAGTAACCAGTCTATCTGGAGTTTAACGAACGGTCTGACACATATTGCTACTCATGCGCCAGAACGTCTAGCCTTCGACATGGGTGATCGCGAGTCTACACAACTAATGGTAGATGCTGGTTCGATGCTTGGTAAAAAGTGGGACCTAGGCTCACAAGTTGCTAATCCATGGAAAACAAACGAGATTGATCAGAAGGCACAAGTTGGCCTTTGGCTTTCATAACATACACTTGCTTTTAATTACCAACAAGAGGCTGGCCGTTGAGGTCAGTCTTTTTTTTTGCAAAAAACTTTCAAAATAGTTGCCAAAAAGTTTTTTAGTGTCAATCTTTTTGTTTATATTTACACTGTAATTAAAAGCTAATGCACATGAAAGTTAAAACAAACATCAACATCTTAAACCTCATCGGCGCCATCATCGCCTTATTGGTTACCCTTTCTATTTTTAATGGTACTGCTCAAGAAGTAATTCACTTCGCAGATCCACTTAACGAAATGGCCACTGCATTTTGCAGCCTTCTGTTGACTATCTGCATGGCATTGCTTAGTTTCGAGAAGATCAAATAATTTGCAAAATAATTGCCAAAAAGTTTTTTACTCTCAACTATTTTGTTTATATTTACACTGTAATTAAAAGCACACATCACATGACAAAAGGATTTTACACACTATCACAAGCAGGCGCTAACATCATCGCCACCTCAACTAACTCATCAGAGTCACATACACTAACCGCTGAGCATCCAAAGTTCAGTAAGATAGAGTCTTATATGGCTGACGGCAAACTCTTGTCTGTAACGGCCAAGGGCACATTCAGTGGCCGTAAAGACTACGAAGGTTTCTATAACCAGACTGCTAAGTCTACTGCACCTGTTAAAGTTAAGCTTACTAAGCTGGACGACCTTCAGTTCAGTGACGATCTTTTCAAGCCTATGCAGACCATGACGCCAGTAGATAAGTTTCTTTCTACCGACGGTGGTTTCATGCCGGGCTCTAATCTGATGGCATGTGGAGCACCGGGCATCGGTAAGACCACAGTCTTGCTTGAGCTCTTACACAAAGTGCTGGTTAACAACCCAGGTAAGAAGGTACTCTTTATCTCAGCCGAGATGAACCAGTTAGACATGGCTCGATACTTAAAGCGTTTCCCACACTGGGGCCAACTGCCTATTCTCTTCTTAAGTGACTATGTAGATGAGAACCCGCAGGCAGTAATCGAGCAGACCTTAAATCAAGGCTGGGACCTAGTGCTTACGGACTCTTACACTGAAGTTAACGATACGGTCAAAGAAGCCGGCGGCTTAACTCGCGGTAAGACTGAAGCCTGGTTTCTTAACCTGATGACCAGCCAGAACAAGGGCCATAACAAGCTCAAGAAGTACACTACCTTCATCACGATTCTACAGCTCAGTAAAGGCGGTACCTTCGTGGGCTCAAACAAATTAAAACACATGACGAGCGCGATGATGCACCTGGACTGGAAAGGCGGCGAGAATAGCTCCGAAAGATACATGGAGTTCAGTAAGAACAGACTGGGCCAAGTGGGTCAGAAGATGTACTTTAGCTTTGAGGATGGCGTTAGCTTCGACGAGCAACGTTACACTCGTGATCTACTCAACGAGGAGTTGATTATCGAAGAACGCCAGAAGCTTAAGACTGAAGAGAATGCCTTCGATAAGCTCTTCGGTAGTCTGCCTTCTGAGGCCGATGCTGAGGCTGTAGATGCTGATCAGTTGGCATAAGAAGATATTGGCCTGCTGGTGGGCCTTAGTACACCAGTTGCTTTTAATTACGTGGGATCTAGGTGTGATGGCCTGGGTCCCTTTTTTGTGCGGTAGGGGCCTGTGAGTAGTGTGTGGCGTGTGTGTGAGTGGGCCCTTGTTTGACCGGGTCCCATCAACGTGTAAGGCCTTTTGAACGATGCCTATATATTGCCCTTACGTGGGCGGGTGTGTAGAGGCCCTTTGGGCCTTACAGTCTGGGCTTAGACTTCCTATAATCTTTTACGTACTGAGAGCTGGACTGGGGCCTGATCTGTCGTTTGAAGTAGGCACTCTAACTGTAGTGTCTCTTGCCTGTCTAACCAGAAGGTGGCATATATGCTGGATGGTGTCTGGTAGTACCCTCTTCTTGGTACTGGGCCTAACATCCAGAAAGGTGCTATGCCTACTCTTATTCTATCTGTAGCTTGGTATTCTATCTGTGCTAGTCTGATTCTCCATTGCCAGTTAGTTGTGTATGTAGTGTCCTTACCTTTCTCTTTAACTGTATATGTTTGTGTTTGGAATGGATTGAGTATTTCTATTCTAGGTCCAAAGAAGAAGTTATTGTACTGGAATTCCTTTTCTATGCTTACTGATAATGAGTTGTATTGTGATACGTTGACTGCTAGTTCTATGTTATACCTCTCCTTTTCTATTGGTGTGGTATCTGTTATTGTTGTGTCTGCTTTCTGCGCCGCGGCCGGTAAGATTGAGTAGAAGCAAAATAAGGAGTAGAGTAACCATTTCATAGCTGTAGATTTTTATTTAGAATATCTATTTAGCTGCTGAGTTGGTATTCGTCTTTTAGGAGTAAGATTAAGATAAGATTAGGCCAGTTGAGTCTGTTCCATTACCTCTAAGATTTCTGCATGTGAGCGCGCGCGGTTCCAGGCCTGGACTAGAGCCATCTCGCCGATCCACGAGCCTGCATATTCACTTCCAGTTGGGTTATATTTAAACTTATTAGCCATTAGCCTAAGAAACAGTGCTGTTCGTTCAGTGGTATATTAGTCAACTCTTCTGATGAGTACATCTCGTTAGTCTTCTCTCTGCGTTCTGAAGCGAAGTTTGCAGCCTTCCAGTATTTCTCTAGGCCTGCAATCTGGCCTTTGTCTTCTCTCCACTTATCATAGAGCTTAAGTACTTGCATACAAGGTACTGTATGGCCAAACTCTTTCTTGCCATTCTTAGTTGTGTAGTATGGAAAGCCTAGATTAGCTCTTCTAGCATCTGGGTATAAGTCTTCGATCTTAAAACCAGGAATCTGATCAAACTGCTCTTTTGTAATGTCGATGATTCTACCGTTGGTCTTGTGCTGTACAAACCAGTGAGTAGTTGTGCCTTTACTGCCTTTGTAGTCGAAGTTAATCTTCTTGATTAACTTTAGGTCCCAGTCTGAGTCGTAACCACCAAGTGCATAGAAGACAAACTGGCTACAAGGATAACAGTAACCATAAGGAAAGTCTACCTTCATGCCTTTGTCGGCCAACTTTTTAGTCTGTTTGCTGTGATCGACTGTATCTGCCGAGCTGATCTGGCCACTGCGATGTGCCTTAAAGAGATCTGTGTTCTTCTTGAACCAGGTCAAGTATTTTGTGTAGCCTGAGTTATTAACTTTCAGTTCTACTTCTTTCTCTTCTGCTTCGTTGATAAAGTCCGTGTACTTTTCTATTCTTTGCATGCTGCTTTAGTGTTCTGTTTTATTATCTATCCTGATGATTTTTAGTGCTTTTCCGCGCCGGCAAAAGTTTAATTCTGGGCAACACAAACGCTAAAGGTATATGATATATCTCTGGGCAAAAGAAAATGCCACAGAAGTCGCCTGATGGCTTCCTGTGGCATGTTTATAGTCTATCTATTAGATACTTTCAGTTTACTACCCTTCAAAAGGGTTAACGATCTCGGTCTCCTCCGGTATATCAGCATTAGCTACAAAGATTAAAGTTACTGTGTAACCTTGTGGTGGCTCGCCTTCTCCGTTAGTTGCTTTTATATAGAGAATTGCACCTCCGATATTCCACGCCATCGGCGTAAATGCTACTACTAATTGTTGATTAGTAGCCGGATGTGTGTAAGTATTTAAGGACGCCGGAGCTCCAAAGCTCTGCTGAGCGAAGACGTCAAAATTAGTATCACCAGATCCTCCTGAAGCTCCATATGAAACCTCGATTCCTGTTAGTGCCTTAGTGTTAAAGTATGCAGATGGAATCAAAATAAACTTCTCCTGTACGTTACTGTTTGTAATTGACGTATTGTAATCAACAGCATGGTATGTTAAGAATGAAGCTCCAGTTGAACCATCAGCACCGTTTACGCCACTACTACCGCTTGTGCCTGAAGAACCGCTAGTACCTGCAGGTCCAGTATCACCTACACCTATAACTTTAACGAAATCAACTGAGAAGTTAACAGGAGTCATATTCACCAATGCACCTCCTCCTACTCTTTTATAGTATACTCCTAACGTATCACCAACAGATAAGTCAACTAACTCAGTCATTGAGAATGAGCCAATAGTACCTGAATCAAATCGCCTAACGACTTCAGTAGATGCTATTGGTGAACCGTTTAATTCTATCACCATATATACATCTACATTATTTGTATCTACCGATAATGATAGTGCAGCATTGATTTGATAAACTCCGGCATAAGGTGATTGGCATGTAACTATGCTTGGAGTGACGCCAGTACCAGCTGTATAGGTCATCCCTAAATTTTCACCTAATGTAGTTGTATTCCAACCTGTGTACGTAGTAGTTATGGCTCTTGCAGCTCCATTAGTTTCAAATAATTGAGTGTATGCTACACCGCCTGTAATTGTACCTGGATCACCTTTAAGTCCGGATGTTCCTGAAGATCCAGAAGTACCACTTGAGCCAGAAGTTCCTGAAGAACCACTTGTTCCGTCTGTTCCATCTGTTCCTGAAGATCCAGAAGTACCACTTGAACCGCTTGTTCCTGAAGAACCGCTTGTTCCGGATGAGCCACTTGTTCCAGATGAACCAGATGTTCCGTCTTGACCGTTAATACCAGATGAACCAGATGTTCCGTCTTGACCGTTAATACCAGATGAACCAGATGTTCCGTTAACACCTGAAGAACCGCTAGTTCCGTTAACACCTGAAGAACCGCTAGTTCCGTCTGTCCCTGAAGTTCCACTGCTTCCACTAGTTCCGTTAACACCTGATGAACCACTTGTTCCAGATGAACCACTTGTTCCAGATGAACCACTAGTTCCGTTTATACCTGATGAACCACTAGTTCCGCCTGTTCCGGATGAGCCTGAAGTTCCTGAAGAACCGCTTGTTCCTGAAGTTCCTGAAGTTCCTGAAGAACCGCTTGTTCCAGATGAACCACTTGTTCCAGATGAACCACTTGTTCCGTCTGTTCCGTCTGTCCCTGAAGTGCCACTGCTTCCACTAGTTCCGTTTATACCTGAAGAACCACTTGTTCCGTTGACACCTGAAGAACCACTTGTTCCATCTTGGCCATCAGCACCGTCAGCACCATTTACACCACTTGTTCCACTTGAACCTGAAGTGCCGCTGCTTCCACTTGTTCCACTTGAACCTGAAGTGCCACTGCTTCCACTAGTTCCGTTTATACCTGAAGAACCACTAGTTCCGTCTATACCTGAAGAACCACTAGTTCCACTTGAACCACTTGTACCATCTGTTCCTAAAAAAGTTCCATCTTGACCGTTAACACCTGAAGAACCACTTGTTCCACTTGAACCTGACGTACCGTCAGTACCATCTGTTCCTGAAGAACCACTAGTTCCGTTAATACCACTTGAACCACTTGTTCCGTTAATACCACTTGAACCACTAGTTCCGTCTACACCTGAAGAACCACTTGTTCCTGAGCTGCCACTTGTTCCTGAGCTGCCACTTGTTCCTGAGCTGCCACTTGTTCCTGAAGAACCACTAGTGCCATCAATAGCGTCAGCGCCATTAATACCACTTGAACCACTCGTTCCGTCCGTACCATCAGTTCCTGAAGAACCACTAGTTCCGTCCGTACCATCTGTTCCTGAACTTCCACTAGTTCCTGAAGAACCACTTGTTCCATTTGTTCCACTTGTTCCTGAACTTCCACTTGTTCCTGAACTTCCACTAGTTCCACTTGAACCGCTAGTTCCTGAAGAACCACTCGTTCCGTCCGTACCATCTGTTCCTGAACTTCCGCTTGTACCGTCAGTACCATCAGTTCCACTTGAACCACTAGTTCCATTTATACCACTTGAGCCGCTTGTACCATCGGTACCATCTGTTCCTGAAGAACCACTAGTTCCATCGGTACCATCTGTTCCTGAAGAACCACTAGTTCCACTCGTACCTGAGCTACCTGAAGTACCATCTGTACCGTCTGTACCGTCTGTACCTGAGCTACCTGAAGTACCATCAATACCTGATGAACCTGAAGTACCATCTGTTCCATCTGTTCCTGAACTTCCGCTAGTTCCTGATGAACCTGATGTACCATCTGTACCATCTGTACCATCCGTTCCTGAAGAACCACTAGTTCCGTTAATACCACTTGAACCGCTTGTTCCGTTTATACCACTTGAACCGCTTGTTCCGTCTGTTCCGTCTGTTCCGTCTGTTCCTGAACTTCCACTTGTTCCGTCTGTTCCGTCTGTTCCTGAACTTCCGCTTGTTCCGTCTGTTCCGTCTGTTCCTGATGAACCTGAAGTACCATCTGTTCCGTCTGTTCCTGAAGAACCACTAGTTCCACTTGTACCTGAAGAACCAAAGAATTCACCGTTAATACCTGAACTACCACTAGTACCATCTATTCCACTTGAACCACTAGTTCCATCAATACCTGAAGTACCACTAGTACCTGATGTAATTGCATTTACGTCCGGACCAACCCAGCTAAAATAATAGTCCGCTGTGTCAGTAACAGTATTGTAGTTTAGTGCTATGTTAAAGTAGCCCGTATCACCGTCAATAGTAACAGCAGAAGGACTCTGTATAGAAGTTTCTGAAGAAGGTTGGGCGTCAACTGTAATTGTATCTCCATCGCCAACTCCGAACTCTCTTCTGATCTTAACCGGCACCCAACAGTCATTCGCCTGACCTGAACCGTTATGTGTTGTAAACGGTGGCAGACCTGCCTGTTCTGTAGCTGTAGCAAGAGGATCTAAGAGCACAATACGCTCTGCTTTTGAAAGCGCAAGCCATTCGGTCATACCATCGGTATTGCTGAAGTCTAGATCATTCCACGTTTGATCGTGACCTCCAAGTAGATTGCCGAAATAACCTTTAGGAATTAACATATAGAACATGCCATCTTCTTGGACATGAACTAGCATACCAATTCTTCTGCGCCCAGAACCTAATGAATCCGGATGTTCTTCCGGAGTACCATCAGCGTCTTCAACGACTGGAATTTGATTTCTTTCTGCGTAAGTTTCGTACTCTTGGTAGCTACCCATTTGTAGCTCCGAAGGTATCACACCATAAGAGGCGTCACTTGTATCGACGTACCAGTAGCCTGATACTGAGTCGTGACCGCCAATTGGTGGGTTTTGATTTGTTCCGTGGAATTCAGTTGACATCTATTTCTTGCTTTTTATTTTATATGAATGCTACATATCTTTGTGCTGTTGAACCTGTACCCTGCATTCTGTATAGCCAGTAGTCTTCACCGTTGTATGTAAATGCTTTTCTCTCGAAAGCAGAAACAACAGTTCCACCACCAGTTGCGCTAGATGGCCACTGCATTAGCTGATCGAACGTCAGATCCTCTGGGAATGCCGCGTTGTTTGGGATCGCAATGTAGTAGTAACCACCGATTGTCGTTGCCGGGAAGTTCAATATAGTTTGATTGTTATTGTTTGTAATTGGGTACAGCATCTCAAATGTCTGCATTGTGTAATCACCAGGCTCATTGTCGATTAGCTCGGTCATTACATCAGATAGAGTTGATGCAATATAGCCACCGGTACCGTCGTTTAGATAGTATGTGTTACTTGTTGTTAAGTCACCGGCAAAAGGTACTGCTGTCAGTTCAGACCAACCGTGGAAGTAATACCATGTTTGATTTGCCTGTGAAGGTACTGTTGCAGTTGCAGTTTCTGTACATGTTACAATACCTTCATCTGCAGAAAGTGTAATTGTATATGTGTTAGCCGGTAGATTACCAATTGTCCAAGTACCGTTGTTATTATTCGTATATGTAGCTCCAGCCACTGTTGGAGATAGTGTGAATGTTGGCGTTGGGTCTGTAATGCCACCAGGTTGTACTAGAATTGATCCTGAGTCAAGTCCAGCATCGGCGTTAATCTCTTCAACGTCCAGGTAGATGCCAGCACAAGGATCAGCTGCTTCACCAAGCGCAATTGCGATTGTATCTGTACATGCATTTACACTATCAGTTGCGATCAAGGTATAAATACCTGGAGCATAATTGCTAAAGGTATACTGTTGGCCGTTTTGTGAAGGTGATGCACTTGCACCGTTTAATAAGAATGAAAGTGTACCATCCACATTGTTTGCAGTAATGACAAATGAACCGTCAGTTGCACCAAAGCTAGCGTTAGTTACATTAGCAATTGTCAATGATAGGTCACATGCAGTACCACCGCCACAACAACCTGGGATCCAGATCCAGTCGCCAACTGAACATCCGCCGTTAACATATCTTTGATCATCCGGGTCATTTGTAACCTGGTGGAATATTAAAGATTCCGTTAGATCATCTGCAGTCATATCTCCTTCAGAACCTGGTGTGTCATCAGAACCAAAGATTCTGTAGCCTGACATAGTCTGTTGCATATACATCATATTGTAATCCATTTCCTCATGTGTTAAAGGTCTAATTGGATCAAAAACATGTGGCGCAAGAGGTATAAACTGGCCGTTCAGGCCTCTGTGTAAGTTGTGTTCGAAATTATATTCGTCGATTCTAGTTTCGTATGGGCTCATTTTTTAGTGCTTATTTTCTTACTTATATATTTAGATTAAAACAGGACTATCTGCGTCGGAAATTCTTTTGTTCGAGTTAGCTTATAATAATTTTCAATAATAAAGTTGTAACTCTCGTTTTTTATAATCTCAATATAGAGACATGGGTCAACATAATTACCTTGATTCTCAATATACGGGAAGCACACATAATCATTAAAAAGACGATTAAGATCTATATTCTTCTTAAAATTAATATCGGTCTTTTTAACGTCTATATTATTTTGAAAAGTTCTTTTCTGTGATTCATAGTCTCGACGTATATTGTTAACAAACGTAGCATGTTTGCTTGCGGGTTGAACCTTTATGTCCCTGCGCTTGTTGTTCTCATCTATTATATCTTTATCCAGATCTTCTGGTCTAGAATGGATCTCAAATGCAAGTAGAGTCCATATGCCTTCATTTTTAGTTGCACATGAACAATCATTAAAAAGAACATAAGGGTAAGTCTCATTGATAAAATTTCTAAGATGTTTTAGGTCCGTAAAACGAGGCACTGTTTTACTACCATACTTAGTTGTTTTATTAAAAAGTATATTGGTTACATGGCCGTCATTATCCTGAGACATCTTTAGCGTATTATACGCATTTATCAGTGTTATTCTGTCAAATACCATTCTTATTTCTTAAATATTTCAGTCAAGATGTATGCGATTACACCTGTAGCAGTAGTAAACAAGACCCAAAATGCTTTAGAAAAAGTAGCCTTCCATTTAACAATTTCTTTGTGCTCTTCTAACAGTTTTTCATACTCCCTGTCCTTCTTCTCTTGTGCTTGTCTAAAGTCAGTATTCTTTCTGATCTCAACAATTGCACCATCATACGGATTCAGTAGTCTTTCTTTCAAGTCTGACATGTCTCTTTTCATGTCTTCTTGGTTTTGAATTAATTGCTTAATAGATGTGTCTAAATGAATATAACTCGGGTCTTCCATCTTCTGCTTTAAACTTACAAAAGATTCTAAGAGTTCTTTAATTATGTCTTGATTTGTTTTCTCGCTCATGTCTAATTATGCTCTTTTTTTCAGATCCAGTTGATCTTGGATCCATCTTTTGCCTAAAGGATTCTGAATTGGTGTTTTTAAATGCTTCTCAATCTCCTTTTCAGACATTCTTATAATTTGTTTGTTGTCATAAGATGAATTATCAACGATTAACATTCTACTAGGGCTAAATAGTCTCTGGAATTTACCCATGTTATCCTGTACCTCTTGCCACATTAATCTAACCATGTCATCACCCAATTTGCGCTCTCGCATTCTATTTCTTTCCATAGCAACTTCAAGTGACGTATTCACAAAGACCATATAGGTATCATAGCCCAGATCTTGATAGATCTTTCTCTGTCTCTCGATTTTGTTGTAGTCTTTACCAGTGCCATCGATTACTTGTCCTAATCTCTGATTCATGTAATTCGTCTGCATCTTTTTAGTTAGGTTCTTAGCATTATCTCTAACTTTCATCACCTCAGCCCAAACTTCAGGGTCCTTAGCATACTTGGCTAATTCAGATGCACTATAACCGGCACTTTTAAGAGCCTTCTCAAAAGCATTGTCGTTATTAACCAGTTTTAGCCCAGTTGCGTAAGAAACTGATGAAATAGCTCCTTTTGGAAAATCAAAAAGTTCAGTAGCAACATAAGACTTACCACTACCTGGCCCACCGGCCATAAAAAAGGCCTTTAGAATGCCAGGATCATAAACTCCTTCACCTATAAATTGTTCTAATGTTAGTACATGTTTCATGCGATATATCTCTTCTATTTACTTTATATATCAACATGAAAAAGGGGACCTATTGGTCCCCTATATATCTGCTATGTAATTAGATCTTAATTAATGTACATATTGAGCTCAAACTTATTACCCATGCCATAAATTTGAACATGTAGTGCTTTCTTCTGCTCTTTGCCTTTCTTATAAAGAGTTAATGTATCTTTCTTAGTCTGGCCATCGTTTGGTTTAAAATAAGCGTCAACGTATGCGTTACCATACTCTTCTTGGTCTAATTCATAACCCATTGAATTAGCATACTTTTCAACCTCATCAATTGTCGATGAGTACTGATTATGATAGACCTGAAAATCTGACTTGGCCTCGTTTAAGAATTGTTCATTTGTAAGTAAATGTTTCATAATTATATGCCTAAATCTTTGTGTAATATTTTCATGAATCCTTCGTAATTATGAGATCCATATTCTTCTTTTAGTATTTTACCAACTGCTAATGCAAAGTCTTTGTAGCTCATACTGTCATCAATCTTAATGATAGCCTTGTTGATTTCACCAGCAAGTTTGTCTGATTCCTTTGACTCTACAATGTAGTCGTACTTCTCCATTGTCTCTTTAACAACAGCTTCAATCTTCTGTTTAATCTCTTCACGCATCTTATAGTTAGTGCTTGGGCCGAAAGCGCCACTTACCATATTACCAACTACTTTATCAATGAATACCTTAACTTTACCTTCTGAGATGTAAGACTCACTGATCCATTCAAACTTATCTCTCTTGAATCTTTTCTCAAGGTCCTTGATTAGATCTTCTGGGCCTTCATGGTCCGTAGTCTCAAACCATTCGTCTCTGTACTTGAATGCACCGTCGTAGTCAACCCTAGTGATTTCGCCATCTGAAAAGACTATTGAGTTGTCGTCATCGTTCCATGAAATAGTGATCTTCTTCTCCTCTATAGTGCTTAATTTATCATAGTACTTAGGATCTTCAAAGATATGGTCTTTAGCAATCTCGTAAGCCTTCTTAGAGTCGTTAGTGTGTTCAACTTCGACCTTTTGTCCTTTGGCCAGTGCAGCTTCAATCTCTTCTAAAGAGATGCCATGTTTATCTGCTAGATCTTGAGCAGACATACCATTGGCAACACCACCTTTAAAGAACTCTTCAAATAGTTTTACCTTCTTCATTATCCTTTTTTAAGTTTTTTGTCATGTCCACCATCGCGAACTTCTTTTGCAACATCTTTATCAGCGTCGCCCCAAGTACCTTCACCTTTAGTTAAGAATGCGTTAACTCGAGCGTAGCCCCATTGTTCTTGACCTGCTCCAGGTCTGTGGCCGCTCTTCCAAGCTGCCATACCACGACGCATGATGATTCTTAAGATACCGATTGGTACGCCAGTATCTTCAGCTTTCTTCTTAAGTGCCTTTTCAATATCTGGGTTGTCAATTGGACCTCTGTCACCTTCAGCCTTCTCTTCGTTTATTACAGACTCTTTAAGGTCCATACCAAGTTCTTTGCTGATTTTCTTTAAGTCTCCATCATTATCATAGAATACTTTAACCCATTCAGGATTTTGACTTTGAGGTCTTGTTACAGGTATGTAGTGAATCTGAACATATTTGTCTCCTCTTCTAGTTTCACCATATTCAACATCTAAATGTTTGTAAACATTTTTAAGTCTGTATTTAGCATTGTCTATATAATGTGGGTCAACTGCCTCTGGAAGTGGCTTTGCATCAGCATATCTTAGCTTGTTATACCACTGATTAGATAGGATATAGTTAGCCGCAAAATCTTTTAGCTCTTTCTCACTACCGAATCTTCTACCACCAGCATCAATATCATGGCCTTTGTAGTAGAGGTTGTAGTTAGCACCTCTTGAATCCTCTTTAGTCTTAAGAAAAACGATCTCGTCATTACCAATATACTTGTCTGGCATCTTACTTTCAGTAAGTGCTTCGTTAGATTCATCATCTCCATACAACTCGTGGTATTTCTTAGTGAATTTAGAAGTCGTAACCTTGCCTTTTTCTCTGGCTTCCTTATCACCAGGCATCTCTTTGTATGCATCTTGGTCATCGTCGTCCATTTCAGCCTGCTTCTTGATCTGGTCCTCTTTGTCTTCAACCTCTGCATCATCAAGTCCAGTATGATATGGATCTGGTCCTGGTTTATTTTCACCTTCGTTGAACCTCATATCCATAGCAATGCGATAACCTGCCATATACTCTTCACGGCTTAAGCCCATCTGCTCACAGTACCAGTCGATGTAGTCCTTTGGACCAAAATGTTCGTCCGGGATATACTGTGTAATACCCTTTACGTATTTGTTGCCTATAAATATTTTCATGATAGTGTGAATAAGTATTTTAGTTTGTCAACTTCGGCTAAGATCATTCTAGCCTGGTCGAAAACCTCTTCGTTCTCAGTAGAACTACAGATCATCTCAAGCTTGTTGTTAAGTAGATCATAAGACTTAGCTATAAAATCATTGACGTTTTCTTCTGAGTAGTCTACAAGTGAGATTGTAGCAGCCATGCCCAAGGTTGGACGGCCTTTGATGCCCATCAACATCTCTGCTAGCACGTCTGTTAGATCTAAGAATGTTGTGTAGAATGCACCTAAAGCCTGGTGTCTAGCATAAGATTCAGTTTGCCAGTGAAAGATGTGAGCCTGATCTCTGAGGCCTAGTATACTTACGAAAAATGTACCGTAAGCTTCATCTGCTTGACCAAAGTTTTCATTAATGTACTCGTTGTATTTCTTTGTTATCATGTATTAAAATGTTTGATTTCTTTATCTATATATCAATCAAACATTTCAATTAGGTTCTCGTTCTCAATTACACGCTTGATAGCAGCATCATAGTTCTTGGCTTCAGCGTAGTTGCGGTCCAAGTACTCAAGATATTGCTCCTCAGTTTTAAGGTCATGCAGGTACCTGGACTGAAAGAACGCATAGTCATAGACTGACTCTTTCCAAGTGTCATAGTATGCATGCGCCAGATTGGTACCTTTGGCAGTAGTGCAGCGCATTCTAGCCTGCTTCATGCCGAATAGATTGTGATTGGTACGGAAGATGTTAGACTGAAAGTGACCACTCTCGATCATTGCCTGCGCCATTACAATATGCGGGAAACGTACATTTAAGTCTTTAAGCATTTGAGTCAAACGCTCCTTGCTGAATGAGCTGTCGTTTGCATGTGTGATAATCATCATCTTCTCCTCAATCGGCATACGCTCTAGTGCGTATTTAGTACCGGCTTCAAAGCCACTTTGACGTGAGTACCTTGACGTTAGTGTTAACGCAAGTGTGATTAAGGCCACAGCACTAGCTGCAACATAGGCTACCTTTTTGAGATTTACCTTTTCAAAGGTAAGCTTCTCGCCTGAGTACTTATAAATCATATTATTGGATATAGATAAAATCTGTCTTAAATGCCATTTGGTAATCTGACTGCAATTGTTTTGCCTCTTGCATTGTTTCTGCAGTGTCGATAACTTCTCTTGTGTGTGCTGATTGGTAAATGATGTTGTACATTGTCTCTTTGTTGTTGATTACAGTGTAAATATAATAAAAAAACCCGAAACTAAAAAATTTCGGGTCAATTATTTTGCAATTATTTTGCTTTAGAACGTCAGCATGAACGCATCGATGATCTCCTTTGCCTCTTTCGAGCCAACCTCAACACCAAAGTGGTCGGCCAACATTAGATTGATGCGATCCCATTGATCATCATCAGCAAGTTTATTAAGCTCGTCTTCGTTCTTCTTAATAAACTTCTTAAGGTCCGATCTTAGACTCTCGTTTAGAAAGTCGTTAAAGTTATTGAATAGCTCCATGATTAATTAGGCCAGATCATTACAGTGCCAGCATCATACCATTCGCTGTACCATCCGCGTTTATTTAGCTCTTTCTCCCATGAGTTAAGAACTCCGAATGTTCTGTTCTTATAGTCTTCTGAATAATATGCATAAATTACTTTACCTTTCCACTCTTCTCCGTTTTCACCTGTAGTCCAGATTCCGCCTTCAGCACCGTCAAACTCTTCAGAAGTTCTAGTAAAACTTAAGGTCTGATCTAACCAGTCCATCATTGCGTCACGATCTAGAGCTTTACCTTCAGTAATTACTGATTCAACAACAGCTTTACCCGTTGAAATCATCATATCGAACCATCCTTTGGGGTGATGTCCTTTTTCTCTATGACTATCTCTATAATCATATCCGTCACCTTTTGGTTCAAGTATATAGATTGTTTTACCATCTTTAAATTTAACTACATCTCCTTTTTTTAACTTAGTACTTTCAGTAACTACTGATTCGTTTTGAGCGTCAGCCCAAGCAATATTCCAATCATCTATATCAAATTTGTAGAATGCTACTAAATCTGCAATTTTATCATTTGAAGCTGGATCATCATCTCCTCTTTCAACTTCAGTGACATCATAATAGTTATTTGTAATGAATGTAGCAAGTTCTTGTTCAGATGGTCTTCTACCTAATTCTGCAATTACTTTTTTAACAGTATTGTATTTACCAACATCTTCGCGTTTTTCAGTAACTACAGATTCTTTAACTTCACTTGCTAGTTGGTGTATGTCTGACATAACGCTTTCTGTTAGCTCAAGACCTTCAATAACACCATCGCCACCGTCTAAGGCATCAAATACTGAGTTAAGTTCGTTCTTGGCTGTAGTTACCGCAGAGTGCATCCAAGGATCAAATGAGAAACCACCGTCATATCTTTCTCTAAGCATTGTAGCATAGTCGATACATCTTTCAAGTTGACCGTAAGTCATCTCGTCGCTGTAGTCTTCTTCTTCGTTGATAAAAGATTCAGCAAGTCTCATCTCTAGTGTACTTCTCTTAGCGATTAACTTTTGGATCTGATCTTCGACCTTGTTCAGTCTATCACCATATTCATCAGCAATTGGTCCACCTTCAACCTCAGCCTCTTGTTCCATGTCGATTAGCATTTGACCTCTGTCTGCATATAGATCTTTTAGGTCTTGGCTAATTTGCCATAGGTCATCTTCAGCCTTCATTCTTTGTTTACCATAAAGTGGTCTACGTTTTGGTTTTGCAAGCTCTTTTTCACGATTCATTTTAGCAGCTCTAAAAGCAACTAGAACTGGATCGTTCATACCAGCTTCAGTAACTGCTGATTCGTTTAAGTTTTTCTTTAAGAATGCTGTTAAGTCTTTATGAATTTTTTGTGAATCTGATGCCTTTATTACACCACGTTCTTCTAAAAAATTTAATATCCTATTACTAAGAGTTACCTCTTTAACAGCTTCAGTAACTACTGATTCATTATATAAATGAACATAGTTGCTTCCTTTTTCAGAATAAATTGATTTGATTTCAAATTCTTTCTGCGCTTTAGTATAATATGCTTTAAAGAATAAATTAGTATCTAGTTCTCCAAAGAAATGGTCTGATTTACCAATAAAGAATTCTGCATTTGGATAAAGCTCTAAAACTTCTTCTTTTGTTTTAGCGTTTAAAACATCTCTATTGAAATCTTTTACAAATTTAGCTTCAGTAACTACTGATTCAGTAATTTCTTTACCTTTTTTAATTGAGTATTCCCAAATTAGAACATCTCCAATCTCATTTTGTATTCTTTGAACATCTTTCTTTGAAAGATTAAATACTAATACTGATTCATATCCTTCATCATCATCAAATTCTGTAACGATGTGTCTGTAATCATCGCCAAATAGGTCTTCTAACTCGCCAACTAACATTGCCTTAGGCGCTGGTGTTGCGATTTGATATATTTGAGTATTTTTAGCAACAGCTTCAGTAACTACTTTTTCATCAACTGGCTCGAACATTCTTTGCATCAACTCAAAATCTTTCTTAAAATAAGATCTTAAGTAACTTCTAACTGCATTGTCAATTAGACTGTCACGGTCGGTTTGGTACTCTTCCCATTCATCCCAGTAAAAGTCAACTGCGTCTTCAGCAGCAGCTCTTAACTTAGAATCAAATGGACTTGGCATCCTCTTTGGGCTACCAGCATCCTTGTGGATTGCCTTATTCATAATGTTTTGGTCTGAAGAACCCCAATCTTCACTAACGTTATTAATCTTCTCAATTAAAGAATCCCAGTTTAAACCTTCGTTTGTAGCGATAACCTTATCCATATCTTTCTTTAGAGACTTACCGTAGTCATCTTCAGTGTAGGCCTCTTCAACTTTAACTGGAGCTAAGATGCTTCCAAGTTTCTTATCCAAGAACATCATGTAGTGTTCACCGTCGATTGTAGATTTATAATCTTTAGGTGCCTTGTCCCAATCCTTCTTAGAAATAGTTTTATAGTACTTAATCTCATTCTTAGCTTCACCTACTAGTTCTGCGTCAGCGTCTTTTAAACCAACTGCATCGTCAAGTTCAGCCTCAAGTTTCTTCTTAGAGATAGTTAGTGTTTTAAGCTGAGTTAGTAGATCTTCTTTCTCTTGACCTTCTGCTGCTTTCCACTTGTCAACAGTGTCTTTCATCATTGCCGTCACTTTAGCCCACTCTTTTTGAATCTTAGTGATTGAGCGAGTCTCATTAACCTTTGATTCTAAGATTCCGTAAAGTTCACCTATCAAGTCTTTATCAACTGGTATTTCATCTTCATCTTCCTGTGAAGCACCAATATGTTCTGTTGCTGCTTCTATGTTTTTTGAAGTTGTTTTGTAGCCTAAATTTTTAATGATACTTTCAATAGTTTCTTCAAATGTAGAAGTACCACTATTAAATGCTTTAATATCCTTTAGAGCATACATAACATCTACCTTCTTTGCCTCGTTAGTTTTAGATTCGTAGTATTCGTCTTCATCATACTCAGGCTCTACATACCAAGACTGATCTGGATCGCTTTCTGGCTCTTGTGTAAAGTCATGCTTCTTCCAGTTGTATCTTGGATCTGTAACCAGTGCTGGATATAAAACCTTTCTGCCTTTATCTTTAGTCTTTAACTTATCAAATGCAACGTCAATCCCTAACTGTCTCAGCTCTTTGAATGGTCCTTTAACCGCTTCTAGGTCCTCTTCAGTGTAACCGTTCATTCTCGCAAGCAATTCGTAGTAGTCCATACCACCGAATTCACCGTAACCATCATACTTGTCCTCTTTATACTGATTGCCCTCGTTGTCGTACATGTAGACTGTGATTCTGTTCTCGCGCTCAGAACCAATCTGTTCACCAGTATCTTGAGTCATCCACGAGAATTGACCTTCGTTGACCGGTAGTGCGTTAGCAGCTGCAGTCTGTAGTGCATTTAGGGCTACAAGTTTGTTTTCAAACAAGTTTAGCGCTTCAGCAGTAGCTAAAGGCTCTTTAATTGACTCAACTAAAGATTTAATCTTGTTGATGTTCTTGGTCTCTACTTGATAGAGCGCTTCGGCGATCATTCTGGCTGAATATTTGCCAGCTTCTGGTGCCGTTCTATTGTTAAAATTGATAAAAGACATATGTTTTGTTTTTATTTGCTTTATGTATATATCAAACTAAAAAAGGGGTTCCTGAGAACCCCTTTAAGATCTTTAAGCTGGTAGACTTACTAAAGAATAATATCTCCTAGGTCGAATGTGGTAGCTACTTTTATAAGCATCTTTGGATCTTTTGCACTTATCACTATAGCACCATTGGATACTCTTTTAACTCCTGCATCTTTACCACGAAACGCGGTATCTGTTGTATACTCTAAGTTCCATTTTGAACCTAGTGTTGAATCAGATATTCTAGCGCCTGTTACTTCTACTTTAGCTGCCTTTAATGCTTTATTATCTGCAATTGGTTCGGCAACAGTTCCTTCTCCAAACTGCTTACCAAGAATCTTCTTGAACTCCATACCAGTTATGGTTTTACCTATAGCTCCTTTAAGTATATCAAGTACGGCATCAAATTTCTCAGGTGAGTTTCCATAAGAATCAATTCTTCCTAATTTAACCTTAGCCTTCGCCTCGTTTAATTCCTGTGAAGCTACAAAGGCTTCAAATAATTTTACGTGTTTCATTGTTTTCACTGTTTTTATTTTTTTATATATATCAAACTAAAAAAGGGGTTCCTGAGAACCCCTTTTAGATCTTTAAGCTGGACCACCCACTCCGAAGACCCAAATTGCAGCGTCGTCAGCAACGTCTAACAATCCTTGAAGGACAAGATCATCGTATGATGAGTCTTGGATTTCGAATTGTTCACTGTTGACAGTTACTTGGTTTGGCACATCTTCAAAAGGTTTAGTCGCTTCTTCTGAAATGATGTCTGCCATGTTCTGTAAAGATATTTTGTTTGAGATGAAGAAGTGATTTCCTTCATATTATATATCAACAGAGCGGCAAATTGTTTATGTAAAAAACGTAATTTTTTAAAATTCTTACTTAAGAATCCTAATACCCATGTTAGAGTTAAACGGATTGCTCATAGAACCTTTCTGTTCAAACTTAAATGTAGCAGTTTTAAAGGGCACTGCTTTAAATGCACAGATATTCTTCTTAACGTTAACATCTAGGTAGAGTTGTTTAACATCGGTTGCCATTTGTGAGAATTTAGTTAGCTCTTCACCATAAAGGCTATTTAGCTCTTTTACAACCTCAACCATCAGCGGATAGAAGATAACACCAATTCGTTTAATACCCATTTTTGGGTATTCATCAGTGTATGAGTCTAACATCTTTTGATTCCATGACAAGCCTGATAGGTCCCATAGTTTTGAAATAAATGTTTTGAATTCTTCTACATTATTATATAGACCATCTAAATAATCTTCTACTTTAGACTGTTCCATTTGTTCTGGGCCTAGGCCTGTTGCTTCTGAAAGAAACCAGAAGCCAGAATTCTTTTTATCAGTAATATTCTTTGTACATAGATTAATGACATTGTCGTAAGTGCCACTTCTAGATAGTTTTGGTGCATTAATCCACGCTAATATAAAGTTGCTAAAGAAGTCAGTCTCTTTAGAACCTTCTGGCATTATTTTGCCAGCTTCATAAAGATCGTTAATTTTTCTAACAATAGTATCTCCAGTTGGAGTACCACCTTTACCTGCTTTGGATGAAACACTGTAGCCATCAAAATAAAAATCAACTAGCTTTTCATTAGAAGCCGTAGGATATGAAAGTCCAGTGCCTATGTCTTTAAGTAGATTAAACATTGCAATCCCACCTAGGATCTCACCATAATCGTTCTGGAAGTTGTTAACCGAAAGTTGATCGATGCCCTCAAATAATTCACTAGGTACCGAATACTCTATTGTTTGAATTGTAGCGTTAGCATAGCTTTCAAAGTCTACAAACTTACCTTTATTGCGTGAGTCGTCTAGAACATGTTGTGAAATTTCGAGTATGAATCTTTTGTAATTTTCAGGATAGTCTTTATTTAAGATTGTTGGTTTAACTGCTGCAATTAGAGACTCACCAGTCTTATATCCATTTTTAGTTATACCAAGTCGATCTGGCGTTAAGTCTTTTTTACCTATTACCGAATGATCTCCACTAGCTCCTACTTTATATCTGTTGGTAATTACAAAGAAGTCACCTGGTACATAAGATCTACCTAATTTATCTGTAAATGGTCTGCTAAGAATAATTTTATAAGCAGCATAGTCACTTGAAACCGGGCCAACGCCTAAGTTTTCTATTTCATAATCCTTTGAGTTGAAACCGCCTATATTTTCAATAAATTTAGAGATGTTAGTTTCAGCTTCACCTTCGTTTGAACCAAAGTTAGCTCTAAGAACTTCACCAGTATCTCCCTTTCTAGAAGAAACTCCTGCAAAGTCATTTGACTTCATGAATTTTTTAAAACCTTTTAGCCAAAAATCTTGAGTGGCCTTCTTTGAAGGTTGTTTAGTTTCATTTAATGCTGCTGCGAATCTTGCTCTAATATCTCCGGTAGTGTGTCCCATATTACTTGATTGAAAATTTCTTATCTGCTTTATATGTTGTGATCTTTACTTCGCTATACTCTTTCTCTAGTGACTTAACCAGCTTTAAATTGGCATCATCATCGTCAAAGAACTGTAAGTCAGTGTAACCCATGTCGATTAGCTCTCTAAAGGCTGCCTTCTTTCTGTCTGAGATTGCACCTTTAAAGCCATGTACTGAGTCGTTAACTGCAAAGATCAGGTCCTTATCAATTCTAAAACCAACATGCTCTCTAAGCCACTTGTAGATCATCTCACGGTCATCTCTAGCTGTTACTATGCCTACTGCAAGCTTCATCTTATAAGCCTCTTTAAAGATCTTTAAGTAGTACTCTATCAGTTGGCCTGCCTTCATCACTTCTAGACTTTTAAAATCATCAAAGTCTAGACTGTGGTGTGGCTGCTTTTCATATTCGTTAAATTCTTCTGGTGTTAAAGAGTAACACTCACCAGTTTTATTGTCACAGACTTTAATCTTAGCATCTGTAATAACTAGAGTATCGTCTAGATCAAAGACTACAATTTTAGAGCCATGATAAGGCTTACCTGCCCGCAGGGCTTCGTCTAAAAAGTCTTCGTATTTTGTTAAATGCTTCATAGTTTTTTATAGAGAAACTTAATCCTTTGTTTCTTTTATATATTTGTGGCCACCTGGCAATTCTTTCTCCGCGTTTAAACGCCATAGCATGTTATTAGGTACGATAAACTTACGCTGATGGTCATAGACATAGAACGTGGTCTTCCAGATGTTCTGGCGCACGATACGTGCCCTCTTGTTGCCGTTAATATAGACGATGTCGTCTACGTTGAAGTCATTGCCCCATAAGAACTGCATACCGATCACAAAATTCTGTACTGAATCCTTGAATGCAAACGTAATGATGGCGACTATTGTAAGCCAGCCCCAGTCTGCGATGTACTGTTGGATTATTTCTTTCATCTTAAGAGTCCTTTGTTGACCAAGTTGTTTATCAGGTCAATCTGGCTCTTCATAATGACGTTGGAAGCTGTACTTCTGTCTAAGAATCTTGCGTCGTTGACCTCTTCTATCTGCAGTTGAGACTTAGGCACTTTAGGCTCTTTAAGACCAATCTGTTCTAAACTATCTATCTCTGCAATAAAATAGGTTACGATCTTGTTATATTTATACTTGCGTGAAGTAACTACAAATGTATGTGAACTGTGATCGATCAACTTCTTAGGTACTTTAATACCCACTTCTTCAAATGTCTCTCTGATTGCTGCCTGTAACTCAGTTTCACCAGGGTCAATACCACCTTTCGGTATACCGTAGCCAGTTTTAAAATTACGACCAGTTGTGTGCGCTAACAAGACTTGGCCTTGCCAGATAATGGCAATACCTGCTGAGCGTTTCTCGTTCAACTGCTCATTAATAAACTCTCTATAGTTCTTAATCTGTTTCAAATCGATCGGTTTGGTCGCTCTCTTCTATTCTTCTTAATTCTTCTTGAAGTTCAAACATACGCCATTCAAAGTCAAAGAGCTCTTGTTTGCTAATCTTATTGGCCTTAAATGATCTTTGCGCCTGTTTGTATTCTTGAGTAAGTCTCTTGAGTGCTTTTTTTAAATCACTTCTAGATTTGTTTGTAGAAGTAGCCGGTATTCTAGCCGGCTTTTGGTCGGTTTTCATTCGTCTTGGTTCAACTACTAGTTCAAACTCTGCGAAAAGGTCTAGAAATTTATCTACATTGCTCATATGTCGGTCTGCCTGTTTTTAATTTAGCAATTCCATGTGTTATATATCATGAAATTAAGCTAATATTTTACTACTTTGCGTTAAATTTATTTTTAACGCGCTCTGAGATAGGTATAGGCTCACCACCTTCATCGATCCTAACAAACACTATACTGGTTGACAAGATGTTTGTCTGTTGCCCAGAATAGACGTTATGGGCTCTAGCCTCAAGGTACATGGTAACGCTAGTATTACCAAACTTTACTACATTTCCGTAAATTTTAAGTAGTTGGCCTTCACGTGCTGGTTTATTAAAGACACATTCGTCAATTTTTACAGTCACCATACGCGGTGTATCACATACTTGCATTGCATAACTTGCTGCTGCAGCATCTAGCCAAGCTAGTAGTTTACCGCCAAACAGGTTAGAGTGAAAGCCCAGGTCACTCTTTTTAATAGGATGTGTTGTAATTAATTCCATCTCACTCATTTACTATAAATTCATGCCAATCTTTACCTTCAGGATCTTTATTTGGAAAGTAGAAGATTACGAGCCAGTTGTCAAATCTAATTGTTTTCTTAAAACCGCTTGGTACAACAGCACCTGTAGTCAGTCTGTTGGGTGTTCCTTTAAACACCACGTCAATCTCTACATTAACCTCATAGAACTTAGCAAGATCCTTTTCGAATTGCTCTAGACGCGCCCAGACGCCTCTGTTTAAAGACTGATGTTGTAATGCACAGTTAACATAGTTGAAAGTTTGATAGAGTGTATCTCGATCACAACTAAACGAGCTTGCTGGCACCATATGGCCCTTGTCCCAAACATTGTCTTCATAGTCCTCATCATCTGATGTATGGATAGAGTCGGGTTTGAAAAAGGACATGCCAGTTCTTTCTGCTTTGCCAAAAGGACACTTAACAGTGTACTTAATATGTAAAGGTTGTTCTAGAGCTTGTGAGTATACAATCTCATAAAGTCCTGTTTTAATCGTATCTTGACCATAAAGCGGAATACTTGCTAATATCAAGAGTAGTATGTATATAGTTCTTTTCATTTCTTATTAGTTGTCAGGCATTTAACACAAATTCGATACAATCTTAAACCTGGAGGGATCTTATCACCGCAACTTTCACATGTAGGCCAATCTTTTTTATCTGGCTTTTGCATAAATTATCTCTCCGTTCAACATAATTGACAAAACGTTGTCAAAACTACTTAAAAAAGTGTTCTGAATCGCCTTATCAACATCAACATCTTCTAGTTTAAATGTTTCTATGTGTGTTTTATATTGGATAATGAGATTGTTTCTTTTTTCTTTAGTAGACATAACCTTCTCTCTTGTTCATATATTTAGCTAAAACGGCATGCATGTGTGCCGTGTGTTTATAGTTAGCAAAGACTTCTCGCATGTTGCCATCTAGAGGACTCTGAGCCGCTAGAAACTCACCACCGATTAGATCTATTCTAGGCACTCCTACGTTATGTGGATCTGTCCAATACATCTGCTGTGGTGAACCTGTTATAATAGCCTCATCGTGCCATAGATAGACACCATTATCTTTCAGTACCTTAGAAAAGATAGCATCATCTTCATAGTCTTTAAATCCATCCGCATTAAAGGTTGGATAGTTGTCGCGCAGTACTTCACATGCTCTTCTGCTTAAAACAAAACCACTACCACCACTTAAGCTTAGATTTGCGTCATACTTGCTCTGGTCTATCTGGATCAGGTTCCTGCCCCATGGCCACCAGCCCATTCTTGGCCAGACTGCACCACTAGCCTCTATCTCTGGTTTCTCTAGATAGCTGTCTAACAACATAGGAAACCTATCCGGGTGTACAAATGTATCGAAACTTGTAATAAAGAGATAGTCAAAATCTCTGTTCTCTAGAGCCCACTTTATAAAGTAGAATCTTTTAAGGATAAAGTTTCTGTCTAGATCATCAGTACAATTACAGAGTAGATCTTCACCTTCTAACTTATATTCACCTTCTATTTCTAGGTTTGAAACTGATTTAATAACTTCAATGCCCTTTTCTCTTAATACCGGGATCCAGGTTTCGTATGCTTCTCTTTGCTGCGCCTGGTACTTTTCAATTTTACAGTCCGGTAGGTTTATGATAACTTTTGCCTTCATAGTTTATCTTTAAATCTGTATTCTAGGTCTTTTATTTGTGCCTCTTCTGCTGTCATCTTAGTTATATCTGTGATGGTAGATCTTATCTGTACCAGACTCTCTACCTATGTCGTAAAAACTTCTCATTTTATCTCTTTTAACCAGTGTAATACATTTTCTTCTGGATGCCAGCCCAGCTCTTCTTTAATTTTAGTGATGTCACTTAGACTACGGCGTGGTTCATCTCTAGCCTCTATCCACTTAATCTCACCACCCAATGCCTCGGCCAGTTCAATCACGCGATACTCCTGACCGCTACCTACGTTGTAGATCGGCATGACTGTTTCATAGTCACATTCAAGTGCCAGCTCACAGGCTCTAACCACGTCACCAACGTAGACGAAGTCTCTAGTCTGCTGGCCATCACCAGTCACTGTAATTGGCTGATAAGACTCATATTGCTTTAAGAAGATTGGCACTGCTGAAACATAGCCGCCAGTATCACGCTGCCCTTCACCAAAGACATTAAAGAATCTTAAGGCCGTACACTTCATTTCTGGTCGATTAAACGTTCTAAGCAGATCTTCCATCTCCAGTTTATACTCAGCATAAGGGCTCATTGGGCTCACCGGACTCTCTTCGCTTAACGGTAAGTCTTGGCTCTCACCGTAGACTGCAGCCGTTGAAGCTGCTACAAAGCTTTTACAGTTGCGCTCATATGCCCAGTCAATAATGTTCTTTGAGCCAATGAAGATACCATCCCAGTATTTAGTTGGGTTCTCAATGCTTTCAGGTACCGAGACTGGCGCTGCTAGGTGAATCACATGGTCAATCTTCTTGATGTCTGGCAGTGGGCCATTTACAATATCGCTATCGTAAACTGTTAGGCCAAACGGTAAGACCAACTGACCGTCGTGTGTTTTAATCATTAAGTTCTCTAGGCTACCTGTAGAAAAGTTGTCTAAGACGTGGACTCGGTTGCCCTTTTCTAAGAGATGCATTACTACATGATGGCCAATAAAACCAGCACCGCCGGTAACTACTATGTGTTTCATATCCATTCTTCTATTTCGTTAAATACCATTTCTGGTGTAATACTTGTATGACACTCAAACTGTCTTGCAGTGTCTCTATGTTTTGGGCACCATTCCCAGTCGGTGTTTATAAATTTATGTTCTGGATTGTTCCAACAACCATGGCAGACCGACTTATTAGTAATGCGCTTATAGTCTGTTAAGTTTAGATCAAACTCGTTCCAGTCCTCAGTAAAATTAGCAATCATCGCCACCGGTTTACCAAGCGCATGTGCAATCCAGGCAATACCTGAACTTAGACCGATGTAGAATTCAGCATGTTCAATATAGTTTATCACCTCTTTGAGCGGTAGATTAACCTTGCGGACTGCTTTTTTCGGCAGCCCGTTAAAGAAAGGCTGTATACCGTAGAGCTCATGTTTCTCTAGACAGACTGGTGTAATATCACGCTTACGCAGCATACGACAGAGTTCATTCCAGTTAGTAGCTTCAGAGCGTTTGCTCTTACCAGCTGGATGATTCCAGTATTTAAGCTGTGCAGTTGAATGTACGCCAAGAGCAACGTATTTGCTCTTGACTGGCCTTGCGCCGGCCTGACTGTCAATCTTAGGTCTTAAGTACTCTGGGTTCTCGTAGCCCAGCTGCTCGGCCATGCCCTGTTGCAGTGGCCCGTAGAAATTATAATGTACGTCAACCACTCTGTCCCAATCACAACTCTCATCTTCTGTAAACCGGATCTCTGGAAAACTGTTAACAAAGAGTTCAGCAAAGGCGACGTTGGCCGAGAGCCAAAGTTCACACTTGTGGTCTTGACGGTAGCGTTCTAGCCAAGGCATAATAGCCACCGTGTCACCAATTGATCTTGAATATAATTTAACTAATACTTTCATGCCCAACCTCTCTCTATAATTTGTGCAATAACATCACTGGCCTCAATCTGCTTGGTACACTCAAACTGTCGCGGCGTGCCTTTGTGACTTGGACACCAGTTCCAGTCACCGCGGTCAAATGTATCAAAGCTCCAGCAACCCCAGCACTTATCCTTGTTAATAATACGCAGACAGTCCTCTTCAAACTCAGTCCACTCTGGTGTAAAACCACTGATCATAACCACTTTAGCACCTAAGGCCCAAGCAAACCAGCTTAAGCCACTGCTAATACCTACAAAGTACTGAGCGGAATTTATTTCAAGTGCTACTTTTTCTAAAGGTTCTGGCAGTTGAATGCTGCCTTCTGGGCCACCGCCCTCTTTACTAGCATGTAGTACTTGATAGCCTTGATCTAGATGCCACTTGGTAAACTCATTCCAGCCGTGCGGATTGTTCCAGTATTTAGCCTGTGCTGTACTCTTAGTTGCAATCACAATCTGTTTATGTTCGCCCTGTTTGCTGACTAGGAACTGCGGCGCCATTTTTGGTCTAAGCTCTACGTAGTCAATGCCCAGCTGATCAGAGGCGATTTTTCCAAGCGGCTGGTGACGCCAGTCGTTCGGGTGCCTGTCTTTTTGCCATGGCTCTTCGTTACTGTAGAAAACGCCAATGTTAATCCGAATCTGAGCGCGCGCGGCTCTATGGTCTGTGATAAGCTCTATGTTATGCTGGCGGTACCACTCTTGGTCAAAGAGCCAGTTTTTGTGTGTTCGAACCCAGAGTCTCTTGAGGCCCATTTGTTCCTTGTAGGCCAGCATCTGACCCATCCATGATAATGTATCGCCCAGTGAGCTGCTCTCAAAGTTCACCAGTACCTCTTGGCCAGTTAGGTCCAGACTTAAGGTTTGATAGAAACTGTTGTCTCGGTAGACTTTGACTTGCCACTCGGCCCACCACTTTGGACTTGGAGCATACCAGTGGCCCTCTTGCAGCTCATTGGCTCGGTAGAAGACCGCATCGTTCACTATGAATTCTGCATGCCAGTTGCCGGCCGGTAGGCTATCACAGTGCAGCTTAAGGCCACCGTCAAAAGAGAGCTTTAGTTCGGGCGCGCTGGTACTTTGAGTCCTGTTAGGTAGCCCTGTAAGTCCGTGATACAAGTCTAGGTGCTCTTGGCCAAATCTGGCTAGGTCATTGTGCGGTATTGCAAAATCTCCTTGCAAAATCTCCTGTAAATTTTCCTGTGACTGTAAGTATGTGAGGATAATATCGGCGTTCTCTTCTAGATTTTCAGACAATGGAATAATGTAAGGAGTAAACATGTCTAAATACTGAGGCAAGTTACGTGAGAACGTAATTAGACCGTAGCCGATCGCTTCGCGCACCGCAAGTGGATTGCACTCGTGAGTCGAGTTAAACATAAACACGTCTGCTGCTTGATAGAATGTGTGTGCATCGCTGCGCTCATTCCAAACTTTAACAT
>Ga0209137_1000915_pt1 | contig 29596 bp, 22 predicted proteins | sample SaaInl5LU_22_DNA_FD_184642 | JGI IMG/M metagenome (GOLD analysis project Ga0209137, IMG submission 184642) | Marine microbial communities from expanding oxygen minimum zones in the Saanich Inlet - ESP_105LU_22_DNA (SPAdes) (version 2) | ecosystem: Environmental > Aquatic > Marine > Intertidal...
GTTACATCTAGAGAAGCCAGCGTAACTTTGGGTCCATCCTGCTTGCTGTGTGGCTACCACGGTCTCTTCCCAATGCTTGCCGTCGAGACTTCTGCTAAACATGATTTTTCCATCGAGTGCCCAGCCTACAAATCGGGCTTTTCCCACTCCGAATGCTGGTACGGCTCCTTCGGCAGTCTGATCGTCGTCAACGCAATCTCCTCGTTGCTCTGTGATGATTACTGGAGTGCTCCAGCTTTCACCACGGTCGGTACTTTCGCTGTAGAGGATGGTACTTTTACATGCGGTGTCGGAAGTTCCGTAGCTGTCAAATTGGGTCCAGCTCATTCCGATAGTTCCCGTCTTTGGTTGAACAGCAGCCCATTCTTTATCGTGTTTTTTACCATTAATTTCAGTAAACGAGCCATCAGAGAAGGTGCCTCCGGGGCCGTCTTTCGTCTGACAGACCATACGATCGAGAATGTGATCGCTGCGCCAATTGGTTCCTTCGGGATCGCTTAAATGAAAATAATAGATGCGCCCAGTCTGGTCCATGATCAGACAAGGATCTCCCCATACTCCATGTGTACTCTGAATCTTTTGTTGGGACCAATTTTGCCCGCCATCCGTACTCTCATAAAAATTGTCCAAGATGCTTCCCGCCACTAGGTGATTGGGGTTGGTTGGGTTGATGGCGATGCTAGGCTCGCAGATCCCCGATTTGAAGGCAGGGCCTTGATGGATTTTTACCGCTTGTGCATTCGTCGTGTTTGGCGAAAACAAAAGCATGGCAAGGGCTGTGGTCGCTAAAAATCTTGTTATTTTCACGGCTATGAAATTTTTCTTTGTGTTATGGTTCGCAGTTCTTGGTGGAACTGTCCCGGGTTCTCTAAAGGTAGGACATGAATTTTACGTGAGCACAACCGAGCTGCGAGTTGATACGGAGAATAAGAGATTGACGGCTGTGACACAAGTTTTTCCCGACGACTGGGAGCGTGCGATGAATGCACTTTTGCAACCAGTGGGCAAGCGGTATATAGAGCTGTCTGAGATTCAGAAGGATTCGCTGCACGCGGCTGAATTGGTCAAAACGTTCAAGGTGAAAAGACCTGAAGGGTTGACACTCAAATATGTAGGAAGCGAGACCACCAAGGAATTTGTTCGCCTGTATTTTACATTGGAACAACTAGAGGAGCCCGCCCCTCAGGCGTGGACATTTAACGTTTGGATGTTGGCAGATATTTTTCCCTCTCAAGAGAATATTATTACACTTTTTCGTGCGGACGGATCGCGTACAACGAATAGCTGTCGGGAGGGAAACGATTATGTATTAGAATTATAACTCGATGTTTTATTTTGAATTGGGCATTCGCCACATTACCGATTGGCAGGGCTATGATCACATGCTTTTCTTGCTCGCGCTTACACTCCCTTTGAGTTTTAGAGACTGGAAAGTCACACTAAAATGGATCACTGCATTTACGCTTGGTCATAGTATTGCATTGGGGCTAACGGCCACAGAGTTGATTCATGCGCCTGGTATATGGGTCGAGCTGGGAATTGCGGTTACGATTTTTATAACCGCTTTGCTGCATCTTCTGCACAGTTTTCATATTGGCAAGCTTACTACTTTGGTCTCTGGAGTATTCGGATTAATCCACGGAATGGGATTCGGTTCATACTATAGTTTTATCGCTCAGAGTGATTCTTTTTGGTGGGCCTGGATTCCATTTAACCTCGGTATTGAGGCCGGGCAAATTTTGGTAGTGCTCGTTTTGCTTTTCGTATATTGGTGCTTCCAAAAATTTGGAGGTACGGCACGCCCTTACCGCTGGGTACTCGCAGGCGCAGTTTTAGCCATGAGTGCACAGATGATTTTAGAACGCTTACCACAATAACAAAACCCAATTTAATGAAGAAGATTTTATCGTTTTTGGCATTTTGTGTCGCTATCACAACTGTAGCGCAGAATGTCAATACTTCTAAGTTCCGTCAACTAGGTCAGGAGTTGCCGACACCGAACGTATATCGTACAGCTTCTGGTGCACCAGGTCATGAGTACTACCAGCAACGTGCTGACTACGATATGGACATCACGTTAGATGACGAGAATCAGCGTATCTATGGTGAAGAGGTGATTACCTACACCAACAACAGCCCCGATGAGTTACGTTATCTGTGGATACAGCTGGATCAAAACATGCGCGCAAAGAACAGTACTACTCAGCAAATTAAGAGCGGTGGTATATTCTCAGAACGCGGTAACACAGCTTCTACGGCTTTCAATCAGCTTAAGAATAACCAGTTCTATGATTTTGATGGAGGTTTTAAGATCGACTACGTTAAAACTACTTCAGGGTCAAACCTTCGTTACACGGTGAACAACACCATGATGCGTGTTGACCTTCCTACACCGCTGCGCAAAGGCCAGAAGTTTAGTTTCAAAGTCAAATGGTGGTTCAATGTGAATGATCGCATGGACATCGGAGGTCGTTCTGGTTACGAGTATTTTAAAGACGAGGACAATTATCTATACACTATTGCTCAATTCTTTCCGCGCATGGCCGTGTACAACGATGTCGAAGGATGGCAGAACAAGCAGTTCCTTGGTCAGGGTGAGTTCACGTTGCCTTTCGGTGATTATAAAGTAAGCATTACAGTTCCTGCCGATCACGTTGTTGCATCTACGGGAAAGTTATCGAACGAGAGTAAGGTATTGACATCGAAGCAACGTGCACGTTTGGCAAAAGCGCGCACGAGCTATGAAGATCCTGTGATTATTGTGACTCAGGACGATGCGATCGAAGCAGAGAAAAATAAAAGCCAGCGCACGAAGACTTGGGTTTTTGAGGCAGAAAATGTTCGTGACTTCGCCTTTGCGTCTTCACGTAAGTTCATTTGGGATGCGATGGCAGTCAAAGTTGGCGGTAAAACCACGATGGCGATGAGCTATTATCCGAAAGAAGGAAACCCGTTGTGGGAGCAATACTCAACTCGCGTGGTTGCACATACCTTAAAGGTGTACAGCAACTTCACGATTGATTATCCTTACCACAAGGCAATCTCCGTGCACACGAAATGGATCGGGATGGAATACCCAATGATCTGTTTCAACGGTGGACGTCCTGAAACGGATGGCACCTACAGTGAAGCGACGAAATACGGTATGATCGGCGTGATCATTCACGAGGTAGGCCACAACTTCTTCCCGATGATCATCAACTCAGATGAACGTCAGTGGACCTGGATGGATGAAGGTTTGAACACCTTCGTACAGTATTTGACAGAGCAAGAATGGGATCATGAATATCCATCACGTCGTGGACCAGCGCACAAGATTGTGCCGTACATGAGCGGTCCAAAGGATCGTATGGTTCCTATCATGACCAACTCTGAGTCGGTACTCCAGTTTGGAAATAACGCTTATGGAAAGCCAGCTACAGCACTGAATATTCTGCGCGAAACGGTAATGGGGCGTGATCTTTTTGATTATGCGTTCAAAGAGTACAGCCGCAGATGGGCATTCAAACATCCTTCACCAGCTGATTTCTTCCGTACTATGGAGGATGCATCGGGTGTTGATCTCGATTGGTACTGGAGAGGTTGGTTCTACACAACTGATCATGTAGATATTGCGATAAAGGATGTTGAGTGGTACCAAATGTCTACTCAAAATCCTGATGTAGAGAACCCGTTCCAAGAAGAGCAAGCACGTAAAGCGGATGCGCATATCGGCAAGTCTCGCAATAGTGTGATTCGCACAGTCGTTGATGAAGTTCCTGCGTCACGTGATTTCTACAACAGCTACAATCAGTTCGCTATTAGCGATGCAGATCGCGAGGCTTACAAGCGTTACCGTGACGGTTTGAGCGAAGAGGAAGCAGCTATGCTAGATGCTGGATACCATTTTTATGGGGTGACCTTTGAAAATCAAGGTGGGCTCATCATGCCACTCGTACTGCGTTTTACCCTAGAAGATGGCACTGAGGAAGTAGTTCGCGTTCCTGCTGAGGTATGGTTGAAGAAAGAGACAGAGTTTACAAAATGGTTCAACTTCTCTCAGAAGGTCGTGCAAATCACCTTGGATCCATTCTTAGAGATGGCAGATACAGATCGCAGCGACAACTACTGGCCTGCAATGCAAGAGCCCAACAAGTTTGAAGTGTACTCTCGTGGTGCAACCAGCAGATGGCAGCGTGGTGGACGTACTAATCCAATGCGTGAGGCGCAGGCGACACAGAAATAATGCTCTAACGAAAGAGATACCAAAGTTTTATGGAACTCCTGCAGCATCTCGCTGCAGGAGTTTTTTTTATGGTAAGAATCGGTTCGCATTGGATACAAAAAAAGCCGCCCCTTATGAAAAGAGCGGCTTTGTAATGCAAGTAACTAAAGCTTATTTGCCAACCATATCGAGGTATTGACTCAGCTTTGTTTTCAAGTTTTTACGTTCGACGATAAAGTCTAAGAAGCCGTGTTCCAATAGGAACTCAGAACGCTGGAAGCCTTCCGGTAAGTCTTTACCAATCGTTTCTTTTACAACACGTGGTCCAGCAAAACCGATAAGTGCATTAGGCTCTGCGATATTAATATCACCAAGCATAGCGTAAGAAGCCGTTACACCTCCCGTTGTTGGGTCAGTAAGGAATGAAATGTATGGGATTTTCTTGTCGTCGAGAAGTGCAATTTTAGCTGAGGTCTTCGCCATTTGCATTAGCGAGAATGCAGCTTCCATCATACGAGCACCACCTGATTTAGAAATCATGATAAATGGAGCACCTGTCTTAAGACTCTGGTCCATAGCACGTGCAATCTTTTCACCCACTACAGATCCCATAGATCCACCGATGAAGTTGAAGTTCATACAAGCGATAACGACATCTCTACCGTTCATCGGCCCATAGCCAGTGGTGATTGCGTCCTTCAATCCAGACTTACTTTGTCCCGCTTTTAAGCGATCCTTGTAAGGTTTGGTATCCTCAAATTTGAGGGGATCTTTAGACTCCATATTTGGGTCCAGTTCAGTAAATGAACCGTTGTCGAATAAAATTTGGAAGTATTCCTTAGCGTTGATGCGGTCGTGATGTCCACAGTTTCCACAAGTCCAAAGCTCTGCAGCATGGTCTTCAACGCTAACAATCACCTTACACTTTGGACATTTGTGCCAAAGTCCGTCTGGTGTTTCTTTCTTGTCTTTAGTCTGCGTGGTAATACCCGCAGTAGTTCTTTTAAACCAACCCATGAGTGTTGTTTTGTCAGATTTATAAGCCGCTAATGTAAGAAAAAAGGGCGCTCGACCATTGCCTAGCGCCCTTTCATAAGAACTTTAAATCGCGAATTATGCGATTGTGATGTCGTCGTTCAAATAAACATCTTGTACTGCGTTCAATAGTGCGATACCGTCAGAGTATTCCTTCTGGAATGCTTTACGACCTAAGATCAAACCTTGACCACCAGCACGCTTGTTTACAACAGCAGTAAGTACAGCTTCACTTAAATCGTTTGCGTCGTTTCCAGTTGAAGCACCACCAGAGTTGATCACACCGATACGTCCGTTGTAGCTGTTCAATACTTGGTAACGCGTCAAATCGATCGGGTTATCTGTAGTAAGTTCGCTGTATACTTTCGGGTGCGTCTTACCGTGACCAGTAGCATTATATCCACCGTTGTTGGTAGGAAGCTTTTGCTTGATGATATCGGCTTGAATAGTTACCCCTAAGTGAATCGCTTGAGAAGATAAATCAGCAGAAGTATGGTAGTCTACTCCGTCAACTTTGAAGGCATCGTTACGTGTGTAACACCATAGAATAGTTGCCATTCCTAGTTCATGTGCACGCTCGAAGGCAGCAGCTACTTGCTCGATCATTTCACGGCTTTGTGGGTGACCGAAGTAGATGGTCGCACCTACAGCACATGCTCCTAAGTTCCACGCTTCGTCAACAGAACCGTAAGGACTTTGAAGGAAAGTATTTGGAGCAGATAGATATTCGTTGTGGTTGATTTTAACTACGAATGGAATTTTGTGAGCGTATTTACGCGCAACAGTAGCCAAGACACCGTAGGTAGAAGCAACAGCGTTACAACCTGCGTCGATCGCCATTTTAACAATGTTTTCTGGGTCGAAGAACATTGGGTTTGGAGCGAAAGAAGCTCCGGCACTGTGCTCAATTCCTTGGTCAATAGGAAGAATACTCAAGTACCCTGTGTTTGCAAGACGGCCTGTACCGTACAAGCGCTGCAAAGAATTCATGACTTGAATGTTGCGGTTTGATCCTGTGAAAGATTCCGTGACAAAGTCGCCAGAAGGTAGCAACGCCAAAGAATCTTTGGTGATTGCAGTGGAAGTGTGGTTCAACAAAGCGTCAGCTTGGTCGCCTAGCAACTCTCTAATTTTGTCAATGGACATCATAATATTCTAAGTGTTTGTGAGCCGCTAAAATAAGATAACTTTTCGATGTCCAAAACCGAAGTTTAGAAAGGGTATCCAATCCCTAGACTTATGTTCAAATCACGCCACTTTGGGTCGGTGATCGTCCAGTTTGAGCGGTCGTCTGCACCGGGATGGTAGGTTTTCATTCCTAAATCGGCTCGAAGTATGAAAAATTCAACATCGTAACGTATGCCTAGCCCCGTATTTAAGCCAATCTGTTCGTAAAACCGATTCCAGCGAAACACCCCATTCGCAATCGCGCTGAGTTGCTCATCACTAAAACTTCCCGTATACGATTTGTTGTGGAGCCACATATTACCTGCATCCAGGAATAAGGCTCCTTTGAGTGCTTCTTGTATGGTATAGCGATATTCGATGCTTTGGAGAAGTTTTATAGGAGCTGCGGCAAAGAATCCTTCCGTTTGAAGCACCGTCTCTGATGTGCTTCCCGGTCCGAAATGATAGGCTGTCCAGCCGCGCATGTCATTTGAGCCACCCATGAAGAAGGACTTTTCAAAAGGCACAAATCCGTCAGAAGTTCCCCATGCTTCACTCACTCCGGCGAAGGTTCTAAAGGCAATTTCACGCTTGCGTACTAAGGGTTTATAAACGCGAAAGTCAACACTCGTTTTTATGTACCTAGCGAGAGGTGTACCTGCCAATTCTTTTATACCCGCTAAATTCCAAAGGTGACCGCCAGTTTCTAGTTCTGTAGCCAAGAAATAGCGCATTTTTCCTTTGGACCAGCTTTCGCTAAATCGGTACGAACTAGCGCTAAAGAAAAGGTCTTGAAAGCCGTTAAAGAGGAACGGGGTCGTCTGAGAAGAACCGTTGAAGTCGATTTGTACAAAGGAGAGTTGTACGGGGGTAAGTAAGTGTGCAGCCTTTCCTATGCGCCAGCGGTAGTCGAGATTCGCAGTGAGGTTGAAGCGGTTAAATTCGTTCGCCCTGAATTGATAAGAGGCCTTTGCTGTAATCTCCGTTTTTGGAGACCATTGTTTTGCTTTTAACGGAAGCCAATTTTCAGGCAATAACAGCTTAGGGACCTTTAAGGACGCGGCCGTATTTAATTCGCGTGCATCGATCAGCCAGGTATTATTGGTAGAGTTACGTTGTTCTGTGACGGAACCTCCTAACGAAAGACGCAGGAGTTCGCCACCACCAAAAAGATTTCTATTGTCCCAGCTAAAGTTTCCTCCAATACCTATGCTACCGCTATTTCCCAGTCCCTCTAAGGAGGCACTTACGGCGCGTTTCGAAAGAGGTTCGAGTAAGATATGTGCAATAACCGCCGAATCTAAATCTTCTACATCGAGCTGAACGTTCCTGAATACACCTAATGAAGTGAGGTTTTTGTACGTACTTCTCAGGAGTCTATTGTTGTAAAAATCTCCACGGTCCATGAAAATTTGTTGGTCGAGGAATGCAGGGCGGAATTTAAGTTCGGTTTGAAGCACATCCATACCATGGGCAGTTCTTGTACTGTCTGTGACTGGCTTCGGGTTGCGAAAGCTGTAGGTAGGTTCAACTGTAATCTTTTGAAGGCGCGCACGGTTGATATTGCCGCCATAGATGTAGGGGTCGACTACACATGTTAAGGTGCTTTGCTGAGGTCCAAGAAGGGTGTCGACCTCGAAATATACCCAGCCTAATTTAGCTCTGTAGTACCCGTTGTCTTTCAGGAAGTTAGTTACACTGAGCTGCTCTGCTTCGATCTGTTCGGCCACCATTGGGGCGTTTTTCTCGATGAGCGGGGTGTAATGCGTTAAGGCAGAATCAATGAATCTACTCGTGGAACGCAGCGCATATTCATGGGTGGTGTAGCGTGGACCCGTATGTATGTGGTAATGTGCAGTCACCTTTTTGCGCTTCACGGTCTCAAAGGTGGTGATTTGCGAACGGTAATAGCCGAGATTAAAATAATGCAGACCGACCTGCTGTGCTGTTTGTAGCCGCGAGAGTGAGTCGTATACAGCTGGGGCCTCGCCGATGTTTTTGAACCAATTCCCTACACTATTATCTCCGATCCGATCTCCGAATTGGTACATGGAAAGGAACAAGCGCACGTTTCCAATCCCTCGGTTGGGACGCTGTCGCATGATGTCATAGTCGTCATCAGAATTGGTCGCTTGCCCATTCACAAGAATCTCGTTTTTGACGAGTAATGGGGCGTCTTCGGATACTCTTCTTAGACCGCTACAGCCGGACAAGGTGAATAATACAAGCACAGCAAACGCATATGCGGTAGATTTAGCTTGTATTTTAGCGAAAAATTTAGTCACTGTGCTCACGAAAAATTCTGAGAAACTCATTCGAAGTTTGGGGTTGCGAAAGAACCGAAAAAAATCGGGACTCTTCGTCGCTGAAGGCTTGAAGTTAGTGACTGATTTCCTTTCTGCTGGCTTTCGACCGGAGAATATTTACGCTACGACGGAATTGCCACAGGTCTTTAGTAAGGCCCCTTGTACGTTCATTAGCGAAGTTGAGATGAAGCGTATCACCTTTTTGGAGACACCTTCACCTGTGTTGGCAGTATTCAGTATACCTGAAAGTTCGTTAGCTAGTTTTAGAGATGCGCCTCTGATTCTCGTGTTGGATCGCGTGCAGGACCCCGGGAACGTCGGTACATTGTTGCGTACAGCATTGTGGTACGGAGTAGAGCACATCGCTCTTGTAGTAGGGACAGCGGACGTTTGGAGTCCAAAGGTGGTACAGTCTTCTATGAGCGCTCTTGCGCATGTTCACGTGGTTGCCTTATCCGAAGAAGAATGGTTAGATTGGGCGAATGTTCACGGAAAAAGTTGGGTGGTTGCGGATATGAATGGCACCCCAGCTCGCGAATTTGATTGGCAACCGGGCCAAATGCTTGTGTTGGGCAATGAAGGCGGAGGTGCGAGTGATGCGCTAAAAGAGTGTGGTCAAAAAATCACTTTGCCAGGAGACGCTTCGAAAATGGAAAGCTTGAATGTAGCGGTGAGTGGAGCTACCCTGCTTTACGAATACGCGCTCTCTGAGAAGCCTTGAATTGGAGGTTAAGTAGCACCCCTCCGATAACGAGCACAATTCCCAGAATCATTTGTCCGTTCGGGATGAAGTCGAACAGTACAATGTCCCAAGTAAGTGCGAAAATGACGCCGATGTATTTAAGCGGTGCGACCGTGTTGACTTCAGAAAGTTGGTAAGATTTGGTCATGTAAAGTTGAGCGAATTGGGTCATAAGGCCTATGCCTAGTAGCATAAGTAGGTCCCAAAGTGTGGGGGTAACCCAATTAAACAAACTAAAGATGACCATCGCAGGTGTCGCGACCAAGGGAAAGTACATCACTACGGTTAGCGGCTCCTCGTCTTTTAACTTTCGAATTGCGTTGTACGCTAAACCACTGAAAATGCTGGAAAATATCCCCAAACCCAAAAGCAATGGCGGAATTTGAGCGCTGCTGCCTTTGACCACTACAATTCCGATGAACGAGACTAGAAAAAAGAGCCATTGCGCTGCTTTGGTTTTCTCGCCCAATAAGAACCCTGCGATGAATGCGGTAAAGAATGGGCTGAGGTACTGCACGGTGACGGCAGCGGAGAGTGGCATTTTTTGAATGGTGTAGAAGAATATGGTCAACGCAGTGGTACCTGCGACTCCGCGGATGAGTAGCCATTTTTTATTGTTGCCCCATGGATTTACTTTCTTGCGACGAAGCATGGTGTAACTGATCACAAAAGTGATGATGGAACGGAATAGTACCAACTCTGTAGCGGGCAAATGAGGTAAAAATTTGACCATCAGGTTGACTGCTGCGAAGCAACCTACGGAGATGAGCATGTACAGTATGCCTTTTTGCACTATTCGAAGGTGAAGTTGATCAAGATAGCGCGCGTTCGCAACCCATCGAAGGCTTCTACAGGGAGCGTGCCGTCTTGGACCAAGAGGTTACTAAGACCCCAGGAGGCGCGAATCTGCGGGGAGAACTTGAAGTATTCGAAGTAAAAATCTGCGCCAAAGCCTACCTCGTAGTCTATGGTGTGTCGCTGAAGTTTGAACAAGTTGTCATCGACTACTTTCGCCTTGGATGCTAAGTCATTTGCGTAGCGCAGGCCGCTCATTAAAAAGAGACGGTAGTTGTCAATGCGCACCGATTTAAACTTCAGGTGAAGTGGGAACTGTACATAGGAACTTTCGATCTGGCGAGTGACCGTTTGGCGTTCGTTGGTGAACGGGTTGATCAGATCGAAGTGCAGTTTTCTGGTGGTTGCTGCGAATCCAGGGGTGAAACGTAGATCCAAATTTTCATGGAGGCGAAGATTGGAAATGATGTTGATGTTATATCCCGGTAGGGACTCGCTTTCCACGCCGAAAATATCAGGTACGGTGCTGAGGTCTTTGAGGTCCAAGTTGAAGTTGTACCAATTCAGTCCCATGTGAAATCCGAAATGGAGTTCGTTTTTATCGTACAAAGGTTGGTTCCTCAGTCGAGCGAATTGGGCACTGGAAGTCAGTGGGATCAGCAGTAAAAGGGCGGCGATCAGGCGTATCTTCATACCAAGAGTAACGTAGCTGCGGCTATTTTCTTGCTTGATAGATCGATGCGATACCAAAGGTTACCGGCTTCATGAGTTTAGGTTGTAAACCCGCTTTGACCAATTCCTCTTCGAAGCGCTTGCCGTAAGGAAATGCAGCAACGCTTTCTGGCAAATACGTGTAGGCACGCGGATCTTTCGAAATCAATTTTCCAACAGTCGGAAGTACGGCCTTAAAGTAAAACCAGTAAATCTGCTTGAACGGGAAGCGTTGTGGCTGGCTAAATTCCAACACAACAAGCTGTCCACCTGGTTTTAAAACGCGAGCCATATCCTTAAGTCCATTGTGCAGATTTTGGAAATTCCTCACACCAAATGCCACTGTGATGGCGTCGAAAGTATTGTCCGGGTAGGGCAGATTTTCGCTGTCTCCTAATTCAAGAACGATTTTGGGACTCAAACCTTTTTTCTCGATCTTTTCGCGACCAACGCTAAGCATTCCTTCGCTGATATCGGCTCCAGTAATTTCAGCTCCTGTGCCTTTTGCAAGAGCAATAGCAAGATCAGCTGTACCTGTGGCTACGTCCAGTACTACTTTAGGTTGATCTGACTTTACAAGTGCCACTACTTTGCGGCGCCAACCTTTGTCGATGTTCAGGGACAATAGGTGGTTGAGCAAGTCATAGCGCTTGGAAATGTTGTTGAACATCTCAGCAACTTGCTGCTTTTTCTCCGCGTCACTGTCGTGGTAGGGTTTGATATTTTCTGCTCCTGCCATTGTTGATAATTTTCAATCGCAAAGGTAGGCCATATGGCGTAACTTCGCAGCTATGAGTGAAACAAGTACCCAGTCAAATTCAGAAGGCAAAACTAAGCGCAAGTCATTGACGTTTAGTGATTTGAGGCAGTTAGGCAAAATTTTCGCCTATTTGCGCCCTCACAGAAAGCTCTGGACATTAGGATTTCTTTTCCTAGTTGTAACGATGGTAACCTCCTTATTGTTTCCAAAATTATTGGGCGGGTTGATGGCATCGAATCCAGACAACCTCGGCGACAACATGCTTATGATGCTGGGACTCTTAGCAGTACAGAGTATTGCTAGCTTTTTTCGAGTGGTCATTTTTGTTACGGTAACCGAGCGTGCCTTAGCGGCGATTCGTGAGGATTTGTACGGACACCTTGTGCATTTGCCCATGCAGTTCTTCTCTGCCAAGCGCGTCGGGGAATTGAATTCTCGTGTGGCGTCTGACACGTCGCAAATAGGAGAGACCTTGACTACGACGTTTGCTGAGTTTTTGCGTGGGTTGTCGATGGTGATTGGTGGTATTGTGATTCTTGCATTCACCTCGATTAAATTGACCTTTTTTATTGTGGCGACCATTCCGCCTCTGATTGTAGTGACCATAATTTTTGGAAAGTTTATCCGTAAATATTCGAAGCGTGTACAAGATGAAGTTGCCGCTTCAAACACGATTGTAGAAGAGACCTTCGCAGGTATTCAAACCGTCAAGGCCTTTGCGAATGAGGCCTGGGAACGCAGCCGTTATGCCAAGCGCATCAGCGAGGTAGTCGGACTTGCAGTTAAAGGCGGGTATTACCGTGGGGCTTTTGCGAGCTTCATCACCTTCGGATTGTTTGGAGCGATTGCATTGGTGATCTGGTTCGGGGCCGGTATGGTTCATGAGGGCCAATTAGCGGAAGATAAACTCAACGAGTTCATTCTCTACGCCCTTTTTATCGGTGGGTCCATCGGTGGATTGGCGAGTGTATATGCACAACTGCAGAAAGCCATCGGTGCGACAGAGACTATTTTCGGTTTGATGGAAGAACCGCTTGAGATGCCCGTTGAGCGCAAAGAAGTTGCGCCGGTAGAGATCGGGACACTGGCCTTTAAAAATGTGAAATTTAGCTATCCTACGCGCTCAGATGTTGAGGTCTTAAGAGGTATAGATTTCGAACTGCCGAAGGGGCAGACCATGGCGCTTGTGGGGCGCAGTGGCTCTGGTAAGAGTACGATCGCTTCGTTGCTCATGCGCTTTTACTCGATCGATGAAGGCGCGTTCACAGCGAATGGTGATCAGGTCACGGATCTAGATCTTGCCGCATGGCGCGATGAATTGGCATTCGTACCGCAGGACGTCTTGCTCTTTGGAGGTTCAATACGAGAGAATATCGCCTATGGGAATACATCGGCCAGTGAAGAGCAAATCATCGAAGCGGCGAAGCAGGCGAATGCTTGGGAATTTATCGGCGGCTTCCCTGAAAAGCTCGATACGAAGGTAGGTGAGCGTGGGGTGCAGCTCAGTGGTGGTCAGCGCCAGCGCATTGCAATCGCCCGTGCACTTTTAAAGGATCCCCAGTTGCTGATTTTAGATGAAGCTACGAGTGCTCTAGATAGTGAAAGTGAACACCTCGTTCAGGAAGCCTTAGATCGTTTGATGAAGGGAAGAACTTCGGTTGTAATCGCACATAGGTTATCGACGATTCGAGGGGCACACCAGATTTTAGTGATGAATGAGGGTCAGGTTGTGGAGCGTGGCTCACATGACGATTTGATTTCCCAGGAGGGTACTTATGCTGAATTGGTCCGATTGCAAGATGTTGGAAGAGGCATGGATAGTTCCTTAGCAGATATTCCAGCGGAAGGCGAATAATCCAGCGATGCTGTCGTATTTTTAAAGCATGAAGAAGTTTTTTCAACATCCCGTGGTGGCTTTTCTCACCAATAAATTTGTCGCGTCCGGCCTATTGTTTGGCTTGTGGATGGTGTTTTTAGACACGAACAATTACTTCATTCAGACTGAATTGGACACCCAGATCGAGCATCTCGAGCGCGATATCGACTACTACGAGAAAGCCCTAGAAAATGATCGAACACTTTTAGAACAATTGGAAACCGACCCTGCGGCCTTTGAACGCTATGCGCGCGAAAATTTTGGTATGCACAAGGAAGGAGAGACCATTACTATCATAGAATTTGAAGATTCCTCAAATGAGTGAAACCACAAAAAGAAGTTACCCTCACGGTAGAGAAGTAGAACCGCTCTACACGCAGGGACCAGAAACCGCCGCTGGATTTAGAAAACAACCCTGGTGGAGCATGGTTCAGGAACATCTGGTGGATAAGGAGTTTGCTGCGAACGATTGGGCATTAAAGCGTCTAGAGCATGGGGCTTCAGGCCTGATGTTTTATATCCATGACACCCAATTCTTACCTCGAGTACTACAAAATATTCAGCTCGAATTTATCGACTTGAATCTGGTGGTAGAGGGCAGCGGTTCGGAAGTCATGGAAGCATTATTGCACTTTGCTCATGACGAAACCATAGCCATCGACAAGCTTACCGGGAGCATAAATATTGACCCGATTGAGATTGCTGCACGCACCGGGGTGTGGAAAGAAGAGCTCATGTACGACTTAGGAGAGTTGAGCAGACTCACTCCAAAGGGGATGAAGTACATGTGTGTAAATGCCAATTTTTATGGTGCATGTGGCGCATCTGCTGAGATGCAGCTCGGTTTAGCCGCGGCGCATTTGGAATTTTACCTGGACACCTTCGGCACTGTCGGTCTCGAGCAATACTGGATAGCATTGACCAGCGGCACGTATGTCTTTGAAGAAATCGCGAAGTACCGTGCCATCCGATTACTCTGGGCTCGTCTATTAGAAGAAAAGGAGTTGCCTGCAGTTCATCTCGAGGTCTACGGGGAAACAGCAACGACTCATCAGAGCGCCTACGACGTTCATACGAATCTATTGCGCGCTACGTCGGCTGCATTTGGTGCTATTGTAGGTGGTGCAGATGCGGTGCAGATTCGTCCTTACAATAGCGCAGTGACTTTCGCAGATCCAGAAGGTGAGCGCCTTGCATTGAATCAGCATTTTGTGCTAGCCTATGAAAGTTACCTCGACCGAGTAGAGGACCCTGCAGCCGGAGCATACTATATAGAAACGCTCACGGATGAACTTTCAAAAGCTGCCTGGGAGACTTTAGGCAACCTACGAGATCAGGGCGGAATATTGGAAGCTCTGAAGAAGGGGTGGGTGCAAGATGAATTGGCCCGTGAGGTTGAGAAGGCCATGCCCGAAAAAGTGATGGGTGTCAATCTATTTCCAAACGCAGAAGAGGAGCTCCCATCGACGTATTCACCTAAGAAGAGTATCGAACGTGAAAGTTGGCAAAAGCGCCATAAGGATAAGTCCATAGAGCCGCTTATTCCTGTTCAATGGGCCGCAGACTTAGAGCACGCTCGTACCGAACAATCACCTTCAAAGTAAGGAGTTATGTCACAGAAGACTACATGGAAAACGCCGGAACAGATCGTCGTTAAACCAAAATATACCGCTGAAGACCTCCGTGAGGCCAATCACCTAGGTACCCTCCCGGGTAAACCGCCCTATGTCAGAGGACCGTACAGTACGATGTATGTCGGACGTCCGTGGACCATACGCCAATACGCTGGTTTTTCAACAGCTACAGAGTCGAACGCATTTTATCGTAGAAATTTAGAAGCTGGTCAAAAGGGACTCAGTGTGGCCTTTGATTTAGCGACCCACCGCGGTTACGATAGTGATCACGAGCGCGTGGTCGGTGATGTCGGAAAAGCTGGTGTGGCGATTGATAGTGTCGAGGACATGAAAGTCTTGTTCGACGGAATCCCATTAGACAAGATGTCGGTATCGATGACCATGAATGGTGCCGTCCTACCTATCATGGCGTTCTACATCGTTGCAGCATTAGAACAAGGAGCGGATATGTCAGCGCTCTCTGGGACGATTCAAAATGATATTTTGAAAGAGTTCATGGTGCGTAACACGTACATCTACCCACCAAGCGAAAGCATGCGCGTCATCTCGGATATTTTTGCCTACACGAGCAAGCATATGCCGAAGTTCAACAGCATCTCTATCTCAGGTTACCACATGCAAGAGGCTGGAGCTACCGCGGATATTGAGATGGCCTACACACTTTGTGACGGTCTGGAATATGTAAAGACGGGAATGGCTGCCGGTTTAGATATCGACGCCTTTGCGCCGCGATTAAGTTTCTTCTGGGGCATAGGTATGAATTCGTTTATGGAGATAGCGAAGATGCGTGCCGCTCGTTATTTGTGGTCAAAACATTTGGCCGATTTAGGATCGAAGAATCCAAAGTCGATGGCGCTTCGTACGCACAGTCAAACTTCCGGCTGGTCGCTCACTGAGCAAGATCCATTTAATAATGTGACACGTACGGCGATTGAGGCAATGGCAGCCACGATGGGAGGGACGCAGAGTCTACATACCAATTCATTGGACGAAGCCATCGCCTTACCGACCGATTTCTCTGCTCGAATCGCACGGAATACGCAGCTCCATTTGCAGCTCGAGACCGACATTACTTTTACCGCAGACCCGTGGGGCGGCTCACATTACGTAGAGCGCTTGACGGCTGACCTTATCGCTCGTGCAGAAGCGTTGATGAGCGAGGTAGAAGAGCTCGGAGGGATGACTAAAGCAATCGAAGCGGGGATTCCTAAACTACGCATTGAGGAAGCAGCAGCTCGAAAGCAAGCACGGATTGATAGCGGCAACGACATCATTGTGGGTGTTAATGCGTTCCAAAGCTCTGAGCGTGCAAACCTTGATATTCTTGAAGTGCAAGGAGCTCAGGTGCGCAAAGAACAACTTGAAGGATTAGCGCACTTGAAAGAGTCGCGTGATCAGGCGGCAGTCGATGCTGCTCTTGCAGCGCTTGAGGCCTGTGCAAAAGGGGGTGAAGGAAATTTACTTGGTTTGGCGGTTGAAGCGGCGAAAGTGCGCGCAACGCTAGGTGAAATTTCTGCGGCTCTCGAACGCCCGTGGGGACGTTATGTGGCAAAGACACAAACCATTAGTGGAGTGTATTCTAATGAGATGAAGAAGAACGAGGATTTTGAATTGGCATTGAAGGCATCTGATGCTTTTGCTGAAAAAGCAGGCCGTCGTGCGCGTGTTATGGTAGCAAAAATGGGTCAGGACGGTCATGATCGAGGTGCCAAAGTTGTGGCTACGTCTTTTGCTGATTTGGGTTTTGACGTCGACATGGGGCCGTTGTTTCAAACACCTGCTGAGGCAGCAAAGCAAGCGGTGGAGAACGACGTGCATATCTTAGGAGTGAGTTCTTTAGCAGCGGGTCATAAGACCCTTGTTCCAGCTGTAATGGAAGAACTCGCTAAACTGGGACGTCCGGATATTTTAGTGATTGTGGGTGGGGTGATTCCAGCGCAAGACTATGACTATTTATACGACCAAGGTGTTGCTGGTATATTCGGACCTGGTACCGCTATTGCAAAGGCGGCTACCGCCATATTGAATATTTTAACTGAAGGAATTGCTTAGCAGGAGCGGCAAATTTTGAGCATAAAAAAGCCCCGCATTGCGGGGCTTTTCTTGTATTGAATGTAAGGTCGTGGCTTATTTCGCCTGACGCTTACGATCACTTTCTTGTAGTAAGATTTTTCTCAAACGGATGTCTCCGGAGTAACCTCTACATACTCATCTGCACCGATGTATTCCATCGCTTCTTCCAAGCTGAATTTGATCGGAGTAAATAGCGCCGAGTTATCGTCTTTACCAGCTGCACGCATGTTGTTCAGCTGCTTTGCGATACAAGGGTTTACAACGAGGTCACCTGGACGGTTCGCTTCACCTACAATCTGACCACCGTAAAGGTGCTCACCTGGCTCGATGAAGAACTTACCACGATCCTGTAGTTTATCCATTGAATATGTACTCGCCTTACCAGCTTCTTTTGCAATAAGAACACCTGAAATACGACGATCCATGTCGCCTTTGTACGGTTGGTATTCTTTTAGGCGGTGCGCCATGATGGCTTCACCAGCTGTTGCTGTAAGAACGTTATTACGCAGACCCATGATACCACGTGAAGGGATTTCAAACTCCAAACGAGTAAGATCATTTTTAGCTTCCATTACTAGAAGTTCACCCTTACGCTTGGTAACAAGTTCGATCACCTTACCTGCGCTTTCTTCCGGTACATCTACCGTCAATTCTTCGATCGGTTCGTGCTTCTTGCCTTCAATCTCCTTAAAGATCACCTGTGGCATACCGAGCTGAAGTTCGTAGCCTTCGCGACGCATGGTTTCGATGAGGATACCGAGGTGAAGGATACCACGACCGTGAACGATGAACTGGTCAGCAGCGCTAGTGTCCTCAACGCGTAGTGCCAAGTTTTTCTCCGTCTCCAACATCAAACGCTCGCGAATCTTTTGCGAGGTAACGTGCTTTCCTTCTTTACCGAAGAATGGTGAGTTGTTGATCGAGAACAACATGCTCATAGTAGGCTTGTCGATCTCCATAGTAGGAAGTGCTTCTGGATTTTCGACATCAGCGATAGTATCACCAATCTCGAAACCGTCCAATCCACTCACAGCTACGATTTCTCCTGCATGTGCTTCTTTTACCTTCGATTTACCGAGGCCTTCGAAGATCATCAATTCCTTGATTTTTGCTTTTTTGACGCTACCATCACGGCGGCAAAGGCTAATCTGCTGACCTTCTTTCAAGCTTCCACGCTGAATGCGACCGATCGCGATACGACCTGTGAATGAGCTAAAGTCTAGCGATGTGATTTGAAGTTGTAGGTTACCCTCTTCAACTTTCGGTGAAGGAATCGTTTCTACGATAGTATCTAGAAGGTACGTGATGTCCTCAGTTGGAGTTGACCAATCTGCACCCATCCACTTTTCTTTACCAGAACCGTATACAGTAACGAAGTCTAGTTGCTCTTCTGTTGCTTCCAAGTTGAAGAACAGTTCGAAGACTTGGTCGTGTACCAAATCTGGAGTACAGTTTGGCTTATCTACCTTATTAATTACTACGATCGGCGTTTTTCCTAAAGACAATGCTTTTTGGAGTACAAAACGCGTTTGTGGCATCGGGCCTTCAAAAGCATCTACCAATAGAATAACACCATCGGCCATGTTCAAAACACGCTCTACTTCACCACCAAAGTCACTGTGACCTGGGGTATCGATGATGTTGATTTTTGTGTCTTTCCAACGAATACTTACGTTCTTTGAAAGGATTGTAATCCCGCGCTCACGCTCAAGATCATTGTTATCTAGCAGTAGATCATCTACTTGCTGATTGTCACGGAAAAGCTTTGCTGTGTGCAGCATGTTATCCACGAGAGTTGTTTTCCCGTGATCAACGTGTGCGATAATGGCGATGTTACGCAAATTCATATTGGCGTCTAAATTAATTTGCGGCAAAAGTAGGCTCTTTTCTGCCGGTAGGCTAACTTATTAGTAAGCAGTTTTATATAACCTAAACCCCTTTACTATGAAACTTACACCATATCCGGTGCCACATGGGTGGCGCCTAGCACTTCTTTGTGCCTTTGTTTTTAATATTTATAATCAGTTAAGTGCTCAAATTCAGCATGTTGCGTCCGATTCTGTGCAGAACTTCGAGTTGTCCACAAGGCTCTTTCAATGGTCCTTCGATAAGGACTCTTTGCTCGGGCCGCATGGTGAATTTTGCCAAATTATCGATACGGCCGGTGGAAATGATGGTCCAGTCCCTGGAACTGGATTTGCCGCGAGTTCAGGCTTTTCTTTTTCGGCATATTCAGTAGACCCTAGAGCTAGACTGCGTTTCGGGCCGTTTGATACACGTGGAATGGATTCTGTCAGCTTTGGCTTTCATTTAGCGGCTCCATCAGGGAATTTTGAGAATAGTGACTTTATTGGCTTGAATATCAGCTTGGATGGAGGGTTGACCTACTACAATCAGGTCAAGGTCAAGGGCTCTAGAAATGGAACGAGTGCGCCAGGTTGGCAACACGGGCAAGGCATTGATTACCGAAAAAATTTCAGGTACGCTTCGAGAAGCTCAGTAATCTACGGTCATGTGAATCCGGTAACCAAGGATACTATTGATGGAATTTCAGCGCTGACGATTGAGAATATACCGCAGAGTAGGGCGCTGTATATCTTGGTTGAATTGACCAATAGTACGAATGGATCAGAGGTCTATAACGTGGACAATTTTACATTATCTGCGAAGCTCAATAAGGCAACTAATGTGCTTGAGAAACAACAAGCGTATCGAATTTCAAATGGAGGAAGTTTTCTAGCATTGGAGGATTCGTTGCAGACATTATATGTGGATGTTCCTTTGAATGATACGGTGAAGATTTTAGGAAGTCCTGTGGTGACAGGGCCTGTGTATATACGAGGCGGGTATCTCGACGGTGCGTTGACTGTGGCGACAAGCTTGGGCGGTGCTATTCACGGGTCAAATTTCATTGGTCAGCAGTTTGTTGAACGCTCCATAGTGGATACGGGATATCACTTCATCGGTCAGCCAGCTTATTTTTCGATGATAGACACGTTGCCTTATGCGTGGATTTATGATGCTCGTGCAGGCGATTGGGCTGCTCCGTCTAAGGCGGCATCTTTTCCGGACAGTGGAGTGTCGATGGCTCGAGTAATTTATGTTCGCCCTCAGGACGTGCCGATGAGGTTGAGAGCATTGAAAAGCAAGGTGCCTTCTGCTCAAGCCGCTTTGGAGTGGGCTGATACCTGTTTAGATGGTGAGACGCCTTTTGGTGGTTGGAATTTGGTAGCGAATCCTACTGGAGGGGAATTGAATTGGAACCAGCTGTATTCGGAGGGGGCATTTCCAGACTCTGCGGATGCCACAGTATATCTCTGGAAAGAAGGTGAAGGTGGATATGCTAGTTTTAATTCACGTTCTGGGCCGGTTGGTGCAGGGCCTCGTATCGGGATTGATGACGCTTTTTGGGTGCGTTTGTCGCATGAGAACGATCCTGGAGTGGTACGTTGGGATATTGCAGGTTCAAGGCAACAGTCAAAGAAAAACAGCGCTGCGTTGCGAAGTGCGCTTCACAAGGCATCGAATGGCACGGATACCGTTGATTTTTATTTTCAATCACAAGCTTCTCGTCAAGCGGCAGCCACAACTTTTCACGCGAAGTTGATGATTGACCCCGTGTTCTCAACACAGTTCATGCCCTGTTGTGACCAATTGTTTTTAGGAAGCGCCTTGCAGCCCCAACTCGTATTGCGCAAATCAAAGAGTTCAGTAACGGTGGCCAATTTCCCAAAGAGTAGTTACTATCCGCTGATGGTTGTGGGAGAGGGCGTGCTTACGGCGAAAGGCGCGCCAGGATATTTTTATCTACCGCCGAACATTTATCCCGGGACTTCGGCAGTTGCGCTTCGGGGCAAAGGACCTCACAAGGTGTATTGGCTGGGTGCAGATCATCCGGATGTGAGCATGGGGGAAGAATTGGTTGCAGATCCACTAGCACTTCCCGAAATACCGGCACTTCCTGATGCAAACCAAACGAATCAAGCATGGGATGTTTTAGGGCGACCAGGCGGTGCGGAAGCAGAATTTGAACTCCAATTCATAGATGGTGCATGGAAGAAGGTTGTGCGAGTGAAATAGCCGAGAAATCCTTATGTTGCACCTTAAATAATCGAAGAATATGTACAGTACTCCTTGGATGAGTGATTTGGTGGTCGGGACCATGCGCTGGGGCGTTTGGGGCGCCAATTTCACCACGGCACAATACGAAGCGATCATTGCTGCAGCGCTGGAGGAAGGTCTGACGACCTTTGATCATGCTGATATCTATGGTGGTCATACGACAGAGGCGGAATTTGGGGCAGCACTTAAGTTGCATCCTGAGTGGCGCGAGCAGATGGAATTGGTTACAAAATGTGGCATTATTCAAATCTGTGATCAAAAGCCAGAGCATTATGTCAAGGCTTATGATTTCACCAAGGAGCACATCTTGAAGAGTGCAGACGACAGTCTTAAGCAGCTCAACACGGATTACATCGACGTGATGTTGTTACATCGACCAGACGTGTTGATGGATCCAGATGAAGTTGCGGAAGCCTTTGAACTCTTGTACAGAGCGGGCAAAGTACGCAGCTTTGGAGTGAGTAATTTTACACCTTCTCAGGTCAGCTTGTTGCAAACGGCGGCGCCGATCGGCGTGCACCAGATCGAAATTTCCTTGAAGGATGTAAGCGCCTTTGACGATGGGCGTTTGGATCAGTGTACTGCAGAGAATATAGTTCCGATGTCCTGGTCACCACTCGGCGGTGGCGAATTGCCAGAGGCCGTTATGACCTTGCTTGAGAAGCATGCGCAGCAGTGGGGAGTGACTCCTCAGGCGGTAGCGCTGGCTTGGATTATGCAACATCCGTCGGGGATTCTACCAGTGTTAGGAACGAGTAAAATTGACCGATTAAAAGAAGCTAAAGCAGCTTTGAACTTGAAATTTGACCGTCAGCAGTGGTACGAATTGTACCAAGCGGCGACTGGAAAAAGATTACCTTAATCTTATGGATATCAATGAGAATTTAGCGCTTAGTGCTGCAAATTACGAGACGCATGTAGGTCTGAAGTTCCAGCTGTATAACAGTCTGTTCTTGACCTTGCCGCTCGATGGCATTAAAAACACGGGGATATTTATTCCAATACTGAGCGAATATTGTTTGGCTCGACTCGCTGAAGGGCATAGTCCCAAGGAGATCATCGACCAATTTTTTGAAGAGTACAAAGACGGCGAGAAACCGAAGGAACAATTGGACTTTCTATTTAAAGTCTTGCAGTATATCGAGCGTCAAGTCGTCTTAGTAGATGCGCTAGAGGATGCCGCTTATGGCGATCTGAATAACCTTTCGGGTAAAGGATCACTCAGTGAGTTTATGATGCGCATGGAACGTGCGGGAAACCTCGAGGAATTGAAAAATCGACTTCAGGAATTTTCCATCCGTCCAGTGTTAACGGCTCATCCAACCCAATTCTATCCTGGGCGAGTGTTGGCGATTATCACAGATCTAACGGCTGCGATTAAAAGGAATGATCTTTCGTCGATTCGCATGTACCTAAAGCAGCTCGGTAAGACGCCGTTTTTCCAGAAGAAGAAGCCGACTCCTTACGATGAAGCAGTAAACCTGATCTGGTACTTGCAAAATGTGTTTTACCAGAGTGCCGGAGACATTACCGCAGAAATGCGCCGTAGTTTACCAAACTGGGATGGGACCTTGAACCTGATCAACCTCGGCTTTTGGCCAGGTGGTGACCGTGACGGAAATCCTTATGTGAGCATTGAAACGACCAAGGAAGTTGCTGGTCGTCTTCGCGATGTGCTTCTCCAATGCTATTACCAGGATCTACGAAAATTACGCAGACGAATCTCGTTTGCGGGTGTGTACGAAGACCTCATGGAGATCGAGCAAACGGTCTTGCGCTGCATTCGTCATCAAGAAGATTGGGACTTTATGTCCTTTAGAGAGTCATTGCGCAGTGTGCGCAAGGATCTTAAGGAGCATCATGATGGGATATTCATTGAGCTCATCGAAGAGCTGCTAGATCGTGTAGCCCTATTCGGTTCGCACTTTGCAAGCCTCGATATTCGACAAGATAGTCGAGAGATTAAGCGTGCTTTTGATACGTTGTTGGATCAGCTCGGTTTAGAAGAACCGGCTACTCCAGAGGAACTGTTTGCGATGCAGGCACGTTGGGACGGCACACTTACTGGTGACGATCGTATCGATGATACGTTACAGAGTTTTGGTGTAATCCGTGCTATCCAGAAGCAAAACGGACCGAGAGGTGCACACCGCTATATCATTTCGAATTGTCGCGGAGCAATGGATGTTGCTCGAGTATTTGCATTGGCACGTTGGACGGCATTTGGAACGGAAAAGGTGACCGTGGATATCATACCGCTCTTTGAAACCATCGATGATTTGATGGGAGCAGGGGCTTCTATGAACACGTTGTATTCGGAGACCAATTACCGCAACCACCTTACCCAGCGAAGTAACAAGCAAACCATCATGCTGGGCTTTAGCGATGGAACCAAGGATGGTGGTTACATGTCTGCGAATTGGAACATTTATCGAGCGAAGGAGAACCTAACGCGCATTTCAATACAAAATGATATCGATGTCTTGTTCTTTGATGGTCGCGGTGGGCCACCAGCACGCGGAGGTGGTAATACACACAATTTCTACGCATCTTTAGGCCAGAACATCGCTTCTTCACAGATTCAGCTCACCGTGCAAGGGCAGACCATTTCTTCGAACTTTGGTACTTCTCAGAGCGCCCAGTTCAACATGGAACAGCTGATCACGGCCGGCCTTGAAAACATCTTGTTAGTTGATGACTCAAAGGTGTTGCAACCGCAAGAGCGACATGTACTAGAGCAGCTCAGTGAGATTAGTCTCAAGCACTATACGAACATTAAAGAAAACCCGCTCTTTACCGAATTTTTGGAAGAGATGAGCCCGTTGAAATTCTATGGTATGGCCAACATCGGTTCACGTCCATCGAAAAGAGGCAAGGCAAAGAAATTAGAGTTAGACGACCTCAGGGCGATTCCATTTGTGGGAGCGTGGTCACAGCTCAAGATGAACATTCCGGGATTCTATGGTCTAGGTCGAGCTTTGGAGGAGCTTTCTGAATCGGGTAAGCTACATGAAGTGCAGTCACTTTTCAAGAAGTCAAAGTTCTTCAGAACGCTGATCGAGAATTCCATGCAGAGTATGTGTAAGACCTTCTTTCCACTTACCGCCTACATGGCTGACGATCCGAAATTCGGGGCGTTTTGGCAAGAGCTTAATGCAGAGTTCGAGCGCACGGAGCATTGGGTCTTGAAGATCTCAGGGCAGCCAGAGCTGTTGAGTAACAACCCCGGAATTAAAGCTTCGATCGGCTTACGAGAGAATATTGTTTTGCCGTTGTTAGTCATTCAGCAGTATGCTCTGATTCGTCTCAGAAATGGCGATGTAAGCGACAAGGATCGTGCGATTCTTGAAAAACTAGTTGTTCGTTCGTTGTATGGAAATATCAACGCTTCGAGAAATAGCGCTTAATTCAAATAGATAAAACGCAGAAAAAAAGCCGCTTCATTAAAATGGAGCGGCTTTTTTGTGATGATTACTTCAAGGAGCGGTTATTTCTTTTTCTTCAGATCATAACGCCATCCTGCGTACAGCTGTCGGCCCATGATTGGACCCCAAACGACTGATGCATCGAATCGACCCGGAATAGGATCGCTAAACCAAAGGTCATTACCGATCACGGGGTTGAGGTGGCGCACATTTAGAAGGTTTTGGAGCCCGATGTAGAATTGGCCACGTTGCGAGGTCGTCTTGCTTACCTGAAGATTGAGCATGGTAAAAGCTGGTGAACGCTGTTCGTAACCTACGCTCGGTAGGCGCTGGGAAGCATTGTAGTTTGCGTTAAGTTCTACGCCGATGCCATTTCTAGCGCTATAGCTTACGCCGAGATACAACAGATGCGGTACGTTGAGGATCACCTCTTCGAGGGCAACACTTTGAAGGTCGACCTGACGAACATCTTGGTAGCGGTAGGCAACCTTAAACATGGTTCGATGGATGAGTTCGTACTGAGCACCGATCTGCGCAGATAGCGCAAAGGGCTGGTTCTCCCATTCTGACGGAGAAAATTCTCGGTAGAAGAAGGTGGCGCTATCTGTTGATCCATCTAAGTCTAGCCCAATTTTACGGTCGAATTTGGTTAAGAAAATATCAGCATTTAACTGTAGTTCCTTAAAGAATACGTCCTTGGTGTAAGCTATGCTCGAGCCTAACGTCCAGGAGCTTTCCACCGCTGGTGTGCTTATCCCTGCACTCGTCGAAGGAAGCGTGAAATGACGGTTGTTTGCCATGTAGCCCATGTATTCAGCGCCTAATGTGGCATAGCGGTACGAACGAGATGCTTGACCGCGCAGTGACCATGCCTTGTGGTTGTATTTTAGGTGCAGACGAGGTACATAAAAGAGCATTGGATCACGACCAGTGAGATCGAGCCGGTCTAAGCGCTGACCAAGAATTAGACTGAGTCCTTGTCCATCCGGGCTACTGACGAAACTATATTCCCCGTAGACGCCAGAGGTGATGGCGGTATAGTCACCGTAATAGTCCCACATGAACATGTTGACGTCTTGAGCGCGAAGGTCGATGCCCGCTTTGATGGTATGGCGCGTATCGCTGATGTTGTCTTGAAAAATCAGATTTCCGTAGTAGTCTGTTTCCTCCGTGTTGAACTGACGCGTACCGAAGTAGCTGTCTATGGCCTGATAATTTGCATTAAACTGCGTTCCGATACTGCGGTTGATGCCTCCCTTAAGGAAGTAGCCGCGTTTCGCCCAAAGTTCGAGTCGATCTGTATTGAGCTCGTGACTCCAGATGGGAGCGAAGGTCGGTCGACCGAAATTTACATCGCCGCCGATGTTGTCTGAAGAACTGAATTTGATACCCAATTGGCCTTCAGAGTTTTTACCGTTAAACTTCCATGCATTCTGAACGAAAATATGATTTGACAGTGGCGCATCTAGGAAATTGTCCCCGTTGCGATCCCAGCGGAAGAGTTGTTGACGTCCATGAATCATGACATTCGAGGACCAATTCTTACTCTGTTTCCAAGTGTAAATCAAATTTTGCTCCAACCTCCCCGGGCCAGCAAATAGGTTGAAGTGACCAATTTTATCCGTAAAGCTAGGGCGCAGCTCATAATTCACTTGGCCACTGATCGCGCTAGCTCCGTTCACTACACTTCCTGGACCTTTGGTAAGCTGAATGCTTTGAATCCACGCCCCGGGAATGAAGCCGAGGCCCATGACTGAGGCAGTACCTTCCATCGTTCGTAGATTCCCACGTGTATAGAGTGCATAGGGTCCTTCTAGGCCGAGCAATCGAATCTGTCGCGTACCGGTAACTGCATCCGTGAAGGACGCTGAGATCGAAGCATTCGTCTCGAAACTCTCGCTGAGGTCACAACATGCTGCCTTGCGGAGTTCCACCTCAGAGATGAGTTCTTTGGTATTTATTGCCTTTTTAGATAACGAAACTCCAGGGTCATCCCCGCGTACCTCAACCTCGTCGAGTTCTTTGAAGAGTTCGATAGAGCTTGTGTCTACCTGTGCATAGGCCGGCGAGGCCCACACAAACGCTGCGAGGCCCAGCACTAAAGAAATAAATGACTTCATTAATGCTTGTCTTTTCCTCCGTGTGCGTGGTGCTCCTCGTGGGTTTCTCCAGGCTTACATAGAGGATCGCCAAGACCGTGAGCTGCACGCTGCTCTGGATCTCTGAATCTACAACATCCGTGAATGTTTGCGTATTGCTCGTCCGTAGCAGGGTGGTCTTTTACGTCATGTCCAGCTTCGTTGATTGCCGCAATGATGTCCTTTTTCTGGACTTTGTCGTTTCGATAAACAAGCTTAAGTTCGTGCGTTTCGGTACTCCATTCTACTTGTTTAACCCCCTTAATGTAGGCGGCGTTTTCGATGCGTTTTTTACACATACCGCAAAGTCCGTCGACTTCTAAAGTGGCAGTAGTGATTTTGGATTGTCCGACACTCCCAAGGCTAAAAATCAGGAGTAGTGATGTAATGATATGTTTGAGTTTCATTGCTCTAAAATTAGAATTGTACTTCAATAAATGACTGGGTCTCCTCACATATTGGTGTGAGAAAAAAAGGCATTAGGCGTACAGTACTAACCGCTGTAAGAGAATGTAAATAGGAGGGCCACGCTCAGCATGTGTTGTGGTCGGAAGAGTGTTGAAATGACTTTCTTCAACTTGTGATATACTGACTCTGGAGGGTGTACAGAACGCGGTGGTCGATGCGCTTGGCTTGTTTTCCTGTTTTGCTGAGTCCAGTGCTACAAAGCTTGAGGCACAACAACCGTCGTTTTCGTCTATTTCGTGATGGTCTTCATTCGAAGAGTGACAGTTCTGCGTTAGATCTACTTCACTGCTGTGGCAACAAGCGGTGTCTTCGTGTTCGTGGCTCGAGGTGGCAAGGTGAAAGACTTCCTCATGCGAACAAAAGTGCAAAAGCGAAGGTGCGCCTGTACTCAAGGTCGTGTAGATGATTGCCAATAGAACGTAGAAAACTCTTCGCATAAAGCAAATTTAACTAATATCTTTGAGACCAATTAGAACATGACCATGCGAAAAGTAATGATGCTTGGCTCGGGAGAGCTCGGAAAGGAAGTAGTAATTGCACTAAAAAGATTGGGATGTACTGTTATTGCGTGTGACGCATACGCAGGTGCTCCAGCGATGCAAGTCGCTGATGACTTTGAAGTGTTTTCTATGCTCGATGCAGAGGCTCTAGATGCCGCCGTAGCGAAGCACCAACCTGAGATTATTGTCCCTGAGGTAGAGAGCATTCGTACGGATCGACTCTATGCTTTTGAAGGCAAGGGGATTCAAGTGACTCCATCAGCAAAGGCTGCAAACTTTACAATGAATCGAAAATTGATTCGCGATCTAGCAGCGAAGGAATTGGGGCTAAAAACAGCGCCATATGCCTATGCGACAAGCTTAGAGGAGTTTGAGCATGCGGTAGAGCAGATCGGATTGCCGTGTGTGGTTAAACCACTGATGTCTAGTTCAGGAAAGGGGCAGAGTGTCGTTCGCGTAGCTGCGGATCTTCAGAATGCCTTTACCTATGCCATGGAAGGTTCGCGTGGAGATTTGAAGGAGATTATTGTTGAAGGCTTTGTAGACTTCCACACCGAGATTACTTTACTTACGGTAACTCAGAAGGCAGGGGAGACTTTGTTCTGTGCGCCTATAGGGCACCGTCAGGAGCGCGGAGATTACCAGGAGAGCTGGCAACCGTGTGCGATGGATGAGCAGCAACTTCTTGAGGCTCAGGAGATGTCGCAAAAGGTTACTGCAGCTTTAGGTGGAGCGGGAATCTGGGGAATTGAGTTTTTCCTTGCGGTGGATGGTGTATACTTTTCTGAATTGAGCCCGCGTCCTCATGATACGGGAATGGTTACGCTTGCCGGTACTCAGAATTTCAATGAGTTTGAACTGCATGCAAGAGCCTTACTCGGACTACCGATCGCTGAGATTGAATTCCGTTACCCAGGTGTGAGTGCAGTGGTTTTAGCTTCGAAAGAAGGGACGCCTGTGTATGGAGGCCTCGAGGAGGCGTGCAGCTATGATCAAACGGATATTAAGATTTTCGGAAAGCCTACCACCCGTCCTTACCGTAGAATGGGTGTCGTCTTGACGTATGATCGCACAGGTGAGTTAACGGAAGAGGTGCTTAGAGAAAAAGCAGCTATGATTGCTTCTGAGATTACAGTTCATTAATCTTCTCTCGAACTTTTTCTGCGAACTTTTCAACCAATTCATCTTCGAGCGGTCCCAAAATCTGTCCCTCTAGCTTGTGGTAACGCAAACCACGACGGTAGGTGTCGACCAAATTTGGATTGCTGCTCTTCATGTAATTGATGGAACCGTAAGAAAACAGTACTTGACTGTGGTTTGGACCGATGTCTAAGAGAGCACCGTCGCTCAAGGTGAGATAGTTACATAGAACCATCTGATAGGACTGGCCCTGTTGTGTACGCTCGTTCAGGATATCTTCTACCAGCGTATTGAGTACCTCGTGTAATTCTTCTTTCAGCTGCTTGCAAAGCCGTAGCGACATCCTTCCAGTTTCAGAGATGAACTTGATTTGGTGAACGAGGTTATCGAAAGCGGTGTGCACCCAGAATTCGGTAGTCTTGATGCCTTGACTCATCTCGTTCAAGACCTTTCCCTTTTCGACGAGTTCACTTGGGACTGAGGTTGGATCGAATCGTTCA
>Ga0209137_1000917_pt1 | contig 29564 bp, 26 predicted proteins | sample SaaInl5LU_22_DNA_FD_184642 | JGI IMG/M metagenome (GOLD analysis project Ga0209137, IMG submission 184642) | Marine microbial communities from expanding oxygen minimum zones in the Saanich Inlet - ESP_105LU_22_DNA (SPAdes) (version 2) | ecosystem: Environmental > Aquatic > Marine > Intertidal...
AAAACAATGGTGGCTTTAGTCATTATGGACCTTGGAAAAATCTGCAGGACGATACGCTAGTTGATAAATTTTTTATTGGCGATATTAGTTCTGCAGAATATACAATAAGTATTGATTTAAACTCAGATAATAAAGAAATACTTAAATGTTTAGTTACAGGTAGCTTAGAGCAAGCAAAGGTTGTAGTTTATGGGCGAAACTACACTGATAAAAGTTTAGCGAACTTATACGCATTGGTTAATAATCAATATATAGAACTATATGCATCGCCAAAAAATACTGCATTCAAGTCAGCAAGATTTATCCACACAGCAAATTACTTTCACAACCTTCATCAACTCTAAGTAAGTATTTGTTTCTGATAAATACATTAGTTGGAGTATGAAATGAAGAAAGCCACTGGTACAGCTTTAGAATCAGATTTTGGATTTAAGAGTCCGAGTTTTAGTGTAGATGCACTTGGTAATATTATTGCCAATAGTATTTCTACTACTGAGCCTATTGGCTCGGGAACAGGATCTGCTTCTGGAATTACTAATTTTAAAATTACAGAGCTAGGCGGGTCCTTTCAATTTACTGGGTACGTAGGATCAAATCCTACTATTGAATTAGAAAGAGGAAAAACATATTCTTTTGAAATAGAGTTAACTGATTTAAATTTTTATGTATTTTTATCAAACGAAGTTACTCAATATACTAATATTATAGATAGTGACGGTAATACTGGTCTTGCTGCCCAAGGCAGAAAAACAGGCATTATACAATTAACTATTACAACAGATACAGGCGACACACTGATTTATGCAAACAATGATAGATCAGTAAAGGGAACATTTTCAATAATTAATCCTACTGGTGTGTTTGGAGGATTATCTGTTACAAATACAACTAATGCTACTGGTCTTAGTACCGGAGCAGTTACAGTAGCAGGTGGCGCCAGTGTTTCTAAAGACTTATATATCGGCGGCAACCTTTTTATGGAGGGAACCGGTGATGTTTCTTTTGCTAGTAGTACAAATTTAACACTTGGTTCTAATAATAGAGTAATTTTTACTATCGACAGCACAACTGTTGGTGAAATAACTGAAGACGGATTCAAAACTCCGTTAGTAAATACTACAGTAAATAATACCGTAATAGGCAATACAACACCCGCCGAAGCAACTTTTACCACAGCTAGTGTAACAAGCACACCAACTACGGTAAATAATGTTACAAATAAAGCATATGTAGATCAGCAAGACATTGCACTATCAATAGCACTTGGAAGTTAATAAATGGCAAAAAGAAGAATAGAAAATTATGTATTTAAACCCGGTATGTCATATACAGGGAATATTAACCCTAATGCATATTCGTTAATAGAGCTTAATAAAGATTATATAATAGCTGAAGCTATAGCATATATTAATCAGCAAATTGCATCAGGAACTTCGCCATTTAATGGTTATACATATAACACTGCTAAATGTGAAAGAGATATAGGATATATTTTAAGTGCATACTTAAATGACTTGAGATATGGCGGCAATCAGTTAACTAGCAAATACATAAGTAGATATTGGGAAAATGCAGTATCTCAACTTGACGGTAGTAGACAGCCAGAAGTAGTTGTACATACCTATATAAAAACATTAATTAAAGATTACATATTAACTAATACTGCTTTTGATTCTTTACAGTTTTCTAAAACACAAACTATTGATGCTACAAAAATTGTATCTAATGCTACATTTACTCCTACTGCTGCAACATATGATCCTCAAACAGGATTTATGACTATTACTATTGGTTCGCATACTCTTGCAATTGGCGAAGAATTACATATTGCAGAAGGTGCTATTACCTTTACTTGTGCAAAAGACGGTCACGCAACAACACATCCGTATCCAAGAGGAAGCGGAGTGCCAAATGTAACTGGAAAAGACCCTTATTGGGAAGCACCGATAAAAATAACATCAGTTACGGATACTACTGTTACTATCTTTGTAGGAATATCATCAGATACTTCTGCACACTTGTTTAGTAGTGCAATATCTAACGGTGTTAAGTATGGTCCAACAAATAAAGTAGAAGTATTAGCAAATAGAGTAGTTGATGTAATTGATAACGGACTAACTAAACTTCCATCTTATGTAGCAAATTATTATGGATATTTAAAAATACAAGGCAAGTATGATTTAAATGAATTGCTTTTAATTACAAACAGTACAAAAAATGAAATTATTTTTAATTTTACATCAGCTACTACTGGAGCAACACGTGAAATTATTGATGCAACTACGCTTGATCAATCAACAGATGATGATTTTGTAAAATATTTGCAAACTACTGACGGTGTAACTATTCTTAAATTAAATGCAAATACTAGTTTACATAGTTCTACTGACGATGTACAAATATTTGTAGAAGAAAAAGAAATTAGAACCCGCCCGTATGACTTTGGTACAGACGCTATTGAACGTATGCGTGTTGCTCCGGCACTATCAATGCTTGACGCTGATTTCGAATATGGATTGCAACCTACTAAATGGTCAGCAATTGGAATGATGCGCGGATATCCAAGTGTATACGAAGTTCCAGGAAGCGAATTAAATGTATTATCAGTTACTACTGATGCATCTGCAGGTACTAACGGAGTTGGACAATCATTAATTACTGTTACTACTGTGGGCAATCACGGCTTTGAAACTGGCGATGCTATTACAATTAAAGCATTAGAAAATAGTATTCCTGGTGCAGCTAGAGCAGAAGGCGCCTTTATTATTATTGAAGTTCCGACTAACAATACATTTACGTTTTATGCTAAAGCCAAAGTTGGTACGTCTAACGGTGACGTTTTAAGTACAACATATACTCAACTTAGAGCAGCAAACTTCTATACAGGCTCGTCAATAAGTGTATCCCCAACATTTGCAGTTGCTAGTAACGGATTTAGTGGAGCAATGGTAGCTGAACTAAATGTTGCAACTGGAAGTACAAGATTGCCATATGACGGACAAACACCAGAAATTGGTGCACCATTAGTACATGACAACGGAAATATATCAACAGGAACTCAAGTAACACAAGCAATTACAAACTCTGCAGGCGGAGGTGTGTATCTTACTAAAACAATACTTGGAGATTCTCCAGCAGGAACTAATGTTCTTACTGTTGACGATTCTTCGGGCATCTTAACAGATTTAGCATTTGATAGAGGCGACGGAACCGCAACATATGTTAGTTCACTGAACGGAAACGATGTATCGTTTACTGAAAACTTTACTCGACCTATTATAGGACAAACAACTACTTATACTGGAATATCGGGAGATAATTATACCGGCATAGGTGTTGCAGCCTCTTTTACCATTAGTATATCAGGTGGAACATATACAGTTGATGCAATTATTGACGGAGGTTCTCAATACGTCTCCGGCGACAGAATACTTATTGCTGGTTCAGATGTTGGGGGGATAACACCTACAAACGATTTAGTATTAATTGTTGATAGTACATTTAGTGACGGAGCAGTTGATAGTGTTACAGTTAGCGGAACCGCATTTAGTGGCATTGCAACAATTACAGGAGTAACTCCGGCAGTAAACGGTGGCATTGGTGTAAATGCTGTATTTGATATATCGTATGCAAATAATGCATACACATCGGTAACTCCGTCTAATAATATTTCAGAAAGTTATGAAGTAAATGATATTGTAAGGATCCCTGGTAATTTTATACCAGGAGGCGAAAATGAAGTAAATGATGCGTTTGTTACTGTAACAAGTGTAGATAGTATTGGTAGTATTCTTTCAGCTAGTGTTTCAGGTGTAGCACCTAATGGTGTAGTAAATTATAATAATATTACTTCAGCAAGCTATACGTACAGCGGAACTACAGGCAGCGGAGCCGTTGTAAATATAACAAGATCCGGAACAATCTACAGTGCAACTGTTATTACTCAGGGAACAAATTATTTACCAACTGAAACATTAATAATTGATGGTTCTTTACTCGGCGGCACATCAACTACAAATGATTGTACAATTACAATAGACAATGTTGATGGCGCTGGCGCAATAACCGCAGTAAGTGTATCTGGTACAGCAGTTAATTCGGGAATACAATATAGTGCAACAGGAAGTAACTTAGTAGGTTCTGGTGCAGAATTTACAATTGATATCTCCGGTGGCTCGTATGCAGCAACCGTAACCCAAGCTGGTATAGATTATGGAGTTAATCAAACATTTACAATAGACGGTAGCACACTAGCAGGCACATCCATTACTAACGATTTAACTATTACTATCAACACTGTAGATGGAACTACACGTGGAATATTAACCGAAACCGCGTCGGGTACTGCTACTACAGGAACAGGTAGTTTTACAAATGTTACAGGATCGATTCAAACTCCTGAAGGCACTGGAGTATCATTTAACGTATTAAGAAGCAATCAAACATACACACCTTCGACAAATACAATAGGAACAGGTTATAGAGTAGGCGATAAAATTGATATTGCTGGAACAGTGTTAGGCGGTGAAACACCTATTAATGATTTAAGAATTACAGTTTCTACAGTAGATGGTAGCGGCGGGATTACCGGATTTACTTCTACATACGAAGAAGCAGTATTTGGTGACGTTTTAGATTTTATTACAACAGTTACGCTGTCAGAGCCAACTACTGGAGGAATAATTAAAGGTGAAGGAATTACATATTCTGCACTTGCAACTATCGGAGTTACATTCGAAAACGCACACGGCGTTGTTCCAGGCGATACATTTATTGTTACCATAGAAACTGATAATGATTTGAATAATCATAGTTTAGCAGCAGGTTCATTTATTGCTACTGATATTCCAACTATTAACAGTATTACATACCAAGCAAGAGCAGCAGGTAACATTGATGTTAGTGGCTCGGAAATTGGCGGAACAGTATTACCAAGACCGGACAGCTTCTTTATTCATAGACCATATGACGGCGGCGTACAGCTAGGTACAGGCGGCCCACAACACGGTTCACAAGCTATACGTCAAAGTAAAAATTATATTCGTTACCAATCAGGTAAAGGCATTATGTACACAACAGGTGCACTATTTGCTCCGAGCTACGATTTACGCAGTGTAACATCAAATGGTGTTGAAGTAGGTAGTACTATTACTATTGTAACTGATGACAATGACCACGGAGTACAAGTTGGCGGCGTAATACGTTTGATTGGTGTTGAAACTGAAGGATATAATAGTGGATCTGAAACATATATACCTCCAGTGTTTGACTACACTGTAACTAATGTTGTTGATGAGCGCACATTCGAAGTGCAAGCACAGCGTAGATTAGGTGCAACAGATGCAGTACTAGGGTTTGCTGCACAAATGAGTGTTGTTAGTTGGCACGGCGCAACGGTGCGTTCAGGCATTTTCGACGATCAAAATGGTATTTTCTGGGAATATGATGGCACTCAGTTAAGTGTTGTACAACGTACTGGTACAAAACAAGTTGCTGGCACGATTGCTATTCAAGTTGATAAAAACTTAATAACTGGGACAAACACTAGATTTAGAGATCAACTTAAAGCAGGCGACAGAATTATTATCAAAGGTATGACACATGTTATATCTCATATCTCTAGTCAGACTAGCATGACTGTTACTCCAGATTATCGAGGAGTTGTTAATGTTACTGCTGCTAAAGCAATGCTTATCACAGACAAGAAAACTAAACAGCGTGATTTCAACTTAGATAGATTAGATGGAACAGGACCAAGTGGTTATAATGCTGACATAGCAAAAATGCAGATGATTGGTATTCAGTACAGCTGGTATGGTGCTGGTTTTATTGACTTTATGCTACGTGGTAGTGACGGTAACTTTGTATTTGCACATAGAATGCGTAACTCAAACGTAAACACTGAAGCGTTCATGCGTTCAGGTAACTTGCCTGTGCGTTATGAAGTTACTAACGAAGGACCATCGAGTAAGTTATCTGCTGATATTGACGATACTCAAACTACTTTATCCTTAGATGATTCGAGTTTCTATCCGTCAACTGGCACAGTATATATCGATAATGAGATTATACGTTTTACTGGCAATGACAAATTGTCTAATACTCTTACGGGATTGACTAGAGGAAGCACTCTAACTAACTTCCAAGCAGGGGCTACACGTTCATATGGCGCTGGACCAGCAGCATCACATACAGCTAAAACAGGTGTAATATTAATATCACAATCTATAACACCGCTGATTAGCCATTGGGGTAGTGCGTTTATTACAGACGGCGGCTTCGATGAAGATCGCGGATATATTTTCTCGTACACAGAACCGAATCTAGAAGTTAGTACAACTAAACAAACTGCATTTTTAATTAGACTTGCACCAAGTGTTAGCAATGCTATTATTGGAGACTTAGGTGAAAGAGAACTACTAAATCGTGCGCAATTATTGCTACAAGGCATCGAAGTTACATCAGATACAGGCACAGGCGGCATTGTTATTGAAGGCATTTTAAATCCTAAAAACTATCCAATTAACCCTGCAAACATTGGTTGGCAAACACTATCAACTGAAGCACAAGGTGGTCAGCCTAGTTTTGCACAAGTTGCAGCAGGTGGTAGTGTTGTTTGGTCAACAGGCGAGGCTGCAACAACTGCAACTCTTACACATGAAAATGCATTATTAGGTACAGCTATTGCAAATGATAATACTAATGATAGAACAAACTATTTGTATATGCGTTATGATGGCGGCAACGGCACCAGTGATATTGGGCTAGAAGTCGGCGATGAAGTTGTAACAAATGTTTCATCCGGGCAGAATTATCGATCAGGACTTACTGTAACATATATTCAAGGTCCGTATATATATAACGGCAATCAAGAAGTTCGAGTAGGATTATCTGACAGACCAAATATTAATACTAATACAGATCATGTTGTGCGATTCCGTAGAGGCGGCAGTTTATCTAAAACAAACAAAATTTTAGCTACTGCGGCTAGTTTTAATGCATCGGGCGCTTCTGTTGGTACAGCAGTAACAGCTACATCAGCAGGTTCAATACCGCCTAACACATTAATCAGTAGTATTGAACAAAATACATTTGCTGGAACAACTTATTACGAAGTTCTATTTAATAATAGTTATAGTGGTGATCTAACAGCAGGTTCAGGAACAGTAGAAGTTACATTTAGCCAGCCACCATTTGCACAGCCAGGTGAAACAGTATTTTCGTTCATTGCAAATCCAGGCGAGCGTTCGGAATTAATATTGGATAAACTAAAAGAGCTTACAAATACAACATTAGGTGGCCGAGGAACATTCCCAAATGGACCGGATGTGCTTGCTATTAATGTGTATAAAGTAAGTGGCGCGGCCCTTAACTCAAATATTATTCTAAGATGGGGCGAAGCACAGGCTTAAAGAGCCTGTGCAAATTCCCAAAGATTGTTAAAGATGTATGTTTGTTTTTTTAGTTTTTGGTAAGTAAATTTTTGTAATTCTTCTTCGGTTTTACTACCATACCCTGTTCTAACTAATATAGGTCTAGCACCAATTTTTACTGCTGCTTTTAAATCACTAAGTTTATCACCTACATAAAATCCTTGTTTAAATTTTATATGCGGGTTTTCTTTTTCGCATCGTTTAAACATACCAACATTTGGTTTAGCAAATTCGTCATCTTTATGACTACTAGCACTGTAGTACAGTGCATCAATACTAGGACAACCTGCTTGTCCTAGTAGATCAAACATATAAGAGTGTACATCATCAACGTCTTCTTGAGTCATTGCCCCTTTAGCAATACCGCCTTGATTAGTAATAATTGCAATTTTATGACCTTTATTTCGAATCATAGCAATTGCTTGTAAACTATTTTCAATAGGTCTAAAGTCTTTTCGATTAGTAACGTATGTTCCTAAATCTTCGTTAATTGTCCCGTCTCGGTCAATACCAATAACACACTTAGTAGCAACTTTTAATGCAGACGGGTCTTGTCCTTGCCCCCAATAAATTTGTGTCATTTTTTATCCTTATCAGTTTGGCTATCACCTGGGATAATTCTATAATTATCTTCAACACTATCGGGTGTACTAACTTCAGTAATACTAGAACCGTCTTGTGTAGCTTCTAGCTGATGCGGCAAGCAAGGAGGGTTGTGCCAAACATCACCTTCTTTTAATTCTTTTTCTATTAGTGTTGCATTACTAGGATCAATGTATCTTAGTTTAAATGTTCCACTATTGACGAACCATGTTTCGTCTTTTTCTTTATGAAAATGCATACTAAATTTATTTCCAGCTTTTTCAAAGAAAAGAATTTTACCGCAGTACTTTTCATTAGTTGCAAAGATAAGTTCATATCCCCAGCCTTTTTGTACAGCACCTTGAAGTCTTGTTGGTTTATCTGTCATAGATATATTCCTTTATGTTTGTCCATTTAATGTCTATATTATTAGTTAACTTTTCTATGTTTGCACAAGTATACTTTTGGTATTGTCCTTGTAAATTTTTAGGCATTGGGATATACTCAATTGTAGCATTGTACTTGTCTGCAATAGTTTTTGCAACTGTATCAAAACTTTCTGGGGTGCTAGTCCCAACATTATAAATGCCACTTATGTCTTGGCCTAACATTAAATCGTGTACTTTACAAACATCTTCTACACAAACAAAATCACGCTTATAACTATCTGAATTTTCAAATACTTTTATAACACCATTTTCTATAGCTTGCTGTGTAAATTTAGTATACGGTGATGCTTGCTCGCCTTTATGTAATTCCCCTGAACCATATACATTAAAATATCTAAACCCTTGTACTAATATTTGAAACTCAGTTAAATTTTGATTTACAAATCTATCAAACAAATATTTTGTCCAAGCATATGGTGATTGAGGAAGCAAAGGACCATCTTCAGTAAAATGATCTGTTGGGCCATATACACTAGCACTAGATGCATATTGAAAATTAGTCCCCATCATGTCGCATGCTTGCAGTAATCTTAAACTAAATTCTAAATTTTGTTCCATTATAAAATCAACATTAGTTTCAGTTGTGCTAGAATTAGCTCCTAAATGAATAACCCAATCATATTTGCTTGGATCCGGAATTGCATTGGGAATATAATCCCATCCTTCAATTTCATGACCTTGCTGTTGTAAATACAACGCTAAATTACTACCAATAAATCCTTTATGTCCTGTAACTAGTATTCTCATCTGCTTTTCTCTATAATCCTTGTAGTACTGTAACCTTCTACAGTAGGTACTAGATGCACAGGTGCTAAATCATGTCCTACAGTAGTTTCTACAGTATAATCACCGCCTTTAACAATTAAAGCTGGCTTTAGTCTCTTAATTAAATTATACGGTGTGTCGTCGTTAAACACAAACACTTCATCTACCCAAGGTAATGCTTCAAGTTGTTCTACTCTTGTTAGCTCGTCGTTAACTGGACGACTGTTGCCTTTAAGCCTCTTAACACTTGAATCACTGTTAATGCCTACCACAAGTTTAGTACCTAAACTACGGGCTTCTTTTAGCAGTTCAAAATGTCCTTTGTGTAGTATGTCAAACACACCATTTGTAAACACAATAGTTTCTTCAAAATCTTTTCTGCTTAAAATGTATGTGCCTACATGCTTAACTGATTCTCTAGAGCCTTTAACAGCCATATCCAAACAAGTTGCGTAATCTTTACCTATAGTAAGCCCGTAAACAAATGCTGCTAAGAAACAGTCACCGGCACCTGTTACATCGTTAACTTCAACAGTGTCTACATTTACTTCATATACTTCGTTGTCTATATTAGCAATAACGCTTTTACCTGCTCGTGTTGTAATAATATTACCATGCCAATTGATAAAATATTCTTGAAATTCTTTTTCGTTAGGCTTTACTAGCCAAGCACCTTCATAATGACTTGCATGTTCTTTTGGATCTACAATTACTTTGCAACCATAAGTATTAAGGTGTTTGATAATTTGAACACTTTCATCTAGTGTGCCTTTGTTATAATCACTCAGAATAACATAATCATACTCATCAAAATCTTGTGATAAAATGTATGTAAGGAACATTGATCCGTCTGCAATATAATCATCGTCAATGCGTGTTATATAATGCCCGTCACAAATTACTCTAGTCTTTACACTAGCCTTGTCAAAGAAGTCGATAAGTTTAACATCTACACCTAGGCTTTTTAAGTTTTCGTAAACTAGTCCTGCACCACCAAGTGTTTCAACTTCACGTTGGTATGTTACAACAGGGACAGGAGCCTCAGGACTCAATCGAGTGCTTGTACCGTATATATATTTGTCGATTATTATGTCGCCGAGAACTAATACTTTCATGTTTATATTATACTATCTTTTGAGTTATTTGTCAAGTAAATTAATAGTTTTAAAAACTGTTTCTAATTTAGCTAGATTAACTTTGCTTTGAAGTGTATTGCGAAGACCATGATGCAACGGCTTTGGCCATTTAGTAAATGAACACCAGGCATACCCGTCATGTTCGCTATTTAATGCAGGAATAAATTCATTTTCGACAATACATAGATATGTGTGAAAATGAAATCTACTGTCTGACGAAATAAAACTTTCTAACGGAAGTGTTTTCTTTATATCAGGAAGTTGCCCAATTTCTTCTTGGATTTCTCGTTTAAGACCTTCCCACGGAGTTTCAGCACCTTCGTTAGTGCCTCCGACTAATCCCCACATATTATTCTTTTTACCGTTTACACGATGTAAAAATAAAAAACGATTTGTGTTAAGTGTGTAGAATAAAGCGCCACTGCAAATAATCTTGTCCATACTAATAATTAGCCGGCAAGTTCTATTCTCCATGTGCCAACTGGATAATCACCATCAACTGATTTTAACCACTCGCCGCTACTAAATCTATATTGTATACCTGTATTTAAATTTGTAGTATAAGTAGTTTCAGTTATAGTACTAGAATCAAATACAATTACCCATTTAGTACCATTCCATTCTATAATATCATTTGTTTTTGCTACTAATTTTGTGCCGTCGTTGTTTCTCCAAGCAGCAGCACTTTCAACAGCATTTTCATCACCAATATCGTCAAGTATTAGTAATCGCAACCCTGAATTAAGCAATGTTAATGGATTGAATGTTGTCGGATCAATTACATAATCAATGCTAGTTCTTCCTTGAATAATAGTATCTTGTGGGAAAGTATCTTCATCGAAATCTATTTGAATAGTAGTATCATCTAACGGATTAATAGCAAATGTTCCTGTAATAGTTATATCAGTATCAATATTTGTTAAAAATATTCTACTTACGCCGGCGCCATATTGCCCCGGTAAAACTTCAAATATTTCATTCCAGTTAGATGCGCCTACTTTACCCTTTGCATATAATTGTGCATTACTATTTTCTAAATATAATCCATAGGTATTATAATTTACGTTAGCCATTTCGTTTGCAAGTATGGTTGTTGCTTTCTTGCCAAATGTGGTATCAGTTGAGCCAGCAACAGCAACATCATCAAACTGATTTAATTGTGGAGCACTTATACCTTCTTCGATGTTTCCACGTGTTTCGTCGAACATACTAGTAATGATATTAGTAACAACACCCATCTTTTTAACTTTAACAGGAGGACTAATATATATCGGAATACTAAATGTTAATGTAGCAATATCTATTTCGCTATCAACACCAACAGGAACACTTCTATTACTCCAAGTTACATTTTCTAAATTAACAACAGTAATAGCTGTCCAGTCAATGAAGTTATCATTAGTTTGCATTTCTAGACTAGGATTAAACAATACTAATATTTGTTCTAGTATTTGTAGTTTTTGATCAGTATTTGATGCCCATATATCTGCATTTAAACGCATTAAATATGGAGTAGGCATTAATCGTTCTACAGTATAATTTTTACCTTGCGAATTTAAGTATTCGTTATTTTCTTCATCATATGCACGTTCTCTAATATTAGTCTTACGCACAAATGTTGCATCTTGTAATCTAGCTTTATCTAATTCTAATCCTGTAATATAAACACTAATCCGAGGAGCACTAGGTAATTTATTTTCTGAATTTTCTCTAATAATACTAGCAACTTGTCTAGTTAAATCGCCATACATAACAGGGACATCTTTGATAACGCCCTTGCCGTCTTTAACAGGGAAATTACTCAAAATACGCATCATTTGAGTAGTGTATTTTCTTATTTGACCGTCATAAAAATGTAGCATTAGTTGTCTGCCTTAGGCTTAAGAGCTTTACTTAAACTTTGTCTTTCTGTTACTGTTTCTCCACCAATATCCGAAGTTGCAGTATTATTAATAAATTGTGATTTATAAGTTTGTCTCTCTAGGGTATTACTCAATTCCATACGTATATCATCTTGTACTTTGATCCAACGTTGTCCGTCATATGTAAACATTCTGTTTGGTAAGAAGTCTGTTCTTAAAAAATAATCACCTTCTTGTTTGTTTGATGGAAATTGTATGCCAAAGCCAAATGGAGCACCATTTGGAGTATCACTCCCAGTACCAACTAGGTATCCAGTATAACCTTCTCTCTCCGGTCTATCAGTAATTTCGTCTGCTCTAGTATTAATATTACTTGCATCAATATCTGTTTCGTCGGCTGTTTTTAATGCAGCAGTGCCGTCGTCGTTTGTAGCAACTGTATAATAGTGATTAATATTAAACCCACTTTCAGGTGCATCAGCCTCTGCTTGATTAACAACTGCATTTGAAATTTGCATTTCTTTTTCGTAGGTCGATAGAATGTCTCTTAACGTGTTGTCACTACCTTCTTCTGCAGGTAAGTCAAGTATTTCTGAATATTCTTGTCCGTCGTATATTTGTTTTAGTTTTAAGCGATATAAATGTGGATACCAAGTTGCTGAAAATCCTTCAGCTGCACGGTTAACATCTTCTACAACATAAAATCTTTTAAGTGCAACGTCATATTGATTGGCGGCGTATTCGTCCTTCAAATGCGGTAGCTCAATTACATCACCCGGCATTATTTTTCTGCCAAGTGTTTTTACGCTACTATTAATATGTATAGTCAACATCAATGTATCATTACTTAGAAATAATCCAAATTGCGATAAATCAAAGTCAATATCTTGGACATTATAAATACCACGCATGGTGTATACATCCGCATCATACTTTCTATCTCTATTTTCAAGAAATAACAAGTCTTGTATATTAGTTTCTTTAACTACATCATACGTTGGTTGATCAGCAGTTCCTTCACCTTCTTCAGGATTGTTAGGTCCTAGATACTTGTGGATATTAATATCCGTTCCGCCAACTGTAAACATTTCATAGACTTGCTTGTCTATAAAATGATAATCGTTACCGCGCTCTGGTTTATATAAACTTATTCTTGGCATATACATATTTATCGCATACGATAAATACTATTGGAGAAACTCATAATGGCAGACTTAGCAACAAAAAAACAAGAAGTATTTGATTATGTAAATGCTATGCTGGGCGGCGGCATGGTTGACGTCGAACTTGATCCTATACATTATAATACAGGATTAACTAAAGCATTAACTCGCTTTAGACAGCGTAGCGATAACTCAGTTGAAGAGTCGTATTTGTTTTTAACAACAGTAGTTGATCAAAATGAATATACCTTGCCAAATGAAGTTATTGAAGTTCGTAAATTACATCGCAGAAGTGTAGGCTCGCGTTCCGGTAGTGGCGACGGTGGGACAATATATGAACCGTTTAATTTGGCTTATACAAATACGTATCTATTATCTAGCTCTAAAATGGGCGGGTTAGCAACATATGATATGTTTTCACAGCATCAAGAACTAGTGGGCAGAATGTTCGGTAGTTTTATTGAATTCAAGTGGAATACAACTACTAAAAAATTAACGCTGCTACAGCGTCCTAGAACAGAAGAAACAATATTATTATATGCATATAATTTCCGCCCTGACGAACAGTTATTAGACGACTACCTAGCAAAGCAATGGATTAAAGATTATACTCTTGCAGCATGTAAATATATGCTAGGTGAAGCACGTTCAAAGTTTGCTACTATTGCTGGTCCCCAAGGCGGATCAACACTAAACGGCGATAGCTTAAAAGCCGAAGCACAAGCTGAAATGGAAAAGCTAGAAGCAGAAGTTTCAATGGCAGTAGCCGGCGGCGCAGGCTATGGATTTTTAATAGGTTAAAATCAACCGAAGTTTACGCTAACATCACAGATCCTCTGTAAATATAGTTACAGTAGGAGAAACTAATGTGTTCATCATTTGTACGTAAAGAGGCTAATAGATTTAACTGGATAATCAAAGGCAAGTTAATTGACACTTCTTGGAGTAATGAAGAGATTGAAAAAACTTACGATTCATACTTTAAACGACTCTGGGGTAATAACGAAAATTATGTTCACGAAGACGGTTTTGAAGCAGCATATAAAATCCGCGAAGCTGAAATACTAAATGAAGAAATGTCTAAAGTAGCAGTTTTAGGCTACAATTAACGGTTGACATTGCCTAGCTAATAGTATATACTATATAAAAGTTAGGAGCTTTAAATGAACAAACTTAAATTGTTAGTAATAGGTCACGGCAGACACGGTAAAGACACTGTGTGCGAAATGCTTCGCGACGATTATGGATACACATTTGAATCAAGCTCAAAGTTTTGTAGTAAACAATTTATATATAATGATCTAAAGGACAAGTATGGATATGCTGATGAGGAAGAGTGTTACGCTGACAGGCATAATCACAGAGCAGAATGGTATGATGCTATCTGCGCTTATAATGTTCCTGATGCAGCAACTTTAGGCAGAGAGATGTTTGCTGCTTACGATATCTATTGTGGGCTACGCAATAAACGTGAATTCTTTGCAATGCAAAACACTGGTGTATTCGATTACGCTATTTGGGTTGATCGTAGCGACCATTTGCCTTTAGAGTCAAAGGACTCAATGAGTTTGGAACAATGGATGGCTGATTTTACTATCGACAATAACGGCACATTAGAAGACTTGCGATTTAACTTAGACAGACTAATGTGTTATTTAGAAGTCAGGTCGTAAATCTCCTTGGCGCCATTTAACTCCCTCTTTCTGCATTATGCGTTGGCAGTTAGCACAAATAGTTTTTAAGTTATTAGGTCGGCAATTGTTTAAATCACCGTCTATGTGAAACACATTAAACTGTTCAGGATGCTTACTTTTAAAATTACATTTTTCGCATGTGTCTTTTTTTTCGTATCCTCGTTGTTTCCATTTAGGTATCCCGTGATTAATTCCATTACGTAAACATCGTTCACACAATTTACGATAATAAACTTTACCTTCTTTTTTATAGTTTATAGCCGCAGGACGCTGGCCGCATTTGCATAATGGTCTCATATTGTATTTACCTCACCTTTTTGGTACCTTTTTCGGTATGATTATAAGGTGTTTTCTTGTCATTAGTTATAAATACATACAATAGCAGAAACACTATCCAAACAGGAGAAACAATATGGCATTAGTATCACCAGGCGTAGAGGTCAAAGTAATTGACGAATCGTTCTACACCCCAGCAGCAGCAGGCACAGTACCTGTAATATTTGTTGCTACTGCCGGCAATAAAACAGCAAGTTCGGGAGCAGGTGTAGCACCTGGTACGACTAAAGCTAATGCTGGCAAAGCATATTTAATAACTAGCCAAAGAGAGCTAGGAGAAACATTCGGAGATCCAATTTTCAAAGCCGACGCAGCAGGAAACATGATTCATGCAGGCGAGCAAAATGAATACGGATTACAAACTGCTTACTCATTACTTGGTGTTTCTAATCAAGCATATGTAGTAAGAGCAGACCTTGATCTAGGCGAACTAGATGCAAGTGCAACAGCACCAGATGGCGAACCTGCTAACGGCGCAAACTGGTTTGACACGCAAATTACAAGTTTTGGTATACTTGAGTGGAACGCAGCAGCATTAAATGTTACTGGCGGACAAACATTTACTTCACAAACACGTACAGTAATAGTTGAAACATCTGATATTGATAGTGTTACAGATGCACCAAAAACATCAATTGGCCAAATCGGCAATTATGCAGTTGATGCAACTACAACAATGAATCGTTTGTGGTACAAAACTGCTGGAACTAATACACTAGCTGGTGGCTCTGGCACATGGGTTGAAGTTGGTAGTGACCAGTGGAAAGCAAGTCATTACACAGTAAAGGGCGCTAATCAAAATCCAGTTGTTCCAAACGGTGACGAAATCATTATTAACGGTACAACAGTTACAACTGATGCAAGTGGAACAATTGCAGGACTAGCCGCAGTAATTAACGCAGCAGGAATTGCTGGAGTTGCAGCAGCAGCAGTTGATGGCTACTTAGAAATTTACGGCACATCACTTGCAGAATCAAATGGCTCTGTTGCAGATGGTAAAATTAAAATTGATGGTGCTAGTGGAACACTAACTGGCGCAGCAGGCGGCGCATCAGATGCTGGTGTATTAGGCATTGTTGAAGCAACATACAGCACACCTCGTGTAGAAACAAAACCACATACAAATGTACCTGGTTTTAAATCAACTGATACATTACCTGCTCCAACCGGCTCAGTTTGGATCAAAACAACCAAACCAAATGGTGGCGCAGATTTTGCAATTAAGCAGTACAGTACAGATACACAACTTTGGGCAAATGTAACAGCGCCAATGTATACAACGCCACAAGGTGCTATATACGATTTAGATAAAACAGGCGGCCCAGCATTAGTAAAAGGCGATTTGTATGTAAAAACAAATGTTGAAGAAGCAGCTGATCCAATTGCTGACTTTAAAATCTTTGAGCGCACAGCAACAGGTTCTACAAGAGCAGTTAGTGAAAAGGTTGCTACGCAACTATCAGCTACAACATATACATTTGATCTAATTGAAACTGTTGCAAACAGTGCATCATTTAGTACAGCAAAAACAGTTACAGTAACAATTGCTACTCCAGGTAGTGCAAACGCTGAAACAATTGCTGGTGAAATTAATGCAGTAGGATTTAAGAATATTGTTGCTTTTGTAGACAGTACAAATAAACTTACTATTGAACATAAATTAGGCGGAGAAATTCGTGTAAAAGACACAAGCGGAATGCTTGCACTAATTGGGTTTACAGCATATAACTATACAAATAAAAGTGGAACTCAAAATTATTATACAGCACCAACAGGCGACACTGGATATGATTTTGTAATTAGTAACTGGAAAGAACTAACTTATACAGCAGGTCCAGATGCACCAGCAAGTTTAACAGAAGATGGCAAGCTATGGTATAGTTCAGTTGTTGATGATGTTGATCTTATGATTCATGACGGAACTGGCTGGGTCGGATATCAAAACTTTAGTGCAGACTATGCTGATACAAACGCAACAGGACCTATTGTAAGTGCAACGCAGCCAGTAGAACAAACTGACGGCACAGCACTTGTAGATGGCGATGTATGGGTTGATACTTCAACTATTGAAACATATCCAGGCGTTTATGTTTACAATGCAGTTCTTGCTAAATGGGTGCAAAGAGACGGTACAGATCAAACTACAGAAGCAGGTATACTTTTTGCTGATGCACGTTGGAGTGATGCAGGATCGAACTCAGCAGCAGCCACTATTGCAGAACTATTAACAAGCGATTATTTAGACCCAGACGCTCCGGACCCGGCACTATATCCAAAAGGTATGTTGCTATGGAACATGCGCAGAAGTGGATTTAATGTTAAGCGTTTTGAGCGCAACTATATTGATACAACTGCTGATAATGGTCGTTTCCAAGTAATTGGCAACAGCGGCTCGCTTGAAGACGAATCAATGAGCGGTTATTATTCGCATCGTTGGGTTACTGCTTCGGGCAATAACGAAGATGGCTCAGGAACATTTGGACGTCATGCAGTACGCAAGACTATTGTACAAGCACTACAGGCAACTGTAAATAGTAATACAGACATCCGTGATGAAGAATCACGTCAGTTTAACTTAATTGCTTGCCCAGGTTATCCAGAGCTAATTGGTGAAATGGTAGCACTAAATTACGACAGACGTTTAACAGCATTTGTTGTAGGCGACACACCTGCAAGACTAACACCAGATGCAACATCACTTAATGAGTGGGCAACTAACGTTGCTGGCGCAGTCGAAGATAATGACAATGGTGCAGTTAGCCGTGATGAATACCTAGGTATGTACTATCCATGGGGCTTCTCAAGTGATAATTTAGGCAACAACGTTGTTGTTCCTCCAAGTCATATGGCACTACGCACAATGATATTAAATGACCAAGTTGCTTATCCATGGTTTGCACCGGCAGGTACAAGACGTGGTGGTGTAACTAACGCTACATCAACAGGTTATGTAACATCAGAGGGCGAATTCCAAACTGTGTCTTTAAACACAGGACAGCGCGACACACTATATTCAAACGCAATTAATCCAATTACGTTTATCAACGGTGCAGGTCTTGTTGTATTTGGACAAAAGACTCGTGCAAGAAATGCAAGTGCGCTAGATAGAGTTAACGTAGCAAGACTTACAGTTTACCTACGTGGACAATTAGAACTACTTGCAAGACCATACTTGTTTGAGCCAAATGATAAGATCACACGTGATCAAGTCAAAGCAGCAGCAGATGCTCTATTACTTGAATTAGTAGGACTAAGAGCTTTGTATGACTTCTTAAGTGTATGCGATGAGTCAAATAATACTCCGGCAAGAATTGATAGAAATGAGCTATATTTAGACATTGCTATTGAGCCAGTAAAAGCAATTGAGTTTATTTACATACCATTGCGTATTAAGAACACAGGAGAGATTGCAGCACTAGGATAAAATGCGTACTTAATGGGTAGGGAAATATCCCTACCCACATATGCATAAATACTACTGTAATAGGAGATATAAATGGCAATTACAACTTTAGACAATATTAGTGTACCAACAGGCGGCGCGAACTCAAACAGTTCAATCCTAATGCCTAAGTTACAATATCGTTTCCGCACTCTGTTTACAGGATTTGGCGGTGGCGTAAGTGTTAATGGTACTAGAGACTTAACACAAAACGTAATCGATGTAAGTCGTCCAAATTTGTCATTTGAACAAATGACAATCGATGCTTATAACTCAAGAACATATCTTGCAGGTAAGCATACTTGGGAACCAGTTACAATTAATTTACGTGATGATGCAAACAACAACGTACAAAAAATTGTTGGCGGACAACTACAAAGACAATTTGATTTCTTTGAGCAAGCAAGTGCAGTATCGTCAGCGTCATATAAATTTACAACTAAAATTGAAATTTTAGATGGCGGCAACGGCGGCTTCAATGCAAATGTGCTTGATGCATTTGAATTGGTAGGGTGTTATATAGAAAGTGCAAATTATAATTCACTAAACTATGCAACAAACGAACCAGTTACTATTGCATTAACTATTCGTTATGATAATGCTATACAATATGGTGCAACTGGTACAGGTGCTCCTGAAGGTGTAGGTATATCAACAGCAAGATCGACACAAGGCAGTACAGGCGGCGAAACAGTAACAGGCCAAGGCGCTTAATACAGTTTAGCTTAATTGCCATTATTATAAAACGGGAGTTTCTTTTTAACTCCCGTTTTTTTATTGGATAAATATTAGTATGGCAACAGTACAAAATCAATATGCAAGTTCACGAGATGACATTCATATGCGTGATTATAGACACGCAAAGAATCTGTTTAACGAATACGGATTAGCATTCGCACCTAAAACAAAATTTTTATATCATTGTCTTTTTGAACCTAGTCCAGAAGTAGGCAATAGTGGTACTGTTAATGCTTTTGCATTTCAAAAACAAATCGGAGTGTTAGTTAAAAGTGCAGATTTGCCAAGTTTTAGAGTTAATGTTCAAAATAAAAAACAATACAACAGAGTTAAACAATTTCAAACAAACATAGACTATAATGATGTTAATATTACTTTTCATGATGATAACTTAGGTGTAACTAGGGCATTGTTTGAAGAGTACTATAAGTACTATTGGTTAGATGGCAGACATAATGTACAAAAAAATGCCTTGGTTGCAGGACCTTATGCAACCAGAGATAAGTATGCCGAAAGTGTTCCTAAGTATGGGCTAGATAACGGTACTACTGGACCATTTTTTACTAGTATTACAATATATCAGTTATCGCGTCAACAATATTTTGCATATACATTAGTAAATCCAATTATTTCACAATGGAATCACGGCGGCGTCGATGCAGCAGACGGTGCTGGATTAAATGAGAATGTAATGAGTATTGCATATGAATCAGTTCAATATACTAATGGAGCTATTGGTAAAGATAGCCAACCTGTTGCATTTACTGATCCAGAAACGGGATATGACAATAGTCCAAGTCCGTTTACTGTACCTCAATCCAATATTTACTCTGGACCTAGTTTACTAAATCCACCAACAGCTAATGAACCAGCATTAACAAGAAGTTCAAACACTCCAGCAACACAGTCAACTACAATAACCGAAACTACTCAATTTGATCAAACAGGAAATGTATATACAGTTCCAAAACAAGATACACAAAATACTAATGCACCTGTAGCACCGCCGGCAGAAAATACATATGAAACAAAAGATGGTGCAAGAATATCACGATCATTAAGTAGTAGTGCTCCTGCAAGCGGCACAGCTCGAAAAAAAGCAAAATCGGCTGCTAGAAAAAGTTTAGCAGGCAAAGCAATTAATGCAGGACTATTGCCATACGACAACTATGTTGATTTTACTAAACAAGTGCCGTCAAAAGCAGATAGAGAAGCAATAATTGATAGTCTAGTTGACAAAGCAGCAAGCGGCGATGCTAAACTTGCTAATATGGCTAGTGATGCTATGCAACAAAACGGCATAAAATAAAGAAGGTATAATTATGACAAATTCCGGACTTCCAGCAGAAACAGCAACAGAAGACACACTAGTATATTTTAATAATTATTATAGCAATAATAATACCGTTAGCTATCTACAAAATGAAGTTGACGCTGTTATTGGCTATTTTCTTAAAAGAGGTTTTGAAAAAGTTGCTGCTGTTAATACAGCCGGTGTTTTATTAGAACAATCTAAAAGAGATAGCGTTCCTGTATTTAAATTAATAGATACATTAAAAGGTATTAATGATGTTCAATTGAGCAATATTGTTGCACAAATAATAAACGCTAACAGACGTAAAACTAGTTCTATTGGATATCGACAGCAATCAGAAAATTTATTGTTTGATCAACGGAATATAATAGTTTGATATGGGTCGCTTTGCTCAAGGAAAGTTCAAACTTAAAAACCCTACCAAATATGTAGGAACAAAAACTCCAACATATAGAAGCGGCTGGGAGTTTCATTTTATGAAATTCTGCGATGAACATCCTAGCGTTACTCAGTGGGCAAGTGAAGCAATACGTATTCCATATAGAAATCCGTTAACTGGAAAACAAACAATTTATGTTCCTGACTTTTTTATTGCTTATGGCGACAAAGGCGGCAAGCAGCGTGTAGAACTTATAGAAGTTAAACCCGCTAACCAAGCAATTAAAGAAAAATTAGGACGTTCGCAACTTAATCAAGCACATTGGATTGTAAATCAGGCTAAATGGGAAGCTGCAAGAGCATGGTGCAAACAAAAAGGCATTTACTTTAGAATTGTAACAGAAGACGATATCTTCCATACTGGTCGAAAACGATAAATAATAGTAGCAGTTAATGGAAAATTACAATGACAAAAAAATTAGAAGACTTGTTAAATTTGCCCGAGTCACAAGAAATTGTTGCGCAAGCGGAGTTACAAGAAGCAGAACAAACTAAACATGATCTTGAACGACAAGAAACATTTCGTGATATAGAAGAGTTTGATAAAATTGCAAGTGCATTGCCTGCTGTAAAAGGCCTCGGCGAAATGGCTGATAAAGAACTTAATGAAGTTGCTGATAAAGCAATGTCAGCATATGAAGACTTAATGGATTTAGGTATGAATGTTGAAAGTCGTTATGCTAGTAGAGTATTTGAAGTTGCAGGCGGCATGCTTAAAACATCGCTAGATGCTAAGGTTGCAAAACTAGACAAAAAGTTAAAGATGATTGACCTGCAACTTAAAAAAGAAAAAATGGATAAAGATGGTGGCAACGGCGAAAGTGGCATGATTAGCGGCGAAGGCTATGTTGTTACTGATAGAAACAGTCTCATACAGCGCCTAAAAGGTATGGATAAAGATAAATAATATATAGATAGGGAACAACGAATGAGATCATTTGCGCAATTATTAACAGAATCTAAAAAAACTTACGAGTTTAAGATAGGAGTCGCAGGAGAACTACCTGAAGGGTTCCAGGATCGAATGGAAACTGCACTACAAAAATTTAAACTACTAGGTAGTTCAGCTGGTAAGAAAACACCAATTCAAGAACGCCCATTAGACTTTCCTCAATTACAAAATATGGAAGTTACGTATTTTGAAGTTGAAACAGAATATCCTACTACTGTGCAAACATTACAAGAATATATTGGACAATGCTGTGGTATATCACAAAGTCACTTAATTGTTCGCAATCCAAATGAGCCGCAAGAGCTATATCAAGAAATGAAAGACGATGCGCCGTACGAAGCAATGCTTACTAAAGAAGATATGGGTGGCGAAAGCGCTCAGGCAGATGTAGGCGAAAGTAGAGTAATGAGCTTGTTAAAAGAGTTAGAAAAAGCTCAAAAAGAAAATGAACACAGCGGCGCAGAAGGTGCACCGGTTGGAGAGTCAAAAGATATAGACGAAAAACAAAACAATACCAGTCCGGTAGGGAGTTAAAAATGTCAACAATGAAAAAATTATTAGAATCTATAGATGCACTAGAAGGTCCAATGGGAATGCCTCCGTCACTGCCTGCGCCAGAGATGGACAAAGGTAATCCAGTAACAATGAGTGTTAGCTTAAATGCAAGCGGCAAAGACCATGTTGCTGATTTGCTAGACATGATGAAAAACGCAGGCATGAGTGCAGCTGAGCCAGTAAGTGCTAAAATGCTTTCGCCACGTATGGACATGGAACGTTTAGCAAGCATTGTTGGAGAACCACAAGACGAACCAGAGATGGAAGAAGTTGAAGACGAAATCGAAGTTGAAGGCGACTATGCAAACGAACCGGATGCACAGTATGGCGACATGAGTGATGCTATTCCAAATGGTAACGACATGCACAAAAAGAAAAAATCATATCCTGCAACAGCCGGCGGCGATAATCCAATGAACACTGAAAACATTAAAGCAACACTAATGGCAGCACTACAAGAAAAGAAAGCCAAGCCAGACTTCTTAGATGTTGACAAAGATGGCGATAAAAAAGAGCCAATGAAAAAAGCCGCTAAAGATGCAGGCAAAGGCAAAGGTAGCAAGCCTAAAAAAGGTGAAGTACCTCCGCAATTTAAGAAAAAATAAACTACGGTGGGGTTACACCAAATAGAGCCTTCGGGCTCTATTTTTTTGACTAAGTAATTGTATGATTGTACACAAACAAGAAATTACAGAAGTTAATCGAAATGCTACTTCAGTAGATGACTTTTATTATAGAGAAACTGAATACGAAGATTTAGGCGGAACTGGTATTCGAAAATTAGCTGCTGAATTTTTTCGAGATGGAAAACTTGTAGATAGAACTATTATTCTAAAAAATAACGGATGCACGTTAGAAATTGTTAGTATATTTAAAAACAGAAAATATTATATAGAATTTTTAGATAACAGTCTACACATAGAAGCACTGAGGTTCTTTCAAGATAGAAATTGGCATGTGACTTCTGAAACTTATGAAATTAGCGATTTACTTAGTGTTAAGTCGATGTCATTTACTGGTCTGCTAAACAGATTTACTGAGATGACTTTGGAAGAAATACACCAAACAATTTCAACACTAGTGAGAAAATAATTATGAACAAATTTGTAGTAACAGGTATTCCAAGAAGTGGTACAACGGTGTTTGCAAAAACCTTATCAACAATAGATAATATTCATGTAGCCAATGATCAGCACGATTTTTATGAACCTTTTAAAATTATGTCTAATAGTTTAGATTTAAATCCCTTGCCTAGATTAAAAGAACTAGAAGATAATTGTAGATCGAATTATTTTGGATTTAAATCATTTCCTGGTGATTTATTAGACTTGACTGCGTTGAGACTTAATGGATATAAAACTTTTGCAATTGTAAGAAAAGATATATGGAAAAGTATTTTTAGTCATGCAATTGCAAGAACAAAACTTTTTAGAGATAATGATAATACTGCATTTAAAGGCAGTTCAAAATTATATACAGAATCAGTATCTGCATCTTCAATAAGTGAACTGCCACCACCGTTATTAAGAATGTTTCAAGATTCTTTTTTTACTCGAATAAAGCATGCATATGAGTTTGAAACACAATATAAAAATACCGATGTAATTTATTTTGAAGATTTGATTAAACCTAATGCTAGTTTTGAGTGTGTAAATAATTATTTTGATAAAGAAATAATATTTAATTTAAATTACGATGATTCGGATGATTTTAGCTCATATTATAAAAACTTTTCACCAGAGCTTTTACATAATATGTGCAGGCATTTTATTCAAACAGTAAATATACCAAACGATTGTCCGCAATATATTAAAGATTCTATATATAAATATTATATAGGAGATAGATAATAATGGCAGCATCATTAGACGGTGTCTTAATTAAAAAAGCAAACAGGCAAGAAACGTTTACTGAAGAACAAGTTGCAGACCTTATGGCTTGCATGGATCCTGACGAAGGGTACTTGTACTTTGCTCGTAAGTTTGCTTATATACAACACCCTGTAAAAGGCAAGCTGTTGTTTGATCCTTTTGAATATCAGTTGCGTCTGATGCACAGTTATCATAGTTATCGCTTTAACATTAACATGATGCCTAGACAAACAGGTAAAACAACCTGTGCTAGTATATACCTTGCTTGGTATGCAATGTTTAATCCAGACCAAACTATTCTAGTTGCTGCACACAAATACACAGGTGCGCAAGAGATTATGTCTCGTATACGCTTTGTGTATGAAACTTGTCCTGATCATATTAGAGCAGGGGTTACAAGCTACAATAAACAATCAATTGAATTTGAAAACGGATCACGTATTGTAGCACAAACAACAACAGGCAACACAGGACGTGGTATGTCAATCTCGCTACTATACTGTGACGAGTTTGCATTTGTGCAACCCAACATTGCTGAAGAGTTTTGGACATCAATTTCGCCTACACTAGCAACAGGTGGTCGTGCTATTATTACAAGTACACCAAACTCAGACGAAGATACGTTTGCTACTATTTGGAAACAAGCGGAAGAAAAGTTTGATGCACACGGAAACGAACAAGAACTAGGTTCAAATGGCTTTCACAGTTTTGTAGCACAATGGGACGAACATCCTGATAGAGATGAAGAATGGAAGGCAGCAGAAATTGGACGTATTGGTGAAGAAAAATTCCGTCGAGAATACGGATGCGAATTCCTAGTATTCGATGAAACACTTATTAACAGTTTAAAACTTGCTGTAATGGAAGGGCAATCACCTATACTTAATATGGGACAAACCCGTTGGTACAAAAAGCCTAGTTCACAATATACATATGCAGTAGCACTTGATCCAAGTATGGGTACAGGAGGAGACAATGCAGCAATACAAGTTTTTGAATTACCTAGTTATGAACAGGTAGCAGAATGGCAACACAATCAAACTGCTATACCGGGACAAGTTAGAGTACTTGCTGATATTTGCAAATACCTACAACAAGAAACTAATAATACAAACGGCATATATTGGAGTGTTGAAAACAACGGGATAGGCGAAGCATGCTTACTTGTTATTAATGACTTTGGTGAAGAAAACATTCCTGGACTGTTTGTAAGCGAACCAATGCGCAAAGGACATGTAAGAAAGTTCCGCAAAGGATTTAATACTACACACAGTACTAAAATTACAGCATGCAGTCGTTTAAAGACTATGATAGAAAACGATAAGATGACTATTAGGAGCAAACCTCTTATAAGTGAGCTTAAAGGATTTGTAGCAACAGGCTCAAGTTTTCAAGCAAAATCAGGTATGGGTGACGACTTAGTGAGTGCAACATTACTTGCATTACGCATGATGTCAGTGTTAAAAGATTGGGATCCTAGGGTATATAACACATTTAATCAAGCAGAGTCGCTTGAAGATTATGAAATGCCAATGCCTATCTTCGTAAGTAGCAGTTATTGATAAATACAGTATGAGAGAATTTAGTAAAATAGGCGAAGAATTATTCAATAAATTACGCGGAAGATTTCCAAGCGTAACTATTGGTGATGCCGAAGGTAATGTTACCAACGAACCTATTGCAGCAAGATACTTTGACTTTGACTACAAAGGTTTGGGCAAAATTAGTGTTAATCTTGACGAAGAGGAAGGTTTAACTGTTATCTTTAGTAAAGATTTTGCAGAAGATACCGCTGATATAACAAAAAAAGGGTGGCACAACTTTTTAAAAGAACTACGAGTTTTTGGTAAAAAGCGTATGCTAGACTTTAGTGTTCGAGATATTACTAAATCAAATTTAGATAAAAGAGATTATAAATTCTTAGCAAAAAATAGCTCTGAGGACGGAAACATGACAGAATCAAAACTTTATGGTACTTCAAAGATTAGTTACCAAAATGTAGGCGAAGCACGTATTATGATTAAGCATACAGAAAATGTAAATCAAGAAAGCGCAGCAGGACGCACACGCAGCATTGGCAAAATTTATATTGAAAGTGCAGACGGCGAACGCTTTATGTATCCGTACAAACACCTAAGCGGCGCAAGAGCAATGGCTCGTCATGTAGCAGAAGGCGGTAAACCGTTTGACGACTTTGGAACACATATTACTGGATTGTCAGAAGAAATGTCAAAGCTACGCAAGTTTAAGAACTATATGGGACGTAGTGCTGTGATGGCAGAAAGCCTAGCAGGATATACAGATATTGTTAAAGAGCGTATTGCTACAGTTAAGAAAACAATTGAGTCGCTGCAAAAGCCAGCTTACTATGCAGAAACAGTTGCAGCATTTGAAAAGCCAATGATGGAAGATGTTCCAAGTGATGTTGCAGAAAACTGGATCGACGAGCTGACTATTAAACAGTTTAACGAAGAACTAGCAGATGTATTTCCTTACATTTACAAACTAGTAAAAGAAGGCACTAAAGCAGTAGAATTAGGCCCCGATGATTTAGAAGAAGTAGCAGGACCAAAAGATTGCTGGGATGGTTACAAAAAAGACGGTACACAAGCAGGAACTGGTAAGAACAAAGGCAAGCGTGTAAACAAATGTGTGCCAGAAGAGATTGCACTAGAGCAAGGCTTTGAAGAAATGATGGGACAGTTTGTAGAAGCAAAAGAGTGCGAAGAATGTAATTGCGCACCTTGCGAATGCGACACAAACGAAGACGATGTACAAGAAGCATATATCAAAACTAGCAAAGATGCAAGTGATGCGCTAGGCGTATTACGTGGCAAAGGCAAAAAGATTGAAACCGGAGATAACGAGTACGACGGCAACTTAGCAAACGAGTATGCAAGCGATGTATGGGATGTATATTCTTGGATTGAAGCAAAAACTAATGGGTTCCAAGGCATAGATCCAAAGTTCCAGGCTGCAATCGACGACATGATGGCTTTGCGCAAAGAAGCAAAGAAATTAGAAACTCAGCCAGGATCAGGTAAGAACGGCAAGTTTGGTAATCAAATTGTAAACACATTATATCCTGTAATGCAGTATATCGATGCACATGACTTTAATCAAGAAGAAGGCAATGCGTATTCAGGTGCTGTAGCACAAGCTAAAAAAGACGGTAAGAAAAAAGGCGACAAAATTGACGGTCCAGACGGTGATGAGATCACACTTGAAAAGGACACAAAGACACCATTAGGCGAGTTTATTCTTAGTTACTTTGATAGAGAAACGGGCGAATTTCCAAAAGGCGAAACAGCAGTATTAACTATGGTTGAAAAAGATTATGGCGAGCAGTTCATAGAACCTGCCAAGGCATTTATCGAACAAATAGGCGCAAAGTTTGAAGAGTTCCAAATGCGCAACCAACCACAGCAGATGGAAGCACCAGACACAGGCGAATATGACAGAATGAGAGAGTTAGCAGGTTTAAGATAATCTGCTAACCACTTATAAGTTTTTATGTTTTTTCTTTAAAAAAAGACTTGACAAATGTTATAGCGATGTTATACTAATAACTGTGCTATAACACTTAAAGGCACTAGTAGCAATGTAGCTACTGCACATAGGCATAACATTTAGGAGGCATATACTATGGCATCATTAGCAGAAATCCGAGCAAAGCTCAAAGAGCAAGAAACACGCTCATCCGGCGGCGGCCAATCACAGGGCCCAAACCCAATTTACCCATTTTGGAATATTAAAGAAGGCGAGAGCGCAACGTTCCGTTTCCTTCCTGACGGTAATCCAGACAACACATTCTTCTGGGCAGAACGTTTGATGATCAAACTTCCGTTTAGCGGAGTAAAGGGCGATACTAGCTCACGTCCAGTACAAGTACAAATTCCATGTATGGAAATGTACGGCGAAACATGTAACATTCTAAACGAAGTACGTGGCTGGTTTAAAGATCCAAGTCTTGAAGATATGGGTCGTAAATACTGGAAAAAGCGTTCTTATATCTTCCAAGGGTTTGTTACAGATAATCCATTAACTGATGACGAAACACCAGACAATCCGATTCGTAGATTTATTATTGGTCCACAAATCTTCCAAATTATCAAGGCGGCATTGATGGATCCAGACATGGAAGAATTGCCAACAGATTATACTGCTGGTGTAGACTTCCGTCTTAATAAAACATCTAAAGGTGGATATGCAGACTACGGCACAAGTAATTGGGCACGTCGTGAGCGTCCACTAAGTGATGCAGAAATGAATGCAATCAACACACACGGATTGTTTAATATGTCAGACTTTCTTCCTAAGAAGCCAGACGAAACTGCTGTTAAAGTAATGCAGGAAATGTTTGAAGCGTCAGTAGACGGTGAAGCATATGATCCAGATCGTTGGAGCAATTACTTCCGTCCTGCAGGTATGCAAGCACGTACTGGCGATCCAACGCAAGCAGCAAGCCCACAAGCAACTGCTGTAAGCCAAAGCGCACCTACTCCAGTAGCAGAAGCAGATGACGTTCCTTTTAAGTCAAATGAAGAGGTAGCGGCAGAGGCAGCACCAGCAGCTGGCGGCGGCGCAAGTGACATTCTTGCAATGATCCGCGCACGTCAAGGTTAATAAAGCAAGCTAAAAGGGTTGCTTTGCTAAAGAGCAACCCTTTTTAGTTGCCCTACTTTTCAGCTTATTAGGAGAAACAAATGGCTAAATCATTCGATGTTAGTAAGTTCCGCAAGGACTTGACTAAAAGTATCTCAGGCATGAGTACTGGATTTAACGATCCTACTGATTGGATTTCAACAGGATCATATGCACTAAACTATCTTA